>PJQF01000082.1_pt1 | contig 61989 bp, 61 predicted proteins | sample 1503741 | NCBI WGS metagenome assembly PJQF01 (sample SAMN07775949, study PRJNA414020) | Biofilm metagenome, whole genome shotgun sequencing project. | isolation source: biomolecule (vanillin) treated reverse osmosis membrane biofilm | place: India: Nagpur | collected 2017-03-21
CGAACAAGTCGGGGCGTTTGTTGGGCTGGCCTTCAGTGCGTTTTCACACAGTCTGTTCGGGAGGTCTTTTTTTGCCTGGCGTTTAGCGAGCCGGGGCGTGGCGGTCGAGCAGTTTGCCAACCATCAAGGTGCCGAGGGCACTGAGCTGATGAATCGCCAGGACGGTATCGCGGTGTTTGCCTTCCAGCGCCTCTGACAAATCAAGCAACAAGGTGCTGACTGAGGTAAAGGCTTCGAAGCTGTTGACCAGCAGGGATTCGTCGTCACTGCCAGAGTCGATGGTGAAGACGGATAGAGGTGGATTTGGGGTTGCTTTGAACATGTCTTAACTTCCTCGAATGAGGCCGCCATCGACTCGCTACTAAACGATAGGGTGGCAGCTATGCGCAGGTTAGTAGACCGGGGAAGTTAAGCAAAAGCCGGCGCACCCGAAGATGCCCTACGCACAGCCGCCATAAAGGTCGGAGTGGTACGACTTAACTTAACCCTCAGGCTACTAAACCTGATCACTGATGAGCAGCGACCGAGCAACCTTAGAGACGACAAGCCAGCCGTACAAGCCGGCGGATTCTGGCGCACCTGTAGGCAAGCACGCAAGTTAAGGTAGCCTCTGGCTGACACTGCCAGAAATCTGCAAACCCAATCAACAGGTGGGAGCGGGCTTGCTCGCGAAGGCGGTGTATCAGTTAATGCATCGGGTGACTGACACACCGCCTTCGCGAGCAAGCCCGCTCCCACAAGGAGATCTACGTTGAAACATAAACTTGCATTCGCCCTGTTGTTCGCCTGCGCCACAGCCAGCGCCGCGCCGCCCACGCTGGAGCCTCTGCTCAACAGCATCGCCGAACGCCTGGAGATTGCCGACCAGGTGGCCCTGAGCAAATGGGACAGCCACAAGCCCGTAGAGGACAGGAAGCGCGAACAGGAAGTGATCGCCAGCGTGGTCGCCCAGGCGCCCACTTACAAACTCGACCCCGCCGCCGCCGAGCAATTTTTCTCGGCACAGATCGAAGCCAATAAGCTGGTGCAATACACCCATCTGTCCGAATGGCAGTTCCAGGGCAACGCGCCCGACGACCCGCGCCCAGACTTGGTAAAGCAAATTCGCCCGCAACTGGACCAACTGCAAAAACGCCTGCTGCAGCAACTGGCCGACTTCACCCCGCAGCGCACCGATCCACAGTGCCCGCAATGGCTGGTCACCGCCGTGCATGAACCGCAGAATGATCCGCTGCGCCAACTGGCAATGATCCGCGCCACCGCCGAGCTGTGCATCTACAAAGGTTGAGGCCTGAAACCCAATCAAAATTGTGGGAGCGGGCTTGCTCGCGAAGGCGGTGTGTCAGTCACCTGATGCATTAACTGAAACACCGCCTTCGCGAGCAAGCCCGCTCCCACATTTGGACTCGGTGCATTCAGTTGCGCCTTCCAAGCCTTCCTGAACAACCTTCACAAAACTGCACTATATTGGTGCGATAGCTTGCACGCTTCCCACCTGCCCAGCCCATTTTGGTTCGATTCTTCCCGAACACGCTGGCAGAACGCCACAGTTTCGCGCCTTAAACCCCTATTTCAGGGCTTTAACGCTTCTTTTCGGAGCCTTGGTTTGGTTTTTGCATTTTCCTTGTATCAGCGTGTGCCTCAAGCCCGCGCCTTGCTCCAAAAGAGGTCCTGATGACCATCAGCGATGCACTGCACCGTTTGTTACTCGACAACCTGACCACCGCGACCATCCTGCTCAATGACGACCTGCGTCTTGAGTACATGAACCCGGCGGCGGAGATGCTCCTGGCCATCAGCGGCCAGCGCAGCCATGGGCAGTTCATCAGCGAATTGTTCACCGAGTCGGCCGAAGCCTTGAGCTCGTTGCGCCAGGCGGTGGAACAGGCACACCCGTTCACCAAGCGTGAAGCGATGCTCACTGCCCTCACTGGCCAGACGCTGACCGTCGACTACGCCGTGACCCCAATCCTGAGCAACGGCGCAACGTTGCTGTTGCTCGAAGTGCACCCCCGCGACCGCTTGCTGCGCATCACCAAAGAAGAAGCGCAGCTGTCCAAGCAGGAAACCAGCAAGATGTTGGTGCGCGGCCTGGCCCATGAAATCAAGAACCCGCTGGGCGGGATTCGCGGCGCGGCGCAACTGCTCGCCCGCGAACTGCCCGACGAGCACCTCAAGGACTACACCAACGTCATCATCGAGGAAGCCGACCGCCTGCGTAACCTGGTGGACCGCATGCTCGGCTCGAACAAGTTGCCCTCCTTGGCCATGACCAACGTGCATGAGGTGCTGGAGCGCGTCTGCCAGTTGGTGGAAGCCGAAAGCCAAGGCTGCATCACGCTGGTGCGCGACTACGACCCGAGCATTCCCGATGTATTGATCGACCGCGAACAAATGATTCAGGCGGTGCTTAATATCGTGCGCAACGCCATGCAGGCCATCAGCAGCCAGAACGAGCTGCGCCTGGGCCGCATCAGCCTGCGCACCCGCGCCCTTCGCCAGTTCACCATCGGCCATGTGCGCCATCGCCTGGTGACCAAAGTCGAGATCATCGACAACGGCCCGGGCATTCCTGCGGACCTGCAGGAAACCATCTTCTTTCCCATGGTCAGCGGCCGCCCGGACGGTACCGGGCTGGGCCTGGCCATTACCCAGAACATCATCAGCCAGCACCAGGGTCTGATCGAATGTGAGAGCCATCCTGGCCACACCACGTTCTCGATCTTTCTGCCTCTGGAACAAGGAGCCCCATCGACATGAGCCGTAGTGAAACCGTCTGGATCGTCGATGACGACCGTTCTATCCGCTGGGTCCTCGAGAAAGCCTTGCAACAGGAAGGCATGACCACCCAGAGCTTTGACAGCGCCGACGGAGTGATGAGCCGCCTGGCTCGTCAGCAGCCGGATGTGATCATCTCCGACATCCGCATGCCCGGCGCCAGTGGCCTGGACTTGCTGGCGCGGATCCGCGAGCAGCACCCGCGCCTGCCAGTGATCATCATGACCGCACACTCGGACCTGGACAGCGCTGTCGCGTCCTATCAGGGCGGCGCCTTTGAGTACCTGCCCAAGCCATTCGACGTGGACGAGGCGGTGGCGCTGGTCAAGCGCGCCAACCAGCACGCCCAGGAACAACAAAGCCAGGAAGCCCCACCCGCGCTGACCCGCACCCCGGAAATCATCGGCGAAGCGCCGGCGATGCAGGAAGTGTTTCGCGCCATCGGGCGCTTGAGCCACTCCAACATCACCGTGTTGATCAATGGCGAGTCGGGTACCGGTAAAGAGCTTGTCGCTCATGCGCTGCACCGTCACAGCCCACGGGCGGCCTCGCCGTTTATCGCGCTGAACATGGCGGCGATTCCCAAGGACTTGATGGAGTCCGAGCTGTTCGGCCATGAGAAAGGCGCGTTCACCGGCGCCGCCAACCTGCGGCGTGGCCGCTTTGAACAGGCGGACGGCGGCACACTGTTCCTCGATGAAATCGGCGACATGCCGGCCGACACCCAAACCCGCTTGCTGCGCGTATTGGCCGACGGCGAGTTCTACCGCGTTGGCGGGCACACGCCGGTCAAGGTCGACGTGCGCATCATCGCCGCGACGCACCAGAACCTCGAAACCCTGGTGCACGCGGGCAAGTTCCGCGAAGACTTGTTCCACCGTCTGAACGTGATCCGTATCCACATCCCACGCATGTCGGACCGCCGCGAAGACATCCCGACCCTCGCCCGCCACTTCCTCAGCCGCGCCGCCCAGGAGCTGGCCGTCGAGCCGAAGCTGCTGAAAAGCGAGACCGAGGAATACCTGAAGAACCTGCCGTGGCCGGGCAACGTGCGCCAGCTGGAGAACACCTGCCGCTGGATCACCGTGATGGCATCCGGGCGTGAAGTGCATATCAGCGACCTGCCGCCGGAGCTGTTGAGCCTGCCGCAGGACTCCGCGCCGGTCACCAACTGGGAGCAAGCGCTGCGCCAGTGGGCCGACCAAGCCCTGGCACGTGGGCAATCGAACCTGCTGGACAGCGCCGTACCGGCGTTCGAGCGCATCATGATCGAAACCGCCTTGAAGCATACCGCCGGCCGCCGCCGCGACGCCGCCGTGCTGCTCGGCTGGGGCCGCAACACCTTGACGCGCAAGATCAAGGAGTTGGGGATGAAGGTCGATGGCGGGGATGATGACGAGGGTGATGAGGCTTAACACCTCTTCCTGACCCACTGAAGATCCCCTGTGGGAGCGGGCTTGCTCGCGAAGGCGGTGTGTCAGTCAGCAGATGTATTGACTGACACACCGCCTTCGCGAGCAAGCCCGCTCCCACATTTGGATCTCCACAAAGTTCCAGGACTGTGCACCGCTTCAATGCACCATGAACTAGCATCGCGCACATCCAGCCAGCCTGAAACACCCGCCGAATCAACAAAAAATCAAATCGCAAAAACAGCAAAGCCCCGTATTCCGGGGCTTTGCGCATTCTGGCAATTTTTTTTGGCACACATTGCAAACTCTGGCACGCGCCCTGCAATAACCCTGACATAACCCAGTTTCGGGGACCTTGGTACAGGCAGGCCGAGAATCCCCTCTTTACACCCGGGGTGCTTGATGCGAACCGCGTCGTGCCCCACACCCGTTTCGGGAACCTCGGTACAGGCAGGCCGGGGATTCCCTCTTTAATACCGAAGCCTTGTAAGGCTTCACCCCGTTTTGGGAGCCCTGGTACAGGCAGGCCGGGAACTCCCTTCTTTACACCCGGGGCTTATGCGGCACAGCGCCCATAGCCCCAGCCCGTTTTGGGAACCTTGGTACAGGCAGGCCGGGAATTCCCTCTTTTATTGCTCTCGGAGATGGATCTCCAACCGCCAGCGGCCATCGGCCTTCTCGCCTTTCCATTCCCCGTGCAATGGCCGAGCCGCCACCAGGTTCAGCAGCAAGCCGCCATCCGTTTTGCGGATGCGCCAATTCACATCGTTGTCATTGACCTTGAGCTGCCCACTGGCGGCCTTGCCTTGCGCGTCGAACAACAGCGCCACGGTGCCGTCGATATGTTCGCCGTGCAGCTTGGGCTCACTGTTGAACCACACCACCACATTGTCCGCAGCGGTCTCTACCTGCTGCAGCTCGACCGGGTCCGGGGTGGTCAGGCGGCCGATCATCAGGCCGATCATCAAACCGACAATCGCCAATGAGCCCATGACCTTGGGCAATAGCTTCGGTCTTGGGTCGTCTTCAGGGGTAGAATGCAGCGCATCTTTGCCTTCGGAGCCGTGCATGTTTCACGTCATCCTTTTTCAACCAGAAATTCCGCCGAATACCGGCAACGTTATCAGGCTGTGCGCCAACAGTGGCTGCCACCTGCATTTGATCGAGCCGCTGGGCTTCGACATGGACGACAAGCGCCTGCGCCGCGCCGGGCTGGACTACCACGAGTACGCCACCCTCAAGCGCCACGCCGATTTGGCCAGCTGCCTGGAAAGCCTTGGCCACCCACGGCTGTTCGCGTTCACCACCAAGGGCTCGCGGCCGTTTCATGATGCCCGCTTTGCCGAAGGCGATGCCTTCCTGTTCGGCCCGGAAAGCCGTGGCCTGCCGGCCGAGGTGCTCGATGCCCTGCCCGACGGCCATCGCCTGCGCCTGCCAATGCGCGAGGGTTGCCGCAGCTTGAACCTGTCCAACACCGTGGCCGTTGCCGTCTACGAAGGCTGGCGCCAGCTCGGCTTTAAATAACACCGCATAACAAATGTGGGAGCGGGCTTGCTCGCGAAAGCGGAGTGTCAGTCAACGAAGATATCGACTGAAGTACCGCATTCGCGAGCAAGCCCGCTCCCACATTTGATCGGTGTCGTTGCTCAGAACAGCTTATTGAACAGTCGACGAACCTTCCTGTTGCATGCGCTGCAGCTCTTGAGCGTACAGGGCATCGAAGTTCACCGGAGCCAGCATCAGCGCCGGGAACGAGCCACGGGTGACCAGGCTGTCCAGGGTCTCACGGGCATACGGGAACAGAATGTTCGGGCAGAACGCACCCAGGGTGTGGCTCATGGACGCTTCGTCCAGGCCCTGGATCAGGAAGATACCAGCCTGTTGCACTTCAGCGATGAAAGCGACTTCTTCGCCGTTCTTGACGGTGACCGACAGGGTCAGCACGACTTCGTGGAAGTCACCTTCCAGTGCCTTTTGACGGGTGTTCAGGTCCAGCGCAACGCTTGGCGTCCATTCCTGACGGAAGATAGCCGGGCTTTTCGGCGCTTCGAACGACAGGTCACGCACGTAGATCCGCTGCAGCGAGAATTGTGGGCCTTGGGCTTCTGCTGCTTCGGTGTTCTGTTGGTCAGTCATCGCAGATCCTTCTTGATCTTGGGGTCTTTTAGGGTTTTGGCGTCAGACGAGCAGCAGCGCATCGAGTTTACCGGCGCGCTCCAGAGCGAACAGGTCATCGCAACCACCGACATGCTTGTCGCCGATCCAGATCTGCGGCACGGACGTGCGTCCCGCTTTCTTGGTCATCTCGGCGCGCACCTGGGGCTTGCCGTCGACCTTGATCTCTTCGAAGGCAACGCCTTTTTTCTCAAGCAAGGCCTTGGCCCGCATGCAGTAAGGGCAATAATCGCTGGAATAAACGACGACCTGGCTCATATCACTTCACCAGTGGCAGGTTATCGGCCTTCCAGCTGCCGATACCGCCGGACAGTTTGGCAGCGGTGAAACCGGTCTTGAGCATCTCGCGGGCATGAGTGCCGGCGTGCTGGCCTTGGGCGTCGACCAGAATGATGGTCTTGGCTTTGTACTTTTCCAGCTCGGCCAGGCGTGCGATCAGCTTGTCCTGCGGAATGTTCAGTGCGCCGACGATATGCCCGGCAGCGAAATCCTTGGCCGGGCGAATATCCACGACAACGGCCTCATCCTTGTTGACCAGCGCGGTCAGCTCCGACGTGCTCAGGCTGCGGCCACCGCGGCTCATTTCATGAGCGATCAGCAGCGCCAGCAGGATGACGAAGGCACCCGCGAGCAGGTAGTGGGCAGTGGCAAATGCAATCAGGTGATCAACCATCAAGGAGGTTCCAGGGCGTTAAAATGGCGGTAAGTATACACAGCCGTCAGGGGGGGCCAACCCCCGTAAAGCGGTGACGTGGTCGGAACTTCGCTTTAAACTGCCACTCCCTTTTCAATTGCCTTCCTTTATTACCGCCGCGAGAGGATCTATGACTACTACGCCTAAACCTTTGGTCCTGATAATTCTCGATGGCTTCGGACACAGTGAAAGCCACCACGACAACGCCGTGTACTCGGCCAACAAGCCGGTACTCGACCGCCTGACTGCCACCGTACCCAACGGCCTGATCTCCGGTTCCGGTATGGACGTGGGTCTGCCGGACGGCCAGATGGGCAACTCGGAAGTCGGCCACATGAACCTCGGCGCCGGACGAGTGGTATACCAAGACTTCACACGCGTGACCAAATCGATCCGCGACGGCGAGTTCTTCGAGAACCCGACGATCTGCGCGGCGGTGGATAAAGCAGTCGCCGCCGGCAAGGCCGTGCACTTCATGGGCCTGCTGTCCGACGGCGGCGTTCACAGCCACCAGGATCACCTGGTCGCGATGGCCGAACTGGCCTTCAAGCGCGGCGCCGACAAGATCTACCTGCACGCCTTCCTCGATGGCCGCGACACCCCGCCTAAAAGCGCGCAATCGTCCATCGAACTGCTCGACGCCACCTTCGCTGCGCTCGGCAAAGGCCGTATCGCCAGCCTGGTCGGCCGTTACTTCGCCATGGACCGCGACAACCGTTGGGACCGCGTCTCCCAGGCTTACAACCTGATCGTCGACGGCCAGGCCGAATTCAACGCCGCCACCGCCCAGGAAGGCCTCGAAGCCGCCTATGCGCGTGGCGAGAGCGATGAGTTCGTCAAAGCCACCACCGTCGGCGAGCCGGTCAAAGTTGAAGACGGCGATGCCGTGGTGTTCATGAACTTCCGCGCCGACCGTGCCCGCGAACTGAGCCACGTGTTTGTCGATGCCGGCTTCAAAGACTTCGAGCGCGCCCGCCAGCCGAAGGTCGAGTTCGTCATGCTCACCCAATACGCCGCCAACATCCCGGCCCCGGCAGCTTTTGCCCCGGGTAGCCTGGAAAACGTGCTGGGCGATTACCTGGCGAAAAACGGCAAGACCCAGCTGCGCATCGCCGAAACCGAGAAATACGCCCACGTGACGTTCTTCTTCTCCGGCGGCCGTGAAGAACCGTTCCCAGGTGAAGAGCGCATCCTGATTCCATCGCCAAAAGTCGCCACCTACGACCTGCAGCCGGAAATGAGCGCGCCGGAAGTCACCGACAAGATCGTCGATGCCATCGAACACCAGCGTTACGACGTGATCGTGGTCAACTACGCCAACGGCGACATGGTCGGCCACAGTGGCAACCTGCAAGCAGCTGTAAAAGCCGTGGAATGCCTGGACCTGTGCGTCGGCCGTATCGTCGACGCCCTGGAGAAAGTCGGCGGCGAGGCGCTGATCACCGCCGACCACGGCAACTGCGAGCAGATGTCCGACGAATCCACCGGCCAGGCCCACACCGCTCACACCACCGAGCCGGTGCCGTTCATCTATGTCGGCAAGCGCGACCTGAAAGTGCGTGAAGGCGGCGTGCTGGCGGACGTGGCGCCGACCATGCTGAAGCTGATGGGGCTGGAGAAGCCGAAAGAGATGACCGGCACCTCAATCCTGGTCTGACACACCGCAAAACCTTGTGGGAGGGGGCTTGCTCCCGAAAGCGGTGGATCAGTCGACCTCTATTTGACTGACTCACCGCCTTCGGGAGCAAGCCCCCTCCCACATTCGATCGCCAGCGTTTGGCAGATGTCTTTTTGCCATATGCCCGCCACTCGGCACCTATCTTGCCTTCCAGCCCGAATTGGGCGTTTTTTTTGCGGCGCTTGGCGGGCATACTAGGCCGTCCCTTTCCCTGGTGTCGCCCGCCTCTATGCTTCGCGCCTTGATTACCCTCGCTTTAGTCTGCCTGCTCCAACCGGCGTTTGCCGATGAGCGCGCACAAACCCAACAACAGTTGGACGCTACGCGTCAGGACATTACCGAGCTGAAAAAACTGCTCGGCAAGCTCCAGGAAGAGAAGTCCGGGGTGCAGAAAGACCTGCGCGGCACGGAAACCGAGATGGGCAAGCTGGAGAAGCAGGTCCAGGAGCTCCAAAAAGAATTAAAGAAGAGCGAGTCGGAACTGGAGCGACTCGACGCTGAGAAAAAAAAACTCCAGAGCGCACGCGTTGAACAGCAACGCCTGATCGCGATCCAGGCCCGCGCCGCCTACCAGAGCGGCCGCCAGGAATACCTCAAGCTGCTGCTCAACCAGCAGAACCCGGAAAAATTTGCGCGCACCCTCACCTACTACGATTACCTGAGCAAGGCGCGCCTGGCGCAATTGAAGGGGTTTAACGAAACCTTGCGGCAACTGGCCAATGTCGAACAGGAAATAGCCGACCAGCAGTCGCAATTGCTCGACCAGAAGACCGCCCTCGACACGCAGCGCGACCAGTTGGACAAAGTCCGTAAGGAACGCCAGCAGGCCCTGGCCAAGCTCAATGACGACGTAAAAGCCCGCGACGCCAAGCTGCAAGCCCGCGAGCAAGACCAGGCCGACCTGGGCAAAGTCCTCAAAACCATCGAGGAAACCCTGGCCCGCCAGGCACGTGAGGCCGAGGAAGCGCGGCAAAAAGCGCTGATCGCCCAGCAGGAAGCGGAAAAAAAGCGCCAGCGTGAGGCCGAGCTGGCCGCCACCACCGACGCGCCAGCGCCGCGTAAACCGGCGCACGCAGCGCCTGGCCCAGTGGTTTCCAGCAGCGGCGAGTCTTTTGGCGGACCTTTTGCTTCAGCCCGTGGAAAACTTCCATGGCCTGTTGATGGTCGACTACTGGCACGCTTCGGTGAAACCCGTGGCGATGACACCCGCGCCAAGTGGGATGGGGTGATGATCAGTGCTGCCGCCGGCAGCCAGGTCCATGCCGTCCACGGCGGGCGCGTGGTGTTTGCCGATTGGCTGCGAGGCGCTGGTTTGTTGGTGATTCTTGACCACGGTAATGGCTATTTGAGCCTTTACGGCCACAATCAGACTTTACTCAAGTCGGCAGGTGATGTTGTAAAAGCCGGTGAATCCATCTCCACTGTCGGTAACAGTGGTGGCCAGGACACCCCGGCGCTGTACTTCGCTATTCGTCAGCAGGGTCGCCCGAGCGATCCCGCACAATGGTGCCGTTCCCAAGGATAGGGCCGCATCTACATTAGGAGTTCGTTCGACATGCTGCATTTGTCCCGCCTCACTTCGCTGGCCCTGACGATCGCCCTGGTGATCGGCGCGCCGCTGGCTTTTGCCGACCAGGCTGCACCGGCTGCACAAGCTGCCACGGCCGCGACCACCAAGGCGCCGCTGCCGCTGGACGAGCTGCGCACCTTTGCCGAGGTCATGGACCGGATCAAGGCAGCCTATGTCGAACCTGTAGACGACAAGACCCTGCTGGAAAATGCCATCAAGGGCATGCTCAGCAACCTCGACCCGCACTCCGCCTACCTGGGCCCGGAAGATTTCGCCGAGCTGCAGGAAAGCACCAGCGGTGAGTTCGGTGGCCTGGGCATCGAAGTCGGCTCCGAAGACGGCCAGATCAAAGTGGTCTCGCCGATCGATGACACCCCGGCGTCCAAGGCCGGCATCCAGGCCGGCGACTTGATCGTGAAGATCAACGGCCAGCCGACCCGTGGCCAGAGCATGACCGAAGCCGTCGACAAGATGCGCGGCAAGCTCGGCCAGAAAATCACCCTGACCCTGGTGCGCGATGGCGGCAACCCGTTTGACGTGACCCTGGCCCGCGCGACCATCACGGTCAAAAGCGTGAAGAGCCAGCTGCTGGAGTCGGGCTACGGCTACATCCGTATCACCCAGTTCCAGGTCAAGACCGGCGACGAAGTGGCCAAGGCCCTGGCCAAGCTGCGTAAAGACAACGGCAAGAAGCTCAACGGCATCGTGCTCGACCTGCGTAACAACCCGGGCGGCGTGTTGCAGTCTGCGGTGGAAGTGGTCGACCACTTCATCACCAAAGGCCTGATCGTCTACACCAAGGGCCGTATCGCCAACTCCGAACTGCGCTTCTCGGCCACCGGCAATGACCTCAGCGAAAACGTGCCGTTGGCCGTGCTGATCAACGGCGGCAGCGCCTCGGCGTCGGAAATCGTCGCCGGCGCCCTGCAAGACCAGAAACGCGGCGTACTGATGGGCACCACCAGTTTCGGCAAAGGCTCGGTACAAACCGTGTTGCCGCTGAACAACGATCGCGCATTGAAGATCACCACGGCGCTGTACTACACGCCGAACGGTCGCTCGATCCAGGCCCAGGGCATTGTGCCGGACATCGAAGTACGCAAAGCCAAGATCACCAACGAGATCGACAGCGAGTACTACAAAGAGGCGGACCTGCAAGGTCACCTGGGCAATGGCAACGGCGGCGCCGACCAGCCGACCGGCAGCAGTGCCAAAGCCAAGCCCATGCCACAGGACGATGATTACCAACTGGCCCAGGCACTGAGCCTGCTGAAAGGCCTGAGCATTACGCGCAGCCGTTGATATGCGTTTGGCCCTGATCATCGCTGTGCTGTGCAGCCTGGCCGGAATCGCCCATGCGACTCCGGCCGACGCGCCTCGCAAAGCCTACCTGACCCTCATCATCGACGACCTGGGGCAAAACCTGCCGCGGGATCGGCGCGTGCTGGCCCTGCCCGGGCCGGTGACCACCGCGATCATGCCCGACACGCCCCACGCCGCCGAATTCGCCCGTGAGGCGCACAAGGCCGGCAAGATCGTGATCCTGCACATGCCCATGGACCCGGCCACCGGCCCGTTCGCGTGGCACCCCGACCTGCCCCTCGAAGAACTTGGCAAGCGCCTGGACGCCGCCTTCAAGGCCGTGCCTTACACCGCCGGCATCAACAACCACATGGGCAGCCGCATGACCGCCCAACCGGCTGCCATGGCCTGGTTGATGGCCGAGCTGCAACGGCGCAACAAGTTCTTTGTCGACAGCCGCACCAGCGCGCAAACCGTCGCGGCCGCCGAAGCACAGAAGATCGACCTGGCCCATGTCTCGCGGGATGTTTTCCTCGATGACGAACGCACGGAAGCGGCGATTACCACGCAGCTGCAAACCGCGATCAAGCTGGCGCACAAACAGGGTTCAGCAGTGATGATCGGCCATCCTTATCCACAGACCCTGGCCGTCCTTGAACGCGAGCTGCCCAAGCTCAAGGCCCAGGGCGTCGACTGGATTGATATCAAGTTGATGATCAGCGTGCGCAGCAACCAAGCCATGGCGGCACACGGCAAAAACGGTACGTACCTTCCGGCGCGTAGATAGTTACCGCTCGGCACCGACTGCACTGCTCGATAGTTGATGCTCCCATCAACTGGAGAGCCCTCCATGAAGCCTCTGCAATTCAATGACCTGCTCATCAGCTTTACCAGCGAGTTTCTGCCGCTGTGGAACGACAAGGGGTCGGGCGCGCACAAAGCCGTCGGCCTCTGGCGGCCGAGCACCGCCTCCGATGCCCTGAGGCCGTTTTTTACCTTGGGTGATATCGCGGTCAACCACTATCGCAATATCAACTACAGCAACGTTGTCGCCGTGGTCAGCGACGTGAATACCGTCGATGGCACGGCCCTGCGCGCGCCTGTCGATTATCAATTGGTGTGGCAGGATGAAGGCAGCGGAGCGCTGAGCAATGCGTCCATCTGGCGCCCGCTGCCGCCCGAGGGCTATGTGGCGATGGGGCTGGTGTACGGCGTCGACTACGACAAACCCTCACGCCATGCCGTGCGGTGCGTGCGACAAGACCTGGTGATGGCCGCTCAAGCGGGCGAATTGATCTGGGACGATAAAGGCAGCGGCGCCGCCAACGACTTGAGCCTCTGGTCGGTGACACCTCCCGATGCACCTGCAGGCGAAATATACCTCGCCCCCGGCACCTTCATCGGCCTTGGCGACTATGCCAAGCCAAACCTTGAGGCCTATTCACTGCGCCTGACATTGACAGCGCAGCTGCACGACCTGCCGCCACCGCCCGCGCTCAGCGGGTACGAAAACCCGGGCACTGATGAAGCCGTCCACACGCCTCAGGCGTGCGAACTGCCATGGTTCTGTATCAAAGACCCGGAGTTGGCCGTGATTGAACAGTTTCAGGCATCGCCCACCTACCGCCTGGAGCGCACGGACCGCCACCTGTGCGTCGGTTTTGGGCACAACACTGAGGCTACCAGTCAGCCATTCATGTGGACGGCCGCAAAAGGTGACGTAGGAGCGACCGCCAAGGCACTGGCGGCCAACACCAGCCTCGGCCTGGGCAAAGAGTGGCCGGTGGGCGAACACGTCTTCGAATTGAGTTTTTCGGCGCACCTGGATCGCAACTTCACACACACGCAGCGCTCAGCGAAAGGCTGGAACCAGCCTTCGTCGCTGGAAATCATCACGTATGTTCCGCCGAAAAAAGCCGTTGCGGCGTACCTTGTACAAAGCGAATACCGCCTGCTGCGACAGGACGGCAGCCAGGTTTCAAGCACCGCCCGCTATACCAATGGTGACAACGTCTACATGAGCGATTATCCAAACGCCGAGGTGCTGCCTGATGAGCAGCCTCCACCGGTAGAAGCGCCTCGAGCAGAGCCCGAACTAGAGGTAACGGGCCATGATCTGATCGACACCCCCCTCACCCCGTAACTGGTCGAGTGCTGCCTGAAGCTTGGCCACCACCTCATCCGGCACGTCTTTATTCAGCGCCAGGTACAACTGGGCACTGTTGAAGCGCAGCACGGTTTTCAGCTGGGTCACCCCCACCTGGCGGGCCAGATAACGGCCCGCCGGATCACCGGTGGCCCACAGGTCGATCTGACCATCCACCAGTTTTTGCGCGTTGTCCTGGTCACGCAGCGCAACGATCGGGTTAAGGCCCTGTTTTTCCAGGGTCTGCGCAATGGCGTCACCCTTGTAGGCGCCGATCTTGTAACGATGCGCTTGCTCAAGGCCTGTCAGCTCAATCTTGCTGTCGGCCTTGGCCAGCATCACCCAATCATCCGGGCCGATGGGGCCGACCCATTTGAACAGGGCTTCGCGGTCCGGTAGGCGGGCCATGACGAAGACGCCGTAGCCAGGTTTTTCCAGGGCGAGTTTGTAGATTCGCTCCCAAGGAAAGCGCAGGGTGAGGTTGTAGGAAATGCCGGCGCGCTTGAAGGTCTCACGCACCACGTCCACCGCAATGCCTTCGATGTTCTCGTCTTTGGCGAAGTTCTTGCCGTTTTTCGCCATGTTGTAAGGCGGGAAGTTTTCCGTCAGCAACACCAGGGAGGCATCGGACGGCTCCTCGGCGTGAGCCGAACCCGTCAACAGAATGGAGGTACTGGCGAGGGCAAGCAGCAGGGTCTTGAACATGAAGGCTACCGGATTCCATGGCAAGCGCAGAGAGTGCCGCGCGCCTGCCATGGTGTCCAGCAGCGTTTAACGAACGACGATACCGCGCGCCGCCATGTAGGCCTTGGCCTCGGGGACGGTGTATTCGCCAAAGTGGAAAATACTCGCCGCCAGCACCGCGCTGGCGTGACCTTCGATCACGCCGTCGGCCAGGTGCTGCAGGTTGCCGACGCCGCCGGAGGCGATCACCGGAATGCCCAGCGCATCACTGATGGCACGGGTCACACCGAGGTCGAAACCGTTTTTCATGCCGTCCTGGTCCATGCTGGTCAGCAGGATTTCACCGGCGCCCAGGCCTTCCATCTTCATCGCCCATTCCACCGCATCCAGGCCGGTTGGCTTGCGACCGCCGTGGGTGAAGATCTCCCAGCGCGGGGTTTCGCCCGGGCCGGAGACTTTCTTGGCGTCGATGGCGACCACAATGCACTGCGAGCCGAAGTGCTGCGCGGCTTCGCCGACGAACTCCGGATTGAACACCGCAGCGGTGTTGATCGAGACCTTGTCCGCACCGGCATTGAGCAGGTTGCGGATGTCTTGCACGGTGCGCACGCCACCGCCCACGGTGAGTGGGATAAACACCTGGCTGGCCATGCGCTCCACGGTGTGCAACGTGGTGTCGCGGCCGTCAACGCTGGCGGTGATGTCGAGAAAGGTAATCTCGTCGGCACCTTGCTCATCGTAGCGACGGGCGATTTCCACCGGGTCGCCGGCATCGCGGATGTTCTCGAACTTGACGCCCTTGACCACGCGACCGTTGTCGACGTCCAGGCAAGGGATGATGCGTTTGGCCAGCGCCATGGTCAGTCCTCAGCCGTTGTAGGCGTCGCAGTAAGCCTGGGCTTCGGCGACGTCCAGAGTACCTTCGTAGATCGCGCGACCCGTGATGGCGCCGATAATGCCGGGCGCCTTGGCGTCCAGCAGCGACTTGATGTCGCCCAGGTTGTGAATGCCACCGGAAGCGATTACCGGAATCCTGGTGGCCGCCGCCAACGCAGCGGTGAACGGTACGTTGCAGCCCTGCATCATGCCGTCTTTGGCGATGTCGGTATAAACGATGGCGGACACGCCGTCGGCTTCGAACTGCTTGGCCAGGTCGATGACCTGCACGGTGCTGATTTCAGCCCAGCCGTCGGTGGCGACAAAACCGTCTTTGGCATCCAGGCCGACAATCACTTTACCCGGAAAGGCGCGGCACGCTTCTGCAACGAACGCCGGGTCTTTTACCGCCTTGGTGCCGATGATCACGTAGCTCACGCCGGCTTTGACGTAGTGCTCGATGGTTTCCAGGGAGCGGATGCCGCCGCCGATCTGGATTGGCAGGTGCGGGTAGCGCTTGGCGATGGCGGTAACCACCTCGCCATTCACCGGCTGGCCTTCGAAGGCGCCGTTCAAGTCCACCAGATGCAGACGACGGCAGCCCCCTTCCACCCATTTGGCAGCCATGCTCACCGGGTCATCGGAGAACACGGTGGAATCTTCCATGCGGCCTTGGCGCAGGCGGACACAAGCGCCGTCCTTGAGATCGATAGCGGGGATAATCAGCATCTGGCAAACCTTATTCGATATTCAGCAATGCTTGGGAAATCAGGGTTTCTCAAGCGACCACAGGTCGCTTTCGATGCTTTCGAACCTTTCTTTAAGGAGCGTCTGCGAATCGAAAATCGCCCTGTTGTAATAGTGCGGAGCCACTTCGGTGGTGAACAGCTCAAGAATCTCGGCGACCTCGAACGAGCCCAGCTTGAGCTCGAAACGGTCCTCCATGAAGCGCTTGATCTTGAAGGTAGCCTCACGCTCCTGCTCGGGCGTGAGGTTCAAGACCGGCACCTTGGGCTGCTTGGCCATTTACCAGCGGCCATCCCACGCGGCGAAGTTCTGCAGCAACTGCAGGCCATGGGTATGGCTCTTCTCCGGGTGGAACTGCACGGCAAAGCGCGAACCGTCGGCCAGCGCCGCGGCGAAATCGACGCCGTAATGCCCGCCACCCACCACCTGGCGCGGGTTACCGGCGGCGATGTAGTAACTGTGCACAAAGTAAAAGCGCGCCATGTCCGGGATTTCGTGCCACAGCGGGTGATCCACAGTGCGGCGCACTTCGTTCCAGCCCATGTGCGGGACTTTCAAATGCTTGCCGTCTTCATGCAGGTCCTTGCCGAAGAACTTCACCTGGCCGGGAAACAGCCCGATGCAGTCGACGCCGCCGTTCTCTTCACTGCTGTCGAGCAAGGCTTGCATGCCCACGCAGATGCCGAGGAACGGGCGGTCCTGGCTGACTTCGCGCACCAGGCTGTCAAAGCCCAGACGGCGGATCTCGGCCATGCAATCGCGAATCGCGCCGACGCCCGGGAACACTACCCGGTCGGCTTCGCGAATCACCTTGGCATCGCTGGTGATCAGAACCTTGCCGGCCCCAACGTGCTCGAGGGCCTTGGCCACCGAGTGCAGGTTACCCATGCCGTAGTCGATAACCGCGACCGTCTGCATTACAGAACGCCCTTGGTCGATGGCATTTGCCCGGCCATGCGCTCATCGAGCTCGACAGCCATGCGCAGGGCGCGGCCGAAAGCCTTGAACACGGTTTCGATCTGGTGGTGGGTGTTGGTGCCGCGCAGGTTGTCGATGTGCAGGCTGACCAGGGCGTGGTTGACGAAGCCCTGGAAAAATTCCTGGAACAGGTCGACGTCGAAGCCGCCCACGGTGGCGCGGGTGTAGGGCACGTGCATCTGCAGGCCTGGGCGGCCGGAGAAGTCGATGACCACACGCGACAGCGCTTCGTCCAGCGGGACATAGGCATGGCCGTAGCGACGGATGCCTTTTTTGTCGCCGATGGCCTTGGCAAACGCCTGGCCGAGGGTGATGCCCACGTCTTCCACCGTGTGGTGGTCGTCGATATGCAGGTCGCCCTTGCTGACGATATCCAGGTCGATCAGCCCGTGACGGGCGATCTGGTCCAGCATGTGCTCAAGAAAAGGTACACCGATATCAAATCGGGCCTTTCCGGTGCCATCCAGGTTAATCGAGGCTTTGATCTGGGTTTCCAGAGTGTCGCGCTCGACGGACGCCTTACGTTCGGCCATCACCAGCTCCGCAAAATCATTGGGCGAAAAAGGCAGCCATTATAGGGGCGCGGGCGCCAAACAGAAACATCGAAGGGCATAAGACTGATGGAGTGTCGAGGATAGACATGTGCATACAAGTGGCCGCCCCAGGATGGTGCGCCCAGCGCATTTACCCGATGCCTCCGGCGGCTTCGCGCTAATATGGGCGCAATGTTTAAAACCGAATGAATATTCAACCATGACGATACCGACAGTCTTGCAGCGCAGCGGCGTCCTCCTCCTGTGGGCGGTGACCTACTACGTGACCGGCGTGGTGTCGCTGGCCTTTGAAGATCCCGTCTCGCAGATGGCGATTATCTGGTTCCCGGCGGGTATTTCCGTGTCGGCGTTCCTCAGCTCGCGACGCGCTGAGTGGCCGATGTTGTTTGCGGTGTTTCTGGTCGCACGGCTACTGCTGGATAAACACGGCTGGCAACATCTGCCGGCCGCCGCGACGCTTTCCGCGATGGCACTGTCAGGCTCTGTTGCGATTGCCTGGTTCGTTCGGCGCTTCGCTCGGCGTGGCGACGAACTGCATGCCATTTTGCTCTGGTTGCTGGCGACCTTGGCCGTTTGCTGCGCCCTGGCACTGCTCAGGAAAGGCTGGCAGATGCTGGCCGGCGAAGTTTCACCCAACACATTCTTGACCAACTGGATGTCGGGCATGAACGGCGTGTTCTTTTCCACCGTGGTGGTGATGAATCTACTCAACAGCAACCTGCGCGACTTTCCTGCTCGCCTGCGCACGAGGCTGGCCGGCGGGGTATGGTTGCTGCTGCTGGGATTGAACACCTGGTACGTTTTCGGGGCGACACCGCTCTGGCTCATCGACAGGCTGGGCTCCGACGCCGGCGCAGCGGCGTATTTCATCCTGGCCTGCCTGCCCATCGCCCTCACCCTCGCCGTTTGCATCACGTGGCGCAGCCCTGGCGGCTCGATCGCGCTACTGGTGCTGGGCAGTATCGTGGTCAATTTCACCGACCAGAAGACCGGGCCGTTTTATGTGCACGGTCTGTTGGAAGGCGAGCCGTTGCTGCTTGCACAAAGTTACCTGTCCATCACGGCATTGCTGGTGTTGGTAATCCGCTTGATGAGGCAATCCGCCCAACCTTATGACCTGCAGACCGGGCGCTTGGCGGGCAGCGGTGTGATGTACCAACTGCACCCGGGAACCGGGGAAATTCTCTGGGACGACAACCTTGAAACGCTGCTGGATGTGGGTGCCGCGCCCCTGCACACCGTGCAGCAGGTCCTGGAGCGCGTACACCCAGAGGACCGCGACAGCCTCAAACGCCACTGGTCGCCGGAAACACATACCCGCGCTGCGTCGTTGGCCTTTCGCATCGACAAGGGCAATGGTGAATGGCTGACCCTTTATGACCAAAGCCCCGGCGCCCTGCGTGATGCCCATGGCCAAGTGATTGTCGGCAACTGGCAAAGCGGCCGCTATGCCTGAACGTTCGCCTGTGACAGCCTGCTTTTCCCTGTAGGGGTACCTAATGATTCAGATTGCTTTACTGCTGTTCGGCGTTGAGTTCGTGCGTTCCAAATTCTGGATTCTCGGCCTGGCCGGCATTCTGTGGGGCTCGCTGGGCCTGGGCGTGATGTACGACGGCCTGGATGGCGCACTGTACTTTCCGATGCGCGCATTCGGTTTGATGCTGCTGCTGGAAAGCATTGTCACCCTCAGCGTGGCCGCCAGCGGCGTGGGTTCTCAGCGGGCAGTCCTGTATTTCAAGGGCGGGATTTTCTTCTTCGTCGCCGTGCTGATTCTTGCGAACAATATCTATAGCCACCTGCTGCTGGCGATCATCTTTGGCCTGACTTACTTCGTGATCGGCTTGCTGACCATCAGCTCGGCCTGGGTGGTCAGGTTCCCGCACTGGCGATCGTCGTTGATCAGCGGCGTCGCTCAGTTGGCGTTCGCGGGGTTGCTGGTCAGCCCTTATCCCATCGCCCTCAGTGCAACGGTGTCGTTTTTCCTCGGTGCATTGATGATCGTCAGCGGTTTCAACACGGTGCGCATTGCGCATCGCGTGAGGCGATTGCGCGACGGCACGTCAACGTTCGAACTGCTTGAGCCACGGGATCTGCTGTCGGACTTCAAGAAGCTGCCACCGCAAAAACCGCTGGAGCCGCGCCAGGAACACGCGCCTGACTTGCAGGACCCGCTGATCGTGCACATCTGGACGCCGGAAGGCACCGCCGGCGCAACGACGATCCCTCGCCCGATCATCAACCGCTACATTGCGGCGGTGGATGAACAAGGCGTGATTTCCACCGGGCACGCAGCGCTTGAGCTGTCGCCCTCGGTGTACCTGAGCCTGTACCCGGTCGCGGACATCGATCGCTCCCCGGCGGAGTTCTTCCGCATCCTCAAGGCCACGCGCAATAACGACGTGCCCGGCACATTCCAGCCGGACTACGCCACTGAAGTGGCCAACTGGTGCGACTCGGATCGCAAGATCATTTTTCACCAGTACAGCCGCAAAGCGCTGATTGAGTTCTCGAATAACTATCGCCAACAGGCCACCTACAACCTGACCTACCGCAACTGTTCCAGCAGCGTGGCCTTTGCGTTGGAAGCATCGATGGATGGCGTGTTGTCGGAGCGGTCCCGGCGCTGGCGCTCGGTCCTGCAGACCTTGCTCATGCCTGAGTTGTGGATTGCCGCGCAAGTGCGCAAGCGCGCCATGACCATGGCATGGACACCCGGCCTGGTCATGGACTATGCACGTGCCTTGCGGGTGATTGTTCACCCGGTGCCGCGCCCCTGGTTTCAACGCATTCCATGGCGAGGCTCTTCAGCCCGGTCGTTGCCTGACAAGAAGCAGGACTAAAGTGCCCGACGCCCGCTCACCTTGCATGAGCGGGCACCGGGAAACCGGGTATCAGTGGAACAGTACGGCCGTCTTCTGCAGGGTCACCCAAACACCCCACGCCAACGGAATGCCCACCACCAGCCACGCCGCGACAGCCATTGGCACGCTGCCAGACGAAGCCTTCCACTCCAGCGAAGTGCTGGCGTCAGCGCCTTTGTCATGGCCCAGCGCCTGTTCGGCGGCCAGCTCTGCGTCCGTCATGAAGTACTTGTCGGCCACCGGGCGCACCAACAGGTTGCAGATGAAGCCCAGCACCAACAGGCCCGCGAGGATGTACAAGGTGATGTCGTAGGCCGCCGCGCGTTCAACGCCGATGCTCAACTGATACTCACGCAGGTAGTTCACCAGCACCGGGCCCAACACGCCCGCCGCAGCCCAGGCGGTCAGCAGGCGACCGTGGATCGCACCGACCATTTGGGTGCCGAACAGGTCGGCCAGGTAAGCCGGGACGGTCGCAAAACCACCGCCGTACATCGACAGGATGATGCAGAACGCCGCCACGAACAGCGCTACGTTGCCCAGGTGACCGAGGTTCGGAATCAGCGCGTACAGGGCAAAGCCCAGGGCGAAGAACACGAAGTAGGTATTTTTACGGCCCAGGTAGTCGGAGAACGACGCCCAGAAGAACCGGCCACCGATGTTGAACAGGCTCAACAAACCGGTAAAACCCGCGGCGATGGCGGCGATCGACGCCAATTGCCCTGCATCCAGCTGACCGAACGTCAGCCCATTGCCCAGCAACTTGCCACCGAACACTTCCTGAAGCAGTGGCGAAGCCATGCCGAGAATACCGATACCCGCAGACACGTTCAGGCACAGCACCAGCCATACCAAACGGAATTGCGGGGTTTTCCACGCAACACTCACGTGAACGTGACGATGGGTAATCATCGCATTGCTGGCTTTTTTCGCCGGGGCAGTCCAGCCCTCAGGCTTCCAGCCGGTTGGCGGAACGCGGTACGACAAGGCACCACCGATCATGAACACAAAGTAGATCACGGCCATGACCACGAAGCTCTGCCACACGCCCACACTGGTCGGCGAGGCGAAGTGGCCCATCAGCGCTGCGGCCAAAGGTGCACCCACCATCGCGCCGCCGCCGAAGCCCATGATCGCCATGCCGGTGGCCATGCCGCGCTTGTCCGGGAACCACTTGATCAGGGTCGACACGGGCGAGATATAACCCAGGCCCAGACCGATACCGCCAATCACGCCGGAGCCGATCCACATCAGCCAGATCTGGTGGGTGTAGACACCCAATGCCGAGATCAACAGGCCGCCACACCAGCACAGCGCCGAAACAACGCCGGCCTTGCGTGGCCCGGCATGTTCAAGCCAACCGCCCCAAATGGCTGCCGAGCAACCCAGGAAGATGAAGAACAGGGTGTAGATCCAGCCCAGCATGGAGATGGGCCAGTCGCATTGGGAGGAGAAGACTTGCGCGATGAAACTCATGTCCGGCGCACAGGCGACCGGTGCGGTGATACCCAGCGCCTTGGACAGTGGCAACCAAAATACCGAGAACCCGTAGGCCATGCCGATACACAGGTGGATGGCCAGGGCGGCCGGTGGAACCAGCCAGCGGTTGAAACCCGGCTTGGCGATAATGCGCTCCTTGGACAGGAACGCAGGCTGTGCGGCATGACTGCTCGCCGCAGTGCTAGTGCTCATTGGTGTTTCCCCCAGTTATTAGTATGTGTCCGTCAGGCGCTCTCTCCCTCGGCCTTGCACGCAAAGCGTGGCCGTTGTTTTGAGTAAAGCTTCCTTATAAACGCGACGTTGTGTCGCAGACGACAGACGAACTCGCGAAGATTAGCACCAGTGAGTGACAGAAAAACCAAACTGACATCACCTTTTTCACGCAATCTGGTCTGTTCGGCGACAAAATCCGATTTTGCCGACGCCAGATACAATGTAACGATGCGTGAACTGACGTAAGCCTTCGGGCGTTATACTCTGCGGCTAAATTTTGAAATCGACATACAAGGACTCGCCCATGAAAGCGTTCGGCAAAATCCTGGGTCTGGTACTTCTCGGGCTGTTGCTGATCATTGTGGCTCTGGGCTTCGCCCTGACCCATCTTTTCGATCCCAACGACTACAAAGAAGAGATTCGCCAGATTGCCCGCGACAAGGCCCACATCGAGCTGACGCTCAATGGCGATATCGGCTGGAGCCTGTTCCCCTGGCTAGGCCTGGAATTGCACGAAGCCAGCGTGGCGACCCTGACCACCCCCACCCAACCGTTCGCCGACCTGCAAATGCTCGGCCTGTCGGTGCGCGTGCTGCCGCTGCTGCGCCGCGAAGTGCAGATGAGCGATGTGCGGGTCGAAGGCCTGAACCTGCGCCTCAACCGCGACAAGCAGGGCCATGGCAACTGGGAAGACATCGGCAAGAACGTGCCGGTCGCCAGCGCCGATGCGCCAGCGCCCGCCCCCGTGCAAACGCCGGCCGAACCGGAACCGGAAAAGCCGCCGAAGCCGATCCGCCTGGACATCGACAGCCTGACCATCAACAACGCCCGCGTTGAATACAACGATGAGCAGACCGGCAAGCAATACAGCGCTGAAAGCATCCAGTTGAGCGCCGGCGCCGTGCACGAAGGCGCGAGCATTCCACTCAAGCTCACCGCCTTCCTGGGCAGCAACCAGCCGCTGTTGCGCGTCAAGACCGAGCTCAACGGTAACCTGCGCATCCAGAACGCCCTCAAGCGCTACCAGTTCGAAGACATGAAGCTCAGCGGCGAAGTCACCGGCGAGCCGCTGCAAGGCAAGACCGTCACCTTCTCCACCCAGGGCCAATTGCTGGTGGACCTGGCGGCCAACATCGCCGAATGGACCAACTTGAAACTCTCCGCCAACCAGCTGCGCGCGCTGGGCGAACTGAAGGTCAACAACCTGGACAAAACCCCGCAAATCAGCGGTGCCTTGTCCATTGCCCAGTTTGACCTGGCCAAGTTCCTCGACAGCGTCGGCCATCCGCTGCCGGCCATGGCCGAAGGCAGCCTGAGCAAGGTTGAACTGGTCAGCCGTCTCAAGGGTTCGCCCACCAGCGTGGCCCTGGAAGACCTGAACCTGAAACTCGATGGCAGCACCTTCACCGGTCGCATCGCGGTCGATGACTTTGCCAAGCAATCCCTGCGCGTTCAGCTCAAGGGCGACACGTTCAACGCCGACAACTACTTGCCGGCCAAGTCCGAAGCCGCCAAAGGCGCGAGCGCCGCACGCCAGGCCGAAGTGCAGAACAGCGAAGCCGGCGCCATGGCCGCCGGTGGCACCACACCGTTGCCGGAGGCCCCAACCAAAGGCGCGTGGAGCACCGACAAGCTGCTGCCGTTGACCCGCCTGCGCACGCTGGACGTGAACGCCGACCTGGCCTTCGGCCAACTGACCCTGAGCAAACTGCCGATCCAGAATGCCGGGCTCAAAGCCTCCGGCATCGATGGCCAGCTCAAGCTCGACAGCCTGAGCGGCGGCCTCTACAACGGCAGCTTCCAGGCCAACGGCACACTCGATGTGCGCCAGGACATCCCGGTGTTGGCGCTGCAAACCCACATCAAGCAAGTACCGGTTGAGCGCATCCTGCAGGCTCAGGGGCAAAATCCGCCGGTGAAAGGCCAAATCACCCTTGATAGCAACCTCACCGGCCGTGGCAATAGCCAGAAGGCGCTGATCGACAGCCTCAATGGCACCGCCAGTTTTGTGATCAATAACGGCGCGCTGCTCAACGCCAACATTGAACAGCAACTGTGCACCGGCATCGCCCTGCTCAACCGCAAGACCTTGAGCAACACGCCACAAGGCAAGGACACGCCGTTCCAGGAACTGCGCGGCAACCTGACCTTCCGTAACGGCGTGGCCAGTAACCCTGACCTCAAAGTGCGCATCCCCGGCCTGACCGTCAACGGCAACGGTGACGTCGACCTGCGCGTGCTGGGCATGGATTACCGCGTCGGCATCATCGTCGAAGGCGACCAGCGCGACGTGCCGGACCCGGCCTGCCAGGTCGGCAGCAACTTCCAGGGCATCGAAGTGCCGCTGCGCTGCCGTGGCCCGCTGGAGCTGGGCGCCAAGGCGTGCCGCCTGGACAAGGACGGCTTGACGCAAGTCGCCATCAAGGCGGCCGGCAACAAGCTCAGCGATAAACTTGAAGAGAAGCTCGACAAGGTCAACCCACAGTTGAAAGACGCTCTGAAGGGCCTGTTCAAACGATGAGAAACGAGCAGTTTTCACAGGCGGTGCTGGATTGGTACGACCGCCACGGTCGCCATGACCTGCCCTGGCAACAGGGCATCACGCCTTACCGGGTGTGGGTCTCGGAGATCATGCTGCAACAGACTCAGGTCAGCACTGTGCTCAACTATTTCGACCGTTTCATGGCCTCGCTGCCGACGGTCGAAGCGCTGGCTGCCGCGCCGGAAGACGAAGTGCTGCACCTGTGGACCGGCCTGGGTTACTACACCCGCGCACGCAACCTGCAGAAGACCGCGAGGATTATCGTCGCCGAGTACGCGGGTGAGTTCCCAAGGGATGTCGAGAAGCTCACCGAATTGCCCGGCATCGGCCTGTCCACTGCCGGCGCCATCGCCAGCCTGAGCATGGGCCTGCGTGCGCCGATCCTCGACGGCAACGTCAAGCGCGTGCTGGCGCGCTTTACCGCGCAGGAGGGCTACCCAGGCGAGCCCAAGGTCGCCAAGCAGCTCTGGGCGACCGCTGAGCGCTTCACGCCACACGATCGCGTCAACGCCTACACCCAGGCGATGATGGACATGGGCGCCACGCTCTGCACCCGCAGCAAGCCCAGCTGCCTGTTGTGCCCACTGGAAAAAAGCTGCGAAGCCCATATGCTCGGCCTGGAGACGCGCTACCCGATCCCCAAGCCGCGCAAAACCATCCCGCAGAAGCGCACGCTGATGCCGATGCTGGCCAATGCCGACGGTGCGATTCTGCTTTATCGCCGCCCGTCCACGGGCCTCTGGGGCGGTTTGTGGAGCTTGCCGGAACTGGATGACCTCGACGACCTGGAACACCTGGCCAACCAGCACTCACTGGCGCTGGGCGACCCACAGGCACTGCCGGGGCTGATCCACACGTTCAGCCACTTCCAGCTGGCAATTGAGCCCTGGCTGGTGCAGGTCGAGGAATCCGCCCATCACGTGGCCGAGGCCGACTGGCTCTGGTATAACCTCGCCACCCCGCCGCGCCTGGGCCTTGCCGCCCCGGTTAAAAAACTGCTGAAGCGCGCGGCTGAAGTATTGAACGCAGGAGTTCCGTCATGACCCGCACCATCATGTGCCGCAAGTACAAAGAAGAATTGCCAGGCCTCGAACGCCCGCCGTACCCGGGTGCCAAAGGTCAGGACATTTTCGACCATGTCTCCGCCAAAGCCTGGGGCGACTGGCTGAAACACCAGACCCTGCTGATCAACGAAAAACGCCTGAACATGATGAACGGTGAAGATCGCAAATACCTGGCTGGCGAAATGGATAAGTTCTTTTCCGGCGAGGATTACGCCAAGGCCGACGGTTACGTGCCGCCTGCTCAATAATTGATCAAAACCCGGGGTCGGCACGTAAGCGACGGTAATAATTAAATATTTTTTGAAAACTTGCTTGACGACCCCCTGAAAAACCAGTTTAATGCGCCCCGTTGCCCAGATAGCTCAGTCGGTAGAGCAGGGGATTGAAAATCCCCGTGTCGGCGGTTCGATTCCGTCTCTGGGCACCACTAATACCGAAAAACCCCAAGCGAAGATGATTCCTTGGGGTTTTTTATTGCCTGCGATTTGGTGGTTGCCGGGCGACGCTCATCCCTGTCCCCGCCCGGGGTTATTTATCGCAAGGCTGATTCGTTTAGCTGTTACTGAATTTTCTGTTGCAAGGTAGTTATTTGATGACCCGTTACTTGTTCTGCACGCTGTTGCTGCTGACGGCGCTGCTCAGTGGATGCGCCACGCAAATGGACGTCTCGATCGACGCGACACCGGATCCGGACTATCACTTTGATCGACAGGCCACGGTACTGGTGACGACGTCCGTGGGCGGCAGTGCGCAAAGCACGCTGAATGCCCGCTACTACCTGCGGGACATGGTCAATGCCATGAAGGACCAGGGCTTTCGGGAAGTGTTTACCGACACGACCCTCCCCAAGCACCATGCACCGATCAAAATGACCGTCACCCTTGATGTCGACAGCCGGCAGGTCACTTACCGCTACACCGCCACCGACTACGGCCAGGTGCCCACCAGCACGACCACCCAGTGCAAGAAAAACAAGAAAAAAGACGACCAGTTGACCTGCACCAGCAAGCCAAACACCACCTATGGCCCGGTGGGCACTTCCGAGCGAACCGGCTACACCACGCTCACCACCTTCACCGCCACTGCGCGGGATGAAGTCAGCAAGCGCGCGGTGTACCTGCTCCGGGCGATGTCCTACAACGAAGACTGCCAGGCCGCCAAGATTGAAACCTTCCTGGTGGAGCAAGGCCTGCAGAACCTGAATTTCCAGGACCGCGTGCACCGCAACTACACGGTTACGATGCCCGAGGGCTACCAGTGCAAATAGCCCGCCCTGGATCGCCGGCCTTACTTAAGTAAAAACACCATCAGCGGGTTGTCGTTCAAGCGCCCTTCGAAGTCTGGCGCCTGCTGCTGCATCGGTGTGCCCTTGAGCAGCGCGGCCTCTTTGCGCGGCACGATCACCCAGGATGGCCGCGGCAAGGTGAGCAGCTTCTCAGGCTCGTTCCCTGCCACGAACAGCGGCTGCTCATCGTGCGTAAGGTTCATCATGTAGCGTATCGCCCAGGTGTCGCGGCCGAGGTCGACAAATACCAGCGGCCCTGGCTGCGACGCACGCAGCGTCTCCACTTGGCTGACGAAATTATGCGTGTCGAACTGCAGGTCCTTGGACGGCTCTATCACCACCACCAGCAGTAACCACTGCGCCACCAGTGCAATCAGGCTGAGCCACACCAGGCGCACTGCCCGACGCCAGGCAATCAACGCCGCCCCTTGCAGAATCACCCACGCGCCGATCAACAGCGGCAACGAAACATCAGGCCAGTAACCGTGTTTTTGCCAACTGGACCGACACACCAACAGTACAACCACGCACAACGCCGGTAGCGCCGCGACAAGCACTTCGTAGCAGCGGCGCACGCCGACCAGCCAGCTTTGCGCCTGGAGCAGCCCATAGGCGGCGACAGCGGCAAACATCGGCACCATCGGCAGAATGTAGTAAGCGCGTTTGAAGTGCGGCACCGACAGCCCGAGCAAAATCATCAAGCCACACGCCCCCAGCCGCACCACCAACTGCACGTCGTCATTGACCCATCGCTCAGACCAGCGATTGCGCAGCGCAATCAAGGTCGCCAGCGCCAGCGGCACCACCGGGAAGTACCGGTACAAACTCAGCTTGAAGTAGAAGTAGAACGGCTCGCCACTCTCATCGAGCCGCCCGCTGACCTGCATCCTGAACACGTCATCGGCAAACGCATCGCCACCGCTGAACCGCGCCAGCTTCATCAACACCCACCAGCAGGCCACGAGCAGCGCCAAGCCCACAACGCCGTGGATCAGCACCTGCTTGACCCGCTCCCCCGGCCGGCCCAGCGCCCAGTACACGCACACCACACCGCAGACCTCGATCAGCCCCAATGGCCCGCGAATCGCAAACGCCAACACAAACAACGGGAATACGGCCAGCTGCCTGACGCGCGACCCCAGGCGCTCGCCACTGTGCAGCAGGTAGAAACTGCCCACGCATAACAGCGCGACCATCAGGTCCAGGCACACCGAACGTGACTTATCGAGCAGTTGGGTGGTGAGTAACGTGAGCAACACCGTCAGCAACGCCCAGGGCCGGCTGGACGGCGCCAGCAGGCGATAGATCAGGGCGATCACGCCCGCCGAAGCAAGTGCTGTCGGCAGGACATTCGCGAGATGGTTCGGCGCACCGAACAGGCGAGCAAATACGAAACTAAAGAAGGTCGCGGTGCCCGGGTAGTCGGGATACGGCTGCCCGTAGGTGGTGGGGAAAAGGCTCGCGCCGTGGCGAAACATCTCCTGCATGAACAACGCCCAGCGCCCGTCAAATCCTTGGGGTTGTTCGTCCCAGACACCCAACGTAAACAGTAATAAAGCGATCAGAAAAATGCCCAGGGACTCCAGGCGAAAACGACTGCGGTGATCCATTGAATGTCCTTTCAGGTAGGGTGCGCCCTCTCCATGGTGCCGACTCTGCCCCTGAATAGCGGCTGAACAAACCCGACTATTTATGGATCTAGCGACCGGCGCGCCCGACCAGCGCGGGAATCAGCCGGATGTAGAGCAGCTCGCCCATCAGCTCAATCAGGGTTTGCAGAATCACCGCCGTCGCGGCCAGCCCGCGCACGTCTTCGGGCAAGGCCAGCGCCAGCGGCAATACCACCAGAGAGTTGCGGGTCGACGCACTGAACGTGACCGCCCGCGCAGTGACGGCCGGCAAGGCGAACAGCCGTGCAGCCAACGCGCCCATCAATGGCGCCAGTAACAGGAAGCCGACGTAGACCGGAATCACCGGCAACAACGACGCGATATCCCGCACCACCGAGGTGATCTGCGAGCCGATGACCACAAACAGCACCAGCGCCATCGCCGGCACCGGCAACCAGGCCCAGGCACTGTTCCACAGGTTGATGACCCTTGAGCGCCGTGCCAGAGAAGTCGTCAGCACCGCCAGGACCATCGGCAGCACGATCAACCACAGGAACGCCTCGACAAACGGCCCGGCCGCTACCACCACGGCGGACTGCGCGCCCAGCATGAAACTCAGGTACACCGGCAACAACGCTAACTGCAGCAACAACAGCACGGGCGTCGCCGCCAACATCCCCCGCGAGTCGCCTTTGCCGATATGGGTAAACACCACCACGTAGTCGATACATGGCGTCAGCAACACCAGTAAGGCGCCCACCAGCAAGGCCGGGCGCTCTACCAGACCACGGGTCAACGCCCACACCAGCAACGGCACCAGGATGAAATTGGCCAACAGCAAAGCCGAGATGAAACGCTTGTTGCCCAGGCCCTGGCGCAGATCCAGAAATGGAATTTGCAGGAACATGGCGTACATCAGCACGGCGATGGCGGGCGTGACCAGCACGCCAAGGCCCTGGGCCGACGAAGGCGCAAGCACACCGAATGCCGCCGCCAGCAAGACGGCGGCAAAGTACACAGGGATCTGGTTGTGCTCAAGGGTGTCGCGGGTCATGGGCTGACTCTGGCTGCTCAATAGACCGCCAGCCTAAGCACCGCGGGCGCTCAGGTCGAGCCTCGAAAATTTCCTGCGCGCATGGCGGGCTAAATTTGTTAGTTTCGGATGCTTATAAAAGCGCGCGGCTCCCAGGCCCAAAGCGTAAGGATCGAGCCGACCCATGAACCTGCCCACCCGACCTGCCCCAGAAGCTTTTCGCGAGCCGGCTGCCGATGGCTACCCTGTCAGCGGCTTCACCTGGCGCCATATCAGAACCGACCTGACACGCCCGGTCGTCATCATCAACGCCGCCACCTCGGTACGTTGCCGCCACTATTCACGCTTCGCCGACTACCTGTTCGCCAACGGCTTCGACGTCATCACTTACGACTACCGTGGCATCGGCGAATCCCGCCAGGGCTCGTTGCGCGGGTTCAAGGCGTCGTGGTCGGATTGGGGCGTGCTGGATTTCGAAGCGATGTTGCAGCGCGCACAACGGGAGTTTGCCGGGCAGCCGATTGATGTGGTCGGCCACAGTTTTGGTGGCTGCGCGGCGGGGTTGGGCGCCTCTGGCGCGGTGATTCGACGAATCGTGACGGTCGGCGCGCAGTTTGCGTATTGGCGCGATTACGCAGCGAACGGACGTTGGCGCATGGTCGGCAAATGGCATGTGCTGATGCCGTTGGTGACGGCGCTGTGCGGGTATTTCCCCGGTAAACGCCTGGGCTGGCTGGAAGATACGCCGGCCGGTGTGGTGCGCGACTGGGGCACGCCCACGCCCAGGTACGAGACGCGACCCAGCGGGCGCACCTTGGATGAGTTGCCCTTCAGCCGCGTGAACGCGCAACTGCTGGCCATCAGCATCACCGATGACCCCTTTGGCACGGTAGCGGCCATCGAGCGGTTGCTGAGCTATTTCGATAGCAGCGAGCGCACTCATCTGCGGATTGCTCCGCAAGACATTGGCGAAACCGCCGTCGGGCATTTCGCCTTCTTCCGCAGCGACTATCAGGACCGGCTGTGGCCAATTGCGCTGAAGTGGCTGCAACACGGCGCGCTGGCGCAAGGCACACCCGGCCAGCGCGTCTAGAAACCCTTGGGATTTGCCCCAACCTGCGCTTCAATACGCCACCCAGATCCAGAACCCAAGGACGTTGAGCCCATGGCCTCGCCGAACAAGCAGCAAAAACGTGCCCACCGGGCCAAGGCCAAGGCCAAGCAAAACCGTACCCAGCGCGCCGTTGCGACCAAGCCGGATGCGTTCGCAGGCGACGACAGCCGCATTGACCTTGAGTCCGTGGATTTAACCGAGTTGTTTGTCGATATGCGCACCGCAGGAGAGACCAGCCAGCAGGCACTGTGTGCGGTGTTCCTGGCGCACCCGTTGCTGGCGGTGGTGCTGGAGCAGGAAGGTGAGGAAGAGGCGACCGACTTTATCCTGGCGGCGCTGATCGAGTATCGGCAATGGGCGACGGATACCGAGGATGAAGCCGCGGCGCTGGCGTGGGTCGAGTCGCCGCAATTCCAGGCCGATTATGTTGCCGCGTCCCAAGCGCTGATTGGCGCACAAGACTGATACAAAACCAAAAGTGGGAGCGGGCAAGCCCGCTCCCACAGGGTGGATGGCGTGCTGCAGAAGCAGCACGCGTCACATCAATTGAGCACTGCAGCACCGGCCCTTTGCGCCTTGCGACGGCTCGACACATACAACCCCGCCAACACCACCAGCAAGCTCAGGATCCCGGTCGCAATGATCTCGACCCGGTGCGCTTCCTGGAACAGCATGATTGTCAGCGTACCCACGATGAACACCATCACCGCGTAGGTCAGGCCAGGGAACAGCCACATCTTGAAGACAATCTTCTCGCCCGCTGCCGTGCGCTTCTGGCGCATGCGCAGTTGCGACACCGCAATGACCAGGTACACCAGCAACGCAATGGCGCCGGAACTGGCCAGCAGGAATTCGAACACTGCCGCCGGGGCCACGTAGTTGGCGAATACCGCCAGGAACGCCGCGCCAGTCGACAACATCACCGCCCAGTAAGGCGTGCCGCTCTTGTTGGTGCGCTTGGCCACAGCCGGTGCGTCACCGCGACGGCCCAGGGAGAACAACATGCGCGAAGCGGTGTACAGCGCTGAGTTGAGGCAACTGGTCACGGCAACCAACACCACCAGGTCGACGATCAACTTGGCGTTCGGAATGCCCATGCGTTCCAGCACGGTCTGGTAGGAACCTACGGCCGCCAGGGTCGGGTCGTTCCATGGCACCAGGGACACAACGATGAAGATCGACAGCAGGTAGAACAAACCAATCCGCCAGATCACCGAGTTGGTGGCCTTGGTGATTTGCTGGCCCGGGTTCTTCGATTCCGCTGCGGCGATGGTGACGATCTCGGTGCCCATGAAGGAGAACATGGTGGTCAGGATTGCTGCCAACACCGCGCCCATGCCGTTGGGCATGAAGCCCTGCGTATCAAACAGGTGGGAAACGCCGCTGACCTGGCTGGTCGGCAGGAAGCCGAAAATGGCAGCCAGACCAAGAATCACAAAGCCCACGATTGCCACGACTTTGATCAGTGCAAACCAGAACTCGAACTCACCATAGTTTTTCACGCTGAACAGGTTGGTCGCTGTCAGCAGCAAGGTGATGATCAAGGTAAACGCCCAGATCGCCACATTCGGGAACCAGGCATGAAGGATGGTCGCCGCCGCGTTGGCTTCCAACGGAATCACCAACACCCAGAACCACCAGTACAACCAGCCGATGGTGAAACCGGCCCAGTGACCGATCGCGCGGTCAGCGTAGGTGGAGAATGAACCGGTGTCCGGCGAGGCCACCGCCATTTCGGCGAGCATGCGCATCACCAACACCACCAGCGTACCGGCAGCCGCATAAGCCAGCAGCACTGCAGGGCCGGCGGCAGCAATCGCGTGGCCGGAGCCGACAAACAAACCGGCACCAATAACGCCGGCAATCGACAGCATGGTGACGTGACGCGGTTTGAGCCCCTGTTCGAGGTCATTGGAGCTTTGCGTACTACTCATTGACACACCTTTGCGAGGAATTGCGAAAACGGTCCGCCCGACCTGCGATCCTTCTCGTGAAAAGAAACCAACGGGGCGTTCTTTATTTTTTACGCAAGATTTGCGCCAAAATGTTACAAGGTCGCGATTGACGCGGGCTGTAGGACAATTGATCAGTCATCGCAAGTCATTGAGAACAATGGCATTCCGCTATAGCGTTACCGTGCGACTCACTTTCAAGACACCTGCGCGCACCAAAAACACACACGAAAAGTACGTGACGCTCCAATACAGGGCCGATATGGACCGTTTGCCCGGTTAACCCTTCCAACACCCGGCCAAAGCTGGCACCATCGCGCCCTTTTTTACGCGAAGCCTGCGGATTTATCGGGTTCAAACGTCTGTTAGGTTGTTGATGGCGCGACACACTGCTGTGCCGATGCGACACCCTGCCGCACACCACCCGTTAACCGTCCGTAGCGCTGTTGGCTGCCATCTGAACGCTATGCTAGCTTGGCGCCTCGCCAGGAAGGCAGCCCAACAGCAAGAACGCACTGAACACAATGAGGACCGCACATGGCCCAGGCCGCGCCCGCGCTTGAAATCCGCAACTTGCACAAACGCTATGGTGAGCTGGAGGTACTTAAAGGTATCTCGCTGACCGCTCGCGACGGCGACGTGATCTCGATCCTGGGTTCCTCCGGTTCCGGCAAGTCCACATTCCTGCGCTGCATCAACCTGCTGGAAAACCCGCATCAGGGTCAGATCCTGGTCGCCGGTGAGGAGCTCAAGCTCAAGGCTGCAAAGAACGGCGAGCTGATGGCCGCCGACGGAAAACAGATCAACCGCCTGCGCAGCGAAATCGGTTTTGTGTTTCAAAACTTTAACCTGTGGCCGCACATGAGCATCCTCGACAACATCATCGAGGCGCCCCGCCGTGTGCTCGGCCAGAGCAAGGCCGAAGCGATAGAAGTGGCCGAAGCCCTGCTGGCCAAGGTCGGCATCAGCGATAAACGCCACGCCTACCCGGCGCAACTGTCCGGCGGCCAGCAACAACGCGCGGCGATTGCGCGCACCCTGGCAATGCAGCCCAAGGTCATCCTGTTCGACGAGCCGACATCGGCGCTTGACCCGGAAATGGTCCAGGAAGTACTTAATGTGATCCGCGCGCTGGCCGAAGAGGGCCGCACCATGCTGCTGGTCACCCATGAAATGGGCTTCGCCCGGCAGGTTTCCAGTGAAGTGGTGTTCCTGCACCAGGGCCTGGTCGAAGAGCAAGGATCGCCACAGCAGGTGTTTGAAAACCCGCTTTCGGCGCGCTGCAAACAATTCATGTCCAGCAACCGCTAACGGAGCAACATGCATGCAGAACTATAAAAAATTCCTTCTGGCCGCGGCCGTTTCGATGGCGTTCAGCGCGACGGCCATGGCAGAAACCTTGAAAATGGGGATCGAGGCGGCCTACCCGCCCTTCAACAATAAAGACGCCAGCGGCAACGTTGTCGGCTTCGACAAAGACATCGGCGACGCCCTGTGCGCCAAGATGAAAGTCGAGAAATGCGAAGTGTATGTGTCCGACTGGGACGGCATCATCCCGGCCCTGAACGCCAAGAAGTTCGACTTCCTGGTGTCCTCGCTGTCGATCACCGATGAGCGCAAGCAGGCTGTCGACTTTACCGACCCGTACTACTCCAACAAGCTGCAATTCATCGCGCCTAAAGCCACTGCGGACTTCAAGCCCGACGCGGCTTACCTGAAGGGCAAGGTCATCGGCGCCCAGCGCGCGACGTTGGCCGGTACTTACCTGGAAGACAAGCTGCCGGACACCGAGGCCAAGCTCTACGACACCCAGGAAAACGCCTACCTCGACCTGACGTCCGGCCGCCTCGACGGCATCCTCGCCGACAAGTACGTGCAGCACGAATGGCTCAAGAGCAAAGACGGTTCCGCCTACGAGTTCAAGGGCGACCCGGTTGTAGAAAGCGACAAGATCGGTATCGCCGTGCGCAAGGGCGACCCACTGCGCGAGCGCCTGAACAAAGCCCTGGCAGAGATCAAGGCAGACGGCACCTACAAGAAAATCAACGACAAGTACTTCCCGTTCAGCATCGAATGATCTGAACGGCCTGACCGACGCGCTCGCTTGAGCGCGCCGGCTTTTAGCAATGCCTGCCGCGATATGAAAACACCATGAATTTCGATCTCTACGGATTCGGCCCGGCCCTCGCCGCCGGCGCGCTGATGACCGTCAAACTGGCGCTCACGGCCTTGTGCCTGGGGCTGGTGCTGGGCCTTGCCGGCGCCTTGGCCAAGACATCCCCCTACAAGCCGTTGCAATGGCTGGGCGGTGCTTACTCGACTATCGTTCGTGGCATTCCCGAGCTGCTGTGGGTGCTGCTGATTTACTTCGGCACCGTCAACCTGATGCGTGCCCTCGGCGAGTTCTTCGGTAACCCCGACCTTTCGCTCAGTGCCTTCGCCGCCGGGGTTATCGCCCTGGGGCTGTGCTTTGGCGCCTACGCCACCGAAGTGTTTCGTGGCGCGATCCTCGCCATTCCCAAAGGCCACCGCGAAGCCGGTGTGGCGTTGGGCTTGTCGAAGTTTCGGATTTTCACCCGGTTGATCATGCCGCAGATGTGGCGTATCGCCCTGCCGGGGCTGGGCAACCTGTTTATGATTTTGATGAAAGACACCGCGCTGGTGTCGGTGATCGGCCTCGAAGAAATCATGCGCCATGCGCAGATCGGCGTGACCGTGACCAAGCAGCCGTTCACCTTCTTTATGGTCGCGGCGTTCATGTATCTGGGCCTGACCGTGCTGGCCATGACCGGCATGCACTTCCTGGAAAAACGTGCCGCCCGCGGCTTTGCAAGGAGCACCCAATGAGCGGTGACTACAGCTGGCTGTCGCACTTCGACCTGGGCCTGAACTGGGCGGTGATCATCAAGTGGCTGCCCAAACTGGCCCAGGGTGCGACCCTGACCCTGGAGCTGGTGGCCATTGCCGTCATCGCCGGCCTGCTGCTGGCGATCCCGCTCGGTATCGCGCGCTCCTCGCGCCGCTGGTACGTGAGCGCCCTGCCCTACGCGTATATTTTCTTCTTCCGTGGCACGCCGCTGCTGGTGCAGCTGTTCCTGGTCTACTACGGCCTGGCGCAGTTCGATGCCGTGCGTGAGAGCTTTATGTGGCCCTACCTGCGCGATCCGTTCTGGTGCGCCACCGCCACCATGACCCTGCACACCGCCGCCTACATCGCCGAGATTCTGCGCGGCGCGATCCAGGCCATTCCGCCGGGTGAAATCGAAGCGGCGCGGGCCTTGGGCATGTCCAGGCCGAAGACGCTGTTCTACATCATCCTGCCGCGCGCCTCGCGCATCGGCCTGCCGGCGTACAGCAATGAAGTGATCCTGATGCTCAAGGCCAGTGCCCTGGCCAGTACCGTGACCTTGCTGGAACTGACCGGCATGGCGCGGACCATCATTGCGCGCACCTACCTGCCGGTGGAGATCTTCTTCGCCGCCGGGCTGTTTTATCTGCTGATGGCCTACATCCTGGTGCGCGGCTTCAAACTGCTCGAACGCTGGCTGCGCGTCGATGCTTGCCAGGGACGTTGAAGCACGCTTCGAAGCGCTGGATGCGTTTCTGATCGAGCACCAAGGGCTGTGGCGACCACGGCCCTTTACGCACCTGCAACTGCCCTGGGAAACCCAACATCCCGAGTTGGCCCAGTGGCTGCGCCAGCGCTCGTTGGCCGATGCCGAACGCTGTCACAACCACCCCTACGACCTGCCGGCACCCGCACCCTTTGCACCGTTGGCCGCGCAGGCGTTGCAGCTCAGTGCTGTGGACCGGTTACCGGCGCACGCGCTTGCACCCGCGCGCCATCGCCTGAACGTCGACGTACCGGGCCGCAAGTGGCAGCAAATCGAAGCCTTCGGTACTGCGCTTAATTTCGCCGAAACACCCACCCACTGGCTGGACTGGTGCGCTGGCAAAGGCCACCTCGGCCGCCGCCTGCTGCAACCCGGCCAACAGCTGACCTGCCTCGAATACGACCCGGCCCTGATCGCCTCGGGCCAGGCCTTGAGCGACCATCACGGCCTGCCCGCGGCCCATCGCCTGCAAGACGTGATGGCAGACGTGTCGATCCGCGCCGACCACACGCCCGTCGCCCTGCATGCCTGCGGCGACCTGCACGTGCGCCTGTTGCAACTGGCCAGTGCAGCCGGCTGCAAGCAACTGGCGCTGGCGCCGTGCTGTTACAACCGCATCAGCGCTGACCATTATCAAGCGTTATCGAGGGTTGGGCGTGCGTCGCGGCTGCAGCTGTCGGTTGATGACCTGGGGCTGCCGCTGAGCGAAACCGTCACCGCCGGCAACCGTGTACGCCAGCAACGCGACACCTCCATGGCCCGGCGCCTGGGCTTTGATCTGTTGCAGAGGCAGTTACGCGGGCGTGACGAATACCTGCCCACGCCCTCCCTGCCCGCCCACTGGCTGGACAAACCGTTTGCCGACTATTGCCGGGAGCTGGCGAGCCTCAAGGGGTTTTCCACAGGTGAACAGGCTTGGGCGGCGCTTGAGGCGCACGGCTGGCGCCGCTTGGCGCACGTGCGAAACCTGGAGTTGGTACGAGCGCTGTTTCGGCGCCCTTTGGAAATGTGGCTGGTGCTGGACCGGGCACTTTTCCTGGCGGACCAAGGCTACAACGTCGAGATAGGCAGCTTCTGCGAACCCACTCTGACCCCGCGCAATTTGATGGTGCTGGCTGAGCGCGATTAGGGGGCAATTTTCCTACACGTGCCCTGTGGATAACTCTGTTGATACATTCTTGCCAGAGGCTGTAGCTATCAGCGCTACAGAGCAAAAGCCACCCTGGTCATTTTTTGTTCACAAAATAAAACGCACACAAAACAGGCAGTTGCAGCGTATTGAGAACGGTGCCACAAAATCGCGGTTTCCTGGCTACAACAACCAACCGATTGTGCATAAGCATTTGGCGCCACGCGAATAAACCGCGCTTTAGGCGGTTTTTTTCGGGGCCTTCAACAACCGGCAAAGCTCATTCAGATCGTCAGTGAACAACCTTTTTGCCACGGTATCCAACGGGTCAGTTGCAAAGGCCAAGGCTTCATTGATGGCCACGTCGCGATGAATCTCCAGCGGCGCTTTGCCCAACCGGTGCTTGAAGGCTTCAAGCATGTCCAGGCTGAATGCACTGCTCTCGTCCACCTGGTTGACCACCACATGCACAACGGGCGGGCGCTCACCCGCAAGGTGCGGCGCGAGCAGGACATCGAAATGGTCGAGCGTACCGAGGCAGGCGGCGTCGGCCTGCGCAATCACCAACACCACATCGGCAACGTTCAGCGCTTGATGGAAGTAGACGTTATTGCCGGCCGGCGTATCGATAATCACCGTTTGCCGCTCGCTCAGGCCCAGCGAAGCGAGCCGCTGCGCCAGCCAGCCGGGCTCGTGCTTGAGCCAGCGTTCGAGGGTTTCCTGCTGCTCCATGTCGATATCGCCAAAGGTAATCACCTGGCAACCTGCGAAGCCAACCTGCTGCAACGGGCTCCATTTGCCATGTTCCAGGCTGGTGCGGCCGATGCCGGGCAATGTGGCACTGACGCCGAAGTGGTGATGCAAGGCGTTTTGCGGGTCCAGATCCAGCGCCACCACCGACTCGCCGTGGCGCTGTAAACCACTGCTCAACGCCGTGGCCAGGGTGCTACGGCCAACGCCGCCATTCATCGACACCAACGCCACCACTTTGGGGCGCAGCGCTGCGATATCAGTCAATTGGGCTTGGGCAGGGTTGGGTTCATTTGCAGGCACGCTGCCAAAAAAGTGCATGCGCGCATTAATGCCTTGGGCATCATGGGTAACGTTCTTGCCGAACAACATCAGCAGTTCTTCGCTAAGGCTCATAACCAGCTCCTCACGACGCAGCTGCAAGACGTGAAGGTCGGCAAGCAGGCACTTACCGCAGGTCTTATTATTGGCGTCTTAGTGAGGCATTCTGTGACAGGCGTACAAGAGTGTCATTATTTTGATGTTTTTACTGACTAACTTCTAGACGAACGGTAAATAGTCAAATTAATGGCTTGGATGCATGCGCCCTTTTAAGGCACGGCATAACGCATTTATATCCTGGCAACCAATAGTGTTCAGCAACGGGTCGAGCGGGTCGCGCCCGTAGGCGTGGGCCTCGCTGAATGCGCGATCGCGGCGCACCGCGCCCAGCACCGCATCGCCCAGGCGCAGCCTGAACACGCCGGCCATGTCCTGGCTGAACGCGTGGCCAACGTCCACTTGGTTGATCACGTAAAACCGTTGGGGTGGCGATTCGCCTGCGAGGTACGGCGCGAGCACGTCGTCCATGTTCGCCAAGCGGTGGAACGAAGCGGCGTCCGGCTGCACCACCACCAGCACCGCATCCGCCACCGACAGCGCTTGGCTGAGGTACACCGTATTACCCGCAGGTACATCAATCACCACCGTGTCCTGCCCATTCAGCCCGAGCCCGGCCAAACGCTTGCGCAGAAACCCCAGGTCCTGCCCCAGCCAGCGCTTCAGGCTTTGTTGCTGCACCGGGTCAGCCTCGCCAAAAGCGACCATACGGCACCCGGCAAACCCCCGCTTGGGCAAAGCCGCCCAGGTCTGGTTGAGCAGGCTGACAGCCCCAAGGCCCGGCAAATCAAACCCTGGGCACAAGTGATAACGCAGGGCGTTTTGCGGGTCCAGGTCCAACGCCAGCGCCGGATGCCCCTGACGCTGCAAACCACTGGCAAGCGCCGCCGCCAACGTGCTGCGCCCCACACCGCCCGTGGCAGAAACCACCACCACAACCTTCGGCGCCGAAGCATCCGAATACACCTCGCCATGCCGCTCTTCAGCCACCTCGGGCGGATACACAGCCTGCGCAGCGCCCTGGTTCAATTGTTCGAACAACCGCTGCAAAGACTCAGTCAGCGCAGTGCCTGGTATTGGACTGTGATCTGCACGCCCCACTGACTGCCCCCTGCGTTAAACCGCTGATTCATTGTGGGGCGCATTGTGTGATAGCAAACTGATGCTGTCAGTACTGGGTGTTTGTAACGAAACGCTTTCAGATGAGTGGCACACCACGAACTACTGGCAACCCTTCATCGCCGCCAGCCTGCTTTCCTGGAGCCTGACCGCCCAACGCCAATAGCGCCGCCCGCATGGGCTGCTGCGCGATGAAGGCGCGGCTGACGTATCCGGACTCGAAGGCCCCAGCGCATGTGCAGAAGCCGATGAAATTCACCGACGATTGCGGCGACGAAAATTGAGCTGATTTGCAGGCCCTGAAGCGACGAAAAAGCGGTGATCGCAAAAAAACCGTCACTTCTGCAAAAATAGTCAGAATTCAGGGGTTTACAGAAGCTTATCAATCGCTATAATCGTCGCCCTAACACGCCGGTATAGCTCAGTTGGTAGAGCAACTGACTTGTAATCAGTAGGTCCCGGGTTCGACTCCTGGTGCCGGCACCATACAAAACGAAGCCCTCACAGCAATGTGAGGGCTTTGTTGTTTCTGGGGTTTGAGTGTTCTAGATCGCCCCTTCTTCCCTTCCGTGTAAGACCCTTCCGCTTTCCGCCCTCACAATTGCCCCGCCCTGCTCGCCCCTAACGTCCATGGCCTTCGCTGATATTTTGGAAAGCCGTTATGACTTCGCAGCTTTTATCTTTTAGCGCCTGATACGAACTCGTCAGTCAGCTGGATCGACTTATCAGGGCGACAGGCCGAGATCGTACGTACCATCTGCAGCGAGCAGAGGAGTAGCACGTCAGCGGTGATTGGGTTCACATTCAAGTTGTGCGAGAAGGGATCTGAGAAGGGGGGGCGATTAGAGGGAATGGCGTCGACGGAAACGCTGAAATAGTGGTCTGACCCCGTTTCTTCCCTTCTGGATGAACCAAACGACCAATAGGCGGAAACTTCTCACGCACATGCTGACCATGCCCATGCGCAGCAAGGGTGTAGCTTTGGACTCGCAAGAAAGAAGGCGTTATCCAGCGATCAGGGGTGACGTACTTGTGACACCTGAAAAGAGCGACGAACTGGGTCGAAGCTCAAATGTAGCAAGGATCAGCAAGGGATCGCCCAAGGAGCCTGAACCTCTGCCCAGATTGCTGGACGCGACCTTATCAGGCATGGCACCGACGGGATTCGTGTTGAGCGGGATTGAGTACGTCGACGGATGTGCTTACGCGCAGTCCTGGTGGTGTCGGCTGGAGTAGTGCCGAATTTAGGAAGACAGGGGCCGAAGCCCCTGTCTAGTAGCTTGACAAGCTACTTCAAAAACAGAATGACCAATTTGGCTAACCAGAAGGCTAACCGAAGTCCTTGAATAATGCTGTCAAGGACATTTCGCGTTATCAATATCATCATATTAATTTAGCTCCAGAGCTTAGTAGCACCCGTCACCTAGTAAAAAGGTTTCGGAATTTCCCACCTTGCCTGTTAACTCGCCACGCTAGTTTTCGAATGAAGATACTTAAAAACATTCGTTAATTACGATTATACCGATACTAAGTAAGGACCATAACTAACGAAACTCTGAAAGTAATCGAGCTTGACGTACCAGTCGCAGAGCCATAACCTTTGAATTGACAGAGACAAAGATGTACAGCTTCAGGTGGTGATTGAGATGCTACCACGGTTTTTTCCGAAGGGAATCCACTCAAAAGCATCTTCCCAAAGCCCGCCCCGCGCGGGCTTTGTCGTCTTCAGCGGCCGGCCGTTGCCAAATTACGGCCGGCCGAGTCGCCGACCTAGTGTTTTCGCGGGTCACACGTGCAATCATTTTAATGATCTTCTTTTTATGTCGATTATTATTAGGACTTTAAGACCTAGCAACGATCCGACGAACGGTATGCGGCCGGCCATTAGTTATGATGGCCGGCCGCTTTACTTGTGATTTATAAACTACAGGTCATACAGGAAATCGCTATCAAACATGAATAGGTGACTGACCTATAACGTGACCGCTTGAACTTTTGATAGCATTTTTTGAACGTCAACTGAATTGAGAGTAAAGGCAGAAGCGTTACCTGGCACTGGCGTCGGGCCGTGGGTGTGGCCCGCCAGTTGAGAGTTCATCTGTTGCACCAGGTCGAGCAAATCACACAGCACCTGCAACACGTTGGTTCCTTCAGACCCCACCAGGTCTTAGGCGCGACCAGCCGCTGGCTAACCGCCGCTACGCTCTTGCGCATCCCCTGAATCCTTTCCTCCATATCTCCACCCACCGTGGCGTTATGCTTCTGCCCCACCACCAGGTTCAAGTCCCGCCCGGTTGCCTGGTGCAGGTCGTCCACCGCCCCCAGGCTCGCGAATCCGCCCGACATCAGCTTGAGCGCGCCCAGCGCCTCGATCGTCTTGATCCCTCCTACAGACTCAGTTGAGTGGTCGTCCACCGTCCTGGTGTGGTTCTGGAACGTCTCCGTGTTAACCATCGCCTCCACTTCCCGCTTGATCGCCTTGTCCCGGATCTTGCCGTCCGTTTGGCGCAGCCAGTTGCCGTCGGCATCGACACGCTGCTGACAGGCTTCGCTGTGCTGCCACACCTGGTCGCCCTTCGGCACGCTGGGCATGCTCAGGCCATGGGGCAGGATGGTTTGGATATACGGCTTATGCGGCAATCCATAGGCAAAGCACACCACAACTTGGGTGCCTTCCTGGGGGAATGCGTAGATGCCCATTTCCTCGCCACCGGTGGGCAGCGGCAACGGCACGCCGGCAAGGATCGGCAGCTTGGTGTCTGGCTCGCCGTCCGGTCCCAGGACCTCGATGTCGACGGCATAGCGCGGGCGGAAATCGTCATAGATGCCGGCGCCAGCCGGGGCGTCGGCTACGGCGACAACACGGGCAAATCGTGGCAGGTGGTAACCGCCGGTAAGTTCGGGAAATTGTCGTTCTACGCTGCGGCGGATTGCGTTGTCCATCGGATGGCCATCTGATTGTCGATGAGCGCCACACTGATGATGCGCTCGCCGTGGTTGATCGTTGCGCCTGGTCGCAACCCGGGAAGGGCCGCAATCATCGCGCTTTGGTTGCCCTGGTAGTCGTCGAACAGTTCCACCGGCAGCTGCAGCGGCGAGCGAACGCCAAAGAAGCTGTCAGCCCAACTGCCCACGAACACTTCCCCGTCGCCCTGTTGCTGCCAGATAAAGTCGGGGATGTTGAAAACCCGGGCCAGGCTGTCCATGGCTTGATAGCCGGCGGCCAGGCTGTAGAAAAATGGCGCCTTGATGCTCGCATAGGGCTGTTCCGGGACGCGAAAGCGCAAACCTGTGTGCTGGCCGATCTCGACCAGCACGGCGCGCAGGTCGACGTGACGCATGTTCAGCGGCAGCGGGTTGGCCAGGATCGCGGCCAGCTCTCGACAGAACAGCACCTGCTGGGTGCTGCTGGCCGTGCTGCTGCGCTCGACGTAGCCAATGAAGTGTCGCTGCAGCGTGCTGCTGTTGTAGCCGATATCGAGCGTTACCAGCCCCTTGACCGGCGCCGTAGCCTGAATCGTGAACGTCGCCCGGCCCGGGCTTTTGGCATCCAGCCGGACTTCGTTTTTGACCAGGACGTAAGGCGCCCCGCCGATGGTCAATTCCTTGAATGCCGAGCAATAAGATGTGAATGTCTGGCAGGGCCAGCGTTATCGCGGGCAAGCCCGGTTCCACCGGTGATCTGCATCGGTAGTTGATCGAGCGCCCCAGCCTGAGCAGGCCGGGGCGTTTTTTTGTCAGTGCCCGGCGCTTTGCCCGCCGTCCACGTGGAGGATCTCACCGGTGACGAACCCGGCGTTTTCCAGGTAGATGATTGCTTGGGCAATATCACTCGCTTCGCCCATGCGCCCGACTGGATGCAGGCGGCCCAACGCCGCGTGGGTGTCTTCGCCGTGCATCGGTGTTTTGATAATCCCGGGGCTGACTGCGTTCACGCGGATGCCGCGTTTGGCGTATTCAATTGCCAGGGATTTGGTCGCGGCGTTCAGGCCGCCTTTGGTCAGTGAAGCCAGCACTGAGGGCACGCCGTCGATGGCGTGGTCGACCAGGCTGGTGGTGATGTTGACGATGTGCCCGGCGCGCTGTTTGAGCATCTCGGTGATCGCCAGTTGGGTGATGTAGAAGAAGCCGTTGAGGTTCACGGCCAGCACGTTGGCGTAATCGTCCTGGGTGTAGGCGGTGAAGGGTTTGGCGATGAAGATGCCGGCGTTGTTGATCAGGCTGTCGATGCGGCCGAAGCGCGCCACGCCTTCGCGGATTACGCGCTGGGCGGTGGCCGGGTCGGCGATGTCGCCGGGCACCGTGAGGATATTCGGGTCGGTGGATGGCTGGATCGAACGCGAGGTGGCCACCACGCGATAATCGAGGGCGCGGTAGGCTTGAACCACAGCGGCGCCGATGCCTTGGGAGGCACCGGTAATGATCACGACTTTGCTCATTTTGTTTCTCCGGTAAGGGCTTGGGATTTGCGGTATTCGGTGGTGGTGATGCCGGCGTAGCCCCAGTTATCGGTGTCGATTTCTTCGATGACGATGTGGGTCAGGTCCGGGCGCTTGTTGAGCACGCGTTCGAGGGTTTCGGTGAATTCGGCGATGACCTGGGCTTTTTGCTCAGGGGTCACGCCGTCACGGGTGATGCGCAGGCTGACGAAGGGCATGGTGATGGCTCCAATGGGCGGGCATCGGGGTGATGGGCCGGCAGTGGGGTCAATTTAGGCGTGCGCTGAGTCGAGATAAATGGGGGTTTGAGTACTACATTAGTGATGTGGTGTAACAAGTTCCCGCGGTACTTCTACACGATTGGACGCCTCCCGCTGGCGTCCGCAAAACTGATAAAAAAACCACCCTTGATCTTTGACGGCGGGACGCGGAGCGTCCCTAGAGGCGTTCCCACGCAGAGCGTGGGAACGATCACCGTCGCTGATCCAAAGGCATAAAAAAACCCCGAACCAGTCGGGGTTTTTTATCGCCTGGCATCAGGCGCGACCTGCGATCAATTAGAAAACATTGATCGGGTAGTCGGCGAACAGACGGATTTCGTTACCGCCTACGTTGTAGTTGCTGGCGTTGCTGGAGACGCGCAACCAGGACGCACGAGCGCGCAGGCTCAGGTCTTTGGCCGGGCCGCTCTGAACGACGTATTTGAACTGGTTGAAGATCTCACGCTCGGTGCCACTGCCGCGGTTGGAACCGTCGTCAATGTTGGTGCCGCGCACGTAGGCGATGTTGTAGGTCAGGCCAGGTACGCCGAAGGCACTGAAGTCCAGGCCGTAGCCTGCTTGCCAGGAGCGCTCGTCCTTACCGTTGAAGTCGGACCAGTAGGAGTTGGCCAGCAGGATGGTGTTGCCGCCATCGCCAATGCCGCCAGCGTTGCGGTAGCCGCCGTACAGGTAGCCGGTGTCGCCGGTGCTGCGCTGGTGAGCGACGGTGAAGCTGTGCGGGCCAACAGCCCAGGTAGCGCCCAGGCTCCAGATTTTGTTGTCGCGAGCGTCCGCGTCACCTTGGTTTTCCAGGGCGAAGCTGCGGTCCAGCTTGGTTTTGTAGCCGTTGAAGTCAAAGGTCAACGATTGCTTCTCTGGCAGGGCCAGCACGTAGTTGACGTTGACGTATTGCTTCTTCAGCACGTCTTGCATGTCGGACGCATACAGCGCGGCGGACAGGCTTTCGGTGAATTTGTAGCTACCACCGATGTAGTCGATGCTTTTCAGGCGGCCGCTGTCGCCACCTTCGGCGCTCTTGCGAGCTTCCCTGGTGAAGTGACCCGCGTCCAGTTGCAGGCCGGCGATCTCTTTGGACACGATCGAGGTGCCCTCGAAGGTTTCCGACAGCAAACGCGAGTTGTCGTATTCCAGGACCGGAACGGCTGGCATCTGCTGACCGTATTTGATCACGGTGTTGGAGATGCGCGCCTTGACGGCTGCGCCGCCCTTGGCCAGGTCTTTGGCAGCTTCGCCGCTGTCACCTTGCTTGAAGAAGTCGATACCGCCGGCGCCGCTGCGGCCTTTGCCACCGTCCAGGCGCAGCGCGTATTGGCCGATCACGTCCACACCCACACCGACAGTGCCTTGGGTGAAGCCGGACTCGAACTTGCCGATGAAGCCCTGGCCCCATTCAGCTTTGTCTTGCTTGCCGTTTTTGTAGTCACGGCTGATGTAAGCGTTGCGTACTGCGATGTTCAGGTGGCTGTCTTCAACAAAACCCTTGGATTGCTCCTGGTCGTTAGCCATTGCCTGAGTAGCGCTCAAAATCCCCAGAGCGATCAGACCCATCCGTTGCTTCAACATTTTTTATATTCCTTATTACTGTTTGAGTACGCGCTGTGACACCAGGCTCCGTGTTGCTTTTCTGGTGTCAACTTTCTCCGAAAAAAAGAAGGCCCGCGGACGACTGAACTGCCGCGGGCCTTTTTTTATTGGATGAGTTATGGCGGTTAGCCACAGGCGTTGGGCGCAATCGTATGCGCGCGTTGAACTATGTGTCAATTTCGTGAATCGTCTGTATTTAGGCGAAAAAAGTCTAAGCGGCGCACTCCAGGGCCTTCACACACGCTCGAAAAACCTTCCAGCCACCTCGGTGCGCTACGTGCCCCAGGCTATCGATTCGGTCAGAACCAACAGCCTGCGTATCCACGGTTTCGAGGCGAGCAATGACTTTTATCTGGACGCTCTACGTGACAGTAACACCGGGAGTTTTTAAGACGTTCACCCTGCCAATGCGGGAGCGGGCACTTCAGTTTTGCATCAGCTCACACAATGCGCGCATTTCATCTTCGCTGAGCAACCCCACCGGGTAACGTTCACTCATCACGCTGCGCAAGTCAGGTTGCCTGACCTGTCGTGAGCCGTTTGCCTTCAACCAGAGCGCCAACGCATGGATCGCCTCACCGTCGACCCGCGTGGGGTGGAACGGGCGCGTGTGGATCAGGTTTATATTGGCATTCATTTCAGCGCTCTCTCCTACTGCGTGAGCGGCTAACTTACTCAAGGTTTATGACAGAACTGCGCAGTCATCCCCTTGGTTCACCGTGACAACACCGATACAAGAGCTATGCCAATGTCCCGTGTTTATAGGCACTCGGAAACAAAAAAGCCCGCGACCTAACGGGGCCGCGGGCTTGCTGTGAGCGCTATAAACAGGTAGCGCCGTGTTATCGCTCAGACACTGTTACAACTGCACTCAATTTTTGTGCGGGGCTGGCTGTTGTTGGGTCAGGCAATGAATATTTCCGCCGCCCAGTAACAGTTCGCGGCCCGGCACCATCACCACTTCGTGCTGCGGGAAGAGGTTTTGCAGAATGCCCTTGGCCTGGCTGTCCAGCGGGTCATCGAAGCTTGGCGCGATGATGCCGCCGTTAACAATCAGGAAGTTCACGTAGGAACCCGCCAACCGCACGGTCGGATTGCGTTCCTGGCTGCCGTCCACCGGGTCCACACCCGCGCATTCTTCCTCGGTGGCGTACAGCGGCCCCGGGATCGGCATTTTATGCACGGTGAACGAGCGACCCTGGGCGTCGGTGCTGCTTTGCAGCACCTCCATGGCCGCGTGGCAGCGCGCGTAGTTCGGGTCTTGCGGGTCATCGGTCCAGGCCAGCAACACTTCGCCCGGGCGCACGTAGCAGCAGAAGTTATCCACATGGCCGTCGGTTTCGTCGTTGAACAGGCCGTCCGGCAACCAGATGATCTTATCCACAGCCAGGTTGTCGCTGAGCACCGCTTCGATCGCCGCACGATCCAGGTGTGGGTTGCGATTGCGGTTCAACAGGCATTCTTCGGTGGTGATCAGCGTGCCTTCACCGTCGACATGGATCGACCCGCCTTCCAGCACGAAACTTTCGGTGCGATAACGCGGCGCGCGCTCGATCTCGAGGATCTTGCCGCCCACCTGCGCGTCGCGATTCCACGGTGCATACAGGCCGCCGTCAAAACCGCCCCAGGCATTGAAATCCCAGTTCACACCGCGCACTTCGCCACTGTTGTTGATGACGAACGTAGGGCCGGTGTCGCGCACCCACGCATCGTCGCTGGACATTTCCACCACGCGGATATTGGGCACATCCAAACGTGCGCGCGCGTTTTCATACTGCTCGGCCGAAACGGCGACCGTCACCGGCTCAAAGCGCGCGATAGCCTTGGCCACCGCCACGTGAGCGGCCTGCGCCGGTTTGCCACCCAGGCGCCAGTTGTCCGGACGCTGCGGCCAGATCATCCAGGTTTGGGTTTGCGGCGCCCATTCGGCGGGCATGTAGAAGCCATCGGCGCGAGGCGTGCTGTGCAGGGTGGTCATGGCGATCAGGACTCCGAATGGGGTGAAGGCCGACTTTATAACGGATAAAAATCGGCGTTAAAAGGAACAAAAGATCATAGTCGACAAACATTACAATAATTAGCCGATAACAATCGATTAATTACAGCTGTTCGTCCAGCGCCTTCGACAGCATGTCGACAAAGAAGTCCACACTGCGTTTAGAGGTCACCCTCGGTGGCGTGAGCTTCAGGATGTTGAGGTAATCGCCCGTCGGCTGCATGAACATACCCAACCCTCGCAGACGATCACACAACAACGCGGTTTCTGCTGTAGCAGGTTCCAGGGTGTGCCGGTCACGCACTCACTCCAGGCCCAGGTAAGAGCCGTGGTGCTCAAGCAGTTGGGCAGCCTGCTCAGGAGCGACTGGCGGGCAGGGCAGATTGGCGCGATGGACCAACGTGGCGAGCGACATGTGACGACCACGGTTTTTTTGAGCGTCTATATCGCCACTGACCCGGTCCGTATGGCACCCCCCAGCACACACCACGCTTGCACCGCCCGGCCTCACAACTCAAGCTATGCTCTCGCTAAATGACCGTCTAAGGAAAAGGCTCTCTGACATGCGCATTCTCATCACCGGCGGTGCCGGGTTTATCGGTTCTGCACTGATTCGCCACCTGATTCAACACACTGAGCACGAAGTGCTCAATCTGGACAAACTCACCTATGCCGGCAACCTGGAGTCGCTGACCAGCATCGCGTCCAACAGCCGCTATGAGTTCGTGCAAGCCGATATCATCGACCAGGCCACCGTCAGCGCCGTGCTGGCACGCTTTGAGCCACAGGCGATCATGCACCTGGCAGCCGAGTCGCACGTCGACCGTTCCATTGACGGCCCGTCGGACTTTATCCAGACCAACATCGTCGGCACCTACAGCCTGCTGGAAGCCACTCGCGCCTATTGGCAAACGCTGGCCGAACCGGCCAAGAGCGCGTTCCGCTTCCACCACATTTCCACCGACGAAGTGTATGGCGACCTCCACGGTGTGGACGACCTGTTCACCGAAACCACCCCTTACGCGCCAAGCTCGCCGTATTCGGCCAGCAAAGCCGCCTCCGACCACCTGGTCCGCGCCTGGCAGCGTACCTATGGCCTGCCGGTGCTGCTGACCAACTGCTCGAACAACTACGGGCCGTTCCACTTCCCCGAGAAGTTGATCCCGCTGGTCATCCTCAATGCCCTCGCCGGCAAGCCGCTGCCGGTCTATGGCGACGGTTTGCAGGTGCGCGACTGGCTGTTCGTCGAAGATCACGCGCGGGCACTGCTCAAAGTCGTCACCGAGGGTGAAGTCGGCGAGACCTACAACATCGGCGGCCACAACGAGCAAAAGAACATCGACGTGGTACGCGGCATCTGTGGCCTGCTGGAAGAACTGGCGCCACAACGCCCTGCCGGCGTAGAAAAATTCGCCGACCTGATCACCTTCGTCAAGGACCGCCCGGGCCACGACCAGCGCTACGCGATCGATGCGAGCAAGATCGAAGCCGACCTGGGCTGGGTCCCTGAAGAAACGTTTGAAACCGGCCTGCGCAAGACCGTGCAGTGGTACCTCGATAACCTCGACTGGTGCCGCAGGGTCCAGGACGGCAGCTATCAAGGTGAGCGACTCGGCAATACCGACCCAAAAGATCTGATCGCGTAAGGATCTGATCACACGACCTGTTCACCTCGGCGAGGCAAACCCAATGAATGTAATCGCGACTGAGCTGCCCGATGTGTTGATCCTCGAACCGAAGGTGTTTGGCGATGAGCGCGGCTTTTTTTATGAAAGCTTCAACGCCAAGGCTTTTGCTCAAGCCACCGGCCTGCAGTTGGACTTCGTGCAGGACAACCACTCCCGTTCGCAAAAGGGCGTGCTGCGCGGCTTGCACTATCAGATCGAAAATACGCAGGGGAAACTGGTCCGTGTGACTGCCGGTGAGGTCCTGGACGTGGCGGTGGATATCCGCCGCAGTTCGCCTGATTTCGGCAAATGGACCAGCGTGCGCTTGTCCGCCGAAAACAACCGCCAGCTGTGGATTCCACCCGGGTTTGCGCATGGTTTTGTAGTGCTCAGCAACTACGCCGAGTTCCTCTACAAAACCACGGATTACTACACGCCTTCTGCAGAGCGTTGTATCCGTTGGGACGACCCGCAGCTCAATATTGACTGGCTGCTGGACGGGGCTCCGACCTTGTCGGCCAAGGATCAAAACGGCAAGTTCCTGGCAGAGGCCGACGTGTTTCCTTGACCGGCGAGTGTCTTGCACGACAGCCCTAGGCATAATGCGCCTGTACCCACAGGCGCATGACTCCCATGACACCACCCCTTCCGCGAAGACCCCGCTGGCGCAGCCTCGCGTTGTTGGCGTTGTGCCTGGCGCCGCTGCTGTGGCCGCTGGAACACCTGGCCGAGCGTTATTACCGCAGTGAACTGGCCGGGCAAAACCGCCAGACCCTCGATCTGTACGTCGCCAACCTGCTCGGCACCCTGCACCGCTATGAAGTGCTGCCGCAAATCCTCGGTGACCTGCCCGCCCTGCGTACCGCGCTGGATGCGCCCCATGTCAGCACTAACTTGGCCAACGCCAACCAGTTGCTCAAGGACGTCGCCGCCCAGGCCGGTGCGGAAGTGATGTACCTGATGGACACCACCGGCAAAACCCTCGCCGCCTCCAACTGGGATAAACAGGACAGCTTTGTCGGCCGCAACTTCTCGTTTCGCCCCTATTTCAGCGAAGCCATGGCCGGGCACCTCGGGCGGTTTTTCGGCCTCGGCACCACCTCGGCCAAGCGCGGCTACTTCTTCGCTGCCGCCGTTCGCGATGGCGATACAATCATCGGCGTGCTGGTGGTCAAGGTTGACCTGGACCACACCGAAAGCCTGTGGGGCAACACCCCAGAACAACTGCTGGTGACCGACCACAACGGCGTGGTGATCCTCACCTCGCGCCCGCAATGGCGATTCCGCGCCACCCGCCCACTGACCGCCGAGGAACGCCAGGCGATCATTGCCATCCAGCCTTACCCGACGCGCGACCCGCAGCCGCTGGCGCTGAGTACCACAGCGTGGTTGCGCCAATCCACGGCCATCGCCGAAACCGGATGGACCGTGGAAATTCTCGCGCCGCGCTCATTGATCAATCGCCCGGTGCGTACCGTGGTGGCGGTCGGTGGCGCCACGTTACTGGTGTTGATGCTGTTGCTGGGTTTGCTGATGCAACGCCGTCGCCATTACCTGGAGCGCATCGCGTTCGAAGCCAAGGCCCGACGCGAGCTGGAAGCCCGTGTGGTGGAGCGCACCAGCGACCTGGAAGGCCTGAACCGGCGCCTCAAACAGGAAGTGCTGGAGCGTGAACACGCCCAGCAGGAACTGGTACGCGCCCAGGATGACCTGGTGCAGGCCGGTAAACTGTCAGCGCTGGGCACCATGTCGGCGAGTATCAGCCACGAACTCAATCAGCCGCTGGCGGCGATTCGCAGCTACGCGGAAAACGCCGAGATCCTGCTCGACCATGAACGCACCAACGACGCACGGGGCAACCTCAAGCTGATCAGTGAACTGACCGGGCGCATGGCTTCGATCATCGCGCACCTGCGCGCGTTCGCCCGACGCGACCGTCACGCACCGGAAAGCGTGGCCTTGCAGCCGGCACTCGATGACGCGTTGGCGTTGTTGGCCAAACGGCGGCGGTCGATGGAGGTCGAGCTGATCCGTGACTTGCCGGAAGCCACCCTCTGGGTGCAAGCCGGGGAAACGCGCCTGCGCCAGGTCCTCGGCAATCTGCTCGCCAACGCCCTCGACGCCCTGACCGAAAAAGGCCCGCCACGCAAACTCTGGTTGAGTGCCCAAACCACCGAACAGGGCGTCAACCTGTACATTCGCGACAATGGCCCGGGCTTTTGCATGGAAGCCCTGGGCCGCGCGAGTGAACCGTTCTACACCACCAAGACCCGCACCCAGGGCCTGGGGTTGGGCCTGGCGATCTGTGACACCTTGATGCGTGCCTTTGGCGGTGAACTGCTGTTCGCCAACCACAAGGAAGGCGGCGCACTGTTAACCTTGAAATTGCGTGCCGGCTCGCCGGGCGTCAGTCTGCAACCGTCCGAGGACCGCAGTGTATGAGTATCGATAACCAGATTCAGGTGGTGTTGATCGACGACGATCCACACCTGCGTCAGGCCCTGTGCCAGACCCTGGACCTGGCCGGGCTGAAAGTCCTGACCCTGGGCGAAGCCACCGGCCTCACCGCGCGCCTGTCCCGCGACTGGCCGGGCGTGGTGGTCAGCGATATCCGCATGCCCGGCATGGACGGCCTGGAGCTGCTCGCCGAACTGCACGGCCAGGACCCTGAACTGCCAGTGTTGTTGATTACCGGCCACGGTGATGTACCGCTGGCGGTGCAAGCCATGCGCGCCGGGGCCTATGATTTTCTCGAAAAGCCGTTCGCCAGCGACGCCCTGCTCGACAGCGTGCGCCGCGCCCTGGCCCTGCGCCGCCTGGTGCTGGACAATCGCAGCCTGCGCCTGGCCCTCAGTGATCGCCAACAGCTGAGTACGCGACTGGTCGGGCACTCGCCGCAAATGCTGCGCCTGCGCGAGCAGATCGGTGCCCTCGCCGCCACGCGTGCCGATGTACTGATCCTCGGTGAGACCGGGGCCGGCAAAGAAGTTGTGGCGCGCGCACTGCACGACCTGTCGAGCCGGCGTAGCGGGCCGTTTGTGGCGATCAACGCCGGTGCCCTGGCCGAGTCAGTGGTCGAAAGCGAACTGTTTGGCCACGAGCCCGGCGCTTTTACCGGCGCGCAGAAACGCCGTATCGGCAAGTTCGAATTCGCCAACGGCGGCACGCTGTTCCTCGATGAAATCGAAAGCATGAGCCTGGATGTGCAGGTCAAACTGCTGCGCCTGTTGCAGGAGCGCGTGGTTGAGCGCCTGGGCGGCAATCAGTTGATCCCGTTGGATATCCGCATTATCGCGGCCACCAAGGAAGACCTGCGCCAGGCCGCCGACCAGGGTCGTTTCCGGGCCGACTTGTATTACCGCCTCAACGTCGCGCCGCTGCGCATTCCGCCGCTGCGCGAACGCGGTGAAGATGCGCTGATGTTGTTCCAGCACTTTGCCGACGAAGCCAGCAGCCGCCACGGCCTGCCGCTGCACGAGCTGCAACCGGGCCAGCGGGCGCTGCTGTTGCGTCACAGCTGGCCGGGCAATGTGCGCGAACTGCAAAATGCGGCGGAGCGCTTTGCCTTGGGGCTGGAGTTGGCCCTGGATGCCACGGCGGATAATCCCGCCGCCGGTGTCCTCACCTCCACACCCGGGGGCTTGAGCGAACAGGTCGAACAGTTCGAAAAAAGCCTGATTGCCGCCGAACTGACCCGCCCGCACAGTTCGGTGCGCAGCCTGGCCGAAGCCCTGGGCGTGCCGCGCAAGACCCTGCACGACAAACTGCGCAAACACGGCCTGAACTTCGCCGACAGCGCCAGCCATAACGCTGACGACGAATGACCCTGCCCACTGCCCAAGAGGCCGCCATGAGCCGCGACAGCCGTTACCTGGAATCGATCCTTCATCACGACATCCCCCTCACCCGGGAGATGGGCCTCAAGGTGCTCGACTGGCAGCACGACCAACTGCAACTGCACCTGCCCTTGCAGGCCAATATCAACCACAAGAGCACGATGTTTGGCGGCAGCCTCTATTGCGGCGCCGTGCTGGCGGGTTGGGGTTGGCTGCACTTGAAACTGCGCGAAGCAGGCATTGAAGACGGGCATATCGTGATTCAGGAAGGGCAGATCAGTTATCCGCTGCCGGTCACGCGGGATGCGACCGTGGTGTGCCCGGCGCCGGAAGATAAGGTGTGGAAGCGGTTTTTGGCGACGTACAAGCGCTACGGCCGGGCGCGGTTGACGCTGGAGACGTGGATTGTCAACGAACGCAGTGAAGAACGAGCCGTGACCTTCACCGGCCAATACGTCTTGCACCGCTGATAGCCACCACACAAAAACCAATGTGGGAACTGGCTTGCCAGCTCCCACATTTTGATTTTTTTAAGGGGCCTTAAGAACGAGCCAGGGTCAGCAATCGCTCGCGCCACGCAGCCTTCGCCGGCAGCGCCAAGAAGAATGGGTTCAACAATGAAGCCCGTGCCGGATAGCTGAACGGCTCGCCGCTCAATTCCAGCACCTCGCCCCCGGCGCCTTCCAGTACGCCCTGGGCTGCAGCGGTGTCCCATTGCGACGTCGGCGCCAGGCGCGGGTAGCAATCGGCGCTGCCTTCGGCCAACAGGCAGAACTTCAGCGAGCTGCCGATATTTGCCAGTTTCAATGCGCCAAGCCCTTCACTCAAACCGTCGAGCAGACGTTCCTGTTCAGGGCTGGAATGGCGCCGGCTGGCAACCACGGTAAAGGACTCGCCCGCCGCCGGTGCTTCACGCACCTGAATCTGCTTGGGCGCGTCATTCACATCGGAACGCCACGCACCCAGCCCGGCGCCACCGAAGTAGCAACGGCCACTGGTCGGCATCGACACCACACCGAACACCACACGGCCTTGCTCGATCAACGCAATGTTGACGGTGAACTCTTCGCTGCCGGAGATAAACTCCTTGGTGCCATCCAGCGGGTCCACCAACCACCAGCGCTGCCAGCCGGCACGCACACTCTGGTCGATATCAGCATCTTCTTCGGACAGCACCGGGATGCTCGGATCGAGTGCGGTAAGGCCCGCCAGGATCAGATGGTGAGCGGCCAGGTCTGCCGCCGTCACCGGCGAATCATCCGACTTGGCGGTGACCGCCACATCGGCGCGCCAGAACGGCAGAATCACTTCACCCGCCTGGCGAGCCAGCTCAATCACAGGGGCAATATACGGGTGCCCTAAAAACAGTTCGCTCATGCGGTAAACGCTCCACGCTGGGTCAACAGGTCTCGTACCAGATACAGTGCCGCCAGGGCGCGGCCTTCGCTGAACTGCTCGTGTTGCGCCAGCTGCGACAACTCGCGCAGGTTGACCCGGTCCACACGCATCGGCTCGGGCTCATCGCCTTCGAGGCGCTCTTCGTACAGTTCAGTGGCCAGCACCACCTGGATTTTCTGGCTCATATAGCCAGGCGACAACGACAGCTCGGTAATGTGCTCCAACTGTCGCGCGCCATAGCCGGCTTCTTCCTTGAGTTCGCGGTCGGCTGCCGCCAGCACGTCTTCGCCGGGTTCGATCAAGCCCTTGGGTAACGACAACTCATATTCGTCAGTACCGCCGCAGTATTCTTCCACCAGTAACGCATGGTCCTCGTCGATCATCGCCACGATCATCACCGCGCCGTAGCCGGCACCGCGGCCTACGAGGCGCTCGTAGGTTCGTTCGACGCCATTGGAAAAGCGCAGCTGCACTTCCTCCACGCGGAACAAACGGCTACTGGCGACTATTTCGCGGGCGAGTACGGTGGGTTTCTGGCGCATAAGCGGCTCCTTGGCGTGATCGGGTTACTATACCGTGGCTTTTCCGATTGTTTGTGTCGGATATCTTTACTTACATGAGATCGCCCCATGCCCTCTTTGCCCTGGCACGCCATCGACACCGTCCTGCTGGACATGGACGGCACCTTGCTTGACCTGCATTACGACAACCACTTCTGGATGGAGCACCTGCCCCAGCGCTACGCCGAGCTGCACGGCGTGACCCGGGCCATGGCCGAGATGGAGTTGCAACCACTGTTCGAGCGTAACGCCGGACAGTTGCAATGGTATTGCCTGGATTTCTGGAGCACGGAGCTGAACATCCCGGTGCGCGAGCTCAAGCTGGAAACCGCCCACCTGATCGCCTTGCGCGCGGACGCGGATACGTTTCTGGCAGCGGTCAAACGGGCCGGCAAACGCGTCATCCTGATCACCAATGCTCATCGTGATTCGCTGTCATTGAAACTGGAACGTATTGAGTTGGCGCCGTATTTCGAGCGGCTGATCAGCTCTCACGACTACGGTTTCCCCAAGGAAAACCCGCAGTTCTGGGATGCCCTGCATGCCGATATCCATTTCGACCCGGCCCGTAGCCTGTTTATCGACGACACCTTGCCGATCCTGCGCAGTGCCCGGGATTTTGGCGTGGGGCATCTGCTTGCGGTGAAAGCGCCGGACAGTCAGAAAGGGCCGAAGGATACTGCGGAGTTTGCGGCGGTAGACGATTACCGGGACCTCATTGTCGGGCTGTAATCAAGGTGGGAGCGGGGTCGCTCGCGAAAGCAGTGTGTCAGCCACTGGATGTGTTAACTGATTCACCGCATTCGCGAGCAAGCCCGCTCCCACCTTTTTGTTTCGAGTGTTACTCAGGAATACGCAGCGTCTGCCCTGGGTAAATTTTGTTCACATCTTTGAGCAGCGGCTTGTTGGCCTCGAAGATTTTGTTGTACTGGTTGGCGTTGCCATACACCGCCAGGGAAATCGCACTCAGGGTGTCGCCCTTTTTCACCACCACAAAACGGGCGGCGGCGACGACAGGGCCGGAGACGGTAATCTGGTCATCGACAGTGGCTACACCGGCAATATTGCCCGCCGCCAGAAGGATTTTTTCTTTCTCTTCCTGGCTGGCGACTTCACCCGTGATCGTCACCTTGTCACCGTCCACGGTGGCGTGAACGTTAGGGTTACCCAGCCCTACTGCTTCGATATGCTTTTTCAACTCATCGCTGGCGTTAGCGTTACCCGGCGTCAACAGATCGATCAGCTTTTCGCCTGCTTCTTTCACGAAACTAAAAAGACTCATGGTGTGCTCTCCTTGGGTTTGATTTCCAGATGCCAAAGACTAGACCAATCCCGCAGACTTGGGTTCCAGCCGACCAAAGACCCAAACGCGCTAGAATCCCACGCCATTGGTATAAGCCCGGAGCGAAGATGGACATCAAACAGTTGAAATTCCTCATCGCCCTCGACGAAACCCGGCATTTTGGCCAGGCGGCCGCGCGTTGCCATATCACTCAGCCGACCCTGTCGATGCGCCTGCGCAACCTCGAAGATGAACTGGACTTGCAACTGGTCAACCGTGGCCAACGCTTTGAAGGCTTCACCGCGCCGGGCGAGCGCGTGCTGGCATGGGCACGCACCGTGCTGGCGGCCTATGACGGCTTGCAGGCCGAAGCGGCGGCCTGTCGCGGCAACCTCGTGGGTACGTTGCGCCTGGGCGTGGTGCCGCTGTCGAGCTTCGATCCGCTGGCATTGATGCAGCAACTGCACAAAGCCCACCCAAACCTGCGCTTTGAGCTCTCGGCGTTAAGCTCCGAACAAATCCTCGAACAACTGGCGAGCAATCGCCTGGACCTCGGCGTGTCGTATCTGGAGCGCCTCGACAACGAGCGCTTCGACTCGCTGGCGCTGGGCGAAACCCGCATGGGCCTGCTCTACGACCAGCGCTTTTTCAGCTTTGGCGAAAAACCGTTGAGCTGGGAAGCACTGATCGAATTGCCGCTGGGCATGCTCACCAGCGGCATGCACTTTCGTCAGTCCATCGACCACAACTTCCACAGCCGCGGGCTCAACCCACAGCCGTTGTTACAAACCGATGCGGTGCATCAATTGTTACAAGCTGTGCACGGCGGCCTGTGCTGCGCCGTGATGCCGCTGGACGGTGGCCTCGACGCCCTCACCGAACACCTGCGCCTGCAACCCATTGAAGATGCGCATACCCTGGCGCGACTGGGGCTGATCATGCGCCGCAGCGCGCCCCGGTCCGCCTTGGCCGAAGCCTGTTTCGCGCTGTTTCAAAAATCGCAAATCGAACCTTGATCGACGCCATCTATCGGTAGATCAGTACTGGCAATTAGACGCGACGCTTTGTCGCGCCTAGTCTAAACACTGATCAATCCCCCGGTGGTACTGCACCATGGAAGCCAAGCGCCCAGTCTGCGCGGCGCCTGCCCCTGAAACGCCCGCGCCCGCCGCCAGTCAGAGCTACCAGTTTTGCAACCTGCAACACACTGAAGTCGCCAGCACGGCCTTGGCGGAAGAAGTGGCGTTAGCGATTGCGTATAACGACATCAGCCAGGCCGTGATGCTGGTGACGCCGACGGATCTGGAAGACTTCATCGTCGGTTTCAGCATCGGCAGTGGCATTATTGCCGACGTTAGCGACATTTATGATCTGAAAATCAGCGGTTCGGGTTCAGCCCAATACGCCCAGGTTCAGATCTCCAGCCGTGCCTTCTGGAACCTCAAGCAGCAGCGCCGCCAATTGGCGGGCACCAGCGGCTGTGGTTTGTGCGGTGTGGAGGCAGTGGAACAAGCGTTGCCAGACCTTCAGGTGTTGCCCGGCGCACCGTTGCCGCCCGCCGAATGGCTCGACGGCCTGCGCCAGCGCATCAGCGCGTTCCAACCCCTGGGCCAGTACAGCGGCGCCGTGCACGCGGCGGTATTTATGAACAACCAGGGCGAGTTGCTGATGGGCCGTGAAGACATCGGCCGGCATAACGCCCTCGATAAGCTGATCGGCGCGCTGATCCGCGAAAAGATTTCGACCGACGGCAGCCTGGCAATCGTGACCAGCCGCTGCAGCCTCGAACTGATCCAGAAAGTATTGCGCGCGGGCATCCAGACCCTGGTCAGCCTGTCGTCGCCTACTGGCTTGGCCGTGCAATGGGCCCGCCGCCACAACCTCAATCTCATCCACCTGCCGCAGAAAAGTGCGCCGCGGGTCTACAGCCCTGCGATGGAGAACCAGCCGTGAGCAATCATCATCAAGCCGACCAAACCCCAACCCCGCGCTACAAGCCTTACAAAGGCCCGGCGGGCGGCTGGGGCGCGCTGATCAGCGTGGCACAGGCGTGGTTGACCAGCGACAACGCGCTGAAAAACCTGCGCATGATGCTCAAGACCAACCAGAACGGCGGCTTTGACTGCCCGGGCTGCGCGTGGGGCGACTCGCCAGAAAGCGGGGTGGTCAAGTTCTGCGAAAACGGCGCCAAGGCGGTCAACTGGGAAGCCACCAAACGCCGTGTGGATGCTGCATTCTTCGCCAAACACAGCGTCACTGCGCTGCTGGAGCAAAGCGACTATTGGCTGGAGTACCAGGGCCGCCTGACCGAGCCGATGCGCTATGACGCCGAGACCGATCGCTATATGCCGATCAGTTGGGAAGCGGCATTCGACCTGGTCGGCAAACACCTCAACGCCTTGCCCAGCCCGGACATGGCCGAGTTCTACACCTCGGGCCGCGCCAGCAACGAAGCCGCGTACCTGTATCAGCTGTTTGTACGTGCCTATGGCACCAACAACTTCCCGGATTGCTCGAACATGTGCCACGAGGCCAGCGGCGTGGCCCTGGCGCAAAGCGTGGGCGTCGGCAAAGGCACCGTGACCTTTGATGACTTTGAGCATGCCGATGCGATTTTCGTCTGGGGCCAGAACCCAGGCACCAACCACCCGCGCATGCTCGAACCGCTGCGTGAAGCGGTGAAGCGCGGTGCCCAGGTGGTGTGCATCAACCCACTCAAAGAGCGCGGGCTGGAACGCTTCCAGCACCCACAACACCCGCTGGAAATGCTCACCAACGGCGACAAGCCGACCAACACGGCGTACTTCCGCCCGGCGCTGGGTGGCGACATGGCCATCCTGCGCGGCATGGCCAAGTTCCTGCTGCTGTGGGAACGCCAGGCTCAGGCCGAAGGCAAAGAAGCCGTGTTCGACCACGACTTCCTCAACGAACACACGGCCAATGTGCTGGAGTACCTCGGCCAGATCGACGACACCTCGTGGGATGAAATCGTTGAGCAGTCCGGCCTGACCCTGGTTGAGATTGAGCAAGCGGCGCGCATGTACGCCAAAGGCAAGAACGTGATCATGTGCTGGGCGATGGGCATCACCCAGCACCGCCACTCGGTGCCGACCATCCAGGAAATCGCCAACCTGATGCTGCTGCGCGGCAACATCGGCCGCCCGGGCGCAGGCCTGTGCCCGGTGCGCGGCCACAGTAACGTGCAGGGCGACCGCACCATGGGCATCAACGAACGCCCACCGGTGGCATTCCTTGACTCCCTGGAGCGTCGTTTCCAGTTCCAGGTGCCCCGCCACAATGGCCACAACGTGGTGGAAGCCATCCACGCCATGCTCGAAGGTCGCGCCAAGGTGTTTATCGGCCTGGGCGGTAACTTCGCCCAAGCCACGCCAGACAGCCCGCGCACCTTCGAAGCGCTGCGCAGCTGCGACCTGACCGTGCAGATCAGCACCAAGCTCAACCGCAGCCACCTGATGCACGGCAAAGACGCGCTGATCCTGCCGTGCCTGGGGCGTACCGACATTGATATCCAGGCCGATGGCCCGCAAGCCGTCACCGTGGAGGACTCCTTCAGCATGGTTCACGGCTCTAACGGCCAACTGCAACCGCTGTCGAAATTGATGAAGTCCGAGCCGGCCATCATCGCGGGAATAGCCGCCGCGACCCTGGGCAGTAAACCGGTGGACTGGAACTGGCTGGTGGCCGACTACGGGCGCATCCGCGACCTGATCGCCGACACCATTCCAGGCTTCAAGGACTTCAACGAGAAGATCAAACACCCCGGCGGCTTCTACCTGGGCAACGCTGCCGGCGCACGCCGCTGGAACACCCCCTCGGGCCGCGCCAACTTCCGCCCGAACGTGTTGCCCAAAGACCTGATCCACGAACGCACCCATGCCACGGGCCGGGTGCCGGACCTGATCATGCAATCAATGCGCTCCCACGATCAGTACAACACCACCATTTATGGCCTGGATGACCGCTACCGTGGGGTCAAGGGGCAGCGGGACGTGCTGTTCGTCAACGAGGCCGACATCATCCGCCTGGGCTTCAAACCGGGGCAGAAAGCCGACATCGTGTCGCTTTGGGAAGATGGCCGTGAGCGCCGCGTGAAGGGCTTCACCCTGCTGGCATTCGATATCCCGGCAGGCCAGGCCGCCGCTTATTACCCGGAAGTGAACCCGCTGGTGCCGCTGGAAAGCACCGGGGATGGCAGCCATACACCGACGTCGAAATTTGTGGCGATTCGATTGGAGGCGGCCAGCGCGACCGGTTTGATCATGGCGCGCTCGGCCTGATTGGGCGTGTTGTGGCGTGCGGGCTGGTTGTGACGAGCCGTCACACCGACTTTTTGCGAGGCACAAAAAAGGCCGCTTTTGCATAAAAGCGGCCGTTCCGAAGTAGTTAAAGACTCTCAAAAACCACTTAAGTTCCCGATTAAAAACAGTAACTTAGAGGATTGTGTACAACTCGTGTTACTGGTCGGAATTCTATTGTCACAATGTCAATACAGCCTCAGGATCGCGCCGTCATCCTCTTGAGGTTTCCCGAATGAAGTTCTCCTCGATTCTCTTGTTGTCCCTTGGCCTGGTCAGTGGCGCAGCCATGGCCGGTGGCACCACCGAAGCCGGTGTGGGCGGCGCATTGGGCGGGGTTTTAGGTTCAGTTGTCGGCCAGCAGATGGGTGGTAACACCGGCTCGGCCATCGGCGCAGCCCTGGGTGGCGCGGGTGGCAGTGCGGTGGGTGCCGACAAACGCAGCCGTGGCGAAGCCGCTATCGGTGGCGCCTTGGGCGCGGCCGGTGGCAACGTGGTGGGCCGCAGCATGGGTGGCAGCACGGGCAGCCTGATCGGCGCAGCCGCTGGCGGTGGTGCGGGCGGCGCGCTGGGCAACTACATGGGCAACAAGAGCGATGACGAAGACCGTCGGTATCGCGGGCGGGACAACCGTCGTTATGACCGTGACGACCATCGCGGCCGCGGCCATGCTTATGGGCATCGCAAGAACAAACATCATTACCGTGATCGGTAAGCCCGCAGTCTGAACACCACTGCAGGTCCATGCGGGAGCGGGCTTGCCCGCGATAGCACAGCGTCAGGTAACGCGACTCAACCTGACCCGCCGCCATCGCAGGCAAGCCCGCTTGTGTCTTGATCTGGGAATAAACTCTGAGGTGAGAGGGGTGGAT
>PJQF01000083.1_pt1 | contig 61495 bp, 57 predicted proteins | sample 1503741 | NCBI WGS metagenome assembly PJQF01 (sample SAMN07775949, study PRJNA414020) | Biofilm metagenome, whole genome shotgun sequencing project. | isolation source: biomolecule (vanillin) treated reverse osmosis membrane biofilm | place: India: Nagpur | collected 2017-03-21
GATACATGGATTTTGACCGCCGACTGCCCCAGCGTGCTCGGCACGGTGGACGCGGTCACCCGCTATCTGTTCGAACAGGGCTGCTACGTCACCGAGCACCATTCGTTCGATGACCGTCTCTCGGGTCGGTTTTTTATTCGCGTCGAATTCCGCCAGCCGGACGGCTTCGACGAGCAGGCTTTCCGCGATGGCCTGGCCACGCGCGGTGAAGCCTTTGGCATGATCTTCGAGCTGACGGCGCCGAACTACCGGCCAAAAGTGGTGATCATGGTCTCCAAGGCCGATCACTGCCTTAACGACCTGCTGTACCGCCAGCGTATCGGTCAGCTGTCTATGGATGTGGTCGCAGTGGTGTCCAACCATCCCGATCTCAAACCTTTGGCCGACTGGCATCAAATTCCCTACTACCATTTCCCCCTCGACCCCAACGACAAACCGTCCCAGGAGCGTCAGGTGTGGCAGGTGATTGAAGAGACGGGCGCCGAACTGGTTATCCTTGCGCGCTACATGCAAGTGCTGTCGCCGGAGCTGTGCCGCAAGCTGGACGGCAAGGCCATCAATATCCACCACTCGTTGCTGCCGGGGTTCAAGGGCGCCAAGCCTTATCACCAGGCGTACAACAAGGGCGTGAAACTCGTCGGCGCTACGGCGCATTACATCAACAACGATCTGGACGAAGGTCCGATCATCGCCCAAGGCGTGGAGGTGGTGGATCACAGCCACTATCCAGAGGATTTGATTGCCAAGGGGCGGGACATCGAAGGGCTGACATTGGCGCGGGCGGTGGGGTATCACATTGAGCGGCGGGTGTTCTTGAATGCCAATCGGACGGTGGTGCTCTGACTGCCGCCATCGGGAGCAAGCCCCCTCCCACATTCGACCGCATTCCAAAGGTAGAACTCGGTCAACTGTGGGAGGGGGCTTGCCCCCGATGAGGCCCTCACAAACAACGCAATAACAGCATCTGTACCCGAGCACTTAAACGCGCTGCCCACCCAACGGGCAACGCAGTTCCATAAAAACAACAGCGAGGTGAAAGCATGTCTGGTAATCGTGGTGTCGTGTATCTCGGCAACGGCAAGGTCGAAGTACAGAAAATCGACTATCCCAAAATGCAGGACCCCCGTGGCAGGAAGATTGAGCACGGCGTCATCCTGCGCGTGGTCTCCACCAACATCTGCGGCTCCGACCAACACATGGTGCGCGGCCGCACCACCGCCCAGACCGGCCTGGTGCTCGGTCACGAGATCACCGGTGAAGTGATCGAGAAGGGCAGCGACGTCGAAAACCTGAAGATCGGTGACCTGGTTTCCGTCCCCTTCAACGTCGCCTGCGGCCGCTGCCGCTCCTGCAAAGAACAGCACACCGGCGTGTGCCTGACCGTCAACCCGGCCCGTGCCGGTGGTGCTTATGGCTACGTCGATATGGGCGACTGGACCGGTGGCCAGGCCGAGTACGTGCTGGTGCCATACGCCGACTTCAACCTGCTGAAACTGCCCGACCGTGACAAGGCCATGGAGAAAATCCGTGACCTGACCTGCCTCTCCGACATTCTCCCCACCGGCTACCACGGCGCGGTGACTGCTGGCGTTGGCCCTGGCAGCACCGTCTACATCGCCGGCGCCGGTCCCGTCGGCCTGGCAGCTGCTGCGTCTGCACGCCTGTTGGGCGCGGCGGTGGTGATCATCGGCGACGTCAACTCCATCCGCCTGGCCCACGCCAAGGCTCAGGGTTTTGAAATCGTCGACCTCTCCACCGACACCCCATTGCACGAACAAATCGCCGCGCTCCTCGGCGAGCCCGAAGTGGACTGCGCGGTTGACTGCGTAGGCTTTGAAGCACGCGGTCACGGTCACGACGGCGTCAAGGCCGAAGCCCCGGCCACGGTGCTCAACTCACTGATGGGCGTGGTGCGTGTGGCGGGCAAGATCGGTATCCCCGGCCTGTACGTCACCGAAGATCCAGGTGCTGTGGATGCCGCCGCGAAAATGGGCAGCCTGAGCATCCGCTTCGGCCTGGGCTGGGCCAAATCCCACAGCTTCCACACTGGGCAAACGCCAGTAATGAAGTACAACCGCCAACTGATGCAGGCGATCATGTGGGACCGTATCAACATTGCCGAAATCGTCGGTGTGCAGGTGATCAGCCTGGATGACGCACCACGTGGGTATGGCGAGTTCGATGCGGGCGTGCCGAAGAAGTTTGTGATTGATCCGCATAAGTTGTTTAGTGCGGCGTAGTTGATAGATAAGGGCGACTTAGAGTCGCCCTTTTTTTGTGGAGATCAAGCTTTTATTAACAGCCAACTGATAAACATCGTCAGGGCTGATAGATGGGTAATGAGTGAGGGTATAACCATCCAGCATCTGAGGCGTCTTGGGATCTTTTCAATATCCTCCGTGACTATCAGGTTTCTCCATTGAAATAATTTTGGCAGAAGAATAACCGTGGCCACGACATATAGGCGTACGTGTCTCCCCTCAAAGTGCAAACGGCGCAGAGTATGTTGCGTCCCCACGATGTATGTGCTGCGTTGCAGATAATGTTCCGCTGCGTCGAGCTTATCGAACATGACATAAAAGTTGAGTGGGAGGCTGAGTAGCATGATGGCTCCTGACAACATACCGATAAATGTCGGATCCATTTAGCCTCCCCAAGTTTTGTGGCTCAGTTTGAGCAACGGATAAGGCTGTGGCCGCTCATTGATAAATGCGTAAGGTCCCTGCATCGCGTACACCTCCAAGACTGAGGCGCACGACTATATGAAGACGCCAAGGCGGGTGTAAGACGTTGGCCGAGGCGCTGGTAGAGTTTCGGAAACGAACTACGAAAGATCAGGCTTACACCTACCTTTTGTGGTGAGCGGGCTTGCCCCGCGCTGGGCTGCGAAGCGGCACCAAACCCTTATGGTGAAAGGAGGATTGTTGGGGGCGGGCGCGAGGCTACTGCGCCCCCCGAAGGCGCAAGTTCGGGGGAAGTACAACCTCCAATTGCTGCAGGTAATCAGCCTGGATGACGCGCCGCGTGTTTACGGCGGTTTTGATGCGGTTGTGCCGAAAAAGTTTGTGATTGATCCGCATAAGTTGTTTAGTGCGGCGTAAGACTTGGAGTAAATATAAGGGCGCCAAGGGTGCCCTTGTTTTTTTGGCGTGTCAGTAATAAGCAAAATATCCACTTATTACCATGGTTGTGAATGATGTAAGTGCTATGAGTGAGGGTATGACCATCCAGTACTTGAGGTTTTTGGGGATTTTTTCAACGTCCTCGACAAGTACCATTCCCCTCCATTCAATGACTGTCGGGATAAGAATGACGGTGGCCATGGCGAATAGGCGTGACTGTCTTCCTTCAAAAGGAAGAAAGCGGCAGGTATGTCTGAACCCAGCAATAAAGGAGCTGTATTGCAGATAGCGTTCTGCTGCATCGAGCTTCTCAAACATGACGTAAAAGGTCAGCGGGATACTGAGTAGCATGATGCCCCCCGCGCACATGCCGATATATTCCAGAATCATTTAATTTTCCATCGCCCTGTAGAGGAGTGCACCCGTGTGCTCTCCTAACTTACTTCCAACCTTGCTTCCAACGAAGCCGCCTGCTGCAGTGCCGATGACCGCACATGCCAAGGCTCCTGTGCCCGCTGTAGGTATGCCAAAAATAATCATGCAGGCGCCCATGCCGATATAGAAGCCTGCAGATGCGCCGTAGGATGCTCCTCCGAGCCCAAGCGCTAACTTGGATCCTTCAACATATTTCGCTTGTGTACATTCTTGCTCACGCCCGGTGGAACACGCCTCTGCTATCTCCAATGCTGTCGACCCAACATCCAGCGCAAGACCAATGTAAGTGCCCTTCTTCAATATCTGCGACGCCTTGGCTATACGTTTTACCGTCGCTTCATACCCCTGAATCTCCCCATGATGCCAATAACTCTTAGTGGAAATCCCCAGCATCTTTTTAATCGAACCTTCGTTTTTCAGGCCCGTCCCCAACCGTGCCAACCCTGACAGTTGACCATCCAGCCTCGCAAACAACGCCCTACGCTTAACCAGAAATTCATTTCTCGCACTCACGGTACCGTTCCTCAGGTACTGCTTATGCAATTCATCGATTTCCTTGAGCGTCTGCTCTATCTGCGTCAGGTGCTTGCTCCAAGCACCGCTCACACTGCCGATGCCCAAAGACGCATGGGACATGATGGTCTGCAATTGATCGTAGTTTTTGATCATAAATTGATCAGCGGCGGAGTGTGCCAACAGCGCATGCTTGACGTTAGCGGCTGATTGCATCAAGCGAGCTTCTTCAGCGGTACAAGAAGCGGTCCGGCTGTCCCCGATAATGACCAGTTGCCCAGGCAGTACTACGGCGTTGCGAATGTGTTGGTTGAGGATGTCGAACTTGGTTTGGGTATTTGGGGTGAGAGAAAGGCTCAGTTTGAGCAACGGATAAGGCTTCGGCCGTTCATTGATAAATGCATAGGCTCCCTGCATCGCGTGCACCTCCAGGACTGTGGCGCACGACTATATGAAGACGCCAAGGCGGGTGTAAGACGCTGGCCGGGGCGCTGGTGGCGTTTCGGAAACGGACTACGAAAGATCAGGCTTGCACCTACCTTTTGTGGTGAGCGGGCTTGCCCCGCTATGGTGAAAGGAGGATTGTTGGGGGCCGGCGCGAGGCTACTGCGCACCCCCGAAGCAGCAAGTTCGGGGGAAGTACAACCTCCAATTGCTGCAGGTGATCAGCCTGGATGACGCGCCGCGTGTTTACGGCGAGTTTGATGCGGTTGTGCCGAAGAAGTTTGTGATTGATCCGCATAAGTTGTTTAGTGCGGCGTAGTTGATAGATAAGGGCGACTTAGAGTCGCCCTTTTTTATCGCAGATAAGTCTTATATAAAAAACCAACTGATAAACATGCCTGCAAAGGATAGGCAGGCAGTGAGTGTCGGTATCACCATCCAATACCTAAGGTGTCTTGGTATTCTTTCAACGTCCTCAACAAGCACCAGATGTTTCCATTGAAGTATTTTTGGAATAAGAATAATCGTCGCCATGGCGAATACGCGCTGGGGGCGTCCTTCAAAGTGTGAATTACGGAAGATATGTTTTTGCACGACTAGATAGGTGCTGTATTGCACATAGCCTTCTGCAGCATCCAGCTTTTTATACATGGCACAAAAGATCAGCGGAAAGCTCAATAGCATCAGGATGACTGAACCCATACCGAGGTAGAACCAGACCATTTAATCCCTCGCAGTCTTATAGATAAAATCGCCTGTGCTTTGCGCAAGTCCGGTTCCCAGCGCGGCTCCCCCTAGGCCGCCTGCGGCACCGCCGACGATGGCACATGCCAAGGCTCCGGCGCCAGCCGTGGGTATTCCAAAAACTAACATGCAGGCGCCGATGCCAATCGAGGCTCCAAGTCTTGCTCCCAAGTATGAGCCACCAACGCCAGCTACCAACTTGCCTCCTTAAACATTGAGCAACGGATAAGGCTGCGGCCGTTCATTGATAAATGCGTAAGGTCCCTGCATCGCGTACACCTCCAAGACTGAGGCGCAGGACCATAAGAAGGCACCTTAAGGGATGTAAGGCGTGTACAGGGAGGTTGGTAGCGTTTCGGAAACGGACTACATAAGTTAGGGCTGATGACTACAAATCAGCCCTACGCAGCGCAACGTTCATTGATGGTTGAACATGCATTTCAAGTTGTCATTAGCCTTGCAGTAGTTGGCTTCCCAGAACGTATTGGGCGCATGTGAGAACTGATGCACAGGTTTTAGTACCAGTCTCACGGCGTCATCGCCGGCCCCGGAGTAATCACAGATGACCGCAGGCATGCTGTTTCTCTCGTCGTTTATGGGCTTGTAGTTTGCCGCCGTGAATTCCAGGCTTGCCATGCGCAGTTCTTTAGCGGTCTCGTTCTCGCCGGCCCATTTCTGATCCAAAGGACCATCAGCCACATAGTGGTAGCCGCCTTTGTCCATCCGGTATTGCTTGATGTCGGCAGGCTTGGGGCAGGAAGAAGTTTGTGCAAAGACGTGACCGGTCACAGTGAGCATTGCCAATAGGCAAACAACACGGTTGAGGTTCATGAGAGAGACTCCCTTGTGCATTGGACTTGAATGCTGAGGGAGTTTTCATCAAGCATCTACTGTGAGAAATGACAGTGGCTTAGATTCAATTTTGATAAAAAACGGGGTGCTCAGAGCACCCTTGCGGCAATGGGCTCAGCGCGTTGCCAAAGCCCCCTGATAGACGGTCGGCCCCGTCGGTTGCTTGCTCACTGAGCCGCCTTTGCTCTCCGCACTCACCATCAACTCCACCGGTTTGCTGATCGAGGCCTGCTGCCTCGGGTTCAAGCCGATGATGCCTTCGCCATCCTCCGGTATCAGTCCAAGTGACACGGGCTTGCCGCCGTCGGGTATCGCCCACAGTTCCAGGCTCTGGTCCGGCGCGGGTGCGGTGATGGCGATGGGTTGCACTTCCAGGTAATCCTTGTGCGCCATGACCTGCGCCGCCGGCTGTTGGGTGGTGGTGATCAGGGTGGCGGCGGACTTGACGTTGTCCTGAGTGTAGAACGCGCCGCCGAGGCCGGCGATCACGGCCACGCAGACGCCGATAAACAGGCGTGGACGGCTCCAGAAAGGCGGCTTTGGCTCAATGATTGTGGGGCGTGTCGCGCTCATAACGTTGTTCCTGACAGGGCTTTCAGTGCTGTCATGGACTCTGGTTTGCGCGATGGGTTCCTGGCCCCCCTTGCAGGTCAAAGTGATGCCAATTGGCCCTGATACAGCACCGGTCCGGTGGGTTGCCCGGTGGGCGAGCCGCCGTGTGGTTCCAGGCTCACGGCCAAGGTCAGCGGTGCGGTAAGCAAGGCTCGCTGCGCTTCGCTCAGTTGGATTCGGCCTTTGCCCACTGCGGGCACCAGGCCCAGGGAGATCGGTTTGCCTCCGGGCTTGATGGCCCACAATTCCAGGTCCTGTGCCGACGTCACGGCGGCCAGTGACAAGGGTTCCACTTGCAGGTGGTCGGCAAAGGCCTTGATCTGCAACGCGGGTTGTTGGTTGGCGGCGACCAGTGTGGCGTTGTACGCCACACCCAGGTCGCGCTGGTACAACACGCCCACCAGCACTGCGATAACAATCCCGAACGCCGCCGCCCACAGTCGCAGGTTCGTCCACAACGGTTTCTTGGCCGGCATGTGCAGCACCTGCGGCTCGATCCGTGACTTGATGCCCGCCCACACATGCTCGGGCACCGGCCGCTCGGGCAATGCGCCGGTCATGCTGGCAAGCGCTTCCTGCCAATGGCCCAGTTCAACGCGCAGCGCGGCGTCTTCCAATAACAGCGCATCAAAACGCCGACGGGCGGTGGCGGGCATCAGTCCGATGGCGTAGTCGGCTGCCAGGGCGCGGCGCAGGGCTGTGGTTTTGTAGTTCATGATTCAAGGCACCTGCGCAGGCGCTCCATGCCGCGGCGAATCCAGGATTTGACCGAGCCCAGCGGCGCGGCCAAGTGTTCGGCCAACTCCGAACACGACAGGCCCTGGAAGTAAGCCACAGTGATCGATTGACGCTGCATGCCGTCGAGGGTGTCGAGGCAGCGGTTGAGCGCGCGGGCTTCGCGTTCGCTGTCGAGCCGTTCGTAGGCGCTGGGGCCTTCGTCGAGCAAGGCGTCCTGTTGACCGTCGGCCAAAGGCTGTTCGCGGCGTTTACGCAGTTGGTCGATGGCCAGGTTGCGGGTGATGTTGATCATCCAGGTCATCGGCGCCGCCAGGTGGGCTTCGTAGCGCGAAGCGTTGTACCAGATGCGTACGAAGGCTTCCTGCAGCACCTCTTCAGCCAGGTCCTGGCGTCCCATAAACACCATGGCGACCCCGTGCAGACGCGGCGAAACACTGCGATAGAGCGTTTCAAACGCTTGGCGATTGCCCAAGGCGCATTGGGCCAGCAGGGGCCGCAACGTGTCAGCATCAGTGAGCGTAATAGGGCTTCTCCAGGCTCTCGTTTGAGGGCGACGGGACTGCGCACGGTAGGCAGAGGTTAGTTCAGCTTGGGCATTCATTCCATCCAGCTCCGGGCAGCGTATGAAGCCTATACGTAGGGCAGGGCGATTCGGATGCGGGTGTGGGAACAATCCCCCGGAATGCCCAGTCAAACGCCTGCTTTCGCACCTATATCCAGAGGTTGTTTCAATGAAGATTTCACGCGGTTTCGCCCTTTCCTGCCTGATGACTCTGGCGGCCGGCCCCGTACTCGCCGCGGGCTTCAGCCTTGGTGATGCGGCCAATGCCATTTCCGGCATGCAGGGCGGTAGCAACAAAGCCGCTGCCGCCGCACCGTCGTCCGAGACGGCCGGTTTGCTGAGCGCGCTGACCTCGCAACTCAATATCACCCCCGAGCAAGCCGTTGGTGGCACCGGCGCGATGTTGGGCCTGGCCAAGAACAAACTGAGCGGCAACGATTATTCGCAACTGGGCAACAGTGTGCCGGGCCTGGATCAGCTGTCGGGCAACAATGCATTGGGCAGCCTCGGGGCCTTGAGCGGGATGCTCGGCCAGACCGGTGGCAGCAAGACCAGCGGCCTGGACGGCTTGCTGGGTAACGTGAAGAACACAAACGACCTCAACACCGCATTCAGCGCGTTGGGCATGGACAGCGGCATGATCGGCCAATTCGCTCCGGTGATCCTGCAATACCTGGGTGGCCAGGGCGCCAGCAGTTCGGTGCTGGGCAAACTGGCCCAGGCCTGGGGTACCGGCAGCTAAATACTCTGCGCGCGCAGTTGTTCGATGCGCGCGTCTTTCTCCTTCCAGAGCTGGTTGACCCAGTTCTGGACGGTCTGGCGAAATGCTGGATCGTTTTCGTAATCTCCCTGCCACAACGCCGGGTCCAGCTCACGGGTCTGGATGTCGATGATCACCTTCGGCACCGCGCCGCTGATCAAGTCCCAGAACCCCGGAATCTTCTGCTGCGGATAGACCACCGTGACGTCGAGGATTGCGTCCAGCTGTTCCCCCATCGCTGCCAGCACAAACGCCACACTGCCTGCCTTGGGTTTGAGCAACTGGGTGAACGGTGAGTCCTGCTGCCTGCGTTTGGTCTCGCTGAACCGCGTGCCTTCCAGGTAATTGACCACCGTCACCGGCTGGCGCTTGAACAGCTCACAGGCTTGTTTGGTGATCTTCAAGTCCTGGCCCGCCAGCTCGGGGTGCTTGGCCAGGAACGCCTTGGTGTAGCGTTTCATGAACGGGTAATCCAGCGCCCACCAGGCCAGGCCCAGGAAGGGCACCCAGATCAGTTCTTTTTTCAGGAAGAATTTAAAGAACGGCGTACGCCGGTTGAGCGCCTGGATCAGCGCCGGAATATCCACCCAGGACTGGTGGTTGCTGATGACCAGATAGGAGGTGTCCCTGCGCAAGTCGTCGCCGCCGCGAATGTCCCATTGCGTCGGGATGCAGCGGGCGAAGATCAGTTTGTCGATCTCGGCCCAGGTCTCGGCGATCCACATCACCGCCCATGACGCATAGTCACGGTAGCGCCCCGGTGCCACCAGCTTGAGCAGGGCGAACACCAGCAAGGGGCCGATCAGGATCAGCGTATTGAGTAACAGCAGCAGGGTGACCAAACAGCCGGTGAGCAGGCGGCGCATAAGCAACTCTTGGGATCTTGTGGGCGGATCATGATAAGCAAGCTGAGTCTAGAGGCCAAATCGCAAAGCGTCGGACGAATGTTTCACAATGTTCCGGGTATGTTGGGCTGACTAACTAACGGTCGCTTTTGCGGTCTAGAATCCGCCTACTTAATTCAAGGAAACCACCTACGTGAAATCTATCCTTGCCTTGCTTGCCCTCGTTGCGCTGCCTGTCATGGCGGCCGAACCGACCCTTTACGGTCGCTACGAATACATTCAACTGCCGGAGATCGGCGAAACCTTCAAGGCCAAGATGGACACCGGCGCGCTGACCGCCTCGCTGTCGGCCCGCGACATCGACACCTTCACCCGTGATGGCGATGACTGGGTGCGCTTCCGTCTCGGCGGCAAGGACGCCTCCGATAAGGTCTACGAACACAAAGTCTCGCGCATCAGCAAGATCAAGAGCCGCGCCGACGAAGACGACGACAAGGACGAAGCCAGCGTCGCCAAGCGCCCGGTGATCGACCTGGAAATGTGTCTGGGCAACGTCAAGCGGACCGTCGAGGTCAACCTGACCGACCGCAGCAGCTTCAATTATCCGTTGCTGATCGGCGCCAAGGCCTTGCGTGAATTTGGCGCAGCGGTAAACCCGGCTCGTCGGTACACTGCCGACAAACCGGACTGCTGATTTGAACCCATGCCCCACATCCTGATTGTCGAAGACGAAGCGGCGATAGCCGACACGCTGATATTCGCCCTGCAAGGCGAGGGCTTTACCACCACCTGGCTGAGCCTCGGCCAGGAGGCATTGGCCCATCAGCGGCAGACGCCCGCCGACCTGATCATCCTCGACATCGGCCTGCCCGACATCAGCGGTTTTGAAACCTGCAAGCAATTGCGCCGTTTCACCGAAGTGCCGGTGATGTTCCTCAGCGCGCGCGATGCTGAGATCGACCGGGTAGTGGGGCTGGAAATCGGCGCCGATGATTATGTGGTCAAGCCGTTCAGCCCACGGGAAGTGGCGGCGCGGGTCAGGGCGATTCTCAAGCGGGTCGGCCCCGGCGTTGCACCGGCGGTGTTCCAGGTGGACCTGGAACGCATGCAGATCACCTATCGGGGCCAGCCCCTGAGCCTCACGCGCCATGAATTCCGCCTGCTGCAGAGCCTGCTTGAACAACCCGAGCGGGTGTTCAGCCGCGAGCAATTGCTGGATGCCGTAGGCGTACCGGCGGATGCCGGCTACGAGCGCAATATCGACAGCCATATCAAAAGCCTGCGCAGCAAACTGCGTAGCGTCGCGGCGGACGCCGAACCGATCCAGACCCATCGCGGCCTGGGCTACAGCTACAGCCCGAGCAACAGCTGATGCGCCTGGGACTGCGGATTTTCCTGGTGTACGCGCTGTTTATCGGCCTCACCGGTTACTTCGTGCTCAGCACGGTGATGAAGGAAATCCGTCCCGGCGTGCGCCAGTCCACCGAGGAAACCCTGGTGGACACCGCCAACCTGTTGGCCGAGATCCTGCGCGATGACGTCAAAAACCGCACCCTCGGCCAAAGCCACTGGCAGGAATTGCTCAAGGCCTACGGGAACCGTCAGCCGGGCGCGACCATATGGGGCCTGCCGAAAAACCAGGTCAACCACCGCATCTATGTCACCGACGCCAAAGGCATCGTGTTGCTCGACTCCACAGGCGAAGCGGTGGGCCAGGACTACTCCAAATGGAACGATGTTTACCTGACGCTGCGCGGCGAATACGGCGCCCGCTCCACCCGCAGCCAACCGGATGACGCCACTTCATCAGTGATGCACGTAGGTGCACCGATCCGCGACAACGGCCAGATCATCGGCGTGGTCACCGTGGCCAAGCCCAACAGTTCATTGCAGCCTTATGTGGATCGCACTGAGCGGCGCCTGCTGTGGTACGGCGCCGGATTAGTCATCCTGGGCCTGCTGTTGGGCGCGCTGTTGTCGTGGTGGTTGAGCGTCGCGCTACGACGGCTGACGGCCTATGCCGAGGCGGTCAGCGAAGGCCGGCGCGCCGAGTTGCCTCACTACCGTGGCGGCGAGTTGAAGCAGTTATCCACTGCCGTTGAGCACATGCGCACGCAACTGGAGGGCAAGGCCTACGTCGAGCATTACGTGCACACCCTGACCCATGAATTGAAAAGCCCATTGGCGGCGATTCGTGGCGCGGCAGAGCTGTTGCAGGGTGATATGACCCGCGAGCAGCAGCAGCGTTTTGTCGGCAATATCGACAGTGAAAGCGCACGCCTGCAGCAGTTGATCGAGCGCTTGCTGAACCTGGCGCAAGTGGAACAACGCCAAGGCCTGGAAGAGCAGGTGAGTATCCCGCTGGCAGCCTTGGTCGACGACGTGCTCAAGGCCCAATGTGCACGGATCGAAGGCGCCGGCTTGCAAGTGGAGCAGACGATTGCGGCGGATGTGAAGGTGTTCGGCGAGCCCTTCCTCCTTCGCCAGGCACTGGGCAATCTGCTGGAGAACGCCTTGGATTTCACCCCCCCTGGCGGGCTGTTGGCATTCGCTGCACAGACGCACCACAACGATGTGCAGGTGAGCCTGTTCAACCAGGCCGCACCGATTCCCGACTACGCGTTGCCGCGCCTGAGCGAACGTTTTTATTCCCTGCCACGCCCTGCCAGCGGACGCAAAAGCACGGGGCTGGGCCTCAACTTTGTCGAGGAAGTGATGAAGCTTCACGGCGGCGCATTGCAGATCGGTAACGTCCCCGGCGGCGTGCGCGTAGAACTGCATCTCCACACAGTCTCCACATTGCCCACATAAATCCCCCACATGCGCGGCCCACTCTCTCTCCATCAAAACAGGGAGAGACCCATGAACCGCAGCCTGCTTTTCAAACTTGGCGCGATTGCGCTGCTGATCCTGCTGTTGCTGATTCCGTTGCTGATGATCAACGGCATCATCAGCGACCGCCAGCAACTGCGCGACGGCGTACTGATGGACATCGCACGCAGCTCCAGCTACGCCCAACGCCTCACCGGCCCGGTGATGGTGGTGCCGTATCGCAAGACCGTGCGTGAGTGGAAGCTCAATGAAAAGCTCAACAAGCGCTACGAAGAAACCCGTGAAGTGCGTGGTCGTTTGTATTTCCTTCCGGAGCGTTTTGAACTCGACGGCAAGGTGCAGACAGAACTGCGCGCACGGGGCATTTACCAAGCTCGGCTGTTCCACGCCGACAATCGCATCAGCGGGCGTTTTGTGCTGCCGGAGCAATGGGGCATCACCGAGAATTATGCCGATTACCGCTTTGAGCCGGCGTTTTTGGCGGTGGGCATCAGCGATATTCGCGGTATCGAAAACGCGCTGAAACTGGAGCTGGGCAGCCAGCGCCTGGAGTTCTCGCCGGGCAGTCAGGTCGGTTGGTTGGGTGAAGGTGTACACGTCGAACTGCCGGCGCAGGACAACAAGAAACCGGCCGCCATGGACTTCGCCTTTGACCTGCGCCTGCAGGGCACCGAGCAACTGCAAGTGGTGCCGGTGGGCAAGACCAGCCAGGTCTCACTCGCGTCCAACTGGCCACACCCGAGCTTTATCGGCAACTTCCTGCCGGCTCAGCGTGAGGTCACCGACCAGGGCTTCACCGCCAACTGGCAGACTTCGTTCTTCTCCACCAACCTCGAAGAAGCCCTGCGTGGCTGCTTGTCCGAAAACAGCTGTGAGGACTTCAACAGCCGCAGTTTCGGCGTGAACTTCATCGATCCGGTGGACCAGTACCTCAAGAGCGACCGTGCGATCAAATACGCGCTGCTGTTCATCGCCCTGACCTTTGCCGGCTTCTTCCTCTTCGAAGTGCTCAAGAGCCTGGCAGTGCACCCGATTCAATACGCCTTGGTGGGTGTGGCGCTGGCGTTCTTCTACCTGCTGCTGTTGTCGTTGTCCGAGCACTTGGGTTTTGCCCTGGCGTACCTGATCTCGGCGAGTGCCTGTGTGATGTTGATCGGCTTTTATGTGTGCCATGTGCTGCGCAGCGTCGCCCACGGCCTGGGGTTTTCGGCGGGGTTGGCGGCGTTGTACGGCTTGTTGTACGGGCTGTTGAGCGCCGAGGATTACGCGCTGCTGATGGGCTCGCTGCTGTTGTTCGGCCTGCTGGGAACGGTGATGGTGCTGACGCGCAAACTGGATTGGTACGGCGTGGGCAAGCGCAAGGTGGTCGAGCCGTTGGCGTTTGATCTGGAGGCGGTGCAATGAGTGGGTTACGAGAGGATCGGCAAGAGCGGTCGCGGTTGGTGGAGAAAATTAACGCGCTGTTTTCCGCTGTTGTGGTGAGTGAGGTTTGCGTGGTGAGCGGGCGGGCTGTGGAGAGTGAGCGGTCTGTGGTGAGTGGACGGTCTGTGGTGAGTGGATTTTTGGGGTGAAGGGGCTGTCTGTGGTGAGTGGATTTTTGGGGTGAAAGGGCTGTCTGTGGAGAGTGGATTTTTGGGGTGAAGGGGCTGTCTGTGGTGAGTGGATTTTTGGGATGAAGGGGCTGTCTGTGGTGAGTGGGTTTTTTGGGGTGAACGGGTTGTCTGTGGTGAGCGGGCTTGCCCCGCGCTGGGCTGCGAAGCAGCCCTAATCCAGACACCGCGTTTTTTCAGCAATACCCGATTTGCAGGTTTTGGGGCCGCTTCGCTGCCCAGCGCGGGGCAAGCCCGCTCACCACGGACAGCCCACTACCACAGACAGCCCGCTCACCACAGACCGTCCACTCACCACAGGAAAGCTGAGCGGTTTGCTAGACCGGCGGCTGGGTCTCCAGCATCGAAGGTCGCTGGCTGACTTCGGCGTACCAGCCGGCAAGCTTAGGGTTGTCGACTCGCCACTGCATGTCCGGATGACGGAAGTCGAGGTAGCCCAGGGCGCAGGCCACGCTGATCGAAGCAATGTCAAAGTGGCTGGTCAGCTCGGCGATGGCATCCTGTTCCAGCTCGGCGAGGGCGCGGCGGATCTTGTTGCGCTGCTCGTCGAGCCAAGGCGCCCAATGTTTCTCCACCGGACGCAGGGTCGATTCATAACGCACCAGCACGGCGGCATCCATGATGCCGTCAGCCATCGAGGCCAGGGTCAGGCGGCGCCAGCGGGCCGAGCCGTCGCGGGGGATCAGCGGGTTGCCAACATGCTGGTGGTCGAGGTAATCAAGGATCACCCGGCTGTCGTGCAACGCGCTGCCGTCCGCCAGGCGCAGCGCCGGGATCTTACCCACGGGGTTGCCTTGCACCACCTGCGCGTCCGGGTTGACCGGGGTCGGCATGCACCCTTGCAGGGCCACGCGATCCTGCTGGCCGGTTTCGATCAGCAGCACGCGGACCTTACGAACGAACGGTGACGCGGGGTTATGGAACAAGGTCATGCTGGGAGTGGACATGGGTAAACCTCAAAATTGACTGTGGCTAGCCTAGAGGGTTGCGCGGTGGCTAGCGAGGGGGAGTGCGGGTGTTTTTGAGGGCCTCATCGGGGCAAGTCGAATCGTCGCACCGCCCCTCCCACGGTTGACCGAGTTGTCATGACGAACGCGGAACACCTGTGGGAGGGGCTTGCCCCCGATAGCGCCCTCAGCCACGCCGCTTGAACAACGCCCACATGCCAATGGCGGCCGGTATCCCCAACCCCACCCAACTCAACGAATCCCACGGACCATCACCCAGCAACGCCGCAAACAACCCGGCGGCGCTGAGCAGGCCAATCCCCAGCGGGATGCCAAATACCTTCCAGAAACTCGACTGTCTTGGCTTCATGCCTTGCCCGCCTTGCGCCGGACGATCCACAGATAAATCCCGCTGATCAGCACAACGATGGTCAACACATCCAGCACCGCCCACAGGATCTTCATCGGCATGCCGCCGTAGTCACCGAAGTGCAGCGGCTGGGACATGCCCATGGCGTCCATGTACCACGGCCGTTCGGCAACGGCGGTGACGGCCAGGGTGCTCGCGTCGATCAGCACCGGCGTGAGCAGGTGCGAGGTCAGGTGGGTGCTGCCTTTCATGAACACCGCGTAATGATGCTCGCTGGAAAAGCGTGTACCAGGAAAGGCGATAAAATCCGGCTGCATACCAGGGGCGGCCTTGGCGGCGATGGTCAGCAGTTCCGTTGCTGGGGCACGCTGGGTCAGCGGCGGGGCATTCTTGTACGGTTCGATCATCGCGCTGAGGCTGTCCTGACGCCACGCGGCGATGATCAGGTCGGCGCAGGCGCTGATCACGCCGGTCACGCCCACCACCAGCGCCCAGGTCAGGGTGACCACGCCGATCAGGTTGTGCAGGTCCAGCCAGCGCAGGCGGGTGGATTTGTCCTGGCGCACAGTGGCGAACTTCAATCGGCGCATAAACGGCAGGTACAACACTGTGCCGGAGATGATCGCCAGCACAAACAACACGCCCATGAACGCCAGCAGCAACTTGCCCGGCAGCCCGGCGAACATGTCCACATGCAGACGCAGCAGGAACAGCGTGAAACCGCCATTGGCCGAAGGCATCTCCACCGACTCGCCGGTGCGCGCGTCGAGCATAAAGGTGTGGGACGAATTGGGCTCAGTGCCCGCAGTAGCGGCCATGATCGCGATCACACCGTTCTTGTCGTCCTCGTCCCACGCCAGGTATTGCATGGCTTCACCGGGGCGATGGGCCTGCGCCTTGGCGACCAGTTGCTCAAGGTTGAGCTGCGGCGTATCGGCAGGCATCTGCGCTAGTGTGGGCTCGTTGCCCAGCAGATGGTCGATCTCATGGTGAAACACCAGGGGCAGGCCGGTGAGGGCGAGCAGCAGGAGGAATACGGTGCAGATCAGGCTGGTCCAAGTGTGGATGAAGGACCAGCGGCGGATGGTTTTGCTTTTCATCACGGCTCCAAAAGGCAAAAGGGCCGCAGTTCAGGCGGCCCTTCATCAGCGGTTTTTCACCGTCTTAAAATTTGTAGTTCACGCTGGCGACCACGTTACGCTGGTCGCCGTAGTAGCAGTAGAAGCCGTCGCAGGTCGACAGGTAATCCTTGTTGAAGATGTTCTTGGCGTCGACCGCCACCGTCACACCTTTCATAGAACTGTTTACGCGGCCCAGGTCGTAGTGCACGGAGGCGTCATATACGGTGTAGGACCCCACATGACCGAGGTCGGTGTTGGCAGCATTGCCGTAGGTGTCGCCGACGTAGCGCACACCTGCACCCACGCCGAACCCGTCCAGCATGCCGCTGTGCCAGGTGTAGTCGGCCCAGCCTGTGGCTTGGTTGCGAGGCAACTGGTTCAGGCGATTGCCTTTTTCTGCCGCAACCCCTTCGGTGATTTCACTGTCGTTATAGGTGTAGGAACCTACGAGCTTGAGGCTTTCGGTGACGTCGGCACTGGCTTCCAGTTCAAGGCCTCGAACCCGTACCTCACCGACTTGGCGAGTGATGCTGCCTTCGGTGACCGAGGTGTTTTGTTGTGTCAGGTCGAACACTGCAGCGGTGAATAATGCTTTGGTGCCGGGAGGCTGGTATTTGATACCGGCTTCATATTGCTTGCCTTCGGTGGGCTTAAATGCTCCGGTGCTGGCTACTTGTGTACCCGAGCCGGCCTGGAATGATTCAGCGTAGGACAGGTACGGAGTGATGCCGTTGTCGAAGACATAGCTCAGCGCCGCGTTACCGCTGAAATGTTTGTCACGCTGAGTATTGGTTGCGTCGTTGAGGTTATGAAACGTGGTGCCGGTATGGACCCAGTCTTCACGCCCGCCGAGGGTCAGGCGCCAGTTGTCGAGGGCCATTTGGTCTTGAAGGTAGAGGCCGGTCTGCTGGGTCTTCTGGTTGTAGTCATACATGGTGAAGTAGGTGACTTTCGAGAAGTCCTGCCCATACACCGGACGGTTGAAGTTGATGGTCGGCACGCCCGCCGATCCCCACAACCAGCGCGCATCGCTGTCGGAGCGCTGGTGGTCGAGACCCAGCAGCAGGGTGTGATTGATTGCGCCGGTCTTGAAGTCTGCCTGGAAGTTGTTGTCGACGGCGAATTGGCCGATGTTTTCATCGACCTTGCCAGCGGAACGACTCACGTTGCCATCGGCATCAACCGCAACTTCAGGCCCATTTGGAAAGAACGCGCCACCGGCGGTAATGCCCTGGAAGGACAGGTCATTCTTGGTGTAACGCAGGTTTTGGTGGAACTGCCAGGTATCGTTCAGGCGCGTCTCGAACGCGTAACCCAGCGCGTAGTAAGTGCGGTCATAGAATTCCCAGTCCGGATCGCCAAGGTTTTTGTGGTGGGAAATCTTGCCGGCCGGTGAACTCAACTTGGTGCCTTGCAGTGGCAGGAACTGCCCGGTGATACCCGTATCGTCGCGGGTGAACTGGGTCAGCAGCGTGAACCTGGTGTCGTCGTTGATATTCCACGTCAGGCTGGGTGCGACGTTGTAGCGCTTGTCCGGGATGTGGTCGACGGCGGTGTTGCTGTCGCGCACCACGCCGCTTACGCGGTAGAGGAACTGTCCTTCATCGTCGATCTTGCCGGTGCTATCGAAGTTGATCTGTTTGTGGTTATTGCTGCCTGCCTGAACTTCAATTTCGTTCGAGCTTTCGGCCTGGGGGCGGCGACTGACCATATCCAGCAAACCGCCGGGTGGGGTTTGCCCGTAGACCGACGAGGCCGGACCTCGGAGGACTGCGATGCGTTCCAGGTTCCAGGTGTCAATCTTCGGCGTGGCGTAGTTGCCTTTGGGCAATGGCAGACCGTCAAGGAATTGGGTTGGGACAAACCCGCGTACCAGCAGCCAGTCACTGCGCGAGTCTGATCCGTAGCCACTGCTCTGCACGCCAGCGGTGTAACGCAGTGCATCGTTAAGGTTGAGAACGGAGCGGTCTTCCATTTGCTGGCGAGTGATCACCGTGACCGAGCGAGGCAACTCGGCGATAGGAGTATCGGTCTTGGTGCCAGCCGCTGTGCGGGTGGCGACATAACCATCCACCGGCCCCCATGCGCTTTCATAACTGCCCTGTCCGGTGATGCTGGTCTCTGGCAACGCCACAACCCCCTCAGGAGTCGCCACCAAGGTAAACGTCCCCGCACCACCCTGTTCCAATTGCAACCCAGTCCCACGCAACGCCTCGCGCAGTGCACCTTGTGCATCGAACTGGCCCTGGACCGGCGCCGAGGTCTTGCCGGCGGCCAGCGACGGGTTGAGGGTCAGCGCGAGGCCGGCCTGGCTGGCGATTTGGTTCAGGGTGGTGGCCAGCGGTGCAGCCGGCAGGTTGTAGGCGCGCACGCTGGACGCTTGTTCGGCGGCAAACAGTGAAGGGCTGGCCAGCGGGGCGCTGAGGGCTATGGCCACGGCTAACAGGCTGGGGCGCAACAAGGTGTCTAGCGTGCGGGACATGGGGCGGCTCCTGAATGGAAGTAATTCGCAATTGCCTATGTGCCGAACGAGAATCGAGAAGTGATAGGGCAGGATCAAAATATTTTTGCGGTGGGTGTGAGGGCCTCATCGGGGGCGAGTCGAATCGTCGATAGCGATAGCCCAGCCACCCCAGAACCTATGGCTTACCCGTGACCGTTACCCACCACGGCGTGTGCTGCTCGATCCGCACCGGCAGGGTCGGCAGCAGAGCGTTGAGCGCAAGGGTGGTGTCGTGCAGCGGGAAGCTGCCGGTGATGCGCAGGTCAGCCACGCTTTTATCCACACCCAAGTAGCCGGTGCGGTAGCGGCTGAGCTCATCCACCACATCGCCCAGGCGGGCGTTGTCGACCACCAGCATGCCGCGGGTCCAGGCGTCGGTGGCAGGGGTGACGGCCAGTGCTGGGCCGAGGCCGTCGCCACGCATCAGCACTTGCTGGCCTTCCTTGAAAATCTGTTCTTGATGCAATGCTTGCGGCTGCGCCGCGACTGCCGATTGCAAGACGCTCAACCGCGTGGCGTCGTCTTCGCGCCTGACGATAAACCGCGTGCCCAGCGCCCGCAGGCTGCCGTCGCGGGTTTGCACGTAGAACGGGCGCGCGTCGTTGTGGCCGGTCTCGACGAGAATTTCGCCTTCCTGCAACACGATCAGCCGGCGTTTTTCATCAAAGCGTACGTCGATGGCGCTGTGGGTATTGAGGTTGATCTGCGTGCCGTCCGCCAGTTTCAGCGTGCGCTGTTCGCCAGTGGCGGTGCGTTGGTCGGCCAGCCAATAGTGGATCGGCACATAACGCTCGCCGGCAAACAACGCCAAACCGCACACCAGCGCGATACTCGCCAGGCCAGTACCGAGCTTGCGCACCCGTTGGCGAATACCTTCACGCGATTGCAACAACGCCGCCCGCGCCGGGCCCGAGGCTACGCCAAAACGCTGGTCGAGCATCCCCAACTGGCGCCAGGCGCGAGCGTGTTCTTCATTACTGGCCAACCATTTGCTGAACTCTTCACGTTCCACCGCGCTGCCGTCGCCGGAATCCAGGGACAGCTGCCAGGCAATCGCCGCATCCAGCACACGGGCCGAGACCGGTTTTGAGCTGATCGCACTCACAACGGTTCGCCATACAACGCGATGTAGCACTGGCGAATGCCCTGGGCCAGGTACTGGCGCACACGGGGTACTGACACGCCGAGGCGCTGGGCGATTTCCGCGTGGCCCAGGCCGTCGAGGCGGTTATAGAGGAACGCGGCGCGGGCCTTGCTCGACAGCTTGCCGAGCAGGCGGTCGATGGCCTTGAGGTCTTCCAGGATAAGTTGCTGTTCTTCCGCAGAAGGGTGTTCGCTTTCCGGGACTAGCATTAATTCGGCGAGATAGGCCTGTTCCAAGGCGGCGCGACGGAAGTAGTCGAACAGCAAGCCTTTGGCGATCGCCACCAGAAATGCCCGTGGCTCGCGGGGGGCGCGCAGCTCGTCACGGCCCAGCAGGCGCATGAAGGTGTCCTGACTCAGGTCTTCGGCGCGACTCGGGCAGGCCACATTACGCCGCAGCCAGGCCAACAGCCAGCCACGATGGTCGCGATACAACGCGCCAACAAGCTCACTGTGTGGGTTCTGGACCGACGACAAGGCATCACCGAATAAACAGGGGGTTTAAACTAACGAGAATTATTCGCGATTGTGTCAGAGGCGTGGGATGGGCGCAATTGGCGTCCGTCGGGTTGAAGGCTTAATGACATCTCATTGGTAGATGAGCGTTGCCTTGTGAGAAGAGCTCTTTGTGGTGTGGGCTTTCTGTGGTGAGCAGGTTTTCTGTTGTGAGGGGGCTTTCTGTGGTGAGTAGGTTTTCTGTTGTGAGGGGGCTTTCTGTGGTGAGCAGGTTTTCTGTTGTGAGGGGGCTTTCTGTGGTGAGCAGGTTTTCTGTTGTGAGGGGGCTTTCTGTGGTGAGCAGGTTTTCTGTTGTGAGGGGCTTTCTGTGGTGAGTAGATTTTCTGTTGTGAGGTGCTTTCTGTGGTGAGTAGGTTTTCTGTGGTGAGCGGGCTTGCCCCGCGCTGGGCTGCGAAGCGGCCCCAACACCTGCCAATGGGTTATGACTGAAGAAACGCGGTGCCTGGATTAGGGCTGCTCCGCAGCCCAGCGCGGGGCAAGCCCGCTCACCACAATGAAAGCTCATTCACCTAAAGGTCATTTATTTAAGTGGTTAGAAAGAGGCGCTTGCTTGCGCCGCTTCCATTGGCTCAAGCGTGGTGAGGGGGCTTTCTATGGTGACTGGGCTTTCTTTGGTGAGTAGGCTTTCTGTGGTGACTAGATTTTCTGTGGTGAGCGGGCTTGCCCCGCGCTGGGCTGCGAAGCGGCCCCAACACCTGCCAATGGGTTATGACTGAAGAAACGCGGTGCCTGGATTAGGGCTGCTCCGCAGCCCAGCGCGGGGCAAGCCCGCTCACCACAATGAAAGCTCATTCACCTAAAGGTCATTTATTTAAGTGGTTAGAAAGAGGCGCTTGCTTGCGCCGCTTCCATTGGCTCAAGCGTGGTGAGGGGGCTTTCTTTGGTGAGCAGGCTTTCTGTGGTGACTAGATTTTCTGTGGTGAGCGGGCTTGCCCCGCGCTGGGCTGCGAAGCGGCCCCAACACCTGCCAATGGGTTATGACTGAAGAAACGCGGTGCCTGGATTGGGGCTGCTCCGCAGCCCAGCGCGGGGTAAGCCCGCTCACCACAATGAAAGCCCTTTCACCTAAAGGTCATTTATTTAATTGGTTAGAAAGAGGGCGCTTGCTTGCGCCGTTTCCATTGGCTCAAGCGCTCCTGAAGCGCCTTCGGGGAGTCGATCTGCTGTTGTCGTGCACGACTGAATAAGATAAGCATCAGCTCCGCCGTGGCCAGGGCGTCGGCGCTGGCGTGATGGCGTTCGCCCACGTGCAGTTTGAAATGGTTTATCCAGTCGTCCAGTCCGGCTTCGCGGATAGGCGCCTCGGGGCACAGCAGTGGGGCGATGTCAGCCACATCCAGAAACGGATGCGCCAGGCGATAACCCAGGCTGTCCTTGAGTGCGCGACCGAGCATGTGCTGGTCGAACGGTGCATGGAAGGCCAGCAATGGGCTGTCGCCGACAAATGCCATGAAGTCCAGCAGCGCTTCCACCGGATCACTGCCAGCGGCGATGGCGCTGGGCCCCAGACCATGGATCAACACGCTGGGGCTGAGCTTTGTTTCGGCGCGCTGCAGGGTGCGTTCGAACAGCTGTGAAAAGTCCACCGCGCCGTCTTCGATCACCACCGCGCCGATGGACAGCACTTGGTCACGGTTGAGATTCAGGCCGCTGGTTTCCAGATCCACCACCACCCAGCGTTGGGTACGCAGTGGGTTATCGCCCAATGCCGCGGGCTTGGACAGTTGCTCCAGGCGCCGTTGTTGCGCGGCATCAAGGCCAGGTTTTTTCGCACGTAACCAGTCGAATAAACTCACAGTTGATACCGCAACGTCAGGCTGCTTTGCAGGCGTTGGGCCTGGCGCAGGGATTCGCGCAGAATGCGCCGGTCCAGGTGGTTGAGGCTATCGGGGTCGACGCGGTTGGAATACGGCTGGTTCTCGCGGGTCTGTAACTGGTGCTGCTGCATGCGGGTTTGCTGGATAAAGTGGTACGCCTCTTCATACGCGGCGCCGTCCAGCGGTTCGATGACTTCCTTGGCCACCAACTGGCGCAGACGCTCCAGGGTGTTGTTGGCGTGGATGCCATTGGCCAGCGCCAGCAGGCGCGCGCCGTCGACAAACGGTGTGAGGCCCTGCACCTTGAGGTCGAGCGTGGCTTTTTCACCGCTTTTGCGTGTCAGCACGAATTCGCGGAAACGTCCTACAGGTGGCCGTTGGCGCAAGGCGTTCTCGGCAAGCATGCGTTGAAACAGCCGGTTATCTGCGACCTGATCCAGGACGTTTTGGCGCAAAAAATCGCCCCCCTGTTCATCGCCCCACACCACCCGCAGATCAAAATAGATGCTCGAACCCAACAGGTTCTCCGGCGTTGCTTCACGAATAAACGCCGCAAACCGCCGCGCCCATTCCGCCCGCGACAGGCACAGCTCGGGGTTGCCGGCCATGATATTGCCCTTGCACAGGCTGAACCCGCACAGCGCCAAGCTCTGGTTGATCTGCTGCGCCAGGGGCAGCAACCGACCGCGAATCTCGGCGGCCTCAACCGCGTCCTTGGCCTCGAACAGAATGCCGTTGTCTTGGTCGGTGTACAGCGTCTGCTCGCGGCGGCCTTCGCTGCCGAAACACAACCAACTGAACGGCACGCCGGGGTCGCCTTTTTCGGCGAGGGTCAACTCGATTACTCGACACACCGTGTGATCGTTGAGCAGGGTAATGATGTGAGTGATCTGGGTGGATGACGCGCCATGGGCGAGCATCCGCTCGACCAACTGGCCAATCTCGCCGCGAATCGCCACCAGGTTCTCCACCCGGGGCGCATTGCGGATGGTGCGGGCCAGGTGCACCAGATCGACCCGTTGCAGGGAAAACAGATCGCGTTCGGATACCACGCCACACAGGCGCTGGTCCTTGACCAGGCACACGTGGGCGATATGCCGTTCGGTCATGGCGATGGCGGCGTCGAATGCGCTGTGGTCCGGGGTCAGGAAAAACGGCGCCTGGGTCATGTGACTGTCGATCGCCTGGCTGAAATCGCTGGTGCCGTCGGCGACCACTTGGCGCAGGTCGCGCAGGGTAAAAATCCCCAGGGGCGACTGATGGACGTCGACGATCACAATGCTGCCCACCTGTTGCTCGTGCATCAGCGTCACCGCTTCGCGCAGCGGCGTGTCCGGGCTGCACATTACCGGGTGGCGCATGGCCAATTCGCCCAGACGGGTATTGAGCGAATACTGCGTGCCTAGGGTTTCCACGGCTTTTTGCTGCACTTGCTGGTTGACCTGATCCAGCAGGCTGCTGACGCCGCGCAGGGCAAAGTCGCGAAACGGGCTGGAGAGGGCAAACAGTTTGATAAAGGCGGGCTTGTTCAGTTGCAGGCAGAAGGTGTCTTCGGCGGCTTTATGCTCGGTGCGCGTGGCTCGTTCACCTAAAAGCGCAGCAAGGGGGAAGCACTCGCCAGTGGTGATTTCGAAGGTGGTTTCTGCCGAGTCCGGTCGTTCGCCCACGACGCGGCCTTGTTTGACGATGTAAAAGTGCTCCACCGGCCCGCCCGACGGCTTGAGAATGCTCTCGCCAGGGCCGAAGAAACGTAATTGACACTGTTCAACCAGAAATGCCAGGTGCGCATTTTCCATTTGATTGAATGGCGGGAAACGTTGCAGGAATTGCAAAGTGCCGTGGATGTTCTGCAACACGGCGGTTTTACCCGCCTGCGTGAAAGCATCAGCTTTACTCATAACAGTGACCGCAGTTTTTTTGTCGTTATCGTCCTGCATGGTCGACTCCTACGCGATAGGTGCCCATTGGACGTAAGTCTAGGTCGATGAAAACAGCGTAGAGCTAGGGAAAAACCTTACATGAATATCGTCCAAACCCCGTGGAACACCCACTAGTCAAACTTTCCGACGAAGTGCACATTGATCGCCCTTCCGCAGATGTCTGACGAGTGTGCTGGGAGATTGATGAAAATTGTTGAGAACCGTATGTCCGACCACGATATTTTGAGTGATGCCGAGCGCGAGGCCCTGAGCGCCGTGATGCTGGAGCCTGATTTACCGCCGCAACGCGTGCTGATTGTCGATGACGACAAGGATGCGCGAGAACTGCTGGCGGAGATCCTTGCTCTGGACGGTATTCGCTGCATGACTGCCGAGAGTGGTGAGGCAGCGTGGAATTTGTTGAAATCCAGCAGCTCCATCGGTTTGCTGATCACCGACTTGCGCATGGCACCGAGCAATGGCCTGGAGTTGATCCGCCAAGTGCGCGAATCCACCCGCGCGGCGCTGCCGATCATCATCATGTCGGGGGACGCCGAAGCGCCGGATGTGATCGATGCGATGCATTTGAGTGTGGTGGACTTTTTGCTCAAGCCGATCGACAGCGTGAAGTTAGCCAAACTGGTCAAGCGCGAGTTGGGGATGGCTTCCTGATTTTTGCGGTATCTGCACGGGCTTCATCGGGAGCAAGCCCCGTCCCACAGTTGACCGCGTACATCCACAACACAGCCCCAAAGAAAAAGCCCTGATCTCTCGATCAGGGCTTTTTCATTTACAGGCCGTTTTTAGCCTTGAACTCCCGACGCCGACGGTGCAACACCGGCTCGGTGTAACCGTTGGGTTGCTTGGTTCCTTCAATCACCAACTCCACCGCTGCTTGGAACGCGATGTTGCTGTCGAAGTCCGGGGCCAGTGGGCGATACAGCGCGTCCCCTGCGTTCTGACGGTCCACCACTGGCGCCATGCGCTTGAGGCTTTCCATCACCTGGGCTTCGTTGACGATGCCGTGGCGCAACCAGTTGGCGATGTGCTGGCTGGAAATACGCAGGGTGGCGCGGTCTTCCATCAGGCCCACATCGTTGATGTCCGGCACTTTGGAGCAGCCGACGCCCTGGTCGATCCAGCGGACCACGTAGCCGAGGATGCCCTGGGCGTTGTTGTCCAGCTCGTTGCGGATTTCTTCCTCGGACCAATCGGTGTTGCTGGCCAGGGGGATGGTCAGGATGTCGTCCACCGAGGCGCGCTCGCGCGTGGCCAGTTCGGCTTGGCGGGCGAATACGTCAACCTTGTGATAGTGCAGGGCGTGCAGCGCAGCCGCCGTAGGCGACGGTACCCAGGCGGTGTTGGCACCGGCCAATGGGTGAGCGATTTTCTGTTCGAGCATCGCGGCCATCAGGTCGGGCATCGCCCACATGCCTTTACCGATCTGTGCGCGGCCTTGCAGGCCCGTGCTCAAGCCGATATCGACGTTCCAGTTCTCGTAGGCGCCGATCCATTTTTCGGCTTTCATGGCGGCCTTGCGCACCATCGCGCCCGCTTCCATGGAGGTGTGGATTTCGTCGCCGGTACGGTCCAGGAAGCCGGTGTTAATAAACACCACGCGCTCGCTGGCCGCCTTGATGCAGGCCTTGAGGTTGACCGTGGTGCGGCGCTCCTCGTCCATGATCCCGACCTTGAGGGTGTTGCGCGGCAGGTTCAGCACGTCTTCGATGCGACCGAACAGCTCGTTGGTAAACGCGGCTTCTTCCGGACCGTGCATTTTCGGCTTCACGATGTACACCGAGCCGGTGCGGCTGTTCTTGCGGGTGTTGTTGCCGTTGAGGCTGTGGACCGCCGCCAGGCTGGTGACCAGGCCGTCGAGGATGCCTTCCGGCACTTCATCGCCGTTCTTGTCGAGGATCGCGTCGATGGTCATCAAGTGACCAACGTTGCGCACGAACAACAGCGAACGGCCATGCAACGTCACGTCCTGACCGTCGATGCCGGTGTAGACACGGTCAGGGTTCATGGTACGGGTGAAGGTCTTGCCGCCCTTGGCCACTTCTTCGGCCAGGTCGCCTTTCATCAGGCCGAGCCAGTTGCGGTAGATCACCACTTTGTCGTCGGCATCCACGGCGGCGACGGAGTCTTCGCAGTCCATGATGGTGGTAAGCGCAGCTTCCATCAGTACGTCTTTCACGCCGGCGGCGTCGGTCTGGCCGACCGGGGTGCTGGCGTCGATCTGGATTTCGAAGTGCAGGCCGTTGTGTTTGAGCAGGATCGCAATCGGCTCGGCCGCCGGGCCCTGGAAGCCGATCAGTTGCGCATCGTCACGCAGGCCGCTGTTGCTGCCGCCTTTGAGGCTGACGATCAACGTGCCGTCGCCGATCTTGTAACCGGTGGAATCGACGTGGCTGCCGGCGCTGAGCGGCGCGGCTTCGTCGAGGAAGGCACGGGCGAAGGCAATCACTTTGTCGCCACGCACTTTGTTGTAGCCCTTGCCCTTCTCGGCGCCGTCGGCTTCGCTGATGGCGTCGGTGCCATACAGCGCGTCGTACAGCGAGCCCCAGCGCGCATTCGAGGCATTGAGGGCGAAACGGGCATTCATCACCGGCACGACCAGCTGTGGGCCGGCCATGCGTGCGATCTCGTCATCGACGTTTTGGGTCGAGGCCTGGAAGTCTGCGGCTTCTGGCAGCAGGTATCCGATGTCTTGCAGGAAGGCTTTGTAGGCCACCGGGTCGTGGGCCTGGCCGGCATGGGTTTGGTGCCAGGTGTCGATCCGCGCTTGGAAATCGTCGCGTTTGGCGAGTAGGGCTTTGTTCTTCGGTGCCAGGTCGTGGATGACCTTGTCGGCGCCGGCCCAGAACTGGTCGGCAGTGATGCCGGTACCGGGAATGGCTTCGTTATTCACGAAGTCGAACAGGACTTTGGCGACCTGCAGGCCACCGACTTGAACGTGTTCAGTCATTGCTTGCCTCACTCTGCGGAGCTTATGCGCTTTTTCAGATTTTCATTATGTAGTGCACGGTTGGGCATACTACATGATGACTTGCGGTTGTGAAAATTAGACTAAATACGTCGTTTAGCGACCCACTTTGGTCGTACGGTCACAGCGGAGAACAGGATGTTCTCAAAAAACTATTAGATTGTTCCAGATAAATATAAAAATGGTACACGATTTGTTTTCGTGGGCCCCCGGGTCCACCTTGTAGATTGAATTCAGAGGGCTTCGCCATGGACCATCTTGTACTCACAATTATCGCCGCCGACAAACCCGGCCTGGTCGAGCGCATCGCGCAGAACATTGCCGCCCACGGTGGCAACTGGCTGGAAAGCCGCATGGCCCATATGGCCGGGCAGTTTGCCGGGATCCTGCGGGTCAGCGTACCTACGGAAAGCCGTCAGGCGTTATTGGGGGCGCTGGAGGACTTATCCACACACGGCATTCGCGTGTTGGTGGGTGAGGGAAGCACTGGGCAGGCCTCGGCGTCCAAACCAATTGTGATGACATTGGTGGGCAATGACCGTTCGGGCATCGTGCGTGAGATCACGGCGTTATTGAGTCAGCAGGGCGTGAACCTGGAGCGCTTGAGCACGGATGTGCGCCCGGCCCCTATGAGTGGCGACCCGCTGTTCACAGCTGAAGCGTTGTTGCAGGTGCCACCATCGTTGTCCTTGGAGAGCTTGCAGCAATCCCTGGAAACCTTGGCCGATGACTTGATGGTGGAGCTGCGTAACGAGGAATAACTTGTCCACAAGGTTATGCATGGAAATCTTGCATGGGCCTGTGGATAACCTTGGGGTGAATGCCTGCAAGCCATGCCGGCTGTGGCTTGCAGGATGCTGTACGTTATTTGATCAGCGTTTGCGCACGGTCAGCCAGGCGTCCACGCTGTAGACCACCAACCCAGCCCAGATAAAGGCGAAGGCAATCAGCGTGCTTGGCGCCAGGTGTTCGCCGAACAGCAGTACGGCTTCGAGCAACACCAGGGTCGGCGCGACGTACTGCAAGAAACCTAGCGCGGTGTACGGCAAATGCCGTGCGGCGGCGTTGAAGCACACCAGCGGGATGAGCGTTACCGGACCCGCGGCCACCAGCCACCAGGCTTCGGACGTACTCCAGAACGCCAGTTGCGCACTGTGGGCGGAGGGGTTGAACAGCAGCCACGCGACGGCAATTGGCACCAGCATCCAGGTTTCCACCACCAGCCCTGGTAGCGCCTTGACCGGTGCCTGTTTGCGGATCAGGCCGTAGAACCCAAAGGTCAGCGCCAGCACCAACGACACCCACGGCAAACTGCCCACTTGCCACACCTGTTGCGCCACGCCCACTGCGGCCAGGCCCACGGCAGCCCATTGCAGGCGACGCAAGCGTTCGCCGAGAAGCAACATGCCCAGCAGTACATTCACCAACGGGTTGATGTAGTAACCCAGGCTGGCTTCCAGCATGCGGCCACTGTTTACCGACCACACATACGTCAGCCAGTTACCGGCAATCAACGAACCGCTGAGGGCAAGGATCGCCAGGCGCTGGGGGTTGTCGCGCAGCTCGCGGAACCAACCGGGATGCTTCCACACCATCAACAGCAAGCCACCGAACAACGCCGACCACAGCACACGGTGAACGATGATCTCGGCGGCGGGTACGCTGGCGATGGCTTTGAAGTAGAGCGGGAACAAGCCCCAGATGACATAGGCGCTCAGGCCCAGGATGTACCCCTTGCGGGGGTTGGCGGCGTGCATTGCAGAATCCTTGCTTAGGCAGCTAACAAAGCGCGATTGTAAGGATATTTGTCAGGCAATGGGACTGGCTTGGTAATGAGGTCTGCTTTGTGTAGGAGGGTGCAAGCCCCCTCCCACGTTCACAAGCAATCAGAAGAGTTTGAGCGGCTCTTCATTGAGAGCCGAAAGCTGCTCGCGCAGTGCCAGCACCTGATCACCCCAATACCGCTCGCTGCCGAACCACGGGAAGCTGTGGGGGAAGGCGGGATCGTCCCAACGCCGCGCCAGCCAAGCGCTGTAGTGCATCAGGCGCAGGGCGCGCAGCGGTTCGATGAGTGCCAATTCCCGCGGGTCGAAATCGTGGAACTCCTGATAGCCGTCCATCAACTCGGACAGTTGGCCCAGGCATTCCTGACGGTCGCCAGCGAGCATCATCCACAGGTCCTGCACCGCCGGTCCCATACGGCAGTCATCCAGGTCGACGATATGGAACATCTCGTCGCGGCACATCATGTTGCCGGGGTGGCAATCGCCGTGCATGCGGATGTTCTTGTGCGGTGTGGCCTTGTAGACCTCTTCCACACGCTTGAGCAGGTCGCGGGCAACGGACTCGTAGGCCGGCAGCAGGCTTTTGGGAATGAAATTGCCTTCAAGCAGCGTGTTGAGTGAATCGTGACCGAAGTTCTTCACGCCCAGGGCTTCACGGTGTTCGAACGGGCGGGTCGAACCCACCGCGTGCAAACGGCCGAGCAGTTGCCCGAGTCGATACAGTTGATCAAGGTTGCCGGGCTCTGGCGCACGGCCGCCACGGCGAGGGAACAAGGTGAAGCGGAAACCGGCGTGTTCGAACAGGCTCTCGCCGTTGTGGATCAATGGCGCGACTACTGGCACTTCGCAGTCGGCCAGCTCGAAGGTGAAGCGGTGTTCTTCAAGGATCGCGTCGTTGGTCCAGCGTTGAGGGCGATAGAACTTGGCGATCAGCGGTTCACCGTCTTCGATACCCACCTGATACACGCGGTTTTCGTAGCTGTTGAGCGCCAGAACACGAGCATCGCTGAGAAAACCGATGCTTTCGACGGCGTCGAGCACGAGGTCAGGGGTGAGGGTTTCAAACGGATGGGCCATGGGAACTCCTGCGGGCAGCAGGGCGCCGCTTCCGGCCGGGTATGGTAACGCACCAAGCCTGAGATAGGGGGCGCCTGTGCCATTGTCATCGGGGGCAAGTGCCCTCCCACAGGTGACCGCGTTTATCCTGTAGGAATGCGGTCTGATGTGGGAGGACGCTTGCCCCCGATAGCGGTCTATCAGGCGCCGACAATCCCGCCATCATCTCGCCGAATCGCTATCACCGACGAACGCGGCTTGCCATTCGGCAGATGCTCCGGCCAAGTCGAGCCGCCGGTTTCCCCCGGATGCTGAATCCCCACAAACAACGTCTTCTGATCCGGTGAGAAGCTGATACCCGTCACTTCACACGCCACCGGCCCGACCATGAAGCGACGGATTTCTCCGGTGACTGGGTCGGCGCAGAGCATCTGGTTGTTGCCCATCCCGGCAAAGTCGCCCGCGTTGCTGTAATCGCCATCGGTGAGGATCCACAGGCGTCCGGCCTTGTCGAAGCCCAGGCCGTCGGGGCTGTTGAACATGTTCTGCGGGTTGATGTTGGACGATCCGCCCTTGGGCTTGCCCGCGTGTACGCCGGGGTTGCCGGCGACCACAAACAAGTCCCAGCTGAAATCGGCCGCGCCGTGGTCATCGGCATTGGCTTTCCAGCGCAGGATCTGGCCGTAGACGTTCTTTTCCCGTGGGTTGGGGCCGCCTACCGGTTGGCCGTCTTCGCCGCGCTTGGCGTTGTTGGTCAGGGTGCAGTAAACCTGGCCATCGGTGGGGCTGACCACGATCCATTCCGGGCGGTCCATGCGCGTGGCTTTGACCACACTGGCTGCCAGGCGCGCGTGGATCAGCACTTCTGCCTGGTTGGCGAAACCGCTGCTGGCATCGATACCGTTTTTTCCATGGGTCAACTCGACCCACTGGCCTTTGCCCTTGGGATGGTCGGCATCGCCGTTGCCCGCGTCGAAGATCGCCACGTACAAGGTGCCGTGGTCGAGCAAGTCTTTGTTGGCCTTGGGGTTCTTGTGGTTGATCTTGTCGCGGCTGACGAACTTGTAGATGAACTCACCGCGCTCGTCGTCGCCCATGTACACCACCGCGCGGCCGTCGCGGGTTTCAGCGAGGGCGGCGTTTTCGTGCTTGAAGCGGCCCAAAGCCGTGCGTTTGGCCGGGGTGGATTGCGGGTCGAATGGGTCGATTTCCACCACCCAACCATGACGATTGAGTTCGTTGGGGTTCTTGGCCAAGTCGAAGCGTGGGTCGTGCTGGTGCCAGTTGATGTCTTTACTGGCGGCCACCACGCCGTAGCGTTTCTGTCCGGCGTCGAAGGTTTGTTGTGGATTGCTGCTGCCAAAGCAGTCGGTGAAGTTCTCTTCACACGTCAGATAAGTGCCCCACGGTGTCTTGCCGTTAGCGCAGTTCTGGAAGGTGCCGAGGGCTTTCTTGCCGGATTTGTCGGCGCTGGTTTTCAGCCAGTCGTGGCCAGCAGCCGGGCCGCTCAGGCGGATTGGCGAGTTGCCGTGGATACGGCGGTTGTAACGCGAGTCCTGGACGAACTGCCAGGTGTCACCCTTGCGCCGCACTTCAATTACCGACACGCCTTCGCTGGCCTGGGCCTTGTGCACATCTTCCGCCGATTGCGGCGCGCCGCCGTGGGCGTAGAGATAGCGGTAATTGGTGTATTCGTTGTTGATCGCCATCAGCGCGCGGTTGTCGTCGCCGGGGAAGGCGAACAGGCTCATGCCATCGTTGTTGTCGCCGAATTGTTGTTCCTGGGCCTTGGCCGTGCCGTTGCCGGAAGGGTCGAAAGCCGGCGCGCTCTTGTGCAGCGGTTGGCCCCAACTGATCAGCACCGAGGCGCTGTAGCCCGGCGGCAAGGTGATGGTGTCGCTGGTGGCGGCAGCGATGCTGGCAAACCCCAGCAGCGGGCTGGCGGAAGCGGCGTTCACGGCCAGTGCGCTGCGGCTCAGCAGGTTGCCGCCCAGGAACATCGCGGCACCGCACAGGGCGCCGGCGCCGATGAAGCGGCGGCGGGTGAGGCCAACCATCTGTTCAAGGTCGGTGGCTTGGTTTTCTTCTAATAGGCTCATCTCAGGCTCCCTGCGGTTTTTGCAGACACCATAAGGAGCGGGTGTGACGAAGTTGTTGCAGTTTGAAGAACTCTGCGGCTCAGACCGGTGTGCCGAGCAGCACATGACTGGGGGCAAATTGCACTTGGATCGCCTGGCCTTCGGCGGCGTCCAGGGCGATGAGTACGTCGGGCTGCGCCAGGGCGCATAAAACCTGGCCATTGGGCAGGGCGATACGCACTTCGCTGGGACCGTCCTCGGCGTGGAGAATGGCGTCTAGTGTCCCGCTCATACAATTGTGTCCGAGTGTTACGGCGCCATCCGGTGCCAGCAATTCCAGCCAGCCAGCCTTGATCAGCGCGACGACTTCCACGCCGATCTCCAGCTCCAGCCGTTGTGTGCTGTCGTGGGTGATTTGCGCGGCGAGGGTCAATCCACCCGCGAGTTGCAAATGAATCAGGTCGTTGCGGCCATGGCTTTCAATTCTGATGACCAGGCCATGCAACTGATTGCGCGCGCTGGTTCGTAGCATCAGACGGCCCAGCAGATTGAAGTCACTGGCGGCTTCGTCCGAGCCCAGCACCTCAGCCTGCAAGGCTTGCAGGCGTTGATAGAGGCGCAATACCCGTTCCCCTTCAGCCGTGAGCCTGGCGCCGCCGCCGCCTTTGCCGCCGACGCTGCGTTCTACCAGCGGTTTTTGCGCGAGGTTGTTCAGTTCATCAATGGCATCCCAAGCGGCCTTGTAACTCAAGCCAGCACTCTTGGCGGCGCGGGTGATGGAGCCCTGTTCGGCGATATGCCCAAGCAGGGCGATGCGTTGGGGGCGGCGGACGATGTGTTGGCTCAGTAAAGTCGGAAGAGACATGGGCATATGCTGTGTTGGGATGAGCGGACGTTGCGGCTGTGAGGCATGAGAGTCAAGTGCCGGGCTTGGGTGTGCGGGCCAGGCAGTACACGTCCACCTGTCGCGCGCCGGCGTTGATCAACAGCCGCCCCAGGCTGTGGGCGGTGGCGCCGGTGGTGAGCACGTCGTCCACCAGCGCCAGGTGGCGGCCTTTTACAAGGGCATCAGGGGTCAGGGCGAAGGCGTTGAGCAGGTTGCGTTTGCGCGCCTTGGCGTCGAGGGTCTGTTGCGCCATGGTTTCATGGGGGCGTAATAACAGGTGTTCATCGTAGGGGATATTCAGGTCGGTACTGAGCCAGCGCGCCAGCATCAGCGCCTGGTTATAACCACGCTCGCGCAGGCGCTGGCGGGCCATGGGTACCGGCAGCAGAACGTCTGGGCGGGTGAGTTCGTTGTTGTCGAAGCGATCCCGCAGGTGTTGCCCCAGCAAGTGCCCCAGTAGATGCCCGAGTGGCCAGCGCGCCTGGTGCTTGAAGCGACTGATCAAGGTGTCCACGGGAAAGCTGTAGGTCCAGGGGGCGATTACTTGTTTAAAGGCGGGGGGGTGTTTCACGCATTGGCCGCAGATCAAACCGTCCATCGCCAAGGGTAACGCGCAGATCTGGCAGTGCTCCATCAGCCAGGGCAGCTCGGTTTCGCAGACGTTGCACACACAATCGTCTGTTTCTGTGGCCTCATCGCAGATTAAACAGGTGCGTATGTTTTTTAACCAGATGTAAACTTCGTGTTTGTATCTTGGTTGACAGTGCATGAATCTTCCTTAAATATGCCGAGCATCCGTGTCGCGCCTGTGGGTATTGCCTTTCCCGCAGCGTTTGCCAAAGCATAATCAAGGAATCGCCCATGAGCGCCAGCATCACCGCCACCTTGCGTCACGATTGGTCCCTGGCTGAAGTCAAAGCACTGTTTGTGCAGCCGTTCAATGACCTGTTGTTCCAGGCGCAGACCGTACACCGTGCGCATTTCGACGCGAACCGTGTGCAGGTGTCGACCCTGCTGTCGATCAAAACCGGCGCCTGTCCGGAAGATTGCAAATATTGTCCGCAGTCGGGCCACTACAACACTGGCCTGGAAAAAGAAAAACTGATGGAAGTGCAGAAGGTCCTCGAAGAGGCTGCCCGCGCCAAGGCCATCGGTTCGACGCGCTTCTGCATGGGCGCCGCCTGGAAACACCCGTCGGCCAAAGACATGCCGTACGTGCTGCAGATGGTAAAAGGCGTGAAGGCCATGGGCCTGGAAACCTGCATGACCCTCGGCCGTCTTGACCAGGACCAGACCGAAGCCCTGGCCCGGGCCGGCCTCGACTACTACAACCACAACCTGGACACCTCGCCGGAGTTCTACGGCAGCATCATCACTACCCGCACCTACAGCGAGCGCCTGCAAACCCTGGCCTATGTACGTGATTCGGGGATGAAGATCTGTTCCGGCGGCATCCTCGGCATGGGCGAGTCACTCGACGACCGTGCCAACCTGCTGATCCAGTTGGCCAACCTCCCGGAGCATCCGGAGTCGGTGCCGATCAACATGCTGGTGAAAGTGGCCGGTACGCCGCTGGAAAACGCCGAAGACATCGACCCGTTCGACTTCATCCGCATGCTCGCCGTGGCGCGCATCCTGATGCCTCAATCCCATGTTCGGCTGTCCGCCGGCCGTGAAGCCATGAACGAGCAGATGCAGGCCCTGGCGTTTTTCGCCGGCGCCAACTCGATTTTCTACGGCGACAAACTGTTGACCACCGCCAACCCGCAGGCCGACAAGGACATGCAACTGTTCTCGCGCCTGGGCATCCTGCCGGAAGCCCGTGAAGAGCACGCCGATGAAGTGCATCAAGCGGCGATTGAGCAGGCGTTGGTCGAGCAGAAGAGCAGCGAGCAGTTCTACAACGCTGTCGTCTGATTGAAATGAAAGGCCAATGTGGGAGGGGGCTTGCCCCCGATTAGGGAGTGTCAGTCGATAAATAAAGTGACTGGCCCACCGCTATCAAGGGCAAGCCTCCTCCTACAATTTGATCGAGTTAATCCTGCTAGTCCGAGGCCTGCATGTCTTTTGATCTATCCGCGCGCCTCGCTGCCCGCCGTGCCGAACACCTTTACCGTCAGCGGCCACTGCTGCAGAGCCCCCAAGGCCCTGAAGTGGTGGTCGACGGCCAACCGTTGCTCGCCTTCTGCAATAACGACTACCTGGGCCTGGCCAATCATCCTCAAGTGATCGAAGCCTGGCGTGCCGGTGCGTCCCGTTGGGGCGTGGGCGGTGGCGCATCGCATTTGGTGGTCGGGCACGCCAGGCCGCACCATGAACTGGAAGAGGCCCTGGCTGACCTGACCGGTCGCCCCCGTGCGCTGCTGTTTACCACGGGCTACATGGCCAACATGGGCGCAGTCACGGCGCTGGTGGGGCAGGGCGATACGGTGCTGCAAGACCGTCTCAATCACGCGTCCTTGCTGGATGCGGGCTTGCTGTCCGGTGCGCGGTTCAATCGCTACCTGCATAAAGACGCCGCCAGCCTGGCCAAGCGCCTGGAGAAAGCCACCGGTAATACGTTGGTGGTCACTGATGGCGTGTTCAGCATGGACGGCGATTTGGCCGACTTGCCTGCGCTGGCCCGTGAGGCCAAGGCCAAAGGCGCCTGGCTGATGGTGGACGACGCCCATGGTTTCGGCCCGTTGGGGGCCAACGGCGCAGGGATCGTCGAGCATTTCGGCTTGAGCCAGGAAGACGTGCCGGTACTGGTCGGCACCCTGGGCAAAGCCTTCGGCACCGCCGGCGCGTTTGTGGCGGGCAGTGAAGAATTGATCGAAAGCCTGATCCAGTTCGCCCGGCCGTATATCTACACCACCAGCCAACCACCCGCGTTGGCCTGCGCCACGTTGAAAAGCCTGGAGCTGCTGCGCACCGAGCATTGGCGGCGTGAGCACCTCAATGGGCTGATCCGCCAGTTCCGACAGGGCGCCGAGCAGCTCGGCCTGGACTTGATGGACAGCTTTACGCCGATCCAACCGATCCTGATTGGCGACAGCGCCAGAGCCGTGCGTTTGTCCCAGATGCTGCGCGAGCGCGGCTTGATGGTCACCGCGATCCGACCACCAACGGTACCCGTCGGCAGCGCCCGTTTGCGCGTGACATTGACGGCGGCCCACAGCGAGGCGCAGGTGCAGCTATTGTTAAACGCATTGGAAGAGTGTTTCCGCTTGCTAGGCGCCCTGGAGCCCGACCATGCGTGATCGACTGATATTGCTGCCCGGCTGGGGCCTCGGAGTATCGCCGCTGGAACCTTTGGCCGCCGCATTGCAAGGGCTGGACGAACACCTGCACGTACAGATCGAGCCGTTGCCGGTGCTGGACTCCAGCGATCTCGGCGAATGGCTGGATGAACTCGACGCCATATTGCCGGATGACGCCTGGCTCGGCGGCTGGTCCCTGGGCGGCATGCTGGCTTCGGAATTGGCGGCGCGACGTGGCGAACGCTGCTGCGGGTTGCTGACCCTGGCGAGCAATCCATGTTTTGTCGCCCACGAGGGTTGGCCGAGTGCGATGCCTGCGCAGACGTTCGATTCCTTCCTCGCCGGCTGCCACGCCGATTCCCAGGTCACCCTCAAGCGCTTCGGATTGTTGTGCGCCAAAGGTGCCGAAGACCCTCGCGGGCTGGCGCGTTTGTTGGTCAGCGGCGCGCCGCAGACGCCGTCCGGCGCGTTGATGACCGGTCTTGAACTGCTTGCGCAATTGGACACCCGCGAAGCCTTGCTGGCCTATCGCGGCCCGCAGTTGCATCTGTTTGCCGGTATGGACGGGTTGGTGCCTGCCGAAGCCGCCAGCGACCTGCTGACGCTGCTCCCCGATGTTGAAATCGGTCTGATTGAACAGGCCGGTCACGCTTTTCTTCTGGAGGATCCCCACGGAGTAGCGGGGGCCATCCAGGCTTTTTTGCATGAGTGCGTTGATGACTGATTTATCCCACCCCCCTCTGCCGGGTGCCTTGCCGGACAAGCGCCAGGTAGCGGCGTCATTTTCCCGTGCGGCGGCCAGTTACGACAGCGTCGCCGAGCTGCAGCGAGCGGTGGGGCATGAACTGCTGTCGCGCCTGCCGTCAGCGTGCGCGCCACGACGTTGGCTGGATATGGGATGCGGCACTGGGTATTTCAGTCGCGTGCTGGGTGAGTTATTGCCGACCAGCGAGGGCGTGGCGCTGGATATCGCTGAGGGCATGCTCAACCATGCGCGGCCTTTAGGCGGCGCGGCGCATTTCATCGCGGGAGATGCCGAGCGTTTGCCCGTGCACGATGCAAGCTGCGGGCTTATCTTCTCCAGCCTTGCGGTGCAATGGTGTGCCAACTTCGATGCAGTGCTCAGCGAGGCCCATCGCGTGCTGCAACCGGGCGGGGTATTGGCCTTTGCCAGTTTGTGTGTGGGTACATTGGATGAGCTGCGCGAAAGCTGGCGCGCCGCCGATGGCCTGGTGCACGTCAATCGCTTCCGTACCTTCGAGGCTTACCAACAACTGTGTGCGGCCAGCGGCCTGCGTGTGGTCAGCCTGGAGCGCCAGCCCCATGTGCTGCATTACCCGGATGTACGCAGTCTGACCCATGAATTGAAGGCTCTTGGTGCACACAATCTCAACCCCGGACGCCCCGGAGGGCTGACGGGCCGCGCGCGAATTGTTGCACTGGTCGAGGCTTATGAGCGATTCCGCCAGTCCCAAGGCCTGCCGGCGACTTATCAAGTGGTGTACGCCGTACTGGAGAAACCTCTATGAACGCCGCTTATTTCATTACGGGCACCGACACCGATGTCGGTAAGACCACCATCGCCGCCGGCCTCCTGCATGCAGCCGGCCAAGCCGGCAAAAGCACCGCCGCTGGTAAACCTGTCGCCTCCGGTTGCGCAGTAACCCCCGAGGGCCTGCGCAATGCCGATGCATTGGCGCTGCTGGCCGAATGTTCATTGCCGTTGAGTTATGCCGAGGTCAATCCGGTGGCTTTCGAGCCCGCCATCGCCCCGCACTTGGCAGCAAGGGAGGCAGGGGTTTCGCTGACGGTGCAATCGCTGCTCAAGCCCATGCAGCAGATTCTGGCGCGGCAAGCGGATTTCACCTTGATCGAGGGCGCAGGTGGCTGGCGCGTGCCGTTGGCTGACCAGGCCAATCTGTCGGACCTGGCCATCGGGCTCAAACTGCCGGTGATCTTGGTGGTAGGCGTGCGCCTGGGCTGTATCAGCCATGCTTTGCTCACCGCCGAAGCCATCGCAAGGGATGGTCTGTCGCTGGCGGGCTGGGTGGCGAACATCATCGACCCCAAGACCTCCCGTCTGGAAGAAAACCTCGCCACCCTGGCCGAACGGCTACCTGCTCCGTGCCTGGGTCGAGTGCCGAAACTCAAGCACGCCAGCGCCGAAGCCGTGGCGCAATACTTACAGTTGGACTTGCTTGACTGATTTTGGCTATCGCTAAGGCATTATGCCATTAGTGTTTTTGACGGGCGTTTTGCCAGGTTCTCTGCTTCAATCAGCATTCACGATTCTCTAAAGGCAGGCTTACGCCATGGAAATCTCTGGAAGCAGCGCGTTTTATTCGGGCCTGAACACCATTCAGTCCGGGCAGAGCCGTGTCGACCAGGCCGCTGGCAAGATCGCCAGCGCAGCCACCAGCCAACCTTCCGATGCCCAGAATGATCGCTTGCAGGCGATCAACCGTGGCCAGCCGACCGATTCTGCCAGCAATATGGTGGAACTGGCAGAAGGCAAGTTTCAGGTGGAGCTGGGCGTCAAAGTCGCCAAGGCTTCCGACGAAATGCTCGGCACCTTGATCGACACCTACGCCTGATCTGCTGGCGCTCGAAATGTGAGAGGGGCTCGTCCCCCTCCCACATTTGTCCTGTTTTATTCTGATCCCTCTCTACACTCTCCCCGATGTGGCATCTCGCCTCAGGCCTTGTTGCGCCTGGGTTGACGTGCGTCATGACAGACGGCATCTGCCCGACGCTTGACATCCCCAGGTCGTAAACGTATGTTTCAAACACCTGTTTGACCGCCACAACAAATCCACGCGGTTGTTCATTCCAGCTACATCAGCAGAGGTTTATCGCTATGCCTGACTACAAGGCCCCCTTGCGTGATATTCGCTTCGTTCGTGACGAACTGCTCGGTTATGAAGCGCACTATCAGAGCCTGCCGGCTTGCCAGGACGCTACCCCGGACATGGTCGACGCCATCCTTGAAGAAGGCGCCAAGTTCTGTGAGCAAGTGCTGGCACCGTTGAACCGCGTGGGCGACATCGAAGGGTGCACCTGGAGTGAGTCAGGCGTTAAGACGCCGACGGGTTTCAAAGAAGCCTACAAACAATTCGTCGAAGGCGGCTGGCCTAGCCTGGCCCACGACGTGGAGCACGGCGGCCAAGGCCTGCCGGAATCCCTGGGTCTGGCCGTGAGCGAAATGGTCGGCGAAGCCAACTGGTCGTGGGGCATGTACCCAGGCCTGTCCCATGGTGCGATGAACACCATCTCCGAGCACGGCACCCCCGAGCAGCAAGAGGCCTACCTGACCAAGCTGGTATCGGGCGAATGGACCGGCACCATGTGCCTGACCGAGCCACACTGCGGCACCGACCTGGGCATGCTGCGCACCAAGGCCGAGCCTCAGGCCGACGGCTCCTACAAAGTCTCCGGTACCAAGATCTTCATCTCGGCCGGTGAACACGACATGGCCGACAACATCGTCCACATCGTGCTGGCTCGCCTGCCGGACGCACCGGCCGGCACCAAAGGTATCTCGCTGTTTATCGTGCCCAAGTTCCTGCCCAACGCCGATGGTTCGGTGGGCGAGCGCAACGCGGTCACCTGTGGTTCCCTGGAACACAAGATGGGCATCCACGGCAACGCCACCTGCGTGATGAACTTCGACGCGGCCACCGGTTTCCTGATCGGCCCGGCGAACAAAGGCCTGAACTGCATGTTCACCTTTATGAACACCGCTCGCCTGGGCACTGCGCTGCAAGGCCTGGCCCATGCCGAGATCGGCTTCCAGGGCGGCCTGAAATACGCCCGCGATCGCCTGCAAATGCGCTCCCTCACCGGCCCCAAAGCACCGGACAAGGCCGCTGACCCGATCATCGTGCACCCAGACGTGCGTCGCATGTTGCTGACCATGAAAGCCTTCGCCGAAGGCAATCGCGCAATGGTGTACTTCACGGCCAAGCAAGTGGATATCGTCAAGTACGGCACCGATGACGAAGCCAAGAAACAGGCCGATGGCCTGCTGGCTTTCATGACGCCAATCGCCAAGGCATTCATGACCGAAGTTGGTTTTGAATCGGCCAACCATGGCGTGCAGATCTACGGCGGTCACGGCTTCATCGCCGAGTGGGGCATGGAGCAGAACGTGCGCGACAGCCGCATTTCGATGCTGTACGAAGGCACCACCGGTATCCAGGCGCTGGACCTGCTCGGCCGTAAAGTGCTTATGACTCAAGGCGAGGCGCTCAAGGGCTTCACCAAGATCGTGCACAAGTTCTGCCAGGCCAATGAAGGTAACGCGGCCGTTCAGGAGTTCGTTACACCGCTGGCTGCACTGAACAAAGAGTGGGGCGAGTTGACCATGAAGGTCGGCATGGCCGCGATGAAAGACCGTGAGGAAGTCGGTGCCGCTTCGGTGGATTACCTGATGTATTCCGGTTACGCCTGCCTGGCTTACTTCTGGGCCGACATGGCACGCCTGGCGGCCGAAAAACTGGCTGCCGGCACGACCGAAGAGGCGTTCTATACCGCCAAGTTGCAGACTGCGCGCTTCTACTTCCAACGCATTCTGCCGCGTACTTTGGCGCACAAAGCCACCATGCTGTCGGGCGCCAACAACCTGATGGACATGAAAGAGGAAGACTTCGGCCTGGCTTACTAAGCCTCACCGGGTTTGCCTGAACCGCCGCTTCCCTTGGAAGCGGCGGTTTTTTATGGGCGATAAAAAACACAGCGCAGCGCTCAGGGATTGTCGCCGCCTGCCGTTACAGTGATGGCAATGTGATACGTGACAGGCAGGGTGTGCTTAACTGTCCGCGCTAAGGCACATAGCCATCATTTTTGCGGGTCGGAGTTCTACCCTTGTCACGCGTGTCCGCTGTTCGTTTCAGTCATTTCCTCCCTTCGTTGCTGCTCTTGCTGGCCGGGCTCTCGGCTGCGTACGTCAAGGACCTCAACGTCTTCTTCACGTCACTGTTCAATGTGTTGCCAACCTTGGTGCTGTTGCTCGGCGGTTCGTACTGCGCTGTGTATCGGCGCCAGCGTGAGCTGTTTTTGATGATCACGGTGTACATCGCCTACTTCCTGCTCGATACCCAGACCGATTTCTATCGCGACAACGGCCGCGTGCGCGAAGACGCTGCCGTGGTGTTTCATCTGTGTTGCCTGCTGTTGCCGCTGCTGTTCAGCATCTACGCGCTGTGGCAGGAGAAAACCCATCTGTTCCGCGACTTCGTGGCCCGTTGCGCTGTGGTACTGGCGATAGGCAGCGTGGCGCTGGCCCTGGAGCAAAGTTATCCCCAAGCGGTGTTGAACTGGCTGGCGGAGATTCGCTGGCCGGCGCTGCACGGGACCTGGATGAGCCTGATCCAGTTGTCGTATCCGATGTTCCTGATCGGTTTTCTCACCCTCGCCGCCCAATACTGGTACCAGCCGCGCCCGCTGCACGCGGCGCAATTGGTGGGATTGCTGGGGCTGTTCTGGATGCTGCCGAAAACTTTCATCCTGCCGTTCACCCTGAACATCATGTGCAGCCAGGTGATGTTGATGATCGCGGCCGGCGTGGCCCATGAGGCCTATCAAATGGCGTTCCGCGATGAGCTGACCGGCCTGCCGGGACGCCGCGCCCTCAACGAGCGCATGCAGCGGCTGGGGCGCAACTATGTGTTGGCGATGACCGACGTCGACCACTTCAAACGGTTCAATGACACCCATGGTCACGATGTGGGTGACCAAGTGCTGCGCCTAGTGGCGAGCAAGTTGTCCAAGGTCAATGGCGGTGGACGCGCCTACCGCTACGGCGGTGAAGAGTTCGCCGTGGTGTTTGCCGGCAAAACCCTGGATGAGTGCATGCCGCACCTAGAGGAAATCCGCGAAATTATCGCCAACTATGACATTAAGCTGCGCAACTCGGACCGTCCCCAGGATGATCAACAAGGCCGTCAGCGCCGGGCGGGCAGCGGCGCGACGAGTGTGTCGGTGACGGTCAGTATCGGCGTGGCCGAACGCCAGGCCGAGCAGCGCAGCTCCGAAGAAGTCCTCAAGTCCGCCGACCAGGCGCTGTATGCGGCCAAGGGCGCCGGGCGTAACTGCGTGATCGCCGCCGGGCAGACGCGCCGTGGCGCGGTGCGTATGGACAGCGCTGCCGGTTAAGTAATGGCGGTGTATTCAGCGGTTCTACAGTGATTGTTTGCGACGCTGGCCAGCAGTAGGTTGAGACCATCTGCTGCCGGAGACATGACCATGCCTGAGTACAAAGCTCCCCTGCGCGACATGCGCTTTCTGATCGACAACGTATTTGATTTCCACGGTCACTACGCCACGCTGGGCGCAACCGACGCCAGCCCGGACATGGTCAGCGCTATCCTCGAAGAGGGCGCCAAATTCTGCGAGAACGTGCTCTCGCCACTCAACCGCAGCGGTGATGAAGAGGGCTGCCATTTCGACAATGGCGTCGTGACCACGCCCAAGGGCTTCAAGGAAGCCTTCGCCCAATACGTCGAAGGCGGTTGGCACGGTGTGGCGTCGGATCCGGCCTACGGCGGCCAGGGCTTGCCGCAATCGTTGGGCCTGGTGCTCAGCGAGATGATCGGCTCCAGCAACACCTCATGGGGCATGTATCCGGGCCTGACTCACGGCGCGATGTCGGCGATCCACGCCCACGGGACGGAAGAGCAGAAGGCCACGTTCCTGGGCAAACTCACCGCAGGCGAATGGACCGGCACCATGTGCCTCACCGAAGCCCATTGCGGCACCGACCTGGGCCTGATCAAGACCCGCGCCGTGCCCCAGGCCGATGGCAGCTATGCGATCACCGGCAGCAAGATCTTCATCTCGGCCGGTGAGCACGACATGAGCGCCAACATCATCCACCTGGTGTTGGCCAAACTGCCGGATGCACCCGCGGGCACCAAAGGTATCTCGCTGTTTATCGTGCCCAAGTTCCACGCTGACTCCGGCGAACGCAACGCGGTGCACTGCGGCTCCATCGAGCACAAGATGGGCATCAAGGCCTCGGCCACCTGCGTGCTGAACTTCGACGGCGCCAAGGGCTTTTTGATTGGAGAGGCCAATAAAGGCCTCAATTGCATGTTCACCATGATGAACCACGCGCGGCTGGGTACCGGCATGCAGGGCCTGTGCAACGGCGAGGCGAGCTTCCAGGGCGCGATCAAATACGCCAACGACCGCCTGCAAATGCGCTCCCTGACTGGCGCCAAGGCGCCGAACAAAGCCGCCGACCCGATCATCGTGCACCCCGATGTGCGTCGTATGCTGCTGACCATGAAAGCCTTCAACGAAGGCAATCGCGCGCTGACCTACTTCACCGCGCAATTACTCGACACTGCACACCTGAGCAGCGACGCCGCTCAACGCCAGGAAGCCGAAGACCTGCTGGCGTTCCTCACGCCGATCTGCAAAGCCTTTATGACCGACACCGGGCTGGAAGTGACCAACCACGGCATGCAGGTATTTGGCGGCCATGGCTATATCCGCGAATGGGGCATGGAGCAGTTGGCTCGCGATGCGCGGATTGCGCCGATCTATGAAGGCACCAACGGCATTCAGGCACTCGACCTGCTGGGGCGCAAGGTGCTGGGCAGCCAGGGCAAGTTGCTGCGCGGGTTTACCAAGATTGTGCATAAGTTCTGCGCCGCGAATGCCGAACATCCGCAGTTCAAGGCCTATGTGGCGCAGCTCAATCAGTTGAACCAGGAGTGGGGCGAGTTGACCACCCAGGTCGGCATGGCCGCGATGAAAAATCCCGACGAAGTGGGCGCCGCTGCCGTGGATTACTTGATGTACAGCGGTTACATCGTCCTTGCCTACCTGTGGCTGCGCATGGCGATTGCGGCGCAGGCCCATGACGATGTCGAGTTTGCCAAGGCCAAGCTGGCCACGTGCGAGTTCTACTTCAAGCGTCTGCTGCCGCGTACCACAACCCACCGCGCCGCTGTGCAAGCGGGCAGCGAATGCCTGATGAGTCTGCCAGCGGAGGCATTTGCACTGTAGTGACTTAAAAATACCAATCAGTCACAAGTGGACCCTATGTGTCTGAAAAGTTGTTCGGGTACACTCGGAGCCTGTAAAACCGATCCTATCGAATCACTTTTCCCGTTCTCACGAGGTTTGCCATGGCTGATTACAAAGCGCCGCTGCGTGATATGCGCTTCGTCCTCAACGAAGTTTTTGAGGTCGCCAATACATGGGCCCAATTGCCGGCATTGGCAGACAGCGTTGACGCCGAAACTGTCGAGGCGATCCTCGAGGAAGCCGGCAAAGTCACCGCCAAATCCATCGCCCCGCTGAGTCGGGGTGGCGATGAGCAAGGCTGCCGCTGGGACAACACGGCGGTGTTTACCCCGGATGGCTATCCACAGGCCTACAAAACCTACGCTGAAGGCGGCTGGGTCGGTGTCGGCGGCGATCCGGTGTTTGGCGGTATGGGCATGCCCAAGGCGGTGTCGGCCCAGGTTGAAGAGATGATCAACTCGTCGAGCCTGGCGTTTGGTCTGTATCCGATGTTGACGTCTGGCGCGTGCGTATCGATCAACACCCATGCCAGCGAAGAGCTCAAGGCTGCCTACCTGCCGAAGATGTATTCCGGTGAATGGGCCGGTTCCATGTGCCTGACCGAGGCCCATGCCGGCACAGACTTGGGGATTATCCGGACCAAGGCCGAGCCTCAGACGGACGGCTCCTACAAAATCAGCGGGACCAAGATCTTTATCACCGGTGGCGAGCACGACCTCACCGAAAACATTATCCATCTGGTCTTGGCCAAGCTGCCGGATGCGCCAGCCGGGCCTAAGGGGATCTCGCTGTTCCTGGTGCCCAAGTCCATGGTCAATGCCGACGGCAGCCTCGGCGCGCGCAACCTGGTGAGCTGTGGTTCCATTGAACACAAGATGGGTATCCAGGCGTCCGCTACTTGCGTGATGAACTTCGACGAAGCCGTGGGTTACCTGGTGGGCGAGCCTAACCGTGGGCTGGCGGCGATGTTCACCATGATGAACTACGAGCGTCTGGGTGTGGGTATTCAGGGCCTGGCGTCCGGCGAGCGTTCCTATCAGAACGCGATTGAGTATGCGCGTGATCGTCTGCAAAGCCGCTCACCGACAGGCGCTCAGGCGAAAGACAAAGCCGCTGACCCGATCATCGTCCATCCGGACGTGCGCCGCATGCTGCTGACCATGAAAGCTGCGAACGAAGGCGGCCGCGCGTTCTCCACCTACGTGGCAACGCAGCTGGATATCGCAAAGTTCAGCGAAGACGCCGCAGCCCGTGAGCGTGCGGATAACCTGGTGGCATTGCTGACGCCGGTGGCCAAAGCGTTCCTCAGCGACCTGGGCCTGGAAACCACGGTGCTCGGCCAGCAGGTGTTTGGTGGCCACGGGTACATCCGCGAGTGGGGCCAAGAGCAATTAGTGCGTGATGTGCGCATCACCCAGATCTACGAAGGCACCAACGGCATTCAGGCCCTGGACTTGATGGGGCGCAAGATCGTGGGCAGCGGCGGGGCGTTCTACACCTTGTTTGCCGACGAGATCCGCCAGTTCATTGCTCACTCGAACGCCGACCTGGCTGAGTTCACCAAACCGCTGAGTGCGGCGGTGGACAACCTCGATGAGTTGACGGCCTGGGTGCTGGATCGCGCCAAGACCAACCCGAACGAAATCGGTGCGGCCTCAGTGGAGTATTTGCATGCGTTTGGATACATGGCCTACGCCTACATGTGGGCGCGTATGGCCAAGGCCGCGTTGGGCAAAGAGGCTGAAGAAGACTTCTACGCCAGCAAGCTGGGGACCGCGCGCTTCTACTTTGCGCGCCTGCTGCCGCGTATTCACTCGCTGAGTGCGTCGGTAAAGGCCGGTAGCGAATCACTGTTTTTGATGGATGAGGCACTGTTTTAAGGGGGGCGAGGGCGTGTAAGCATTCTCTTACATGACGTGCTGCTATTCGTCCTCTATCGCCAAATTGGATCCACGGATAATCTACTTCACATGGACGTCGCGCAGGAAGCGCAAAGCAACAACACGGACACGTAGGATTCTGCCAGGACGGCGGAGTGAAATGGATGTCAGGGAAACAGTCTGCAAAGCCCCGCTTCGGCGGGGTTTTCTTTTGCCCGCGAAAAAGTCAGGCCGGCGCCTGCGGGGCATTCATCACGTCTTCAAGCAAGGTGCGCAGCAGCGCCACTGTTGCTTGCTGGCGCTGCACGTCACGGCACACCAAGCCTACTTTCAGCGGCACCCTCGGTTCACTCAAGGGTTTCCACAGCAGCATCTGGCTGTTGTGTTCGTCCTGGGAGCGCCCCGGCAGCACCGTTGCCAGTTTGGTATGGGGCAGGCTGTCGAGAATCCCCACCATGGTGTTGAGCTCAGCCTGGACTTGTGGCCGTCGCCCAAGGTTGGCGAGTTGGCCCTGCCAGATCTGCCTGATTTGAAACTCTTCCCCCAGCAACAACATCGGCAACTCGGCCGCCTGTTTCAGCGAGACTTTCTTGAATTCGCGCAGGGGATGATCGTCCGGAATGACCACTTTCAACTCATCTTCATACAGCAGCACGCCATGTAATCCCGGCTGACGGGGTGGCAGGTAACTGATGCCGATGTCCAGCGAACCATTGAGCAGGCGCCGTTCAATCTCAAGCCCGGTCAATTCGTAAATCTGCACCACCAGATGCGGCTGGGCCTTGCGTACGCGCTCAAGCATCTGCGGCACCAGGCTGGTGTGCACGGTTTGCAGCACGCCGATAGCCAAGGTGCGCAGGGCCTGGCCCTTGAAGTTGCGCAGCGCTTCGACGGCTTGCTGCATGCCATCTATCAACGGCAACGCGTGGTTGTACAGCGTGTGAGCGGCCAGGGTTGGCAGTAGACGTTTGCTGCTGCGCTCGAACAGGCTCACATCCAGGTTCTGCTCCAGTTGGCGAATCTGTTGCGACAACGCTGGTTGGGAAATCGACAGACGTTCGGCGGCACGGCCTACATGGCCCTCTTCATACACCGCGACGAAATAACGCAGTTGCTTGAAATCCATAAGTCTTTCTTATCGAAAAAGCTGAAAAATCGAAATGGCTGTTAGCCCTTTAGGCGCCTAGTCTAGCGCCTATTCGCAGGGCTTACAGGGCCAGATCAGGCAATGAACAGTGTTTGTGTTGATAGCGTTTACATAGGCAACTCAAAAAATTCACAGGCAGTCTTCGCGACTTGCTCGGTTGCTATCGGGGGGGATCTGTGAATTTGTTCTCTATTCGCCGCCCCGCGCCTAGCCTGGACGATTTGGTCTTGGATACGCAGCACGATGATCCGTCCAGCGAATCCTTGATGCCCACGGTGGCGAGGCCGCCGCAAGTCTTCGTGCGTGGCCAAGGTTCCTGGTTGTGGGACAGCGACGACCGCGCTTACCTGGACTTCAGCCAAGGCAATGGCGCCAATAGCCTCGGCCATAGCCCCCAGGTGTTGATCAAAGCGCTGAGTGACCAGACCCAAGCGTTGATCAACCCCGGCGTGGGTCTGCATAACCGTGCCCAACTCAACCTCGTCGACCGTTTGTGTCACCGTACCGGCAGCGACCAGGCTTATCTGCTCAACAGTGGCGCGGAAGCCTGTGAAGCGGCGATCAAGCTGGCGCGTAAATGGGGTCAGCTGCATCGTGGTGGCGCGTACCGCATCATCAGTGCCAGCAACGGTTGCCATGGCCGCAGTTTCGCGGCGCTGGCTGCATCGGCCGGTACTTTGGAAAACCGTTTCGAACCGCAATTGCCTGGTTTCAGCCATGTGCCTTTCAACGACCTGCCGGCGCTGCACGCTGCTGTCGATGCTCAAACCGTAGCCATCATGCTCGAACCGATCCAGGGTGCCGGCGTAACCCCTGCGACGGAGCGCTACCTCAAGGGCGTTGAGCGCTTGTGCCGTGAACTGGGGATCCTGCTGATCCTTGACGAAGTGCAGACAGGCCTCGGTCGTTACGGCACGTTGCTGGCCGAACAACAGTACGGTGTACGCGCCGACATCATCACCCTTGGCAAAGGTCTGGGCGGCGGCGTGCCCCTGGCGGCGCTGCTGGCACGTGGCAAGGCGTGTTGTTTCGAAGTAGGTGAATTGGAAGGCACTCATCACGGCAATGCGTTGATGGCGTCAGCCGGCGCGGCGGTGCTAGATACGGTGCTGGAGCATGGCTTTCTTGAGCATGTGCGCGAGTCCGGCCTTTATCTTGGCGAAGGCCTCACCCGTCTGGCCTATCGCTACGACCACGGCCAACTGCGCGGCCAGGGCCTGATGTGGGGGCTGACGTTGTCGGATGATTCTGCCGATGCCGTAGTAAGCGCCGCACTGCAAGAAGGCCTGATCCTCAACGCCCCGCAACCTGACTGCCTACGCTTCACGCCAGCGCTGACGGTGAGCAAAAGCAACATTGACGAAATGCTCCTGCGCCTTGCTCGCGCGTTCTCCCGCGTGCGTACCGCACAGCTGCAATGCCGCAAGGGCATCGCTGTTTAATCCCATTTTTCTGAACCGTCTCGCGGTATACGCGGCGCCTCCAGCCTGATTCTTTTGGCTGGGGGCGTTTTTTTGCCTGCTCGTTACAGGATGGCTCAATGCCAGAATTCACTGAACCCTCACGAATGGCAAAGGTCGATTAGCTACACGGCTCACACGAGCCGATTTTTTGGAGCTGACCCATGGACATCATTCGTATCATCATCGCCATTCTGCTGCCGCCACTGGGTGTGTTTCTGCAAGTAGGCTTCGGCGGCGCGTTCTGGCTGAATATTCTGCTGACGTTGTGCGGTTACTTCCCTGGGATCATCCACGCGGTGTACATCATCGCCAAGCGCTGAGGCTGTTAGCCTTTTGCGATGAGCCGTGAATTGCGCTCATTGCGAAAGGCCAGTTGCTCGATGGTCTGGGTGGCGTGTTCGGCCTCTTCCCGCGCTTGAAGGATGATGCCGTGCTGCTCGGACTTGCTGCACACTGGGTCGGCATTGCTCGCATCCCCCGTGAGCATGAAGGCCTGGCAACGGCAGCCGCCGAAGTCCTTTTCCTTCTCGTCGCATGAGCGGCATGGCTCCGGCATCCAGTCGTAGCCGCGAAAGCGGTTGAAGCCAAACGAGTCGTACCAGATGTGTTGCATGCTGTGGTCGCGCACATTCGGAAACTGCACCGGCATCTGTCGGGCGCCGTGACAGGGCAGGGCGGTTCCGTCTGGCGTGACTGTAAGAAAGATACTGCCCCAACCGTTCATGCAGGCTTTCGGGCGTTCTTCGTAGTAATCCGGCGTCACGAAGATCAGCTTGCACGGATGGCCTTCGGCTTCGAGCTTGGCGCGGTATTCGTTGGTGATGCGCTCGGCGCGCACCAACTGCTCCTTGGTTGGCAACAGCCCAACACGATTGAGCTGCGCCCAGCCGTAGAACTGGCAGGTCGCGAGCTCAACAAAGTCCGCTTCCAGCGCGATGCACAACTCGATGATGCGGTCGATCTTGTCGATATTGTGCCGATGGGTGACGAAGTTCAGCACCATCGGATAGCCGTGGGCTTTCACCGCACGAGCCATTTCCAATTTTTGCGCGAAGGCTTTTTTCGAGCCGGCCAGCAGGTTATTTACCTGTTCGTCGCTGGCCTGGAAGCTGATCTGGATATGGTCCAGGCCGGCCTTCTTGAAGTCGCTGATCTTCTGCTCGGTGAGGCCGATGCCGGAAGTGATCAGGTTGGTGTAGAACCCCAGTTTGCGAGCCTCGGCGATCAACTCGGCCAAGTCCTGACGCACCAGCGGTTCACCGCCGGAAAACCCCAGCTGCGCGGCGCCCATTTCCCGGGCTTCGCGAAATACCTTGATCCACTGCTCGGTGCTCAGTTCCTTGCCCTGCTCGGCAAAGTCCAGCGGGTTGGAGCAATACGGGCACTGCAGCGGGCAGCGGTAAGTCAGCTCGGCCAGCAGCCACAGCGGCAGGCCAATGGCCGGCTTTTCAGGCAAGGGTGATCCAGTGCTCAGCACGGGCGACCTCCATGAATTGCTCGATGTCATCACCGAGCTCAGGCACACCTGGGAATTGTTTATCCAACTCGGCGATGATTGCGGCCACGTCGCGCTCGCCGTCGATCAAACCACCGATCAACGCGGCGCTGTCATTGAGCTTGATCATGCCCTCTGGGTAGAGCAGCACATGGCCCTTTTGCGCAGGCTCGTACTGGTAGCGATAACCCTGGCGCCAGGTCGGTGTTCTGCTGCGATCAAAGCTCATAGGGTGATCCCTTTATGCCAGACCCGCTGCTCGGTCACGCTGTGATAGGGCGGGCGGTTCAGTTCATAGGCCATGCTCATGGCATCCAGCATGCTCCACAGTATGTCCAGTTTGAACTGGAGAATTTCCAGCATGCGCTCCTGGCCTTCGCGGGTGGTGTAGTGCTGCAGGGTGATCGCCAGGCCGTGCTCCACATCGCGACGGGCCTGACCCAAGCGAGTGCGGAAATATTCGTAGCCGGTTGGGTCGATCCACGGGTAATGCTGCGGCCAACTGTCGAGGCGCGACTGGTGGATCTGCGGCGCGAACAGTTCGGTCAACGAGCTGCTGGCGGCCTCCTGCCAACTGGCGCGACGGGCGAAGTTGACGTAGGCGTCCACCGCAAACCGTACGCCGGGCAGCACCAATTCCTGGGAGCGCAGTTGGTCCGGGTCGAGGCCGACAGCCTCGCCCAGGCGAAGCCAGGCTTCGATACCGCCGTCCTCACCGGGAGCACCATCGTGGTCGAGCAAGCGCTGGATCCACTCGCGACGGATCTCGCGGTCCGGGCAGTTGGCCAGAATCGCGGCGTCCTTCAGGGGAATGTTCACTTGATAGTAGAAGCGGTTGGCGACCCAGCCCTGGATTTGTTCGCGGCTGGCACGGCCTTCGTACATCGCCACATGGTAAGGGTGATGGATATGGTAGAAGGCGCCCTTGGCGCGCAAGGCGGCTTCGAATTCGGCGGTAGTCAACGGTGTGTCAGTCATGTCGTCTGCTCCTACAATTCAATGCTCATGCCGTCGTAAGCCACTTCGACATTGCGCCGCACCAGCTCCGCCCGCTCGGGAGAATCTTCATCGAGGATCGGGTTGGTGTTGTTGATGTGGATAAGCACCTTGCGCTGCTCCGGCAGTTGCTCCAGCACTTCCAGCATGCCGCCGGGGCCGTTTTGCGCCAGGTGGCCCATCTCGCGACCGGTGCGCGTGCCGACGCCACGGCGCTGCATTTCGTCGTCGTCCCACATCGTGCCGTCCACCAGCAGGCAATCGCTGCCGGCCATGATCTCCAGCAATGGCGCGTCGACTTTGCCCAGGCCCGGGGCGTAGAACAGTTTGCCGCCGGTGCGCAGGTCTTCAACGATCAGGCCAATGTTATCGCCGGGGTGCGGGTCGAAACGGTGCGGCGAGTAAGGCGGCGCAGCGCTGCGCAGTGGCAATGGAGTGAAGCGCAGATTCGGGCAGGCCGGGATGGTGAAGCTGGCGTCCAGTTCGATGCGGTTCCAGGCCAGACCGCCGTTCCAGTGGGTGAGCATGGTGAACAGCGGGAAGCCGGTGCTCAGGTCTTCATGGACCATGTCCGTGCACCACACCTGGTGCGGGCAGCCTTCGCGCAGGCTCAAGAGGCCCGTGGTGTGGTCGATTTGGCTGTCCATCAGGATGATCGCACTGATGCCGGTGTCGCGCAGGGCACGGCCCGGTTGCATCGGCGCAAAGCCTTGCAGCTGTGCGCGAATATCCGGGGAGGCATTGCACAGCACCCAATTCACACCATCGTCGGAGATCGCGATGGACGACTGGGTACGTGCCTGGGCCCGCAGGCTGCCATCACGAAAACCTGCGCAGTTCACGCAGTTGCAGTTCCACTGCGGGAAACCACCGCCGGCGGCGGAACCTAGAATCTGGACGAACATGGTTACTCCATCACGCAAAGCTCAAAACAAAAACGCCCCGGGCGAACCGAGGCGTTGTATTACCCAGCGGATTAACGGCTGGCGAAGTACATGGTGACTTCGAAACCGATGCGCAGATCAGTGTAAGCAGGTTTGGACCAAGTCATATTCTTACTCCTACGAAGTGATGGGACGTTTACTACCAAGTAATACATATAGTCCACCTCCAGTCGGAGATGTTCAGATGTGTGCGTAGGAATGTTACTCAATTCTTGTCAGGTTAGCGCTGTCTTGGTGGAAAAAGCCTGTTGCAGGGTTGGCAATGATCAGCCTGCTGGCGTTCAGGCGCTCAACGTCTCCGGGCCGTTGGCTACGTAGCGCCAGCCACCTAGGGCGTCATTCAATTGCTGGGCGGCCCGCAGCAGGTCTTCACGGCTAACGCTGTGGATCAGTTGCTGAATGTGCGTGAGATAACCCGACGGATGGCCGGCCAAGTGTGCGTGCCACAGCAGCTCGGCAGCTTGGGCGACCGGCAACGCCTGAGGTGAAAATTGTTGAGCCAGGGCAAGGTTGCCCAGATCTTCGAAACTGCCGACCAACGCAGGCAGTTGGGCCAGGAAAGTTTCCAGGTGTTCAACGATGCCTTCCAGGGACACGCTGGGAGACTGCACGCCAAACAACAGGCCGGTTTGCCCGTTTATCTGTCGGACTGCGCTGAATACTGCGTAGCCCAACTGCAGCTCAACCCGCAGGCGTTGGTAGAAAGGAGCTTGGAGCAGGTGTCCAAGCAGTCGCCACGACGCTTCATCGGCCAGGGATTGGCTCGGGGTCGGGCAAAACAGCAGCAAGGCGGCTTCGGTGGAGCTGGTTTTTATCTCATGCCACACGCGTTGACCACTGAGGTTTTGCAGTGTTTGTTCGATGTGGGCAGGTTGCCCAGGCAGACGGGCGGCGGCCGCTTTGATCAACGCTTGAGTTGCGATGGGTAAACCCAGGCCCAGGCCATGCCAGCGTGCGGTGGCCCAGGATGCAGGCTGCTCGTGGGGGGCGACATTACCAGCGGCGCAGCACGAGGGCAGCGCCTTGAGCAACGCTCGGATTGGGATCATGGGCGGTGGCGCGATGACAGCTTCTTGCGGCTGATTCAGGCTTTGCGCCAAGACCTCCAGCACGGCCGGCATGGGCTCGTGCAGGCCGGTCATTTTCACCAGCCAGTCACTACCGGTGGCTTCAAAGGACACTTCAACACCCGCCTGACGTGCATTTTCAAGCAAGGGCTGCAAGCTGCTTTCCACCCCGGCGGCAACTGGCGAGCCAAACCGCCATTGCAGGTACAGCGCGCCTTCGTCGCTGTCATCCGCCAAGGCCTGGCTGAATGTTAGCGCCGCTACCTCCCGGCGACCCCGCGAGCGATCCTGGGCAAAGGTTCGCAGCCCTCGGTGGGCGCTGGTTTGGCCGCGGATCAGGCCTGCGCGCTCTTGCTTGACCGGTGGGCGCAGGAACGGATTGTTCGATGGGAGTTGCCAGCGATGTTCGGCGGGCGGTAGTTGCAGTGATTCAAGCAGGGCCTTGAGCGCGGCGATGCCTTGTTCACCCAGATCGTCGCTGTTGTTTCGGGCCAATGTCAGGGCGCCTTGGATCTGTTGTTGTCGCACGTTCAGCAGCGCGAACTCTTCGCGCAGCGGAGTCCAGTCGCTGTGTGAGAAAAAGCTCAGCCAGTCGTGCAACAGTGCCTCAATGTGTGTCGCCGGTTTGTCTGCGGTACCGAGCGTAAAGTCGATATCCAGCACTGCTTGTCCGGCCGCGTGGTACAGCACTGACGCCTGCAGTGCGCTGACCAATTGCCGTGCTTTCAACTCAGCGAGCAGCCCGCCCGGTGCAGAGGCGTTTAGCCAAGTGCAGAGGAAATCCAGTGCTTCGCGGGGTACGTCACAGGTGATGACGTGGTGCAGGTGTCCGCCTTCGGTGTGCTGATACCGCCGAGCCTGGCCTTGCATCAGGGCCGGTGGCGACGCCTGCGGATGTTGCGGGCCAGAGACCAGTTGCACACTGAACTGCTGCGCCAGGGCTTCCAGCTCTTGCAGCGACTGCGGACCGGCAAGGCTCAAAGTCATCTGCCCGCTCTGATAGAAATGTGTGTGGAATTCCCGCAAGGCTTGTTGAAACGCCTCGCGCTCCACCGGCAGGCTGTCGCGGTTGCCGGCATGAAAACCACGCAACGGATGATCCGCCGCCAAGCCTTCGAACAGCGCCACCTGTTGCTGAGCCTTGGCATCTTGAGACCAGGCGACAAACTCTGCGTGCAGCACTTCGCGCTCGCGCAGTTGATCCTCCAGCGTCAGGCGCGGATGGGTCAGCATGTCGGCCAGCCGCTCAAGCCCTTCTGCAAAGGTCGGAACGGGCAGTTCAAAGAAGAAGTCCGTGGTGCGTTCGCGGGTGCTGGCATTCACTTGGCCACCGTGACGTTGTACGTAGGCCATCAACCCTTCGCCGCTGGGAAACCGCTCGGTGCCGAGAAACAACAAATGCTCAAGAAAATGCGCCAGACCCGGCCATGCCAACGGTACGTCATGGCTGCCGGCAGCCACCCTTAACGCTGCGGCGCAACGCTTCAAACGTGGCGCATGGCGCAGGCAAACCCGCAGGCCGTTGGCCAGGGTCAAATGAACGGTATAAGGGTGGGCCGGGACAGGCATGGGCACTTCCAGAACGGGGCAAGTGCCTATGCTAACAAACCCATCGGATCAGGGCTTGTGCAGCGGGCCGTAAAGCTCGGGGCGACGGTCTTGCAGGTAGTGATTGGCGGCGCGGGCGTCGAGGATCGATTGGTGATCCAACGTGCCGACAATCAAGGCTTCATCCAGACCGGCCTGGGCGATGCGCTGGCCATCCGGTGCGGCGATGCTGCTTTGGCCACAGTACTGAATCTCGCCTTCGTGCCCGCAATAGTTGGCATAGGCCACGTAGCACTGGTTTTCAAAGGCCCGCGCCCGCACGGTGACGTCGGCAACGAAATCGAACGGCACCATGTTGGCGGTGGGCACCAGTATTAATTCGGCCCCGGCCAAGGCCAGGCGTCGGGTGTTTTCCGGGAACTCCAGGTCGTAGCAAATCAGGAATCCCAGCTTCCAACCGTTGAGCTCCACCAGTGGGAAGTCATCGTCGCCGGCACTGAACATCGAATGGTCCAGATCCCCGAACAGATGGGTCTTGCGATAGTTGCAGAGGCGCTGGCCGTTGGCGTCTATCAGCTGCACGGCGTTGTAGATCTGTCCATCGTCGGCCCGCTCAGGATAACCATACAAAATGGCCAGTCCGGCGCTTTGCGCGATGTCGGCAATGGTCTGGGCAGACTCGCCATCCCGCGCTTCGGCCAATGCCCCGACGGCTTCTGCGCCGATGTTGTAACCGGTCAGGAACATCTCCGGCAGCACTAGCACATCGGCGCCGGTCGCTTCGTGTGCGAGCTGGCGCAGGCGCTTGAGGTTGCCCGCCACTTCCAGTGGCAGCGGCGGGCATTGGTACAGGGCGACACGCATGGCGTAACTCCTTATTCGGCCAGGGCGATTGGTCCGATGTCATCGAACACGTCGCCCGGCCCTGGGTTCTCGGCGTGAGTACTACCACCGAAGTGGGTCATGATGCCCCACACCGCGTTCAGCGAGGTTTGTACTGCGCCTTCCACCCAGGCAGGTGTCCAGGAAACGTCGTCGCCGGCGATAAAAATCCCACGCTGTTCGGCCGGCATGTCCTTCTGCATAAAGTGCGCATACATACGCTGGTTGTAACGATAGTGGCCAGGCAGCGCGCCTTTGAAGGCCCCGAGGAAATGCGGGTCGGCCTCCCAGGACACGGTGATCGGATCACCAATGATGCGCGCCTTGATATCGACTTTCGGGTAGATCTTGTTCAAGGCATCCAGGGCCAGCTTTACCCGCTTTTCGATAGGCTGCGGAAGCATTTTCAGCGCGTCGCTCATCCACGAGTACGACAAGCAGATCACCCCTGGTTTGTCGTCGCCGTTGTCGAACAGGTAAGTGCCGCGGGTGAGGCGGTCGGTGAGGGTCATGCTCATGAGGTCGCGGCCGGTTTCCGGATCTTTGTCTTTCCAGAACGGGCGGTCGACCATCACGAAGGTTTTCGAGGATTGCATGTAGCGGGTGCGGTCCAGGGCCATCCACATCTTTTGCGAGAACAGGGTTTCATCGCATTCGATTTGGGTGGTCAGCAGCCAGCTTTGGCAGGTGGTGAGGACGGCGGCATATTCGCGGGTGTCGCCGTAGTTGTCGGTCACCGCGAAACGGCCATCGGCTGCATGTGCAATGCGCTTGACCCCGGCTCTCGGCGCGCCGCTGTGCAACGAGCTGAGGCTGGTGCCGGCCGGCCAGTGGGCGCAGCGTTCCGGCACATGGCGCCAGATACCCATTGGCACTTGGGCCACGCCACCGACCACCAGGTGTTGGTGGTCGTCGCAGTTGGTCATCACTACGCGGAAGATTTCCAGCATCGAGTTGGGAAAGTCCGAGTCCCAGCCGCCGGTGCCGAAACCGACTTGCCCAAACACTTCACGGTGATGAAACGACAACTTGGCGAACGCCTTGGACGTGGCGACGAAATCGTAGAAGGTGCGGTCGTCCCACAGGGGCACCAGCTTATTCCACAGCGCTTTGAGGCGCGGTACGTCGCGGTCGCGAATGGCTTGCTGGATATCACCGAACTGCGAGCCGGTTTCCAGGGCGTCGGCCCAAGCGTCAGCCACTTCCTGGAACAGTGCAGGCAAGTCGGACAGCTTTTGTGCGTAGTGGGTTTGGCCTTCGAGGTCGATCACGGTGCTGCCGGACGCCGGCGTCAGTGGGTTGGGGAACGGTTTGGTTTCCAGTCCCAGCTTGTCCACATAGTGATAGAAGGCGGTGGACGACACCGGGAAGCGCATGCCGCCCAGCTCGGCGATGATGCCTTCGGCACCTTCGAAGGCCTGGGAGCGCAAACGGCCACCCATTTTCGAGGCTTCGTACACCACGGGTTTGAGGCCCAGCTTCATCAGCTCATAGGCGGCAACCAGCCCGGCGATACCTGCGCCGATGATGGCTACTTCTGCACCATGGTTGGCGGCGGGGATACTGCCCAGGCCTGCGGGGTGCTCGATCCAGTCATCAAAGGCAAACGGAAAATCCGGGCCGAAGATGGTGATGGGCTTTTTACCGTCTGCAGGGTGGCGACTGTTCTTGTTCGACGTATTCATGGCTGACCTGGCTGGATACCCGGCGGGGCACGACCCGCTGAGTATAGGAAAAGATGGCAGCCAGTTTAGGGAGCGTTGCGCTCGTTAATAAGACGCAATGTGTCGTCGGAATGAATTGTTTTCAGTCGAAGTGACGAGATTGCTGGTCAGATTGGTTGTCCGCGATCCAATTTGTTACTGAGGATGATCGAGGTGGTGGTTTTCTCTACACCATCGACACTGCCGATCTGGTCCAGTAACTGATCCAGTTGCTCCGGCGAATCCGTCCGTAGCCAAGCCACGTAATCAAACTCGCCGCTCACCGCGCACAACTGTTGCACCTGAGCCATGGCACTCAGCCTGCGCAACACTTCTTTGCCTGAGCGAGGTTGCACAGTGATGCCCACGTAGGCCTGCAAACCACCGTCCGCTACCCGTTGGCCCAAGCGCACGCCATAACCGGTGATCACTTGGGTTTTCTCCAGGCGCGCCAGGCGGGAGGTCACCGTGGTGCGCGCGATGCCCAACTGCCGGGCAAGCATGGCTACGCTTTCGCGGGCGTTGATCTGCAAGGCGGCGATCAGTTGGCGATCGATTTCATCGAGGACAGGCAAGGGAGGCTCCGTGACGGGCTGCAATGGGAACGCATGTTACAGGCTTGAATCGTCCAGCAGGCAGCGGGCAAACAGTTGTGGCACTGGTAAGTGCCGTTGGCTATAGCGACTCAGTAGGATGACCTCTCGGTAAAACGTCAGGTTGCCCAACGGGATTATTCTTACTTGGGGCGAGCGCTCCAGCCACAGTCAGTAGTTTCTTCGGCCACCCATTGGTCATCCCCGAACATCCGAAAACCGCCTTCCAGGACGCGGCCCACACCAATGCCGTCGACGTCCACGATGTCCCCGTGCCGTATTTCGGCGTGGTATTGGGCTGTGAAGATTGGCACGTACTGGCGGAACGCTTGCAGGCGCGAGGTACGACGTTTGCGCTGGAGCCGCATATTCGGTTCAAGGGCCAAGTAGGAGGGCAGGCGACATTGTTCCTGTTTGACCCGTGCGTTAATGCGCTTGAGTTCAAAGCAACCAGGGATATTGGGCAGTTGTTTGCGAAGTGGGGCGGCGGACGTTGTGTGGACAGTCCGGACACTGAGAGTGGGTCTTCAGACACACAAAAGCCGCGCAATGCGCGGCTTTTGAGTTGGTGGGCCCACACGGACTTGAACCGTGGACCAAAGGATTATGAGTTGCTGGGCGAGGTGATATGCCTAGAGAAATCGTTCGTAGGTGAACGTAGGTTGGCATAGCTGGAGGCCCCGTAGTACGTGGTGTTAAGCGTAATTTTGAAAAGGTTGCTCAAGCTGAGTACTGTACCGTGGTTGTACTGATTTTGCGCCCTTTGAGTTTCGCAATTTGCCCCGCAGTGAATTCTTCGCCCACGATCTTCTGTAGTGCCCCCGGGCTAATTCTCTCGCATCTCAAAACCAGGTTCCATTCACAGATCGAGAAGCAAAGCGCGACTTGGCCTAAGGCATGCGTATAGTCTGACTTTAAAGGTTGGCGATTGCGGTGACCTTTCATGTGCGCTAGATCCATGCTTTCTAGGATCAGAATTAGGCCGCGCCCGCAGAGTTGGCGAGGCTGGTCAATGTGGCATTACACATTTCCGACTGCACCTGGTCTGCGTTACAGCCGCCACCCATCATTTAGCAGTGATTTTGGCGGCATCTAACCTACGTTAGGAGTTACCAGTATGTTCAAAGTAACCCCTCAATCCGCCTGCAAGGTCCAACGCTAAGATTATCGATCAACGCGCTGTTGATCGACTGTTGTCCCATATGATTTTGGGTCAGAGACGGCACCGAGAAATCGTGCAAGGGCTTCAGTCCCTCTCCGTGAACCGCCGCCGCGTCAGGAAAAGCACCACGCCCAGCGGCACGGCCAGCAGTGCTAGCAGCTCCAGGTCAAAGCCCAGCACCTGCTGCTCACCAACCTTGAAGATGCTGACCAAGCCCGTTGCCAGCAGCGCCAAACCAAGCCACTTGCGCAGCGGGTATGGTTTCAGAAACTGAACGAGTATCGCGCCCATCACCAGAAGGACGACAGTTTGCATGATGTAGGGCATGTGCAGTTCCTCAGACCTTGATGACCAGCGTCACGACAGAGCGCTGTGGGCCAATCCCGCCATGTACCTCTCCCTCGATGCTGACCAGCACGTCACCTGCATGAAGGTTCGGTAGGGCCCCTTTGAGGTACCAGTTGACACCTGTCGTCACAACTGCACCTGAAGCCCAACCAATGAGCGGCCCGCCCAACGCACCTACCTTCCCGGCAACGCCACCTGAGGCCGCAGCAATTCCCTTGGCGACGTTGCCGCGCATAGTAGTGATAGCGTCGGCCTGCTGCCGGATCAGGGGATTGGAAATGCAGACTGTCAGCAGGCATGGCAGGTTTCGAGCCTGCATTCGGTCGTACATATCGACGACGATGCTGTTGACTTGGTAATGGGCGCGTTTCGCTTCGCCAAAGTGCAGCTCGCGCAGGCGACCTCGGTCGCTTTCCATGAGGGTGATTTGAGACAGATTGAAGACGATTCCTTCCTCGGACCTGTACTGCGTGGTTTTCTCGAACTTCATGCGCGTATCCATTCGTGCAAAAAGACGATGATCTTCTACAAGCGGTGACTAAGATGCAAACGGTCTTTGATGTGAGGCCCCGGGGAATTTGACGTCTGCACGGGTCTCATCGCCAGTAAGCCAACTCTCCGGTAACAACACATCGAGCTCGTCGGTTTTGGAGACGTTAGGCCGAGGCGCCTCCGCACGAGGCACTGGCCGGGGTATGTTGTGACCGTGTAAAGCTCCGTCGACAACTTCTGCATTGCGCTGAGGGTTAAGGGCGTGCAATCAAACTGCAATCGCGGAATCCCGCCGCACCTCTCTCACGAGCCTGAAGGCGGCGGGTGATAATCGGGATGCCCCTCGGTGCGCTCACCACGTGCAGAAGCCCAGAAGTATTTCGCGTGATGCTTGTAGACGTCGGTGACTTCCGATAGGTCTAAGCCCAGACCTTGAACCAAACTCTGTTGTCGCTGATGCCCAATTGACCCGGCTACCGAAATTTGGCTGACCCAAGCCTTGGCGTTGTAAGTATTAGCAGGTCTGACTTTGAGCTGATCACTGATGGAGCAGCTTTAAGTCGGCATCTGGGTTAATTCTGCATCAGCGATAACAAATGGTGGGTTTCTTGGTGGGGGTTATGCCGCTCAGATAGCGCTTGAGTGCAGCCTCTAGCGTCATTTTCTCCGAGCCGCTACATCGGATGTACACGCCACGCACCATTTCTTCTTCGGTACGCCTCGACCAGTCCTCCGCATCACGCTTTGTGCGGAAGGTTTTGGCGACTGTGGGCCAGCCATTTTTACGAATGAGCGCCTTCAGGTGCCGGAAGGAGTTTTGACGAGAGTAGCCATGAGAGGGTGCTCCTAGGCGGCTGGCGAACCAGCACTGTACCTAAATTGTACCCTTGGACCATAGGACTGTATCCGCGATGGTTCCGCCAGAAACGCGAAAGCCGCGCAATGCGCGGCTTTGGAGTTGGTGGGCCCACACGGACTTGAACCGTGGACCAAAGGATTATGAGCCCGAGTTAAAGCACCGTGTTCATTATAGAAAACCAGCAAAATCAGTAGTTTTAGAGTAATTTTGTACATATGTGCCGAATAGAGTTACGACCAAATTGGACGGTGATTGGACGGTAAATTCATGCGGTACTGCACAACCTTACAAAACCTTTCACATCGTGCAATGAGTCTACCCCCGCTAAGGCCCGCTGCCAGCCTGGCCCGGCGTACTGATTGCAGTACCCACCGGCTTTGCACAAAAAACGGACACAAAGCCCGTCGGCGGGAGGGGGATAAGTGCTTTTTCAGATGTTTTTTTC
>PJQF01000084.1_pt1 | contig 61212 bp, 46 predicted proteins | sample 1503741 | NCBI WGS metagenome assembly PJQF01 (sample SAMN07775949, study PRJNA414020) | Biofilm metagenome, whole genome shotgun sequencing project. | isolation source: biomolecule (vanillin) treated reverse osmosis membrane biofilm | place: India: Nagpur | collected 2017-03-21
ACAAGAAGTATCCGCTTAAGATGCTGCTCGAATCTTGCCAGCGTTACATGGCGACTTTGGGTGAGAAACGCGTGCTGACCATTGAGTACACCATGCTCAAGGACATCAACGACAAGGTCGAACACGCGATCGAGATGATCGAGTTGCTCAAGAACACCCCGTGCAAGATCAACCTGATCCCGTTTAACCCGTTTCCACATTCTGGCTACGAGCGGCCGAGCAACAACGCCATTCGTCGTTTCCAGGATCAACTGCACCAGGCAGGCTACAACGTCACCGTACGCACCACTCGTGGTGAAGACATCGACGCCGCCTGCGGCCAATTGGTAGGACAGGTGCTGGATCGCACCCGTCGCAGCGAACGTTATATCGCCGTGCGTGAACTGAATGCCGCCGACGACATGCCGCAAATCGCTGTGAATCGAATCTGAGAGAGGATCTCTATGCCCTTGCGCCTTGCGCTGCTTCTGCTTGTTACCGGCCTCGCGGCCGGTTGTGTTTCATCGGGCCATGAGAGCCCTTTGCAAACCGGTAAAGGTCGTGATGAGGCGCGAGTTGCCTATGTGCAACTGGGGTTGGGTTACCTGCAGCAGGGCATGAGCGAGCAGGCCAAGGTGCCTTTGAAAAAGGCCCTTGAGTTGGACAACAACGATGCCGACGCCAACGCTGCATTGGCCTTGGTGTTCCAAGCCCAGGCCGAGCCTGAACTTGCCGATCAGTATTTCAGAAAGGCTTTGGCCTCCCGTCCTGCCGACCCTCGGCTGCTGAACAATTACGGCAGCTTCCTGTTCGAACAGAAACGTTATGACCAGGCTTCCCGTTATTTCCAGCAAGCTTCTGCCGACACCCTTTATCCAGAGCGTTCGCGGGTCTTCGAGAACCTTGGGGTGACCTCAATGCGTCTCGGCCAGCGCGACAGTGCTCGCCAGCAATTGGAAAAAGCCCTGCACCTGAACAGTCGCCAGCCGCGGGCATTGCTCGAAATGGCTGAGTTGTCTTACGAAGACAGGCATTATGTGCCGGCACGTGACTATTACGAGCGTTTTAGCCTGCTCAGCGGGCAAAATGCACGTAGTCTATTGCTCGGTGTGCGCCTGGCGACAGTTTATGAAGAACGCGACACGGCCGCACATTTTGGCCAGCAACTCGAACGACTCTATCCCGGTACGCCGGAATATCAGCAATACCTGTCGGAGCAATGATGAAAGCGGCGCACCCGGAAGTTGTAGCAGCTAATCGCGTAAACCCAGGCGAAACCTTGCGTCAGGCCCGCGAAAGCAATGGTTGGTCGCTGGCGGAAGTGGCCCTCAAGCTCAATTTGACCACCACGTCCCTGGGCAATCTGGAAGCTGGCGCGTTCGATAAGCTGCCTGGGCACACCTTCGCCCGAGGCTATATCCGCGCATACGCCAAATTGCTGGGTATCGACCAGACCGTTCTGGTTCAGGAGTTCGACCAATTCACCGGCACCGATTCCCAGGGCAGCAGTGTTCATGGCCTGGGTCGTATCGAAGAGCCAGTGCGCGTTTCCCACACCATTTTGCGAATTGTTAGCCTGTTGCTGCTTGTTGCGGTGATCGGTGGCGGGTTTGTCTGGTGGCAAGACCAAGCCTCTCAGCGCAGTAAAGACCTGACCAGCAGCGCGATGGAGCACGTCGAAGTCGAAAGCGCCGATGGAACCACTCAGATCCATCCGTTGGATGAACCGGAAGACCAGGCTGTTGCCGAGGGGCAAGCCACGTCTGAAGCGCCGCTCGCGACCGAGCAACCGGCACCGGAAACCGCTCCTGCGACAACCGCCGCTGTGCCTGCTCCTGTAACGCCAGCGACTCCGGCAGCGCCCACCGCCCAGGCTCATACGCCGGCAGCACCCGCGTCCGCGCCCCCCGCTCCAGCAGCCTCGGCTACGCCAGCTATTTCGCCACCTACCACTCCAGCATTGATCGCCGGTGACGGGCGCGTACAAGTGACCTACATTGCTGACTGCTGGACGCAAGTCACCGATGGCAACGGTAAAGTGCTGTTTAGCGGTCTTAAGCGTAAGGGAGATACTCTTGACCAAGGCGGTAAGCCTCCTCTGACGCTGCGTCTGGGCTTCGCCCGTGGCGCGCAAGTGGCCTACAACGGTCAGCCTGTGGACGTGGCGCCGTTCACCAGTGGCGAGACTGCTCGCCTCAAGTTGGGACAATAGTCATGCACGGCGAATCTCCAATCAAACGTCGCGTATCGCGCAAGATCTGGGTCGGCTCGGTGCCGGTGGGCGGCGACGCCCCCATCGCAGTACAAAGCATGACCAACAGCGACACCAATGATGTAGCCGCCACTGTGGCCCAGATCAACCGTTTGGAAGCCGCTGGCGTGGACATAGTGCGGGTTTCCGTGCCGGACATGGACGCTGCGGAAGCCTTCGGCCGCATCAAACAGTTGGTCAAGGTGCCGTTGGTGGCAGACATTCACTTCGACTACAAGATCGCGTTGCGCGTGGCTGAACTGGGTGTCGATTGCCTGCGTATCAACCCAGGCAACATCGGTCGTGAAGACCGTGTGCGCGCGGTGGTGGATGCCGCCCGTGATCGTGGGATCCCGATCCGCATCGGCGTCAACGCAGGTTCTCTGGAAAAAGACCTGCAAAAGAAATACGGCGAGCCCACTCCGGCGGCGCTGGTTGAGTCGGCATTGCGCCATGTTGAACACCTTGAACGCCTGAATTTCCAAGACTTCAAAGTCAGCGTAAAGGCCTCCGACGTGTTCATGGCGGTTGAAGCTTACCGGCTGCTGGCCAAGGAAATCGTGCAGCCATTGCACTTGGGTATCACCGAGGCTGGCGGTTTGCGCTCAGGCACAGTGAAATCTGCGGTAGGTCTCGGTATGCTGCTCGCCGAAGGGATTGGCGATACTATCCGCATCTCGTTGGCGGCAGACCCTGTAGAGGAAGTGAAAGTCGGTTACGACATTCTCAAATCCCTGCGTTTACGTTCCCGTGGCATCAACTTCATTGCCTGCCCGAGCTGCTCGCGGCAGAACTTCGACGTGGTGAAAACCATGAACGATTTGGAGTTGCGCCTTGAAGACTTGCTGGTACCGCTGGATGTTGCGGTGATCGGTTGCGTGGTCAACGGGCCGGGTGAAGCCAAGGAAGCGCATGTGGGCTTGACCGGCGGTACACCGAACCTGATTTACATCGACGGCAAGCCGTCGCAGAAGTTAACGAATGACAATCTGGTGGATGAGCTGGAAAAGCTGATCCGCGAGAAAGCGGCCGAAAAGGTCGCCGCTGACGCAGCGCTGATCGCTCGCGGCTGATTGAACGAATTTAAGGATTTGATGTGAGCAAGTCTCTGCAAGCCATTCGTGGCATGAACGACATTCTGCCGGAGCAGACGCCCCTGTGGCGCTACTTCGAGAATACTGTCGCGCGTCTGCTGGATAACTACGGTTACAAGCAGATCCGCATGCCGATCGTCGAGTTCACCGAGCTGTTCAAGCGCTCCATCGGTGAAGTGACCGATATCGTCGAAAAAGAGATGTACACCTTTGAAGACCGTAACGGCGACTCCCTGACTCTGCGTCCGGAAGGCACTGCCGCGTGCGTGCGCGCTGTGCTTGAGCACGGCCTCACCGGTGGCGGCCAGCCGCAAAAACTATGGTACATCGGTCCGATGTTTCGCCACGAGCGTCCGCAAAAAGGCCGCTATCGTCAGTTCCACCAGATCGGCCTGGAAGTATTTAACCTCGACGGTCCGGACATCGATGCCGAGCTGATCGTGATGACGTGGCGGTTATGGGGCATGCTTGGCATTCGTGATGCGGTCAAGCTTGAACTCAACAGTCTGGGCACCAGCGAATCCCGTGGCCGCTACCGCGTCGCACTGGTCGAGTACCTGTCTGCGCATCTGGACAAGTTGGACGAAGACAGCCAGCGCCGTCTGAAAACCAACCCGTTGCGCGTGCTGGACACCAAGAACGCCGACACGCAAGCCGTACTGGTCGATGCGCCGAAAATGGCCGACTACCTGGATGACGAATCCCGCGTGCACTTCGAGGGCCTCAAGGCTCGCCTGGATGCGGCCGGCATTCCCTACGTAATCAACCCTAAGTTGGTGCGTGGTCTCGATTACTACAGCAAAACCGTGTTCGAATGGGTCACTGACAAACTAGGCGCCCAAGGCACTGTGTGCGCGGGCGGCCGTTACGACGGCTTGGTCGAGCAGATGGGCGGCAAGCCGACCACCGGCGTGGGTTTTGCCATGGGCATCGAACGGCTGATCCTGCTGTTGGAAACTCTGGAACAAATCCCCGCAGAAATCTCCCGTCAGGTGGATGTGTACCTGTGCGCCTTTGGTGAGGCAGCCGAACTGGCGGCCCTGGCCTTGAGCGAGAGCGTGCGCGACCAGTTGCCGAACCTGCGCCTTCAGATCAATGCCGGCGCGGGCAGCTTCAAGAGTCAGTTCAAAAAGGCCGACAAGAGCGGTGCACTGTATGCACTGATCCTCGGCGATGACGAGTTGGCCCAGCAAGTGATAGGTTTCAAACCCCTGCGTGGCCAGGGCGAGCAACAGAACATTGCCTTTGATGCGCTCGCTGCGCACTTGGCCACCTGCGTCGTGCAGGGTTGAAGCTGTCGAACAGCCGAATTTAGCGATTAAGGAGTATTGGGGTGTCGAGTACTGATGATGAGCAGTTGGCCGAGTTCAAGGACTGGTGGCAGCGTAACGGCAAGCCCCTGGTTACTGGCGGTCTGCTGGCTTTAGTGGTGGTGTTCGGCTGGCAAGCCTGGACAAAATATCAGGCCAACCAGTCCCAGGGCGCCTCTATCCTCTATCAGCAATTGCTGGAAACCACCCTGACGCCGGACGGCAAGCCCGACCCTGCGCAAGTGGCGGACCTGGCCGGCAAGCTGAAGAACGAATTCGGCGGTAGCACCTACGCCCAATACGGCAGCCTGTTCGTCGCGAAGGTCGCGGTCGATACCGGCAAGCTGGATGACGCCGCTGCAGAACTGAAGGCTATCGCCGACAAGCCGACCAACCCGACCCTGGGTGAAATCGCACGTCAGCGCCTGGCCCAGGTATTGGCGGCACAGAACAAAGCTGACGAAGCACTCAAACTGCTCGACGGTGATGCGGACAAGGCATTTGTTGCTACTCGCGAAGAGCTCAAGGGCGACCTGTTGGTCCAATTGGGTCGTACCGATGAAGCCAATGCTGCGTACAAGAAAGCCAAGGCGGCGCTGTCTGATGAAGCGGCGGTCGGTGGCTTACAAATCAAGCTCGACGACTTGGCCAAAGGGGATGCGTGACGTGATCCGTTGGAAACATGCAGCATTGCTGGCTCTGGCCGTTCTGGCCGCGGGTTGCAGCAGCAACAGTAAAAAAGAACTGCCTCCGGCCGAGCTGACCAGCTTCAAGGAAGAAGTAGTCCTGCAAAAGCAATGGAGCCGCTCCATCGGTGACGGCCAGGGCGAGACCTACAACATGTTGGTTCCGGCAATCGACGGTGACAACATTGTGGCTGCTGACGTGACCGGCGTAGTGATCTCCATGGATCGCATGAACGGCGATGTGAAATGGAAGACTGACCTCGAATTGCCTGTGTCCGGCGCCGTAGGCGTTGGTTATGGCCTGGTGATGGTCGGCACGCTGAAAGGCGAAGTGGTTGCCCTCGATTCCAGCACCGGTGAAGAGAAATGGCGCGCTCGCGTGACCAGTGAAGTCCTCGCACCACCTGCCACCAACGGCGACATCGTTGTGGTGCAGACCCAGGATGACCGTGTAATCGGTCTGGATGCCGCTACCGGCAACCAGCGCTGGTTGTACGACAGTACACCTGCGGTGTTGACCCTGCGTGGTACCAGTGGTCCGGTTGTAACCAACAATCTGGCCGTTGCAGGCCTGTCGACCGGTAAAGTGGTCGCCCTGGACACCCAGAACGGCGTGCCGGCCTGGGAAACCCGTGTGGCAATCCCGCAAGGTCGTTCCGAGCTGGATCGTGTAGTGGACATCGACGGTGGCTTGCTGCTGTCGGGTGAAACCCTCTACGTCGCCACCTATCAGGGCCGTGTTGCGGCGCTGGACCTGCAGAGCGGCCGCGTTAACTGGCAGCGTGATGCTTCCAGCTACGCTGGTGTCTCCCAAGGGTTTGGCAGCGTCTACGTCAGCCTGGCATCCGGCACTGTTGAAAGTGTCGACGAGCGTTCCACCACCGCGTTGTGGAGCAACGACTCCCTGGCTCGCCGTCAACTGTCGGCACCGGAAGTGTTCTCCAGCTACGTAGCGGTCGGCGATTTCGAAGGCTACTTGCATCTGCTGAGCCAGGTGGATGGTCGCTTCGTAGGTCGTGAGCGTATCGACAGCGACGGCCTGCGCGCGCGTCCGCTGGTGGTGGGTAACATGCTTTATGTGTATGGCAACAGCGGCAAGCTGGAAGCCCTGACCATCAAGTAAGAACTATGCTTGGGGTAACACCCAGGCGGCCCCGTTTCTGCGGGGCATGCGGCATCTGACGATGCTGCCCCGAGCACCAGCCGCTGCCCTGCAGCGGCTTTTGTATTTTCTGAAATAACGAAGTGGAGAGCCGCATGGTTCCCGTAATCGCCCTGGTGGGCCGACCTAACGTCGGCAAGTCCACCTTGTTCAACCGCCTGACCAGGACTCGCGACGCTATTGTCGGCGACTTGTCCGGTCTGACCCGTGATCGCCAATACGGTGAGGCAAAGTGGCAAGGGCGCTCCTACATTATTGTCGACACCGGTGGTATCTCCGGTGACGAGCATGGCATGGACGAAAAGATGGCCGAGCAGTCGCTGCTGGCCATTGAAGAAGCCGATGTCGTGTTGTTCCTGGTGGACGCCCGCGCTGGCTACACCGCTGCCGACCAGATGATCGGCGAGCACCTGCGCAAGCGTAACAAACGTTCCTATTTGGTCGCGAACAAGATCGATAACATCGATCCTGAGGCGGCCCGTGCTGAATTCAGCCCGATGGGCCTGGGCGACGCGATCCCGGTTGCCGGTGCCCACGGCCGCGGCATCACGCAGATGCTGGAAATCGCTCTGCGCGACTTCCCGAAGGATGATGCTGAGGAAGAAGAGGGCGAAGAAGAGATCGTTGCCGAAGGTGAGGAAGCCAAGCGCATTCCTGGCCCTAGTGAAAAAGACGGTATCAAGATCGCCATCATCGGCCGTCCTAACGTCGGCAAGTCGACCCTGGTCAATCGTATGCTCGGTGAAGACCGGGTAATCGTGTACGACCAGCCTGGCACCACCCGCGACAGTATCTACATCCCGTTCGAGCGTAACGACGAGAAGTACACGCTGATCGACACCGCCGGTGTGCGCAAGCGCGGCAAGATCCACGAGGAAGTTGAAAAGTTCTCGGTGGTCAAAACCCTGCAGGCGATCAAAGACGCCAACGTGGTGATCTTCGTGATGGACGCCCGCGAAGGCGTGGTGGACCACGACCTCAACTTGCTGGGCTTTGCCCTGGAAGCCGGTCGCGCCCTGGTGATCGCAATCAACAAGTGGGACGGCATGACGCCGAGCGAGCGCGATTTCGTCAAGATCGAGCTGCAGCGCCGCCTGTTCTTCGTCGAGTTCGCCGATATTCACTTTATCTCGGCATTGCACGGTACTGGCGTGGGTAACCTGTACGCTTCCGTACAGAATTCTTTCAAGTCCGCAGTCACCCGCTGGCCGACCAATCGTCTCACCCAGATCCTGGAAGATGCGGTGGGCGAGCATGCGCCGCCGATGGTCAACAACCGCCGGATCAAACTGCGTTACGCCCACTTGGGTGGTGCCAACCCGCCGATTATCGTGATTCACGGTAACCAGATCGAGAAGGTGCCCAAGTCCTACGTGCGTTACCTGGAAAACACCTACCGCCGTGTCTTGAAGCTGGTCGGTACGCCGATCCGTATCGAGTTCAAGGGGGGCGAGAACCCATACGAAGGCAACAAGAACACACTGACTGACCGTCAGGTGAACAAGAAGCGTCGTTTGATGACTCACCACAAGAAGGCCGACAAGAAGCGCCGCGACAAGCGCTGATTCAAGCTTTAAAAAGGCGCCGGTGGCGCCTTTTTTACGCCTGCGATTCGGAAAAATAACAAGCCAGCAGGAAGGTTGGTTCAAGCGTGAGGCCTGATAAGGACATCAATACGAGCAATCGTTTTTGTTGGTCCATGACCAGCCCAATGGGCTCGCTGAACTGCTGGTTGAAGTCCAGCTCAACGATGCCGGTGCCGTTAGGCCCGAAGCTTGTATCGATCTCGCCATTGCTATTGAAGCGCGCCATCACGGCCGTTTTGTTCAATACCTCTTCAAGGGTGCCGACCGCTACGATTTTGCCAGCGTCCACCAGCAACTTGTGCCAACGGGTCACGTTTGCCGTGATTACCGGTAGGCCATTGTTGAAGCCGGGATCCGGCACGCCGTCGGGGTCTAGTGAGATAAGCAGTGCTCCTTGCGCAGCAGAGCCGCACGCAAGGATCTTTTCATGGGTGGCAACGAGATCAAGGTATTGATGATCCTGGGTTCGGTACTCGCCGCTGATCGCGAAGGTTGTATCTACCGCACCTTCCGAGGTGTAACGCTGGAGGATTCCCGTCTTGATACCCCTGACATGGACGCTGTGGCCGTAAGCGAGAATCTTGTCGTCCGCTTGAATGGCGAGGCCTGCTAAAGCCGTGTTCTCGCCCGCCTTAAGGGTATCGATATAGCCACGGCCACTATTGAAGGCGAGGTCGGTTTGGCCGTCGGCATTTATACGGGCTATCAGAGCTCCCCAGTGTCCGGGTTCGCCTGTGTACAAGTGCAGGGTGATTATCTTCCCGGTACTTTGAAGGGCCGCGTCCACGCCTGGCGCTTGGTTGGGGCCTTGTTCGTAGGTGATTGGCAGATTCAGTACCGATAGGCCGTTTTTACCGAACTGAAGGACGGGTGCTCCGGTTAGTTGGCTTTTAGCTACTGCGGGTACTGGAGTGCTTGAGTTGTGCGTCAGGGCTCCGCACAGCAAGTAGGACTGGTGATCCGCCGTGAGCACTTTCAGGCCATTTGAGGGCCATTGCTGATCCGATGGTTCAAAGAGCCCGGTCACGATTCCATTTTTACCGAAACCTTGATTGGGCTGCCCATCTGCTTGCAGGTTGAAATAGACGAAGTGGCCTTGGGTGTAAGTGTTCATATCCTTCAGAACACTGGCGGAAACTAGTAACTTGTCGTCAATGCTGTTCAGTCCATATGCCCTGAAAATCGCTCCATCTTCGATGTTGAGCGGCAAGACTCCGCGTTCACCAAACGACGGATCCAGTTCACCGGTTTTTTGGAGGAGAGTGGTTGACATGGGTTGCCTCGCTGATGGGGTAAGCCTGATTAGTTAGGCGCTTTTTTCTTCGTTGAGGTAACTGTCAGAACTACCTGTTCTGCACACTGAGACAGTCCGTTCGTCGCAGAGGAAGCGGTAGAAGGCCGATACTGGTCATGGCTATCAATGGCGCGTGCCGGCTTTTTTTCTGGCAACCGCATGGGCTATCCTCGACCCTTACCGCGCCATTGCAGCGACAGGTGTTCAGCAGGGACTCACCGAATGATCAACAGCAAGTTACCGAATGTCGGCACCACTATTTTCACCACTATGTCGCAATTGGCTGCCGAAACCGGTGCGCTCAACCTCTCCCAGGGGTTTCCCGACTTCAACGGCCCCCAGGCTTTACTCGATGCCGTGGGCAAACATGTTGCCAGCGGGCATAACCAATACTCCCCGATGACCGGCCTTCCGGCGCTGCGTCAACAGGTGGCGGGCAAGATCGCTCGCAGCTATGGCGCCACGGTCAACCCGGACAGCGAAGTGACCATCACCCCCGGTGCCACGGCTGCGATCTTCTGTGCGATCCAGGCGGTGATCCGCAGTGGCGATGAAGTCATCGTGTTCGATCCCTGCTACGACAGCTATGAGCCCTCGGTCGAACTGGCCGGGGGACGCTGTGTCCATGTGCAACTGAGCCTGCAAGGCTTTGCATTGGACTTTGAGAAGATCAAGGCCGCGCTGTCGCCACGCACGCGCATGATCATCCTCAACACCCCGCACAACCCGACTGGCGCGCTGATCAGCCGCGCCGAGCTGGACCAGTTGGCCGAACTGATCCGCGATCGCGATATCTACCTGGTCAGCGATGAGGTCTACGAACACCTGGTATTCGACGGCGTGCCCCACGTGAGCGTGCTGGCCCATAAAGAGCTGTACCTGCGTGCGTTCGTGGTCAGCTCCTTTGGCAAGACCTACCATGTCACCGGCTGGAAAACCGGCTACGTGGTCGCGCCACCGGCCCTGACGGCTGAATTGCGCAAGGTGCATCAATACGTCAACTTCTGTGGCGTAACCCCGTTGCAGTTCGCCTTGGCCGATTTCATGGCCGAACACCCGGAGCACGTCGACGAACTGCCTGCGTTCTATCAGGCCAAGCGCGATCTGTTCTGCGACCTGCTGGCGCCGTCGCGCTTCAGCTTTACCAGGGTGACCGGAACCTACTTCCAATTAGTGGATTACTCACAAATACGCCCGGACCTGGATGACGTCGCCATGTCCCTGTGGATGACCCGTGAACACGGTGTGGCGACTATCCCGGTCTCGGTGTTCTACCAGACCCCACCCCAAGGCCAGCGCCTGGTGCGCCTGTGCTTTGCCAAACGCGAGGAAACGCTGCAACAGGCAGCTGAAAAACTATGCGTGATCTGAGTGCACTGCCGAATCTGAATATCGCCCTGATCCAGACCACCCTGGCCTGGCACGACCGCCAGGCCAACCTCGAACATTTTGAAGGGCTGCTGGAGCAGGCCCGCGGCGCCGACCTCATCGTGCTCCCGGAGATGTTCACCACCGGTTTCTCCATGGACTCGCAAACTCTCGCCGAGCCGGAAAACGGCCCGACCCATCATTGGCTCCAGGCCCAGGCTGCGAAGTACAACGCGGTGATCACCGGTAGCGTGATCATCCAGGCCGCTGATGGCAGCCACCGCAACCGCCTGTTGTGGGCGCGGCCGGATGGCGAGGTGTTGCACTACGACAAGCGTCATTTGTTTCGTATGGCCGGTGAACACAATCACTACACACCCGGCGAGCGCCAGGTGCAGTTCGAGTTAAAAGGTTGGCGTGTTCGGCCGCTGATTTGCTACGACCTGCGCTTTCCGGTGTGGAGTCGGGATTCCCAGGACACTGACTTGCTGCTGTACACCGCCAATTGGCCGGGCGCGCGGCGCCAGCATTGGAACCGGTTGTTGCCGGCGCGGGCTATCGAGAACCTGTGCTACGTAGCGGCGGTCAATCGAGTGGGCACCGACGGCAAGGGCTTTGCCTACACTGGCGATAGCCAAGTGCTGGATTTCCAGGGCGAGAGCCTGCTGAGTGCGGGGAAGGCGGACGGGGTGTTCCAGGTGTGCCTGGACGCGGCTGAACTGGCTGCGTATCGCACCAAATTTCCGGCGAATCTGGATGCCGATAGCTTTCAGTTTGTCTGACAGACCGCTATCGGGGGGCAAGCCTCCTCCCACACTTTGATTTGGGAATACATTCAAAATGTGGGAGGGGGCTTGCCCCCGATGCGTCCCTGACAGGCAACCCAAATCTGAAACTCAATAAAAAGGCCCCTGGGTTCTCACCCAGGGGCCTTATGTATGACGGCGAAGGTTACGCCGCTTTGGCTTCCTGCTGGCTCAGCGATCGGTTCAGCGCACTGAACAGCGCCTTGAAGCTCGCCGTGGTGATGTTTTCATCAATGCCCACGCCATGCACTGGACGTTCACCGTTCACACGCAGTTCGATATAGGCCGCTGCCTTGGCGTTGGTACCCGCACCGATCGCATGTTCGTTGTAGTCCATGATTTCCACGCCAATCGGCAGGCCAGCCACCAGGGCTTCCAGTGCGCCGTTGCCCTTGCCCTTCCAGTGCAGGTTGGTTTCGCCCTGGCCCTTGCCCGAGACTTCCACTTCGACAAAGCTGTTGCCGTTCTCTTCCTGCAGGCGATGGCTGACCAGCGCGTACGGAGTGTTGGCTTGCAGGTATTCACGCTGCAGCAAGGCGTAGATCTGTGGTGCGGTCATCTCCAGGCCCACGCGGTCGGTTTCGGCCTGGACTACCTGGCTGAATTCGATCTGCATGCGGCGTGGCAAGCTGATGTCGTATTCCTGTTCCAGCAGGTAGGCGATGCCGCCTTTGCCCGACTGGCTATTAACGCGGATCACTGCCTCGTAGCTGCGGCCGATGTCAGCCGGGTCGATCGGCAAGTACGGCACTTCCCACAGCGCATCGTCTTTCTGCTGAGTGAAGCCTTTGCGGATCGCGTCCTGGTGGGAACCGGAGAATGCGGTGTGCACCAGATCGCCGACGTACGGATGACGGGGGTGTACCTGGATCTGGTTGCACTCCTCGACGACTTTGCGCACACCGTCGATGTCGGAGAAGTCCAACTGCGGGTCCAGACCCTGGGTGTACATGTTCAACGCCACGGTGACGAGGTCGACGTTACCGGTACGCTCGCCGTTACCGAACAGGCAGCCTTCGACACGGTCGGCGCCGGCCATCAGACCCAGCTCGGTAGCGGCCACGCCGGTACCACGGTCGTTGTGGGTGTGCAGGCTGATGATCACGCTGTCACGGCGGTTGATATGGCGGCCGAACCACTCGATCTGATCGGCATAGATGTTAGGCGTGGCGCACTCCACGGTGGCTGGCAGGTTGAGGATCATCTTGTGCTCAGGCGTCGGGTTCCACACCTCGATCACCGCGTCACACACTTCCTTGGCGAACTCCAGTTCAGTGGCACTGAAGGTCTCTGGGGAATACTCGAAGGTCCACTGGGTTTCCGGCTGCTGGGCAGCGTATTTGACGAACAGCTTGGCCGCATTGACTGCGATGGCCTTGATGCCGTCCTTGTCCTGGTTGAACACGATGCGGCGGAACGACGGCGAGGTGGCATTGTACAAATGCACAATGGCTTTCTTGGCGCCACGCAGGGATTCGAAGGTGCGTGCGATCAAGTCTTCACGGCCCTGGGTCAGCACCTGGATGGTGGTGTCCTCGGGGATGTGATTGTCTTCGATCAGGGTGCGCACGAAGTCGAAGTCGGTTTGCGACGCGGCAGGGAACGATGCCTCGATTTCCTTCACGCCGACGGCTACCAGGGTCTTCCAGAAGCGCAGTTTTTTCACTGCGTCCATCGGCTCGATCAACGACTGGTTGCCATCACGCAGGTCGGAGCTGCACCAGATCGGCGCGGTGGTGATGGTCTTCGATGGCCAAGTGCGGTCCGGAATATCGATGGTCGGAAACGCGCGGTACTTCGAAGACGGGTCTTTGAGCATGCTCATCGGGAAATCCTTTGTTGTAGGGGCCGAGAAAAGGCGGCCTGCCGTGGAACTGTTTTTGGGGATAAAGCGTAGAGACGAGGCAGATCGATTCAGCCTGGCAGTCGTGCGCTGACTAGGCACAGGCTGCGGTGCTGGCGGAGCTGAATGAGGGTGTGAGAGGTTTTCATAAGCTCAACCCTAACCGCCGGGGTGAAAGATGGCAAGCAGTCGAGAAAAATTGAGAGAAGTTCTGCTATTTACGTAGGAGGCGAGATTTTATGCCTGAAAATTCGGTGGGTTCTGAATTTAATTGCGCGCGCTTTGCGGCGCACGCAATCGAGTCATTCAGGGCTGGAACGCGCCGATAAAGATCGCAGGGTCCACCCGCGCATCGTTGAGGCTGACGTTCCAGTGCATATGTGGGCCGGTGGCGCGGCCGGTCGCGCCGACCTTGCCCACCACTGTCCCACGCACCAGTTGCTGGCCGACCTTCACGTCTATCTTCGACATATGACAGAACATGCTGATAAAGCCTTGGCCGTGGTCGACGAATACGGTGTTGCCGTTGAAGAAGTAGTTACCGACCAGAATCACCTTGCCGTTCGCCGGCGTCTTGATCGGCGTACCGGCCGGCACGGCGAAATCCAGGCCCGAATGCGGGTTGCGCTCTTCGCCGTTGAAGAAACGGCGCACGCCGAACTTGCTCGACAGGGGCCCGTTTACCGGTTTATCCAGCACCAGGTTACTCGGCAGGTTGGGGCTGAAGCTGCGGTAGGCCTTGAGCTGTACGGCCAGTTCGCCTTCTATGCGCTTCAGTTGAGCCGGGTCGGGGTTGACCTGGCTTTTGTTTTTCAGGGTGATGCGCTGTTCCGGGTATTTCTTATAGCCGACGATAAACGGCAGACTGCGCCCGCCGCTGCTGATGCGCTCGTTACCCGGCTTGACGCTCAGCGGGATACCGACAATCGCCAGCCAATTGTCCTGTTCCTTGACCACCAGCACCGGCTTGCCTTGATAGGTCGCTTTCGGCGCTGCCGCCGAAGGGCCCAGGTCGACCACGGCCACACCACCCGGCACCGGTTTGTTCAAGGTACGGCTGATATAGCTATCGGCGTGGGCATTAAAGGTAAGGCACAAGAGCATCAACAAACTAAAGAGACGAGGCATCAATCAATCCAATAACGAAAGGGTGACGGGTGTCAGGTGGTTGTCTTCCACGCGCACTTGCAATTGGCCTTCACCGAGACGCGCGGTGAGACGTTGGCCGGTCTGGGTTTGCGCCGCGTTGCGAATGGCATGGCCGCGCTCATCCAGCAGGATGCTGTAACCACGGCCCAGGGTCGCCAGCGGGCTGACCACCTGCAATGTCTGCACCTGGCTTTGCAGTTGCAGGCGACGGGCCTTCAGGCCTTCGCGCATGGCGCGGGGCAAGCGTTCGGCGAGGCTGTTCAGGCGCTGGCGCAATAGCGCCAGTTGACGGCCGGGGTGCTGGCCGGTGAGGCGGGTTTCCAGGCGGATCAGGCGCTCGCGACGGGTATTGAGGCTGCGTTCAAACGCACGGCGCAGGCGCATATCCAGATCATCCAGGCGCTGGGCCTGCTGGCGCAGACGTTCGCCGGGATGGCGCAGGCGACGGGCCATGCCTTCCAGGCGCAGGCGGTCGTGGGTCAGGCGGTTACGCATCAGCATGACCAGGCGGCGATGCAGGTTTTCCACCTGACGCACCAGATGGCTGGCGTCCGGTGCCAGCAATTCGGCGGCGGCGGACGGGGTAGGGGCGCGTACGTCCGCCACGAAGTCGCTGATGGACACATCGGTTTCATGTCCGACGGCGCTGACAATGGGGGTCACGCAAGCGTCCACCGCGCGGGCTACGGCTTCTTCGTTGAAGCACCAGAGGTCTTCCAGGGAGCCGCCGCCACGGGCCAGAATCAGTGCGTCAAAGCCTCGCGCATCGGCCAGTTTCAGCGCGCGGACAATCTGCGGGATCGCCTCGCGGCCTTGCACGGCGGTCGGGATCAAGGTCAGCTCGATGTTCGGCGCCCGGCGGCGGAACACGCTGATGATGTCGCGGATCACTGCGCCGGTGGGCGAACTGATAATGCCAATGCGTCGAGGATGGGCCGGCAGTGGGACCTTACGCTCGGCACTGAACAAGCCTTCGGCGCTGAGCTTTTCCTTCAAGGCATCGAAGGCCAAACGCAGCGCACCATCACCGGCGGGCTCCACGGTGTCGAGGATCAGTTGGTAGTCGCCACGGCCCTCGAACAGCGAGACCTTGCCGCGCACCTTCACCGCCAGGCCATCTTTCAGCGCCTGGCGCACCCGTGCGGCATTGTTGCGAAACAACGCACAACGTACTTGGGCGCCGCTGTCCTTGAGGGTGAAATACACATGGCCGGAGGCTGGGCGGGCGAGGTTCGAGATCTCGCCTTCGACCCAGATATTGGTGAACACGTCTTCCAGCAACACCCGCGCACGGCCGTTGAGTTGGCTGACAGTCAGGACTTCACGGTCCAGGCCCAGGCGGGCAAAGGGGTCTTTAATCATGGGCGGCAGTTTATAGGCATTCGTGCAAGGTTTGACAGAACTGCTCAACCAACCGGCTCGGCGTCGGTGGGCAGGCCAGGGCCACGGTGCTCAGGCAATCCGGATCGGCCAGCGGTAGAAAGTGCACATTGGCGGGAGCAATGTCCTGCATGGATTTTGGTAATAAGGCGATACCAAACCCGGCCTGGATCAACTGTAGCTGAGTGGTCTTTCGTGACATGACCCGCGCAGCCTTAGGGAAAAATCCGGCGCGCATGCAGAGCTCGGCCGCCAGATAACTCAGGCCGCCACGCTGTGGGTGGGGGATCGAGATAAACGCTTCATCTTTGAGCTGTTCCAGGTCGATGGGCTCGTTGCTACGTGCCAAACGGTGATTCGGCGGCACAGCAAGCAGCAATTGTTCTTTATATAAGGGCTCCACACGTACCCCTTCACGCTGGCGCAACACCGGCAACCGTAGCAGTCCGATATCCAGCCTACCGTCGGCGATTTCCTCCAGTTGCGCCTCGGATGACAGTTTGACGATGTCCATTGATACGCCGGGGCAACGCTCCAACCACGTGTTGATGCCTTGCAACAAAACGCCGCTCATCGGCACGGTGCTCGAATGGCTCAGCCGCAGGGTGCCGAGCTGGCCGTTACCGACCTGGGTCGCGGTTTCACTGGCCTTGAGTAGCTCGCTCAGCAAATTGCGTGCCCTCGGGTAGAACGCTTCACCGGCGGCGGTCAGGCGTGGCTGACGCGCGGTGCGTTCGAACAATGGCGTTTGCAGCTGTTTTTCCAGCTCCTTGATCTGTCGGCTTAGAGCCGATTGCGCCACAAACAGACGTTCGGCGGCGGCGCTGAAGCTGCCGCTGTCGGCGATTTCAACGAAGTAGCGCAGTTGGCGAGTGGAAATCACGCGTCATGCCTTTTCGAGATGGATGGAGGGCTTTGAAGATATTAGTCGCAACCCTCGCCGATGGCTAAAGTGATGGTTATCTCTTTCAAGGAAGACTCCATGAGCCCGCTTGAGCTGATGAACCAGTGGTCGTTTAGCGGTGTGGATTGGCTGGTGGTCGGCCTGGGTGTCGTCGTGGCGTACATCGTGTTTGGTATTGCCGGCTTCGGGACGGCGCTGGTGGCGGGGCCTATCCTGATTCTGTTTATGCCGCTGTCGAAGATCATTCCGTTGCTGGTGCTGCTGGATTTTGTCGCGGCCTTTGGCGGCCTGCTGCAAACGCGGCGGGATGTGAACACGTCGGAATTGCTGCGGCTGCTGCCGTGTATGGCCATTGGTTGCACACTGGGCGTGGTGTTTTTGCTCAATCTGCATTCGGACTTGTTGCTGCTGTTGATGGGGCTGTTTATCAGCGCCTATGCCGTCTACACCTTGGCAGTAAAAGCCCGTCCCACGCAGCTCGGCAAAGGCTGGTCGATTCCCATGGGCACCGTCGGCGGCCTGTTTGGCGCGCTGTTCGGCAGTGGCGGCTTTTTATATGCGATCTATCTGAACAGCCGATTATCCAAGGACGCGGCGCGGGCGACTCAAAGTGCGCTGATCAGTTGCAGTACCGTGGTGCGCCTGAGCCTGTTCCTGATCGCCGGGGTGTACGCGGATCTGCCATTGTTGCTGTTGGCGCTGTGCCTACTGCCAGCGATGGGCCTTGGGCTGTGGTTTGGGCGTAGGTTGACGATGCGCATGTCGCGTGAGGCGTTTGTGCGGTTAGTGACGTGGCTGGTGCTGGCCAGTGGTATTGCGTTGATTGGACGGTATCTGAGCACTTGACCGGATTTCTTCAGGGATTAAGCTGCCAGCCTCCCGGGCGTCATCGCGGGCAAGCCCGGCTCCCACAGTTGAGCGCATTCCAATATGGGAGCCGGGCTTGCCCGCGATGACGCCAGAAGCCACACCGCAGGACTCTCATGAACTCCCAAAGCATCCTTGTCCCGAAAATCTCCACCTTGCCCGTCCACGAGCCCCGCGCGCGGGCGATCGTGCGTTGGCTGGTGCGTAAGAACATCATCAAGGAAGAACTCACCACTTGCGGGCGCACCGGCAACCGCATGGCCTACGCCCTGGCCGACGGTGCCCGCGCCGTGGTCCGGCACCCCGAAGCGCTGCCGTTCAACGAGCCGGTCAATGGCCTGGAGATCATCTACAAACGCTGCATCTACACCCCGGCCAAGGGCTTTCTCGAAGAAGCCGGCTGCCCGGAATGTCGCAAGGAGGTCGGCGAGGCGCTGTTTGAAAGCCTGGAAGACTGGATGCCCGGCCACACCGACAACTTCACTTGCCCGCTGTGTGGGCATGAAGATGACATCAATGGGTTTCTGTTCCTGCAGGAATGCGGGTTTTCCAACCTGGGATTCATCTTCAATAACTGGGCAGAGGCGGGGTTCAAGCAAAGCTTCATCGACGAATTCGCCGATTGGCTGGACCAAAAGATCAGTTGGGTTAAGGTCGAACTTTAATCCATCTATCAGTATTACCAAGTTTGTCAGAGTTTTACATTGAGCCCGACAGGGTGCATGTATATAATGGCGCGCTTCCATTTTCCCGCTCGGGAGCCCCCGCGATGCTGCGTATCAGCCAAGAAGCTCTGACATTCGACGACATTCTCCTAGTGCCCGGTTATTCCGAGGTACTTCCTAACGAAGTCAGTCTCAAGACCCGCCTAACCCGTGGCATCGAGCTGAATATTCCCCTGGTTTCTGCTGCCATGGACACCGTCACCGAAGCCCGTTTGGCAATTGCCATGGCTCAGGAAGGCGGCATCGGCATCATCCACAAGAACATGACCATCGAGCAGCAAGCTGCCGAAGTGCGCAAGGTCAAGCGTTACGAAGCCGGTGTGGTGAAAGATCCGATCACCATCGAAGCCGACGCCACCGTCCGTGACCTGTTCGACCTGACCCGCCTGCACAACATCTCCGGCGTTCCGGTGCTGCACGATGGCGACCTGGTCGGCATCGTCACTTCCCGTGACGTGCGTTTCGAGAACCGCCTTGAAGTCACCGTCCGCGAAGTGATGACGCCTAAAGAGCGCCTCGTCACCGTCAAGGAAGGCGCCGACAAGAACGATGTGCGCGAACTGCTGCACAAGCACCGCATCGAGCGCGTGCTGATCGTCGACGACAAATTCGCCCTCAAAGGCATGATGACCGTCAACGACATCGAAAAAGCCAAGGCTTACCCGCTGGCCAGCAAGGATGACCAAGGCCGTCTGCGCGTGGGCGCTGCCGTCGGTACCGGCAAAGACACCGGTGACCGCGTTGCAGCCCTGGTAGCCGCGGGTGTGGACGTGGTGGTGGTCGATACCGCTCACGGTCACTCCAAAGGCGTGATCGACCGCGTACGTTGGGTCAAACAGAACTTCCCTGACGTGCAGGTGATCGGCGGCAACATCGCCACCGGCGCAGCGGCCAAGGCCCTGGCCGAAGCCGGCGCTGACGCAGTCAAGGTCGGTATCGGCCCTGGCTCGATCTGCACCACGCGTATTGTCGCTGGTGTGGGCGTGCCGCAAATCAGCGCCATCGCCAACGTTGCCGCTGCCCTTGAAGGCACCGGCGTTCCGTTGATCGCTGACGGCGGCATCCGTTTCTCCGGTGACCTGTCCAAGGCCATCGTAGCCGGTGCCTCCTGCGTGATGATGGGCTCGATGTTCGCCGGTACCGAAGAAGCACCGGGTGAGATCGAACTGTTCCAGGGCCGTTCGTACAAGGCTTACCGTGGCATGGGTTCGCTGGGCGCCATGTCCCAGGCTCAAGGTTCGTCCGACCGTTACTTCCAGGACTCCTCGGCAGGCGCCGAGAAGCTCGTTCCGGAAGGCATCGAAGGCCGTGTGCCTTACAAGGGCACCCTCAGCGCGATCATCCATCAACTGATGGGCGGCCTGCGTTCCTCGATGGGCTACACCGGCAGCGCCAACATCGAAGAAATGCGCACCAAGCCAGAGTTCGTGCGGATTACCGGCGCCGGCATGGCTGAATCCCATGTCCACGACGTGCAGATCACCAAGGAAGCGCCAAACTACCGCGTAGGTTGAGGCTTCCAGCAAAATGTTAAGTAACCGGGGCTGTTCTTCAGCCCCGAGTTGTTTCTGATTCATTAGACGAGACTGACTTCATGGCCCTCGACATTCACGCCCACCGCATCCTGATCCTCGACTTCGGTTCCCAGTACACCCAGCTGATCGCCCGCCGCGTGCGTGAAATCGGCGTGTATTGCGAACTGCACCCGTTCGACATGGATGACGAAGCGATTCGCGAATTCGCACCGAAAGGCGTCATCCTCGCCGGTGGCCCCGAGTCCGTGCACGAAGCCAACAGCCCGCGCTGCCCTCAAGCCGTATTTGACCTGGGCGTGCCGGTCTTCGGTATCTGCTACGGCATGCAGACCATGGCCGAGCAACTGGGCGGCAAGGTTGAAGGTTCCGAGCTGCGTGAATTCGGTTATGCCCGTGTAGATGTGGTCGGCAAAAGCCGCCTGCTGGACGGCATCGAAGACCACGTTGACGCCGATGGCCTGTTCGGCCTCGACGTGTGGATGAGCCACGGTGACAAGGTCACCAAGATGCCGGAAGACTTCCACATCCTGGCCAGCACCCCAAGCTGCCCGATCGCCGGCATGTTCAGCGACGAGCGTCGTTACTACGGCGTGCAGTTCCACCCGGAAGTGACCCACACCAAGCAAGGCGGCCGCATCCTGTCGCGCTTCATCCTCGACATCTGCGAGTGTGAAGCCCTGTGGACCCCGTCGAAAATCGCTGAAGACGCCATCGCCAACGTGCGTGCCCAGGTTGGTACCGACAACGTGCTGCTCGGCCTGTCCGGCGGCGTTGACTCCTCTGTGGTTGCTGCGCTGCTGCACAAAGCCATCGGCGACCAACTGACCTGCGTGTTCGTCGACAACGGCCTGCTGCGCCTGCACGAAGGTGAGCAAGTGATGGCCATGTTCGCCGAGAACATGGGCGTCAAGGTGATCCGCGCCAACGCTGAAGACCAGTTCCTCAACAACCTGGCCGGCGAGTCCGACCCGGAGAAGAAGCGCAAGATCATCGGTCGTACCTTCATCGACGTATTCGATGCCCAGTCCAACAAACTGGACAACATCAAGTACCTCGCCCAAGGCACCATCTACCCTGACGTGATCGAGTCGGCCGGCGCCAAGAGCGGCAAGGCCCACGTGATCAAGTCCCACCACAACGTGGGTGGCCTGCCTGAGGAAATGAACCTCAAGCTGGTAGAACCACTGCGCGAATTGTTCAAGGACGAAGTCCGCCGTCTGGGCCTGGAACTGGGCCTGCCGTACGACATGGTCTACCGCCACCCATTCCCAGGCCCGGGCCTGGGCGTGCGTATCCTTGGTGAAGTGAAGAAGGAATACGCCGACCTGCTGCGTCGTGCCGACCACATCTTCATCGAAGAACTGCGCAAGGCCGACTGGTACCACAAGGTCAGTCAGGCGTTCGTAGTGTTCCAGCCGGTGAAGTCGGTTGGCGTTGTCGGCGATGGCCGTCGTTACGCCTGGGTCGTTGCCCTGCGTGCCGTAGAAACCATCGACTTCATGACCGCCCGCTGGGCCCACCTGCCGTACGAACTGCTGGAGACTGTCAGCGGCCGTATCATCAATGAGATCGAAGGCATCTCGCGCGTTACTTATGACGTGTCGAGCAAGCCGCCGGCGACGATTGAGTGGGAATGATGGGACGTCCGGCATTGACCGGTACGATCTAGCAAGAAATACCCTGGAGCCCGCGTAATTGCGGGCTTTTGGTTTTTTGGTGCTGGCAAGTTCTGGCCGCTTTGTGCATCGCTAAGACAGTTACTTCATCAACGATACTTACGCTGTATCACAGTCTTCCAGTAGGGGGCTAAGCCAGTAGATGCAGGGCATTTTCTGCTCCGCCAAATCAAGGATGGAACATTTATGAAAATACGGATCTGGCTCAAAAGCTTCGCGTTGCTAATGCTGGTGGGCCTGGTGTTGAGTACAACGCTTCACCTCGCGCTTTACCTGCCGTTCATTGTGAAATACGTGGGGGTGGGTAGTTCACTCGGCCAGAAGATGCTGATATTCACTGCCATGGACATCCTTGCTTACCTAGTCTGGGTCTTGCCGGCAGGGTTGTTGTTGATATTCAACTTACGAAAGTCCGCCTACGGTGTAATGCTCATCGTAATTCTGACTTCCCTGAAATTCCCAGAGGCTCTTGCGCTGGCGCAATTGCTGATGTGGCTGTGGGCTGTGTGTCTGGTGCTGAGGACTGTGTTGCTGGCGGTGTGGCTAAGCGGGTGCAAACTTCGCGACCTTTATAACTATCACCGTTCCAAATGATTGCGACCCCAGCAGGGCTCCAAGCGAGTTAGAAGAATTCATCCAGCAAGCAGTAAAACCTCATGCGCTGCTCATCAGGCTCAATACCGTAACGCTCGAAAAATGGCTTTACCCATTCCGGCCCAAGGTTACGCCCGATGCTGCGTGCCGCGAGCGCCAAGTCTTGGTATCGGTCGCTGATACCCAGGCGCCCGCAGTCGATGAACCCACTGAAACGGCCGCCTTGCGCCATGAAATTTGGCAGGCAGGCGTCACCATGGGCCACTACCAGATCATGGGTGTTTGGCTGAGTCGACAAGAGTTCGGCCAGCACATCTTCCGCGCTGCGTCCGAGTCGTTCGTCGTCGAAGTCTGTCTCATCGACCAGCCCGGCACGAACGCGCTCCCGCGCGAGCCCGATGCGTTGCTGTAGAGGGTGATCGAAGGGGCATTGCGCGAGGGGTATATGGTGCAAGGTACGCAGGGCCGTTGCCAGTATGTCGATGGTTTGCGCGGCAGACAGCGTGTTGGCGCTGGCCAGGTCCTGTCCCGGAAGGGCGGTCATCAGCACCCAGTGGTGATGGTTTTCTGTCAGCTGAGCCAGCACGATGGGCGCCGGCAAATTAACCTGCTGGAGCCACCGAAGGCGCTCGACTTCATCCGCAAGCTCACCGAACGCTCCCTGGGGCTCGGCCTTCAGGAACAGGTCTGCACCACAGCCCTGGCTCAGGCGAAACACGTCAGCCCGCGATTCACCGATGGCCTGTTGCTCAATCAGCGCTTGCGGGAACTGTTCACGCCACGCGTTCGGAATATTCACTGTGCTTTCCGTTCTCGGCTCAGCGCCGCGCAATATCCGAAAAGTAAAACTTATCCAACGTATGCCGCGACTCGGTGTACTCGAACTGCCGCCCATCCTGCAAAAACGTCTGGTTGCTCACCACGATCACGTGGCTTTGGCCGTCGAGGTCTAGGTGTGTCTGGTCGTCTTTACTGCGGGGCAGGGCTTCGATGGTGCGTTGGGCGTAGCTGATCTGCAGCTGCAAGGTCTGCTCGATAAACGCGTAGATCGACTGCTCGGCAATTGCTTGGTCCAGGCCAGGGATCAGGTCGGCGACAAAGTGGTTGATGTCGAGAATCACCCGTTTACCACCGATGCGCCGCACGCGTTTGATGCGGGTGATCAGGCTGCCGGGTTCGGCTTCGATGTGTTGCTGCAATGAGCCTTCCAGCGGGAACTGCGTGAACTCGACCACTTCGGTGTGTACGTCATCGCCCAGGTCGGCGTGAGTTTCGTGGAAGCTGACGATGCCACCCAGTTGAAATTCGATCGGGTTGGGCGATAGGACGAAGGTGCCTTTGCCGTGGATTTTTTGCGCAAAGCCACGTTCCTGCAGCTGCTCGATGGCGCGACGCACGGTGCCACGGCTGGCCTGGTAGCTGTCCATCAATTCGGTTTCGGAAGGAAGGCGCGTACCGCGTTGCAGGCGTTCAGTGGTGATGCTGGCAAGCAGATCCGTATAGATCTGGTTGTATTTGCTCATGTGATGGCTGCTCTGTGCCCGGCTTTCTGTAGGTGAACGGTGCGTTCAAGGCAGGAACCTTAGTGGCAGCGGTGGGGTTTGTCCATTGGGCCTTGGAAAGCGGTAAGCCAATATTTTTAAACTCGTCTGTACGAGTTGTTGCTTTAACTCGTACAGACGAGTACTTTTGGCTTCGGCGTGCTGCCAATGACTGCCCTCAAATAAAAAAATCAAAGTGGAAACCAAGCATGAGCCACGACTATTCAACGATCGCCCGCGAGATTCTCGACAACCTCGGGGGGCGCGAAAACCTTGAGCAAGCTGCCCACTGCGTGACCCGCCTGCGCCTGGCGCTCAAGGACCCAAGCCTGGTCAATAACAGCGCGCTGAACCAGGTCGATCTGGTCAAAGGCTCGTTCTTCACCGGTGGTCTGTTCCAAGTGGTCATCGGCCCCGGCGAAGTGGAAAAGGTCTACGCCGCCCTGCGCGAACAGACCGGCCTCGCCGCTGCCACCATCGCCGACGTAAAGAAGAAGGGCGCCGACAAGACCAACGCCATGCAGCGTCTGGTGCGGGTGTTCTCCGATGTGTTCATGCCGATCCTGCCTGCGCTGATCATCGCCGGCCTGCTGATGGGTGTGAACAACCTGATGGGCGCCAAGGGCATGTTCATCGAGGGCAAGACGTTGCTGGAGGCGTATCCGAACCTGGATGGCCTCTGGAGCCTGATCAACCTGATGGCCAACACCTCGTTCGTGTTCCTGCCGGCGCTGGTGGGCTGGTCGGCGGCGAAGCGGTTTGGCGGCAGTGAAATCCTCGGCATCGTGCTCGGGCTGATGCTGGTGCACCCGGACCTGCTCAACGCCTGGAACTACGGGAAGGCGGTGGCGGGGCTCGACGGCCAGAGCCTGCCGTATTTCGATATTTTCGGCTGGTTCAAGATCGAAAAAGTCGGCTACCAAGGGCAGATCCTGCCGATCCTGATGGCGGCGTATGTGATGAGCGTCATCGAGAAATGGCTGCGTGCTCGCGTGCCCAATGCCATTCAACTGCTGGTCGTGCCGATCACCACCATCGTCGTTACTGGCGTGCTGGCGTTGGCGATCATCGGCCCGGTGACCCGTCACCTCGGCATCCTGATCACCGAAGGCGTGGTCACCCTGTTTGACCTGGCGCCCATGCTCGGCGGGGCGATTTTCGGCCTGCTGTATGCACCGTTGGTGATCACCGGCATGCACCACATGTTCCTCGCCGTGGACCTGCAACTGATTTCCACCCAAGGCGGCACCTTTATCTGGCCGATGATCGTGATGTCCAACCTGGCCCAGGGCAGCGCCGCGCTTGCGGTGTTCTACATGACCCGTAATGCGCGGGACAAAAGCATGGCCTCGACCTCGGCGATTTCCGCGTACTTCGGTATCACTGAGCCGGCGATGTTCGGGGTGAACCTGCGCTTCAAGTTTCCGTTCTATGCGGCATTGCTCGGCTCGGCGCTGGGCAGCATTTTCCTGTCGATGAACAAGGTGCAGGCGTCGGCCATCGGGGTGGGTGGCTTGCCTGGGTTTATTTCGATCGTGCCGAGCGCCATTCCGATGTTTGTGATTGGGATGGTGGTCGCGATGGTGGTGCCGTTTGTTCTGACCTGTGCGTTGAGCATGAAGATTGTTCGGCCGGGTTATCGCGTCGCCTGATCGACCGCTATCGGGGGCAAGCCCCCTCCCACATTTGATCGCGCTCACAATTCAACTGAAGGAACCCAGCATGCAAACCTGGCAACACTCGGTGATCTACCAGATCTACCCCAAAAGCTTCCACAGCCACGCGGGTAACGCCACCGGTGACCTGCTGGGCATCGTGGACAAACTCGATTACCTCCAATGGCTGGGCGTGGATTGCCTGTGGATCACGCCGTTCCTGCGCTCGCCGCAACGGGACAACGGCTACGACATCAGCGACTACTACGCCATCGACCCCAGCTACGGGACCATGGCCGACTGCGACCTGCTCATCAGCGAAGCGGCCAAGCGCGGAATCAAGTTGATGCTCGACATCGTGGTCAACCACACCTCCATCGAGCACGAGTGGTTCCAACAAGCGCGCAGCAGCCTCGACAACCCGTACCGCGACTTCTACATCTGGTGTGACCAGCCGAACAACTGGGAATCCAAGTTCGGCGGCTCGGCCTGGGAATACGAAGCGCAGACCGGCCAGTACTTCCTGCACCTGTTTGACCACACCCAGGCCGACCTCAACTGGGACAACCCCAAGGTCCGTGCCGAAGTGTTCAAGCTGATGCGCTTCTGGCGCGACAAAGGCGTAGGCGGTTTCCGGCTGGACGTGATCAACCTGATCTCCAAACCTGCCGACTTCCCCGAAGACACCAGCGACGGCCGCCGCTTCTACACCGACGGCCCCAACGTGCACGAATACCTGCAAGAGATGCACCGCGAAGTCTTCGAAGGCCATGACCTGATCAACGTCGGCGAAATGTCGTCCACCAGCCTGGAGCACTGCATTCGTTACTCTCGGCCTGAGTCGAAAGAACTGTCGATGACCTTCAACTTTCATCACCTGAAAGTGGACTACCCCAACCTGCAAAAGTGGGTAAAGGCCGACTTCGATTTCCTGCAACTCAAGCGGATCTTGTCTGACTGGCAACTGGGCATGCAGGCCGGTGGCGGCTGGAATGCATTGTTCTGGTGTAACCACGACCAACCGCGAGTGGTCTCGCGCTTTGGGGACGACGGTGAACACCGCGTGGTCTCGGCGAAGATGCTCGCCACGGCGCTGCACTTCCTCCAGGGCACACCGTTCGTGTACCAGGGCGAAGAGTTGGGCATGACCAATCCGGGTTTCGACGCGATCGAACAGTACCGCGATGTGGAGACCCTCAATATCTATCGCCTCAAGCGCGATGCCGGTGAATCCGAGGCGTCGAGCATGGCGGCGATCATGCAGAAATCCCGCGATAACGGACGCACACCGATGCAGTGGAACACGCAGGCCAACGCTGGTTTCAGCAGTGGCGAGCCGTGGATCGGCGTTGCGGCCAATGCGGCGCAGATCAACGTCGACAGCCAGCGTGATGACCCGGACTCGGTGCTGCATCACTACCGCGCGCTGATCGCCTTGCGTCGTCACGAACCGCTGATTCAAGAGGGCGTTTACTGCGAACTGCTGCAAGACCATCCCCAAGTCTGGGCTTACCTGCGCGAGGGCCACGGCGAACGCCTACTGGTGCTGAACAATTTCTACGGGCAGCCCTGTGACATCCAACTGCCCGAGAGCGTGATCAGTGCGGCGAGCGAGCAGCGTCTGTTGATCAGCAATTACCCCGACTGTCCGCGGCGTACGTCTTCGGTGGTGCTGCGCCCTTACGAATCCTTCGTGCTGCATCTCAAGGACTAAGACCCGTTGTAACCCCCGTATGGGAGTGCGGGGGCGCTGCAAAAAAACATAATAAAAATATCGGAGTGCTTCATGAAAACAACAATAAAGTTGGGCCTCGTTGCATCCTGCCTGAGCCTGCCTCTCGGCGCTCAAGCCCTCGAATTCGCCGGCTATTTGCGTAGTGGCGCGGGGACGTCAACCGGCAGTGGCCCGCAGCAATGTTTCCAACTTCCGGGCGCGCAATCCAAATATCGTTTGGGTAATGAATGCGAGCAATACGGCGAACTGGAACTGCGCCAGGACCTGCTGACCTTTGACGATGGCTCGGTGCTTAGCGTCGATGCCATGGCTTCCCTCTACAACAAGTACGACCGCGAGCTGAAATTCCAGGGCGAGAATAACGGCTCGGCGCGCATGCCGCAGATGTATGCGCAATGGTCGAACCTGCCCGCCCTCAACGGCGGTTCGGTGTGGGCCGGTCGGCGTTACTACAAACGTAACGACATCCATATCTCCGATTTCTACTACTGGAACCAGAGCGCCACCGGCGGCGGCATCGAGGACGTGCTGATCGGCGACCTTAAATACAGCTACGCCATTTCGCGCAAGGACAACCTGTACCAGAAGGAATACGCCACCCGTCACGACTTCAACGTCGCGGGCTTCAAGACCAACCCCGGCGGGGAGCTGGAGCTGGGCTTGAGCTATATCGAGAAAGCCGGCGGTCGCGATACCAACAGCGGCTGGGCACTGACAGCGCAGCACGTGCAAAAACCTTTCCTCGGCGGCAAGAACAAATTCGCCCTGCAATACGGCGAAGGCCCCGGCACTGGCCTGGGCTACACCGGCAATACCTTCCTGGATAAAAGCAGCAAAAGTTATCGCGCCGTGGAGTTCTTCGACTGGCAAGTGACCCCGCGCTTTGGTGGGCAGATCGAGGCGGTGTACCAGAAGGATATTCGCCCCGGCAGCCAGGACCAGACCTGGATGTCCATCGGCGTGCGCCCGGCCTATGCCCTCAGCGAGCAATTCAAACTGGTCACCGAGCTGGGCCATGATCAAGTCGATGCCAGCGGCGGTACGCGCAAGTTGAGCAAATTCACCTTCGCCCCGACATGGTCGCCCAAAGGTCCGGATTTCTGGGCACGGCCCGAAGTGCGCTTGTATTACACCTATGCCACCTGGAACGAAGCTGCCAAGCGTGCGGCGAATGAACTGGCGGCTGGTTCGGCGTTATCCGACACCGGGTCCTACGGCACCGCGCGGCATGGATCGAACTTTGGTGTGCAGGTCGAGTATTGGTGGAAGTGATCCCTCTTTTGCCCAATGATTTTTACAGAACCAAACAGCAGGTGACGTCATGACCGCAACTCAACCCCTGGAATTGCTGGCGCCTTTATCCGGCGTGCTGCTGGCGCTGGATCAGGTGCCGGACCCGGTGTTCGCCAGCCGCATGATCGGCGACGGCCTGTGCATCGATCCCACCTCGCAGACCTTGTGCGCACCGTTGCCCGGGGTGGTCAGCAATATTCAGAACACGGGGCACGCGGTGAGTATCACCGACGACAACGGCGTGCAGGTGCTGATACATATCGGCCTGGATACCGTGAACCTGGCGGGCAAGGGCTTCACCCGATTGGTCGAAGAAGGCCAGCGGGTGGAGGCCGGCGAGCCGCTGATCGAATTTGACGCTGACTACGTGGCGCTCAATGCCCGCAGTTTGCTGACCCTGATGCTCGTGGTCAGCGGCGAACCGTTCACCCTGCTGGCAAACGGTGCTGTCGACATCGGCCAGCCGCTGTTGCAGGTATCCCCAGGCGAGCCGATTGAAGCTGCAAGCGAGGAGGAGGGTGATGCGCTGTTCTCCAAACCGCTGAGCCTGCCCAACGCCAATGGCCTGCACGCGCGCCCGGCGGCGGTATTTGCCCAGGCGGCGAAGGGGTTCAACGCGAGCATTTATCTGCACAAGCAAACCCAAAGCGCCAACGCGAAATCCCTGGTGGCGATCATGGCGCTGCAAACCGTGCAGGGCGATATCTTGCAGGTGAGTGCGGCGGGAGAAGAGGCTGAGGCGGCCATCAAGGCGTTGGTGGAATTGCTGGCGCAAGGGTGCGGCGAGCCGGTCGCGGCAACGGTGGCGGTGGTTGAGTCGGTGGTGTCTGCGACTGTGCTGCGAGGTGTTTGCGCATCGCCGGGTTCGGCGTGTGGTCATGTGGTGCAGGTGGCTGAGCCTGAACTGAACATCCCTGAAAAGGGCGCGGGCGAAGCGGTCGAGCGTGCCGCGCTGGCGCGTGCGCTGCGGGCTGCTACGGAAGCGCTGCAAACCTTGCAAGCCAAGGCGGTCGGCAGTGCCCAGGCGGAGATTTTCCGTGCTCATCAGGAATTGCTCGAAGACCCGACCCTGCTGGAACACGCCCATGGCCTGCTCGCCGCTGGCAAAAGCGCAGCATTTTCCTGGCACAGCGCCACGGCGGCCACGGTCAAGTTGTTCCAGGGGCTGGGCAATGCGCTGATCGCTGAGCGTGCAGCGGACCTGGCCGATGTGGGCCAGCGCGTACTCAAACTGATCCTGGAAATTGAGGACCGCGCCTGGGATCTGCCCGAGCGCGCCATCTTGATCGCCGAGCAACTGACCCCGTCACAAACCGCCAGCCTCGACACCGGCAAGGTGTTGGGGTTTGTCACGGTCGGCGGCGGTGCGACCAGCCATGTGGCGATCCTCGCCCGTGCTTTGGGTTTGCCAGCGATCTGTGGTGTGCCCGTGCAAGTACTGGCGCTGGTCAACGGCAAACACGTCCTGCTGGATGCCGATAAGGGTGAGCTGCACTTGGAGCCGAACCAGGCTGAGATCGAACAGTTGAAAGCCGCACGTCAACAACAGGCACAGCGACAGCAGCGCGACGTTGCACAGGCTGCGTTGCCCGCCATCACGCGCGACGGCCATCACGTTGAGGTCACGGCCAACGTCGCCTCATTGCAGGAGGTGGAGCAGTCACTGACTCTCGGCGGTGAAGGGGTCGGCTTGCTGCGTTCGGAGTTTCTGTACCTCGACCGCAACCGCGCGCCGAGCCCGGAGGAGCAGGCCAGCACCTACACGGCCATCGCCCGCGCCCTGGGCGCTGAGCGCAACCTGGTTGTGCGCACGTTGGACGTGGGCGGCGACAAACCGCTGACCTACGTGCCGATGGAGGCCGAGACCAACCCGTTCCTGGGCTTGCGCGGCATTCGCCTGTGCCTGGAGCGCCCGGAACTGTTGCGCGAACAGTTCCGCGCGATCCTCGCCAGCGCCGGCCTGGCGCGGCTGCATATCATGTTGCCGATGGTCAGCCTGCTGTCGGAACTGCACCTGGCCCGCAGGATTCTCGAAGAAGAAGCGCTGGCGCTGGGGGTGGGCGAGTTGCCGAAGCTGGGGATCATGATCGAAGTGCCCTCTGCGGCGTTGATGGCAGACGTGTTTGCGCCCCATGTGGATTTCTTCTCCATCGGCACCAACGACCTGACCCAATACACCCTGGCCATGGATCGCGACCACCCACGCCTGGCCAGCCAGGCGGACAGCTTTCACCCGGCGGTATTGCGCTTGATCGCCACCACCGTCAAGGCCGCCCATGCCCATGGCAAGTGGGTTGGCGTATGCGGCGCGCTGGCGTCCGAAGCGCTGGCGGTGCCGGTGCTGATCGGGCTGGGGGTGGATGAGTTATCGGTCAGCGTGCCGTTGATCCCGACCATCAAGGCCACCGTGCGCGAGCTGGACCTGGTCGACTGCCATAGCATTGCCCGTCAGGTGCTGGGCCTGGAAGAGGCCGCCCAAGTGCGCGAGGCCTTGCGTGGCTTTCACGCGGCGACCGTCGAAACCTCATCTGTGCTGGAGAACTGAGCATGTTGGATAAATTGAAGCAGGCGTTCTGGAAAGCCCTGACCCCGGATTTGATTGCCGAAACGGTCGAGGCGCCGACGCAGAGTCTAGTGTCGGCCGACGTGCTGAATGCGTTGGGTGGCGCGGATAACCTCACGTCGCAACAGCGTGTGGCGCTGACGCGGGTTAGGGTGCAATTGCAGGATGTGGGGCGGTTGGATGAGTCAGCGTTGAAAGCGGCGGGTGTGCCGGGTGTGATGGTGTTGGCGGGAGGTGTGGTGCACCTGATCACTGGCCTACAAGACGACGGTGATCGAATGTGAGCCGTTTGAATGGGGCGTAATTTACTTGCTTGTGGTGAGCGGGCTTGTCCCGCGCTGGTTGGTGGCGTTTAGAGCTTAGGGTTGTCTTCCGCAGGCTTGGTCTTGTCCACACCTGGCACATGCAGGTTGCCTTCGACCACCTGGTTGCCTTCCAGCTGCGGCTGCGTCACCCACGTCAGAATGTCGTAGTAGCGCCGGATGTTCGCCACAAAGTGCACCGGCTCACCGCCCCGGGCGTAGCCGTAGCGGGTCTTGCTGTACCACTGCTTCTGCGACAGGCGCGGCAGCATTTTCTTCACATCCAACCACTTGTTCGGGTTCAGGCCTTCTTTCTTCGCCAGGGTGCGCGCGTCGTCCAGATGGCCGGTGCCGACGTTATAGGCGGCGAGGGCAAACCAGGTGCGGTCTGGCTCGGCGATGCTGTCGTCCAACTCATCCTTGATTTTGGCCAGGTACTTGGCGCCGCCCATGATGCTCTGCTTGGGATCCAGGCGATTGGACACGCCCATGGCCTGTGCGGTGTTCTGTGTCAGCATCATCAGGCCGCGCACGCCGGTCTTGGAGGTGACCGCCGGTTGCCACAGTGATTCCTGGTAGCCGATGGCCGCTAACAGGCGCCAGTCGACCTTTTCTTCCTTGGCATAGGCCCGGAAGTGTTTCTCGTATTTGGGCAGGCGCTGCTGCAGATGCTGGGCGAAGGTGTAGGCGCCGACATAACCGAGCACATCGACGTGCCCGTAATAGCGGTCTTTGAGACGTTGCAGGGTGCCGTTCTTTTCCACCTTGTCCAGGTAGCTGTTGATCTCGTTGAGCAGGCTGTTGTCTTCGCCGGCGGCCACGGCCCAGCTCTGGTTGCTGGCGTTGCCCAGGTCGAAGGCCACGCGTACGTTGGGGAAGTACACCTGGTTCATCGCGACTTCGTTGGAGTCCACCAGGGTCAGGTCGATTTGCCCCTCGTCCACCATGCGCAGCAGGTCGACCACCTCAACCGCGTCGGATTCTTCGTACTCGATTGCAGGGTTTTGCTTTTTCAGCTCGGCCAATTGCTCGGCGTGGGTACTGCCCTTGAGCACCATGATCTTTTTGCCCACTAGGTCCGCCGCGTTCGTCGGCCGTGACTGGCCGTTGCGGTAGATGACCTGCGGAGTGACTTCAAGGTAAGGATGGGAGAAACGCACCTGTTGCTGGCGCTGCTCGCTGCTGACCAGGCCGGCGGCGGCGAGCACCGGGCCATTGGTCTTGCCCAGTTGGCCGAACAGGTCGTCGAGGTTGTCGGCAGTCTCGATCTCCAGCTTCACGCCCAGGTCGTCGGCAAAGCGCTTGACCAGTTCATATTCGAAACCGGTTTCACCGTTGCGGTCCTGGAAATACGTGGCCGGGCTGTTCCGGGTAATGACCCGCAATACGCCATCCTCCTTGATTCGCTCAAGCGTGCTGGGTTTATCAACACAGGCGCTGAGCATCAGGAAGAGTCCGGTGGCGATGAGCCATTTGGCGCATCGCGGGCGCAAAGCAGTTGGTGAGAACATCTGCGCAGTATACGCAAACGGCCCACGGCGCCATATCTCGACAGCGGGGGACTTGTCTGCTAGCGCCGCCAAAACTGTGCTGCAGCCCGCAGAAACGTGGCTTGGCGGGCAAATGTGACGGTTAAAATAACTACGCGCAATGCCTTGGATAACGCCCCGATAGTGTGCAAACCGTGCCAACTGACGTCCGGCAGCAGCCAGCGATGCCGTTTCGGGTGCCGTTGGCGATGGTTTACGCTAGAATGCACGGCCTCAAAGCACACCCCTTCCCGAGGCTGTCCCGAAGATGTTGATCCTGCGCGGCGCTCCTGCCCTTTCTGCCTTTCGCCACAGCAAACTCCTTGAACAACTGAGCCAGAAGGTTCCAGCGGTTACAGGCCTGTATGCTGAATTTGCTCACTTCGCCGACGTTACCGGCGTCTTGACCGCCGACGAACAGCAAGTGCTCGCACGCCTTCTGAAGTACGGCCCAAGCGTTCCCGTTCAAGAGCCGACCGGCCGCTTGTTCCTGGTTCTGCCACGGTTCGGCACCATCTCGCCCTGGTCGAGCAAGGCCAGCGACATCGCCCGCAACTGCGGCCTGGAAAAAATCCAGCGCCTGGAGCGCGGTATTGCCTTCTACGTTGCAGGCCAGTTCAGCGATGCCGAGGCCGAGCTGATCGCCAGCAGCCTGCACGACCGCATGACCCAGATCATCGTCAGCCAGCTCGAACAGGCTGCCGGTCTGTTCAGCCACGCCGAGCCCAAGCCGCTGACCGCGATTGACGTGCTTGGCGGTGGCCGCGCCGCCCTGGAGAAGGCCAACACCGAACTGGGCCTGGCCCTCGCCGAAGACGAGATCGACTACCTGGTCAACGCCTTCAACGGCTTGAAGCGCAACCCGCACGACATCGAACTGATGATGTTCGCCCAGGCCAACTCCGAGCATTGCCGTCACAAGATCTTCAACGCCAGTTGGGACATTGACGGCGAAAGCCAGGAAAAAAGCCTGTTCGGCATGATCAAGAACACCTACGTGATGCACAGCGAAGGCGTTCTGTCGGCGTATAAGGACAACGCCTCGGTGATCGTCGGCTCCGTCGCCGGCCGTTTCTTCCCGGATCCAGAGACCCGCCAGTACGGCGCGGTTCAGGAACCGGTGCACATCCTGATGAAAGTCGAAACCCACAACCACCCGACCGCGATTGCCCCGTTCCCTGGCGCAGCCACCGGTTCCGGCGGTGAAATCCGTGACGAAGGTGCTACCGGACGTGGCGCCAAGCCAAAGGCCGGCCTGACCGGTTTCACCGTGTCCAACCTGCAGATCCCTGGCTTTGAACAGCCGTGGGAAGTGCCGTACGGCAAGCCTGAGCGCATCGTTACCGCCCTCGACATCATGATCGAAGGCCCGCTCGGCGGCGCCGCGTTCAACAACGAGTTCGGTCGCCCGGCTCTGACTGGCTACTTCCGTACCTTCGAACAGTCCATCACCACGCCCCATGGTGATGAAGTGCGCGGTTACCACAAGCCGATCATGTTGGCCGGCGGCATGGGCAACATCCGTGAAGAACACGTCAAGAAAGGCGAGATTCTGGTCGGCTCCAAGCTGATCGTACTCGGCGGCCCGGCGATGTTGATCGGCCTGGGCGGCGGCGCCGCTTCCTCCATGGCCACCGGCACCAGCTCGGCGGACCTGGACTTCGCTTCCGTACAGCGTGAAAACCCTGAAATGGAACGCCGTTGCCAGGAAGTCATCGACCGTTGCTGGCAGTTGGGTGACAAGAACCCGATCAGCTTCATCCACGATGTCGGCGCCGGTGGTTTGTCCAACGCCTTCCCGGAACTGGTCAACGATGGCGACCGTGGTGGCCGCTTCGAACTGCGCAACATTCCAAACGACGAGCCGGGCATGGCCCCGCACGAAATCTGGAGCAACGAATCCCAAGAGCGTTACGTGCTGGCCGTCGGCCCTGAAGACTTCGCGCGCTTCCAGGCCATCTGCGAACGCGAGCGCTGCCCGTTTGCCGTGGTCGGCGAAGCCACTGCCGAGCCGCAACTGACGGTCACTGACAGCCACTTCGGCAACAGCCCGGTGGACATGCCCCTCGAAGTGCTGCTGGGCAAAGCCCCGCGCATGCACCGTTCAGCGGTGCGTGAAGCCGAGCTGGGCGATGATTTCGACCCAAGCACACTCGAACTGGCCGACAGCATCGAACGCGTGCTGCATCACCCGGCCGTGGCGAGCAAAAGCTTCCTGATCACCATCGGCGACCGCAGCATCACCGGTCTCGTAGCCCGTGACCAAATGGTCGGCCCATGGCAGGTGCCGGTGGCCGACGTTGCCGTCACCGCCACCAGCTTCGACGTCTACACCGGTGAAGCCATGGCCATGGGCGAGCGTACGCCGCTGGCCCTGCTGGACGCCCCGGCGTCGGGCCGCATGGCCATTGGTGAAACCCTCACCAACATCGCCGCATCGCGCATCGGCAAGCTGTCCGACATCAAACTGTCGGCCAACTGGATGTCCGCTGCCGGTCACCCGGGTGAAGATGCGCGTCTGTATGACACCGTAAAAGCGGTCGGCATGGAGCTGTGCCCGGAACTGGGCATCACCATTCCAGTGGGCAAGGACTCGATGTCCATGGCCACCCGTTGGAACGAAGACGGCACCGACAAGAGCGTGACCTCGCCGCTGTCGTTGATCGTGACCGGTTTTGCACCGGTTACCGATGTTCGCCAGACCCTGACCCCGCAACTGCGCATGGACAAAGGCACCACCGATCTGATCCTGATCGACCTGGGCCGTGGCCAGAACCGCATGGGCGCCTCGATCCTCGCGCAAACCCACGGCAAGCTCGGCAAAGTGGCGCCGGACGTTGACGACGCTGAAGACCTCAAAGCCTTCTTCGCCGTGATCCAGGGCTTGAACGCCGACGGCCATCTGCTGGCTTACCACGACCGTTCCGACGGCGGCCTGCTGACCAGCGTTGTCGAGATGGCGTTTGCCGGTCACTGCGGCCTGAACATCGTGCTCGACAGCGTTGCCGAGGATGCATCCGAGATCAACGGCATCCTGTTCAACGAAGAGTTGGGCGCCGTGATCCAGGTTCGCCAGGACGCGACCCCGGACGTACTCGCTCAATTCAGCGCCGCTGGCCTGGACGACTGCGTGGCGGTGATTGGCCAGCCGATCAACAACGGTGAAATCAATATCTCGTTCAATGGCGATACAGTGTTTGCCGGTCAACGCCGTCTGCTGCAACGCCAGTGGTCCGAGACCAGCTACCAGATCCAACGCCTGCGTGACAACGCCGATTGCGCCGAGCAGGAATTCGACGTGATCCTGGAAGAAGACAACCCGGGCCTGAGCACCAAGCTCAGCTTCGACGTCAACCAGGACATCACCGCGCCGTACATCAAGAAAGGCATTCGCCCACAAGTTGCTGTGCTGCGTGAGCAGGGCGTCAACGGCCAGGTGGAAATGGCGGCGGCGTTCGACCGTGCCGGCTTTAATGCGATTGACGTGCACATGAGCGATATCCTCGCCGGTCGCGTTGACCTCAACGAGTTCAAAGGCCTGGTCGCTTGCGGCGGTTTCTCCTACGGCGACGTGCTGGGTGCCGGTGAAGGCTGGGCCAAGTCGGCCCTGTTCAACAGCCGTGCCCGCGATGCGTTCCAAGGCTTCTTCGAGCGCAACGACAGCTTCACCCTGGGTGTGTGCAACGGTTGCCAGATGATGTCCAACCTCAGCGAACTGATCCCGGGCAGCGAGTTCTGGCCGCACTTTGTGCGTAACCGTTCCGAGCAGTTCGAAGCCCGTGTCGCCATGGTGCAGGTGCAGGAGTCCAACTCGATTTTCCTGCAAGGCATGGCCGGTTCGCGCATGCCGATCGCCATCGCCCACGGCGAAGGCCATGCGGAGTTCGCGAGCGAAGAAGCCTTGCTCGAAGCCGACCTGTCCGGTTGTGTGGCCATGCGCTTCGTCGACAACCACGGCAAAGTCACCGAAAACTACCCTGCCAACCCGAACGGCTCGCCGCGCGGGATCACCGGCCTCACCAGCCGCGACGGCCGCGTGACCATCATGATGCCGCACCCGGAACGTGTATTCCGCGCTGTGCAGAACTCGTGGCGCCCGGAGGAGTGGAACGAAGACGGTGCGTGGATGCGCATGTTCCGTAACGCTCGCGTTTGGGTGAACTAAGGTCGTGTACAAGCTTGCCTTCTTTGTGCCCGACAGCCATGTAGAGACGGTGAAAACCGCCGTCTTTGCAGCTGGCGGCGGACGCATTGGCGACTACGACAACTGCGCCTGGCAAGTGCTGGGCCAGGGCCAATTCCGCGCGTTGGACGGCAGTCAGCCGTTTATCGGCCAGGTTGGCCAGGTCGAAGTCGTCGAAGAATGGAAGGTCGAGTTGGTGGTGGCGGATGCGCTGATCGTGGCTGTTGTGGCTGCGTTGAAGCTGAGCCACCCCTACGAGACACCGGCGTACGAGGTATGGCAGTTGGCGGATTTCTGATTCGTTGACGGCATAAACAAGAAACCCGCTGGGCCAGTTTGGTCAGCGGGTTTTTTGTTGCCTGGATTACGGCGCGGGCGTCAGTTGTACCTGGGCGCGTACGGCGTCGATCAAGGTGGTTTGGTAGAGGAAGCGCTGCTGCGCCATGCCCCAGCGATCGATGTAGAACAGGCCCTGGTCATCGACCTGGATCGGGGTCGAGACGATTTCGCCGCTGCGGGATTTGTGCAGCAGGTTGCTTTCGGCCATTGACGGGTGTTCGACCAGAAAGTGGCCGGACACTTTCAGTCGGGTGCGGTCCAGCGGTACGAATGCGGCAGGCTCACGCATGCCAGCCACGCCGACCTTTAGCGTGAAGTCGCTGCGCAGTGCCGTCCAGCGGGTTTCCAGACCTGTCTCCCAGCGGCCGGGGCGGATGGGGGACGACAGGTTGGGCGCAGCATCGCGGATATGCAGGCTGGCGGCGCCTTGCAGCTCGGCCAGGCCGGGCACTTGCAGGTTGGTGTTGGTGTGGGCGCTGCCGATGAACGCCACCCATTTGTGTGGGCCGTGCGCCGCCTGGTCAGCGTCGATCACCCGTGACGCGAAGTAGCTGAACATCTGGTTGCGCGCCTCTGTGTTGGCGCCCTTGACGTGGTAACTGGCGGTGCAGTCGAGTGCGCGTACACGCAACCCATATTTGTTGGCTTGCTGGATCACTTCGAAGTAGGTGTTAGCGCCACTGTAGAGCGGCATGTGCCCGGCATCCTGGCGTTTGAGGTAGTCCTTGAGCGTGGGCGAAAGGCGTTTGGATTGGCGGAAGGCATCCAGCTCTGCCTGGTGCAGGTCGGTGAGCAAATGTTCTACGTACAGCGTGTCGAACTTGAGCGCCTTGAGTTGCTTCATGTGTTTGATCAGAAACGCCTTGCTCGTCTGCGCGCTGTGGGCCTCGCCGATGACCAGCCCCGCCAGCCGGCTTTCGCTGACAGCGCGCAGAAACGGTTCCGGCTGCGTCTGCCCGCTGAGTCGCGACAGTTCCGGGCGAGCCGGCAGGGTGTGCTGGCTGAAGTACTGCTGTGCATCTTGGGTCAGACGCTCCCGCGTTTTCTTGAACACTGAAAACGCCTTGCGGTGCTCGGGGGCCGGCAGGAAATGACTGTCCAGGCCGTGGGACTGGTATGACTGGGTCTGGATGCTTTCGCGCAGGTCCGCAGCGATATCGTAGTCGCTGTAATGCGTGACCGTTGCCGCACCACTCGACGGGCCAGGGGATTCTACGGTTCGTTCAGGCCCGCGCACGGCCAGGGTGTAATCGGCGGAAGCGTCGCTGGCGTCGATGCGCAAACCCACGGCATGGTCAGCGCCGACATTTTCCACGCGCACAGAAACCGCCTTGTGCAGATCGGCCAAGCCCGGGACTTGATCAGCCGCGCGCATGCGCGCGGGGTCCAACAGGGCAATCCAGCGCTCATCGGGCAGGGCTTCGCTGTCGCCTTGCAGGACTTTGTGCGAGTAGAAGTTGCGCAACGCGGTGCTGCGCGTTGTGGTGGGTGGGGTGTCGCCTAGGTTGAGGGCATCATCCAGGTCGTAGCAGGTCGAGGCGTCCAGTGCCTTGATCTTGATGCCTTTGGCCGAAGCCTTGCGTACCAGCGCCACATAGGAGAATTCGGCGTTGTCGGCAAAGCCCATTGCCTTGTCGACGAGCTTCAGATGCCGCTCGATGTGCTTCCAGGATTTGCCGCTGTTGAGCTTGTCCAGTTTCAGGCGAAACACATCACCGGGCAGGTATTCGATGTACAGGCGCTTGAAACCTTTGTTGAGCAGCGCGTCGATGTTCTCGATAAGCACCTGCTGGCCGACACCGCTGCCGGGGATGGCGCCAATGATCAGGTTCGGTGCGCGGCTAAATGCGGGGTTATCGGTGAGCGTGGGCAACGATGTCTCCCGCGTTACCGTAGGTACCTCGGCACGGGGCGCGACGGGCGGCTGCTGGCGGAAAAAGTCCTCGGCGTCGCGGGTCAATTGGCTGACTTGTTGCTGATACACATCGCGCACCGGCTGCAATTCCCGGGACGCCGCAGCGACGGTGACGTGCGGGTTTTGGTACACCCAGTCACCCTGTTGGCGCAGTTGCGCCGTGAGGTCGGGGTTGAGCACCTGCTCCAGTTTGTCCGCGTACTGGGCGGGCATCTCGTAGTGCTTGAGCGCATCGGGGGCCTGCGGGACTTTTTGATACTTCGGCGCGCCGCCAGTCACACCGGTACGGCGCCATACACCTTGGGTATCCGGTGCGGCGAGGCGGGTGGTGGAGACCAGCTTGCCGGTGACCGGGTCGAGGCGATAGAGCAAATAGCGTCCGATCGGGTCCGGAGTCTGATGAGCCCAGAGATATTCGCCATTGAACAGCACCGATTGCATCCCCGCAGGCTTGAGTGGCGCCGGTTCCACGGCGCTGATCAACTGCAGCGTCGGGCTCTGTACGAGGCGCCTTGGGGCCTGGCGCACGGCGAACTGTTGCAAGGTGCCGAGGGCCGGGCGCAGGTCGGTGAACAGCCCGCCGGCGCTGTTGAGCAGGTAACCCATCAAGTGTTCCAGGGCCTGGGCGTTGTCGCCCTGGTGGTAAGCGTGCAGAGCCAGCATGGCGTCCTTGAACGCCAGCGCCAGACCGATGCTCAGGCTCAGTACTGGAAAAGGCGCGGTAGCGATGGCGGCAACCCATTCCACACAGGTCCAGGCGATGCCGCTGATCATCTGGGTGCGGTTGACGGTAGTCGCGTGAACATCATCAATGGTGCGTTGCAGCTTGAGGTCATACACCTCGCGCCGCAGGTCCTGGATCTGGGTTTGCGCGCGTATCGGGTCATAGCGCGGCGGGCTGATGCTGGTTTTATCCAGCCCTTCAGGCAACTGGTGCCGGGCGTCCTCCAGGAATGTGCGCACTCGTCCCTGGGACTGCACCGCGACGCGTTGCACCAGGTAACCGAGCATGCCGGGCAGTTTTTTCAGCAGGTAGTTGAACTGCCTGGCTTCGCGCACGCTGACGCCGTCCGGGGCATTGGGGGTGTAGAGAAGCGTTGGGTCATCGGCATGGGTGAACAGATAGCAGCCGATCACCCAGTCGCCGTCGATGACCAGGCGGTGGATCCCATGGTCGCGGCGGATGGCCGGTGCCGTCTCGCCCATCTTCGCAATACTGCGCTCCAGCCATTCCCGGTCGATGGACGCGATATCCCCCTGCAAGTGAGATTCCAGAGCGGCACTGCGCAATTGCCATTGAGTAATGGCCAGTGTGGTATCGCGGCGCAGCTTGTAGTCCGGGCTGCCGACGTTCAGTAGGCGTGTCTTGATCTCATCGATGTAGCGCTGGCCGATCCAGACGCCGGTGACCGAGCGTGCGACTTTTTCGGCGGTCAATGGGCTCAGGTCGATGCCTTCGGGGCCTTTGAAACGTGCCGAGCGCGAGAACTTTTCGTCGAGAAAACCGATCCCATCGGCATAGCCGTCGCGATACAGCTGGGTGTAGTTGATGGGCGCAGCCTTTGCCGACCCCGGTGAGTAGGCCCAAACAGTGTCGGGGTCGACATCGTTGCGTGGGCGTCCCAGCAGCTCATTCAGACGGGCGCGCGCCTGCTCATGCAGGTAAGCGCTGAAGCCCGGCACTTGCGCCTCGGACAACGAATAATCGTTGTAGGCGCGCAGACCGCCTTTGGTGTCGTCCGCCAGTTTCATCAGGGTTCGCCGCGTGGTCAGCGGCGCAGCACGGAACCAGGCGGGCGTGCTGAACTCATCGTCATCCAGGCGCGTGGCCAACACATGGGTGGCCATGGCCTTGAGGCAATCGGCATGGCTGCCGGCGTGTCCGAAGCTGATTTCGCGGTGTTCCTGGGCGTGAAACTTGTAGCTCAGGCCGCTGAGCACCTGTTTCATCTTGGCCCGAAAGCGCAGGGCGACGCGGCTGATCAGGTAATCGGTGAGGGTACCTGGCGGCGATTTGAGGCCATTGTCCAAAGTCCAGCCGAGGATGTGGTTCTGGCAGGCAATTTCACTGCCGAACGCCTGGAACTTTTGCTCGCGCGGAGCCTGCGGCGTACACAGCAACACGCGGTCGACGGCGCCGCTGGCGTCGCGCCGGAGCAGCACCCACAGGTCTTGCAGTTGGGCCTCGTGCAGCGCCAGGGTCGTGGCGCTCAGCAATGGATCGCTGCCCTGGCGCACGCGTTGGATCAGTTCGAAATCGTCAGCAGTGAGATGCCCCTGCAGCATTGCGGTGCAGGCCAGCGCGTTGATTCTGTGGTCGAGCATGGCTTCGATGGCCTGGCACAGCTCGGTCTTGGCATGCAGCTGCTTTTGCAGGTCCCTGAAGTCGATACGCGGTTGCAACGTGCCCATTTGTTGCGCGAGCCAGGCCGGTGTCAGCGCGGCGTAGGTGTCGGGCAGTGGCGCGCCGTCGTAGCTGAGGCTGGTCTTTTCGAGGAAATCGGAACCGGCGTTTTCATCGTCGGGATGCAGGCCACGCAAGGCCAATTCGACCAGGTCGCGTTTGTGGCTGTATTCACCGATCGGTGTGACGGCGCGGCGGGTGGTCACCAGCAAGCGTTGTGGTTCCAGGTCGTGGATATCCAGGTCATCGCTCAGGCGTTCCAGCCATTGGTGGCGTGCCAGTGTGTACGGCGTGCCCAGGGCGCCGAACAGTTGTTCCAGGCGCTGCCGGGACTGGTCGTAATGCTGCAAGTGTTCGGCGAGTCGTGCGCGTTGGGTGTCTGAGGCGCTGCGGTACCAGTCTGGCGCGCTGTGCCGTAACCATCGGTCGAGCAGCAATTGGGCGCGCCATTGCAGTCGCGCGCCGAGGTCGGGCACGGCGTCGACGATGGCCTGCTCCAGCGCATTGATCAGTGCCTGCGCGTCAGTGTGCGGGTTGTCCACCAGGCTCAGGGCGCGGTCGATGTCGGCGCTGCGCTTGGCGATCAGTTGGTTGTCGAGGTGCTCGAACAGTGGCCGTTCGCTGATCGGGGTCAATGCCAGCGGCCAGATGGCTTGCGGCGTCAGTGCGCGGTAGTCGGTCGCCAGCAGGCCCATGAAGTGAGCGCGCTCGGCGGCGGTGTCCAGGCGTTGGAACAGATCGCTGTCGAGGTCGGCCAGGGAGGCGAAAAACTCAATCCCGCGCGAGGGAGTGAACAGTGCCACGCGGCCAACCGGCGTGCTCGATTGAAGCTCGCTTACCATCGGGCTTGAATGTTCGGTCAGCACAAACGCGCCGGCCAGTTCGATGGTTTGCCCCTGGTATTCAAAGGTCAGTGCATACAGGCCGGGGCGTTGCGTGACGCCCAGTGGTACGCGGTCCAGGATCGCCTGCTCTTGAGGGTGGAAAAGGCGATCGGCGACCGCGAGTGCGGTTTCGTGGGTCAGTGCGGTGTAGCCGGCTTCAAAGGTCATGAAGGATTTGCGCGCTTTGCCGTCGATCTGCTCGCGGCTATCCATATCCAGCAATTGCGTGTTGAGCGTGGCCTTGAGCGTGGTCAGCAGGGCCTGACCTTCAGTACTGCGCAGATCGCTGTTGGCCAGGTTCTGGTACAGCACGCGGCTGTTTGTCAGGAACTGCTGGCGGTAGTTTTCCAGATGGGTATTCAGGCGCTCCAGGTACGCGAGTGGAGGCGACGCCGGCTGCGTCGGCAGCAGCGGTGCATCGAGGTCGAGTAGGTGGTGGCCGATCAAGTTGAGTGAGCCTTTGATCTCGTCAAAGGTCAGGGGTGGGGTGGAAGTGCTCACGGGCACAGGCTCCATGCTGAGGATTGGAGCCCTCAGCATGGGCACGACCGCCCCGAACAGGGCGGTAGATAGGTAGGTCAGGCGCCGGCGCGGACTGGCTGGCGAGAGGTCAGGGCCTTGAGTGCGGCGCTTAAGCCTTGGGCCTGCTCGCCGACCAGCAGGTGCCACACACCGGCGTCGATCCGGCTGACACCCTGGCAACCGAGTGCCGTGAGCTGCGCCTGCGACAGCGCGTTTTCGTCGGCCAGGTGCAGGCGCAGGCGGGTCATGGCCACGCATTCCAACTGCACGACATTGGCCTGACCGCCCAGCGCATCCAGCCATTGCTGCGCCACGGTCGAGGCAACGTTGCTGGCTTGAGTCGGCGCAGTGGCGCTGGCAGGTGATGTGCTGACGGAGGTCGGCATCGCCAGACGAATCTCATCGGCAATGCTGTCTGCCAGCGGCCCGACCACTACCTGCAAACTGCCCCCGTTGCCCGGCCGCACAATGGCCATCGCGCCCAGGGCTTTGAGCTCGGCATCCACTGCCTTGTTGCGGTCAACCATGTCCAGGCGCAGGCGAGTGGTGCAGGCACCGACGCTCAGCAGATTGTCCGCGCCGCCCAAGGCGCGGATGTACGCCGTGGCGCGCTGGTTGTCGCTCATTGCTTCGGCCGGTGCCACTTGGCCGTCTTCACGGCCCGGGGTTTTCAGGTTGAAGCGGCGAATGCAGTAGCTGAACACCGTGTAGTAGATCGCTGCGTACGCCAGCCCCACCGGCACCACCAGCCAGCCATTGGTGGACTTGCCCCAGCCCAGCACCATGTCGATAAACCCGCCGGAGAAGGTAAAGCCCAGGTGGATATTCAGCATATTGGTCACGGCCATCGACAGACCGGTGAGCAGCGCATGGATCAGGTACAGGAACGGCGCGAGAAACATGAATGCGAATTCAATCGGCTCGGTCACGCCGGTGAGAAACGAGGTCAGCGCCATCGACAGGAAGATCCCGCCCATCACCTTGCGCCGTTCCGGCAGGGCGTTGCGGTACATCGCCAGGCACGCGGCGGGCAGGCCGAACAGCATCACCGGGAACATGCCGGTCATGAATTGGCCACCTTTGGGGTCACCGGCAAAATAGCGGGTCAAGTCGCCGGTCACTACGGCGCCGGTGGCCGGGTCGGTGAAGCTGCCGAACACAAACCAGGCCATGTTGTTGAGGATGTGGTGCAAGCCGGTGACGATCAGCAGGCGGTTGAACACGCCGAACACGAACGCGCCGATGCTGCCGCTTTCCATCAGCAGCACGCCGAAACTGTTGATGCCGTGCTGGATCGGCGGCCAGATCAGGCCAAAGATCACCCCCAGCCCAACCGCTGAGAACCCGGTGACAATCGGCACGAACCGTCGCCCGCCGAAGAAGGCCAGGTACTCAGGCAGCTTGATGTCCTTGAAACGGTTATACAGCGCACCGGCCATCAGGCCGCTGGCGATCCCGGCGAGCATGCCCATGTTGATGCTGGTGTCCATCACCTTGAGGGTAGAGATCATCACCAGGTAGCCAATCGCACCGGCCAGCCCGGCTGTGCCGTTATTGTCGCGGGCAAAGCCCACGGCGATACCGATGGCGAAGATCAGCGCCAGGTTGGCGAAGATCGCCTGGCCGGCATCGTGCATCACTGCGATGTTGAGCAGGTCGGTATCGCCCAGGCGCAACAGCAGGCCGGCAATCGGCAGGATGGCGATAGGCAGCATCAGCGCGCGGCCCAGGCGTTGCAGGCCTTCGATGAACAGTTGGTACATGGCGGGTCTCCTTTTTCTTGTTGTTGTCAGCTCAGCGGCCAGTGGTGTTGACAGGCTTGGCGTACGGCTTTGGCGCTGCTCAGGTCGAGCAGGCTAAGGCTCAGTTGCCGGCATTGCGCCGCATCCAGGTGGCGGACGCGGTCCTTGATTTCTGCGATTTGCGGCGGGCTCACCGACAGCTCGCTGACCCCCAGGCCGATCAGTGCGGGGGTGGCCAGCGGGTCGGACGCCAGCGCGCCGCAGACGCCAACCCAGCGCCCATGCTTGGCTGCGCCGTCGCAGGTTTGGGCGATCAGCCGCAGCAGCGCCGGGTGCAGCGCGTCGACCCGCGCGGCGAGGCCGGCGTGGTCGCGGTCCATGGCCAGGGTGTACTGGGACAGGTCATTGGTGCCGATGGACAGGAAGTCCGCATGTTCAGCCAGTTGTTCGGCCATCAGCGCGGCGGCGGGAACTTCGATCATCACCCCCAATTCAGGGCGCTGGGTCAGCTTCAGCTGCGCACACAGTTCATCCAGGCGCTGGCGGATCTCCAGCAGTTCGTCGACTTCGCTGACCATCGGCAGCAGGATGCGGCAGCGCGCCAACGGTGTGAGTTGCAGCAGCGCGCGCAGTTGCTGGTCGAGCAGTTCGGGACGCACCTGGGCCATGCGGATACCGCGCAGGCCCAAGACCGGGTTGGCTTCGACGGGCAGGGGCAGGTAGTCGAGTTGTTTGTCGCCGCCCACATCGATGGTGCGGATGATCACCGACTTGTCGCCCATGGCGTCCAGCACGGCTTGATAGGCCTGGCGTTGCTCCTGTTCATCCGGCGCGGTGCGGCGGTCGACAAAGAGGAATTCGGTACGCAGCAGGCCGACACCATCGGCGCCGTTTTCAAACGCTGTTTGGGCGTCGGCGCTGGAGGCAACATTGGCGGCCACTTCAATGCCTACGCCGTCACTGGTGCGTGCCGGCTGGTGAGCCTGGGCCTGTTGCTGTTGGCGGCGCAGTTTTTGCGCGTCGCGAATCTGGTGCACTTGAGCGTGACGGGCTTCGCTGGGCGCCAGTTCCAGGCGACCGTTGGCGGCGTCCAGCACCACCCGCTGGCCTTGCGGTACGTCGAGGACTTCGCTGCCCAGCGCGACCACGCAGGGCAGCCCTTTGCCGCGCGCCAGAATCGCCACATGGGAGGTCGCGCCGCCTTCGGCCATGCACAGGCCGACGGCCTGCTGCGCGCTCAGTTGCAGCAAATCCGAGGGCGTCAGTTCATGGGCGCTGACGATGGCGCCAGCGGGTAACTCGAAGTGCCAGGCTTCACCCAGCAATGTGCGCAGCACGCGTTGTTGTAGGTCGCGCAGGTCGTTGGCGCGCTCGGCGAACAATGGCTTGCCCAATGCCAGCAGCACTGCGCACTGGGCCTGGATCGCATCGCGCCAGGCATGGGTGGCGGCGCTGCCTTGCTCGATGGCACCCGTGGCGGCTTCCAGCAGGGTCGGGTCTTCCAGCAGGGCCAGGTGGGCGGCGAAGATGTCTTCTTCCTCGACGTTTTTACGCTGGCGGGCGTGCTCCAGGGTGTTGCGAATTTCACCGCGCACCTGCTCCAGCGCCGTGTCCAGACGTTGCAGTTGTTCGTCGGCCGAATGCTGGCCCGTGTCTGCGGGCAGCTCGATACCGCTCAGGCGAAACAGCGGCCCGCAGACCAGGCCGGGCGCCGCGCAGACGCCTTGCAATACACCGGCTTCGGTATTGGCTCGGCGTGGCGTAACGGCGGCAGGCGCGTGATGTTCTTCTTTCATCGGTGCAGACAGCGCGGCAACCAAGGCCTGCAACGCCGCCTCGCAGTCCTTGCCCCGGCAAGTGACGCGCACTTCGTCGCCTTCGCCGATGCCGAGCCCCATCAAACCGATCAAGCTGTCGCAGGCGGCCGACTTGTCAGCGTAGTGCAAGCGCGCCTGGCTGCTGAAACCCTGGGCCGTCTTGCGGATCAGCGCTGCGGGCCGAGCATGCAAGCCGCCTCGATGGGTGATGTGCACACGGGCGCTGGCTTCTTCGATGGAGTTATCCACAGCCGTCTGAGCGGGCGCTGTCGACCGCGCGATGACCTGCATCAGTGGCTCGCCGACGTTGACGGTTTGCGACGCCAGAGGCAGCACGTCAAAGTGCTCGCCATTGGTTAGGATGATCAGGCTGATAAGGCTCTTGCACTGGCGCGCAATGCAATCCAGGTCAAACCGTACCAGCGCCTGGCCCAGGCTCACCCGCGCGCCCTGTTTGACCAGCAGCGCAAAGCCTTCGCCCTTCAGCTCGACGGTGTCGATGCCCAGATGCATCAGCAGCTCGGCGCCATTGTCGGCGCGGATTGTCAGCGCGTGGCCGGTACGCGCGACGTGAATGATCTCGCCGTCGCAGGGCGCATGCAGGCAGCTGTTAAGCGGGTCGATCGCAAGGCCTTCGCCCATGGCACCGCTGGCGAATACTTCGTCGGGGACGTTGCCCAGGGTCAGCACCGGCCCACTGAGGGGGGCGCTGAGGGTTACTGCATTATTGTTGTTAGACATGGGCACGGTACTCATCAGGAAAACACGGCACACCACTCAGTGAGTGCGGGTGACTTTGCTCAGGTGGCGCGGTTGGTCCGGGTCCATGCCGCGGGCGACCGCCAGACCGGCGGCCATGACGTAGAAACTCTGGATCGCCAGCACCGGGTCCAGGCTCGGGTGTTCGGCGCGGCTCAGGGTCAGGTCGCGTTCGGCGATATCGTCCGGCGCGGCCAACAGCACGCGGGCACCGCGCTGGCGCATGTCGGCGGCCAGGCTCAACAGGCCTGCCTGCTCGGCGCCGCGCGGGGCAAACACCAACAGTGGATAGTTGTCGCCGATCAAGGCCATCGGCCCATGGCGCACCTCGGCGCTGCTGAAGGCTTCGGCCTGGATCGCCGAGGTTTCCTTGAGCTTGAGTGCGGCTTCCTGGGCAATGGCAAAACCGGCGCCACGGCCGATCACCATCAGGCGCTGACTGTCGCGCAGGGCGTCGATGGCGCGGCTCCAATCCTGGCGGGCCGCTTCACGCAGGCCATCGGGCAACGCCTGGCAGGCTTGCAGCAGGTCGGCTTCCTGATTCCAGTGGCCGACCAACAGCGCGCTGGCGCTGAGGGTGGCGATAAAGCTTTTGGTCGCGGCCACGCTGAGTTCCGGCCCGGCGCACAGCGGCACGTGGAATTCACAGGCGGCTTCCAGCGGCGAGTCTTCGGCGTTGACCAACGAGATGCTCAAAGCCCCGCGCTTACGCAGCAGGCGCAGGCTGTTGACCAGGTCCGGGCTTTGGCCGGACTGCGAGAAACCGAACGCCACCTGGCCGCTGACCTTCAACGGCGCTTGCAGCAAGGTCACCACCGACATCGGCAACGACGCCACCGGAATGCCCACATGTTGCATGGCCAGGTAGGCGAAATAGCTGGCGGCGTGGTCCGAGCTGCCACGGGCGATGGTCATCGCCACTTGCGGCGGCTGGCGGCGCAGGCGGCCGGCGATTTCTTCCAGTGCCGGGTTCAGGCGTTGCAGTTGCGCCGCGACGGCGTCACAGGAGGCCAAGGCCTCTTCAAGCATTTTTGAAGACAATGGTTTCTCCTTCGACCATGACGTCGGTGAGTTGCAGGGAGCGGTCCAGGCGTACGCAGTCGGCAAAGCTGCCGGGTTGCAGGCGGCCGCGTTCTTCCAGGCCCAGGTAATCCGCAGGAAATTGCGACAGGCGTTGTGAGGCTTCGCTGATGGGCAGGCCGATTTTCACCAGGTTGCGCAGCGCCTGGTCCATCGTCAGGGTGCTGCCCGCCAGCGTGCCGTCCGCCAGGCGTACGCCGCCCAGGCATTTGGTGACGGTGTGGCTGCCCAGCTTGTATTCGCCATCGGGCATGCCGGCGGCGGCGGTGGAGTCGGTAACGCAATACAGGCAAGGGATCGACCGTAGCGCCACGCGTATCGCGCCGGGGTGCACATGCAGCAGGTCCGGAATCAACTCGGCGTACTTGGCGTGGGCCAGCGCGGCGCCGACGATCCCCGGCTCGCGGTGATGCAACGGGCTCATCGCGTTGTACAGATGGGTAAAACTGGTGGCGCCCGCGGCGAGGGCGGCGACGCCTTCTTCATAGCTGCCCAAGGTGTGGCCGATCTGCATGCGTACGCCGCGCTCGCTGAGGGTGCGGATCAGGGCGTCGTGGCCGGCGATTTCCGGGGCGATGGTGATCACTCGGATGGGCGCCAGGCGCAGGTACGCCTCGACTTCTTCCATCAGCGCGGTGTGGGCGAAGTTGGGTTGGGCGCCAAGTTTGCCTGGGTTGATGTAAGGCCCTTCCAGGTGTACGCCGAGTACTCGGGCGCTGCCGGCAGGGCGCTGCTCGCAAAAGCCGCCGAGTTGACCGAGCACGCTGGAGATTTCATCCACTGGCGCGGTCATGGTGGTGGCCAGCAGCGAGGTGGTGCCAAAGCGCACGTGGGTGCGGGTGATGGTTTCGAAGGCGTCGATGCCTTCCATGATGTCCTTGCCACCGCCGCCGTGCACATGCAGGTCGATAAAGCCCGGCAGCAGGTAGGGCAAATCATTTTGCGTCGGGTCGCAAGGCACGCCTTCAATGGCGGTCACCTTGCCGTGTTCATGCACCAGGCGGCCGCGAATCCAGCCGTGGGGCGTGAGGATATTATCTTCGGACATGGGCAGTTCTCTAAGGCCGCTACTCGGCGGCAAAGTCATATCGACGCAGCTCTGCGACAAAGTCGTAGTAGTCGTTGCGGCAGTAGGTGTCGGTGATTTCAATCGGCGTGTTGTCGGCGGTGTAGCCCACGCGGGTCATCAGCAGCATGGCGGTGCCGGGGGCGATGCCCACCAGGGCGGCGAACTCGTCCGAGGCGTTGACCGCCTGGATATGCTGCAGGGCACGGACGATGGGCTTGCCGATACTTTCCAGGTACTCGTACAGCGAGCTGCCGATGGCTTGCGGTTGCGGCAGCACCGAGGCGGGCATGGTGGTCATCTCAATGGCCATGACGGTGTCGTCGGCTTTACGCAAACGCTTGAGGCGCGCCACTTTGTCGGTGGGCGACAGGGCCAGGCGGATCAGCTCTTCATGGGTCGGCGGGGTGATGTCACGCTCCAGCCATTGGGAGCTGGGCACAAAGCCCTTGAGGCGCAACATCTCGCTGAAACCCGACAGGCGTGAGAGCGGCTGTTCCAGGCGAGGCGTGATAAAGGTACCGGAGCCCTGGCTGCGGCGGATCAGGCCTTGGGCAAACAACACTTCCAGCGCCTTGCGGGCGGTGACTCGCGAGATGCTCAGTTGCTCGCTAAGGACGCGTTCAGACGGCAATGCCTGTTCGGATTTCCACTCGCCGGCATGGATGGCCGCTTCCAGCTTGCGGGCCAATTGCAGGTAAAGCGGCGTGGATTGTTTGTCGTCAGGGCGCAGGGCCAGGATGGGATTCATCTGTCAGGTTTCCGATGCGTTATTGGAGTGTTGTCGCCCGGTATTGGCCGGAAATTAATACCACTTAAATACCATGTCAATGCAGCGAAAACGGTGCAAATCCGGTTTTTATGGCCCTATAACGGGGCTCGGTCTTAAGTGGTATTAGAGAGGTCTTTATGGCGCGCAGAACGGCGCAGCCCGCGCGGTGAACTGGTATTCACCGGCGGGCGCTGTTGAAGGCGGGAAAAATTTTCGAATTATTTTACGAACGGTCGACGATTACGGCCGAATCTCGATCAGGGTGCCGTCTTTGACCAGGGTCCAGACTTCACGCATATCGACGTTGCGCATGGCGATGCAGCCGTCGGTCCAGTCCAGGGTGTGGAACCACTGTTCGGGATAGTCTTCGGTGTCAGGCGTGCCGTGGATCATGATCATGCTGCCGGGCTTCACGCCTTCGCGACGCGCGCGGGCGGCGTCGCTGATATTGGGGTAGGAGATGTGCATGGCCAGGTTGAAGCGGTCGCTGGTCTTGCGCCAGTCGATCCAGTACAGGCCTTCCGGGGTGCGGCGGTCGCCCTCTATCAGCTTGTGGCCCTTGGGGTTTTTGCCCAGGGAAATGCGGTAAGTCTTGATCGGCTTGCCGTCGTTGATCAGTTGCAATTGATGGGCGGACTTGAGCACCAGGACTTTTTCGACGGTTTTGCCGCCCAGGGTCTCCACGGTAGAAGCCGGCGAAAGGGTAGCGAACGATAGGCAGAGCAGAGCAAGCAACCAACGCATTAAAACGATTTCCCTTGATGCCGGATTATTATTGGGCGGGCTTGCCCATCGGCGGCACAGCCTCGCTGCGCACCGGGTAGGACTCAAGTCTGCGGTCAGCGAAAAAGCATTCTAAGGTACGTCCCACCGTGCGGAAAGCCAGCTCGGACCAAGGGATGTCGGCTTCGTCAAACAACTGCACTTCAAGGCTTTCGGGGCCTGCGGCGAAGTCCAGGTCGACCAGTTCGGCGCGGTAGAAGATATGCACCTGGTTGATGTGCGGCACATCGATCAGGGTGTAAATCGCCAAGTTGCGCACGCGGGCGCAGGCTTCTTCCTGGGTTTCGCGCGTGGCGGCCTGTTCGACGGTCTCGCCGTTTTCCATAAAGCCCGCGGGCAGGGTCCAGTAACCCAGGCGCGGCTCGATGGCGCGTCGGCACAGCAGCACTTTATCGCCCCACACCGGCACGGTCCCGGCGACGATATTGGGGTTCTGATAGTGAATGGTCGAGCAGTGATCACACACAAAACGCAGGCGCCCGTCGCCTTCTGGAATGCGTTGGGTGACCGGTTTACCGCACTGGCTGCAGAATTTCATGCTGGGGTTCCTGGAAAGTGCGCCTATCTTGGCGTGGCGGGCAGGGGCCTGCAAGTTGTCGTTTAGCGACACCCGCCGGGTTTTGGGGTTGGGCGCCCGCACGCTTTGGTGCATGATGCATGGTAGCCAACAGACCGAGATGACTCATGCTGGACGAGCTACTTCGCCGGGTAAGCAACCACACCCCCCACACGCTGGAAACCGACGGGCGTTTCCCCGAGGCTGCGGTGCTGGTGCCGATTACCCGCAGTGATGAACCCGAGCTGATCCTGACCCTACGCGCCAGCGGCCTGTCGACCCACGGTGGCGAAGTGGCGTTTCCCGGCGGTCGTCGCGACCCCGAAGACCCGGACCTGATTTTCACCGCCCTGCGTGAGGCCGAAGAGGAAATCGGCCTGCCGCCTGGCTTGGTCGAAGTGATCGGCCCGTTGAGCCCCCTGATCTCCCTGCATGGTATTCGCGTCACACCTTATGTCGGCGTGGTCCCTGATTACGTCGAATACCTGGCCAATGATGCAGAGATTGCCGCCGTTTTCAGCGTACCCCTGGACTTTTTCCGACAGGATCCGCGCGAACATACCCACAGAATCGATTACCAGGGCCGCAGTTGGTATGTGCCCAGCTATAGGTTTGGCGAATACAAGATTTGGGGGCTGACGGCGATCATGATCGTCGAGTTGATCAACCTGCTCTATGACGACGCCCAGATCAGCCTGCACCAGCCGCCCAAGAGCTTCATCAATATCTAAGCCATCGTTTGAATGGCAAGCCGTGAGGACACACCATGAAATACCGCCTGGGCGACGCCCGCGTCGAGACGCATCCCAACAGCTGGGTGGCGCCGAACGCCACGCTGGTGGGCAAGGTCAAGCTGGAAGAGGGCGCCAACGTCTGGTTCAACGCGGTATTGCGTGGCGACAACGAACTGATCCTGATCGGCAAGAACAGTAATGTGCAGGACGGCAGCGTGATGCACACCGATATGGGCTATCCGCTGACTCTGGGCACGGGCGTGACCATCGGCCATAACGCCATGCTGCACGGCTGCACCGTGGACGATTACAGTCTGATCGGCATCAATGCAGTGATCCTCAACGGCGCGAAAATCGGCAAGCACTGCATCATTGGCGCTAACTCGCTGATTGGCGAAGGCAAGGAAATTCCCGATGGCTCGCTGGTCATGGGCTCGCCGGGCAAAGTGGTGCGGGAGTTGACCGACGCCCAGAAGCGCATGCTCGAAGCCAGCGCCGCCCACTATGTGCATAACTCACAGCGCTATGCCCGCGACCTGGCTGAGCAGCAAGAATGAACCCGATTGAACGCCCCGTTGGCTCGCCGTGCGTGAGCATTTGCGCGCTGGATGATGACGACATCTGCACCGGCTGCCAGCGCACCGTGGATGAAATCACGCGCTGGAGCCGCATGGACAACGCCGAACGCCGGGTGGTGTTGGGCTTGTGCCACGAGCGAGCGGTGGCGGCTGGGCTGGTGTTTATGGCTTCTGGTAAATCCGGCGCCTGATAGATCGCCATCGGGGGCAAGCCTCCTCCCACACTTAACCGCGTTTAATCTGTAGGAATACGGTCAAAATGTGGGAGGGGGCTTGCCCCCGATGAGGCCCTCCCAGACGACATATTTCAAAATGTGAAGTACCCTGTGCCCCTTGTTCACAGGTCTCTCGCCCCATGCTCTTCCTGATCGCCTACATCAGCAGCGTCGTGCTGATCAACTTCGCTTTCTCCACCGCCCCGCACCTTGACGTGATCTGGTCCGCCTGGGGTGGCCTGGTATTTATTCTGCGCGACATGGTGCAAACCCGCTTCGGCCACGGTGCGATCATCGCCATGTTGGCGGCGCTGGTACTGTCCTATGTCACTTCCGACCCTGCCATTGCCCTTGCCAGTGCCACGGCATTCGCGGTGTCCGAATGCATCGACTGGCTGGTGTTCAGCATCACCAAGCGCCCGCTCCACGATCGCCTGTGGATAAGTTCGGCGCTGAGCATTCCCCTCGACACGTTTATCTTCTTCGGCCTGATCGGCGCGCTGACGCCGGCGGTGGTGGGTACGGCCTTGGCGTCGAAATTCGCCGGGGTCACGGTGGTGTGGCTGATCATGGCCTGGCGTATCCGCAAGCGGGCCGTCGCCAACTGAGGCCAATTTTTACAGTTCATGTAAAATGCCGGCCTTTCTCCCCATGATCCGCTCCCCTGAGGACCTGAGATGACCCGAATCGGAACTCCATTGTCGCCAACCGCGACCCGCGTTTTGCTGTGTGGCTGCGGTGAGCTGGGTAAGGAAGTGGTGATCGAACTGCAACGCCTGGGCGTTGAAGTGATTGCCGTGGATCGCTACGCCAATGCGCCGGCCATGCAGGTTGCCCACCGTAGCCATGTGATCAACATGCTCGACGGCGCCGCCCTGCGTGCGGTGATCGAAGCGGAAAAACCGCACTTCATCGTGCCGGAAATCGAAGCCATCGCCACCGCTACCCTGGTGGAGCTGGAAGCCGAAGGCTTCACCGTGATCCCGACCGCGCGCGCCACGTCGCTGACCATGAACCGCGAAGGCATCCGTCGCCTGGCCGCCGAAGAACTGGACCTGCCGACGTCGCCGTACCATTTTGCCGACACCTTTGAAGACTACAGCAAGGCTGTCCAGGATCTGGGCTTCCCGTGCGTGGTCAAGCCAGTGATGAGCTCGTCGGGCAAAGGCCAGAGCTTGCTGCGCAGCGCTGACGATGTGCAGAAGGCCTGGGATTACGCCCAGGAAGGCGGGCGGGCCGGCAAAGGCCGCGTGATCATCGAAGGTTTTATCGACTTCGACTACGAAATCACCTTGCTGACCGTGCGCCATATCGGCGGCACCACCTTCTGCGCGCCAGTCGGCCACCGTCAGGAGAAGGGCGACTATCAGGAATCCTGGCAGCCACAGGCCATGAGCCCGGTTGCCCTGGCGGAATCCGAGCGCGTTGCCAAAGCCGTGACCGAAGCTTTGGGTGGCCGTGGTCTGTTTGGCGTGGAGCTGTTCATTAAGGGCGATCAGGTGTGGTTCAGCGAAGTGTCGCCGCGCCCGCACGACACGGGTCTGGTGACCTTGATTTCCCAGGATCTATCGCAGTTTGCCCTGCACGCGCGCGCCATTCTGGGCTTGCCAATCCCGTTGATTCGCCAGTTCGGGCCTTCGGCCTCGGCGGTGATTCTGGTGGAAGGGCAGTCGACCCAGACCGCATTCGCCAACCTCGGCGCTGCACTGAGCGAGCCGGACACCGCGTTGCGTCTGTTTGGTAAGCCAGAAGTGAATGGCCAGCGCCGCATGGGCGTGGCGTTGGCGCGGGATGAGTCGATTGAAGCGGCTCGGGCCAAGGCAACCCGTGCTTCCCAGGCGGTTGTGGTAGAGCTCTAGAAAGCATCGGGGGCAAATCGAATCTTCGCACCGCCCCTCCCACACTTGACCGCGTTTAATCTGTAGAAATGCGCTCAAAATGTGGGAGGGGCGGTGCGAAGATTCGACTTGCCGCCGATAGCGGTCTATCAGGCAACCTTGTTCAAATCATTATCCCGCGTCTCTTTCAGGCACAGCACAGCAATCAAGCTGAGCAACGCTGCCGCCGACACATACCCGCCGACATAACTGAGCCCGCCCATCGCCACCAGCTTGGTTGCGAAAAACGGTGCCGCCGAAGCTCCCACAATTCCACCCAAGTTATACGCCGCCGAAGCGCCGGTATAACGCACGCGGGTTGGGAATAGCTCTGGCAGCAGGGCGCCCATCGGTGCGAAGGTCACACCCATCAGGAACAGCTCCAGCGCCAGGAACAGTGCCACGGCCCAGGTCGAGCCGTGAGTCAGCAGTGGCTCCATGGTGAAGCCGGACAGGATCGCCAGGACTGCGCCGACGATCAGCACCGGCTTGCGCCCGTACCGATCACTGGCCAAGGCAGCCAACGGTGTGGCCAAACCCATGAACAGCACCGCGAAGCACAGCAGGCCAAGGAATGTCTCGCGGCTGTAGCCCAAGGTCGACACGCCGTAGCTCAGGGAGAACGCCGTGGTGATATAGAACAGCGCATAGCACACCACCATCGATGCGGCGCCCAGCAGCACCGGCAGCCAATGCTGGCTGAACAATTCCACCAGCGGCACCTTTACCGGTTTTTCCTTGGCCACGGCGTTGGCGAACACCGGGGTTTCATGCAATTTCAACCGCGCGTACAGGCCGACCATCACCAGTGCTGCGCTGAGGATGAACGGGATGCGCCAGCCCCAGCTACGGAATTGCTCGTCGTTGAGGCTCATGGCCAGGATCAGGAACAAGCCGTTTGCGGCCAGGAAGCCGATCGATGGGCCAAGCTGCGGGAACATGCCGAACCAGGCGCGTTTGCCCTTTGGCGCATTCTCGGTAGCCAGCAGCGCCGCGCCGCCCCATTCCCCGCCCAGGCCAAGGCCCTGGCCGAAACGCAGCACGCACAACAGAATCGGCGCCCAGGCCCCGATGCTGTCATAGCCGGGCAGCAAACCGATCAACGTGGTGCACACGCCCATCAGCAGCAGTGAAGCCACCAGCGTCGACTTGCGGCCGATACGGTCGCCAAAGTGGCCGAACAGCGCTGAACCCAGTGGGCGGGCGATAAAGGCGATACCGAAGGTCAGGAATGACGCCAGCATCTGCGCGGTGCCGGAGGTTTGCGGGAAGAATACCGGGCCGATCACCAGGGCAGCGGCGGTGGCGTAGATATAGAAGTCGTAGAACTCGATGGCGGTACCGACGATGCTCGCGGTGGCGACTCGTGCAGTCGAGTTGGTTGGGGCGGCGGTCGCAGCCTCGTTATAGGTGGTGCTCATTGAGTTATCCCTGACAGTCATTGCGCGTTTGGACGCGGATTATTATTGGTCGAACACCCCTGGATCAGGGGTGTGCGCGGGGCGGCTCGGGATGGGAGCGTACACCGGTCAGACAGGATGCTGCGGTGCCTGGACGCGCTCAGTGCGGATAGCACACGGTCGGGCGGGGCTTGGGTAAGCCGACCCGATTATAGGAAGGGGGTTGCGCATCGAACAAGCGGATTAAACGGCCACCGGCACTCGACTGGTGTGCCAGATCAGTACCTTGCTCACCCGGTTGTCCTCGGTTTCGAGGATTTCCAGGCGGTAGCGGCCGATCTTCAGGCACACCGCGCAATCCGGAATGGTCTCCAGGGCTTCGGTCACCAGGCCGTTGAGCGTCTTGGGGCCGTCGCTTGGCAGGTGCCATCCCAGGCTCTTGTTCAGTTCGCGGATCGAAGCGGCGCCATCAATGATGTAGCGGCCATCGGGCTGCGCTTCGATATGCGGGTTGTCCGTACCTTGTTCACTTTCGAACTCTCCGACGATTTCTTCGAGGATGTCTTCCAGAGTAACGATGCCCAGCACTTCGCCATATTCATCCACCACCATGCCCAGGCGCCGCTGCTGTTTGTGGAAGTTCAGCAGTTGCAGCTGGAGGGGCGTGCTTTCCGGTACGAAGTAGGGTTCGTAGGAGGCCTCGAGCAAGGCTTCCTTGGTGAGGCTGGCGTCCGGCAGCAGATGCTGTATCAGCCGGGTGTTCAGTACGGCTTCGACCTGATTGATGTCACTGTGGAACACCGGCAGGCGAGTGCGCGGTGAGGTGCGCAGTTGCTCGATGATTTCTTCGATCGAGTCATCCAGGTTGATACCGTCCACTTCGCTGCGGGGTACCAGGATGTCATTGACGGTGATGTTGTCCAAGGCGTGGATGCCCGGCATGCGAGGGGTGCGGCTGTCGTCGGCCTCGGGCTGCGGCTCATCGTCGTGGTCGGGCTGTGGCTCGTCGCTGTTTTTCACCACGCCGGGCTTTCGGGCAAACGGGCGTAGCAGCAACAGGCTGATGCCATTGAGCAGCCAGGCGGCGGGATAGAGGATTTTCAATGGCACGCCCAGCAGCGTGTTGCCGAAGCCCAGCACCGCTTGCGGATGGCGGGTTGCCAGGGCGCGTGGCAGGTAGTCGGCCAGGATCAGTAGAACAGCGCAGGAGATCAGCCAGCCGAGCCACGGGCCGTTCTGTGCCCAGGCATAAATCGCCAGCAGGGTACAGAGGATTACCACGGCCGCACGGCACAGGCTGTTGCACAGGATCAGGCTGTGGCGCGGGAAACTCAGGCGGGCGGCAGCCTTGTCGCCCTGACGTGTACCGGGGCGCAGGGCCAGCAGGTGTTGTTGTGCGGCTTCGATGGCGGTAAACAGCGCCGCCCATAACACCAGCAAGGCGATTACCGCGAGCATCGGCCCAAGGGGCAAGTTGTCCATGATTGCTGCCCGTCAAATATGCAGGATGTATTCGCGAACCAGCTTGCTGCCGAAATAGGCCAGCATCAGCAGGCAGAAACCGGCCAGGGTCCAGCGGATCGCCTTGTGCCCGCGCCAGCCGAGGCGATTGCGGCCCCACAGCAACACGCTGAACACCACCCAGGCCAGGCACGCCAGCAGGGTCTTGTGCACCAGGTGCTGGGCAAACAGGTTCTCGACGAACAACCAGCCGGAGATAAGCGACAGCGAGAGCAGCGTCCAGCCGGCCCATAGGAAACCGAATAGCAGGCTTTCCATGGTTTGCAGCGGAGGGAAGTTCTTGATCAGGCCGGAGGGGTGCTTGTGCTTGAGCTGGTGATCCTGCAGGAGCAGGAGCAGGGCCTGGAACACCGCGATGGTGAACATGCCGTAGGCCAGGATCGACAGCAGTATATGGGCGAGGATACCGGGTTCTTCGTCAATCACCTGCACCGTGCCGGTGGGCGCGAACTGCGCCAGCAGCACCGTCAGTACGCCCAGGGGGAAGAGCAGGACCAGTAGGTTCTCAACGGGGATCCGGTAGCAGGCCAGCAGCGTCAGCGCGATGACCGCTGCAGCGATCAAGCTGGCGGCACTGAAAAAGTCCAGGCCCAAGCCGACCGGCGTCATCAGGTGGGTGAACAGGCTCGCGGCGTGAGCCAGCAGGGCGAGTACACCCAGGCCGACCAGCAGGCGTTTGTCCGCCTTGGTGCCTTGGGCAAGACGAGTGCCCTGATAGAAGGTCGCAGCGGCATATAAGAGGGCGGCGGCGAGACTGGGTAGCAAACTGGGTGACAAGGGGACCATAAATCCTGATAGACAAGCCCGAAAGGCGCTGAGTTTGGCATACACCTGCGTTCCACGAAAGACTCCCGGACCAGACAGCGGGTGTGCATGGGCGCAGTCTTCGCTATAATCCGCGACCTGCCCACGCCGCAGGCTCGCCGAGCGCTGTTTTTAATAGCGATTTACCACAGCCTGGGCCGCCATTACCTCGGTCTACAATGCATTTCGATGATATAGGGCCTGAAAGGATCGCGCATGTTTGAAAACCTGACTGACCGTCTCTCGCAGACGCTGCGCCACGTAACCGGCAAGGCCAAGCTGACCGAGGACAATATTAAAGACACCCTGCGTGAAGTACGCATGGCGTTGCTGGAAGCCGACGTGGCCTTGCCTGTGGTCAAGGACTTCGTCAACTCGGTCAAAGAGCGCGCCGTGGGCACCGAAGTGTCCCGCAGCCTGACGCCGGGCCAGGCTTTTGTGAAGATCGTCCAGGCCGAACTCGAAAGCCTGATGGGCGCGGCCAACGAAGACTTGAACCTCAGCGCCGTACCGCCAGCCGTTGTGCTGATGGCCGGTCTGCAAGGTGCGGGTAAAACCACCACCGCCGGCAAGCTGGCGCGCTTCCTTAAAGAGCGCAAGAAGAAGTCGGTAATGGTTGTGTCGGCCGACGTGTACCGTCCGGCGGCCATCAAGCAGTTGGAAATGCTGGCGGGCGAAGTGGGCGTAACCTTCTTCCCGTCCGATCTGAGCCAGAAGCCAGTCGACATTGCCAACGCAGCTATTAAAGAGGCCAAGCTCAAGTTCATTGATGTCGTGATCGTCGATACCGCCGGTCGCCTGCACATTGATGAAGAGATGATGGGCGAGATCAAGGCGCTGCATGCCGCGATCAATCCGGTCGAGACACTGTTCGTGGTCGACGCCATGACCGGCCAGGATGCGGCCAACACCGCCAAGGCTTTCGGTGATGCGCTGCCGCTGACCGGCGTGATCCTGACCAAGGTCGACGGCGACGCCCGTGGCGGTGCTGCGCTGTCGGTACGCGCCATTACCGGCAAGCCGATCAAGTTCATCGGTATGGGTGAGAAGAGCGAAGCGCTCGAACCGTTCCACCCTGAGCGTATCGCCTCGCGTATCCTCGGCATGGGCGATGTGCTCAGCCTGATCGAACAGGCCGAAGCCACCCTCGACAAGGACAAGGCCGATAAACTGGCCAAGAAACTGAAGAAGGGCAAGGGCTTCGACCTCGAAGACTTCCGCGACCAGCTGCAACAAATGAAGAACATGGGCGGCCTCGGCGGCCTGATGGACAAGCTGCCGAACATCGGCGGTGTGAACCTGGCGCAAATGGGCAATGCCCAAGGCGCGGCAGAGAAGCAGTTCAAGCAGATGGAAGCCATCATCAACTCCATGACCCCGGCCGAGCGCCGCGACCCTGAGCTGATCAGCGGTTCGCGCAAGCGTCGGATCGCCATGGGTTCCGGCACCCAGGTGCAGGACATCGGTCGCTTGATCAAGCAGCACAAGCAGATGCAGAAGATGATGAAGAAATTCTCCGCCAAAGGCGGAATGGCCAAGATGATGCGCGGCATGGGCGGTATGTTGCCCGGCGGCGGCATGCCGAAAATGTAAAGAATTCGAGCGCAAGTTTGCTTGCGCTCCGACCCACAGGGATGTGGGATCTCCAGCAAACCCGCCGTTGGCGGGGGCTGACCTGCCGTTTTAAACGACGGCTCTATAGCAGATCTGAATGGCACGCTGATAGGCGCCAGAAAAAGACATTTGCAAAAGTCCGGATATTCCTTAGAATATGCGGCCTTTCGGGCACCTATGCCCGCTGTGCATTTAGATTTGCAGCACCGACTACAGGAACGATGTTCACATGCTAACAATCCGTCTTGCCCTTGGCGGCTCCAAAAAGCGCCCGTTTTACCACTTGACCGTAACCGACAGCCGCAACCCGCGCGACGGTTCGCACAAAGAACAGGTTGGTTTCTTCAACCCTGTTGCTCGTGGTCAAGAAGTTCGTCTGTCCGTGAACCAAGAGCGCGTAGCCTACTGGCTGAGCGTTGGCGCACAGCCATCCGAGCGCGTTGCAAAACTGTTGAAGGACTCGGCTAAGGCCGCAGCCTGAGCAATATGAACGCGACGCCAGCTGTTGCTGATGATTTGATCGTTATCGGCAAGATTTATTCTGTTCATGGCGTTCGCGGCGAAGTGAAGGTGTATTCCTTTACTGATCCGACAGAAAACCTGTTGCAGTACAAAACCTGGACGCTCAAGCGCGAAGGTAGTGTGAAACAGGTCGAGCTGGTCAGTGGGCGTGGGAGCGATAAGTTCCTGGTCGCGAAGCTCAAGGGTCTTGATGATCGTGAAGAAGCTCGTCTTCTGGCTGGTTATGAGATCTGCGTGCCGCGCAACCTGTTCCCTGAATTGACCGACGGCGAGTACTACTGGTACCAGCTGGAAGGTC
>PJQF01000085.1_pt1 | contig 61046 bp, 54 predicted proteins | sample 1503741 | NCBI WGS metagenome assembly PJQF01 (sample SAMN07775949, study PRJNA414020) | Biofilm metagenome, whole genome shotgun sequencing project. | isolation source: biomolecule (vanillin) treated reverse osmosis membrane biofilm | place: India: Nagpur | collected 2017-03-21
GTGGGCGGTACTGAGCACGCGGTTGCGGATGGTCAGTTTGCCGATCTGGATCGGCTGGAACATTGCTTCGAAAGCCATGGCACGGTCCTCGGCTTACAACGGCTTGACGGTGAACAAGCCGTCATCGTGGCCCTCTTCGGAGCCTCCGTAGACTTGTTCGGCCACAGTGCGGATCTTGCTGCCACGGGCCTCAAGAATCTGGTCCATCGCGCCGGCAAACCAGCCGGTGAACATGTAGTCCACTTTGCGCCCGACCTTGCCGTACACGTAGACAAATGCCGAATGTTCGAGCTTGACGCTGGCGGTGCCTTTATCCAGGTCGATGTCCTGGATTTTGAACAGGCCCCAGCCGCGTTGCGACAGGCGCTTCATGTAGTGTTCAAACACCGCGACGCCTTCCAGGCCGTGGCATTCAGCTTCTTTTTCACACCAGTGCCAAGCGGATTTGTAGCCTGCTTTGTAGAGGATTTCGGCGTAGGCGTCAGCGCCCAGGACTTCTTCGATGCCCATGTGGTTGTTGACGAAGAAATGGCGCGGCACGTACAGCATCGGCAGGGCGTCGGAGGTCCAGACACCGGTTTCGCTGTCGACTTCGATAGGCAATTGAGGGGCGATCTTGGCCATGGAAACTTAACTCCAGAAAATTCGTTTGGATGCCCTCGGCGCCGGATGGCCGAGGGTAAAGAAGTGTCAGCGGTGGCTTATTCGCCCCAGACGTCCTTGAGCACGTTGACCCAGTTCTCGCCCATGATCTTGCGCACCACGCGCTCGCTGTGGCCGCGCTTGAGCAGGGTCTCGGTGAGGTTAGGGAACTCGCCCACGGTGCGGATGCCCAGCGGGTTGATGATCTTGCCGAAGCTGGTCAGGCGGCGGGCGTAGCCCTTGTCATGGGTCAGCATTTCGAAGAAATCCTGGCCATGGCCCTGGGTGAAGTCGGTGCCGATGCCAATGGCGTCTTCGCCGACGATGTTCATGGTGTATTCGATGGCTTCGGCGTAGTCGTCGATGGTCGAATCGATGCCCTTGGCGAGGAACGGCGCGAACATGGTCACGCCGACAAAGCCGCCGTGGTCGGCGATGAACTTCAGCTCTGCATCGGACTTGTTGCGCGGGTGCTCTTTAAGACCGGAAGGCAAGCAGTGGGAGTAGCACACCGGCTTTTTCGATTCGAGGATGACTTCTTCGGAGGTTTTGGAGCCGACGTGGGACAGGTCGCACATGATGCCGACGCGGTTCATCTCGCCGACGATCTCGCGCCCGAAGCCCGACAGGCCGCCGTCACGCTCGTAGCAACCGGTGCCGACCAGATTCTGGGTGTTGTAGCACATCTGCACCACACCAACGCCGAGCTGCTTGAAGATCTCGACGTAGCCGAGTTGGTCTTCAAACGCATGGGCATTCTGGAAGCCGAAAATGATGCCGGTCTTGCCCAGTTCCTTGGCGCGACGGATGTCGGCGGTGGTTTTCACCGGGATCACCAGGTCACTGTTCTCGCGGATCAGGGTCTGGCTGGCGACGATGTTATTGATGGTGGCCTGAAACCCTTCCCACACCGACACGGTGCAGTTGGCGGCGGTGAGGCCACCTTTGCGCATGTCCTCGAACAGGTCGCGGTTCCACTTGGCAATAATCAGCCCGTCGATAACGATGCTGTCGGCGTGCAATTCGGCTGGGCTCATCAGGCGTCCCCTTATTGGCGATTCATGCGCCGAATCGTCTGCCGGCGCTTTGGGGCCAGCATATGCCCAGGGGCAACCCGAGCCGGGTGCAAAAACGACAGGGGAATTGCCGAAAGCGTCAATCCACGACAAAGGCCTACATGACACGTCTGACTGACGACTGTTCTTTGTCTTACGCTTGAGCCAGAATTCCGCATCACCTGATATGAGACGGCGCAATGAAATCGATTTTCCTGGCTTTGGCACTCATCGCAACCGGCGTCCACGCGGCTGAAGACACCGACAGCACGCCGTGCGATGGCATCGAAAACGACAAGCAAACCCTGGAATGCGCCACTTACAACAAAACCACCGCCGAACAATTGTTGAAAGACAACTATCAGGGCCTGCTGGAACGCATGGGTTCTACCTATGGCAGCGACAAGACCAAGCTCGCCGACATTACCGCTCGTCTGAAGGACGCCCAGCAGAAGTGGGAAAAACTACGTGACGCCGATTGCGCGGTGGACACCTTCCCGGCAGTGACCGGCACCAAAGCCTATGCGATTGCGCAAAATGACTGCCTGGCGCGGATGAGTGATGAGCGGTCGGAGTTTTTGGAGTCGATTGGGCAGGAATGAGTAGGTCTGAATCGTTAAAAACAATTGAAAAGGACGTCACATGTACTACCCACGCGAAGCGCAACGAGACTTCCTGTTCACGCGCGCCACGTTGCTGTTTTTCGCCATGCTGGCATTGGCGCTGATGCTGTTTTTGTCCAAAGACCGGGGCGCACCCTATGCGCTGATCAAAGCGGCGCCCGTAGAGACCATCGGGCAAATCATTCAACTTGAAAGCATCGGCCCACGGGACTCAAGCACCAATGTGTACTATGCGTTCGATCATGAAGGCCAGCGCGTAGAAGGCATGGTGAACAACAGCAGCTACGTCGAAGACCGTGGCTACAAGGTTGGCGGTCCGGTCGAGGTGGTGTATTCAAAATGGTTCCCGACGGTGCATAGCATCAAGGCGAACCTGAAATCGAGCTCACCTAACTTCTACATTATGAGCGTCAGCGCCGGCTTGATGATTGTGTGCCTTATCCTGATGTTCTGGACGATCCACCAGATTTATCAGCATAAAGAGGAAGACAGGCATTACTGATACCGGCTACCCAGTCCTCCTCTTCTCAATAGGCTATTGAATGACAATTTGCGGCATCGAAATCAAAGGCAGCGAAGCCATCATCGCTGTCGCCTCCCTGGACAACCAGGCGCTGAGCCACGTCGCCCTGGCTACCAAGAAAATCGCCCTTGAAGACGATGATGAAGCGGCCAACGTCAAAGCCTTTGCCGCCCAGGTGAAGGCCTTCGTGCAGGCCAACGCCGTCACTCGCATCGCGATCAAGAAACGCAGCAAAAAAGGCGAATTCGCCGGTGGCCCGACCACGTTCAAGATTGAAGGGGTGTTTCAACTGCTGGAGGGGGTTGAGGTGACGTTGCTGTCGCCGCAGACCATCAATGCGCAGAACAAGAAGCACACCTTTGAACTGCCGGCGACGTTGAACAAGTATCAGCATGAGGCCTTCAAGACCGCGTGCTCCGCCCTGCTGAAGAAATAAGCCACGCCGAAATCCACTGTGGGAGGGGGCTTGCTCCCGATGGTGGTGGATCAGCTTGCTCATGCATTGGCTGACATACCGCTATCGGGAGCAAGCCCCCTCCCACACTGGGTCTGGGGTGTCTTCAGTGGGGTGTATGGCGCTTGTGCCGCAGCCAGTCGCCGAACGTTTTGTCCTCCAGGGCATACCCACCCCGGCTCGACTTCCACACCAGCTCCTTATCGCGCAACGCATCGATACAGGCCTGAATGGTCTGGGTGCCCGGCACCACGTCGCTGCCCATGTCCTCCAGCGCCTTGCTGACCGCTATCAGTGTGCTGTCGGTAAACGGCGCAAAAGGTTCGTTGTTGTGTGAGCGCTCCACCATCACCTCCAACACCGCACGCTGCGGGATCGTCAGGGCGTTCCAAGCGCTTTCGAATTCGGTCCATACACCCGCGCGCAGCAGTTCGGCGCGACTGTGCAGCAGTTCGCCCAGATTGCTGGCCTCGCCCAACTCCAACGCCACTTCGCCGATGATCGTGCGCAGCATTTCGGGACGACGACCGACCAACTCGAAGGCTTCGTCGATATCCGCAGCACTGAATTGATTGTCTTGGGCCAAGTGCGCATTGAGGTGCACGGTGTAGGCCTGGGTGAACTCTTTGCCCAGCAACGGAAACGGCGTAATGCTGGAGCCGAAAAACGGTTGGCTTTTGCCCAGCACCAAATGGGCCAGTTTGTCGCGATTGGAGCCCGTGAACACGAGATGCAATCCGCTGCCCTCCTCGTCACGGCCCTGGTTGAGTTGGTCCCGGGCAGCTTTGAGCGCGAACATCGCGTTGATACCCGAATCGCTGGTCAATGCGTGCTGCGCTTCGTCTATCACCAGCACGACGGTTTTTTGCGCAACGCTGTGGAGCAACTCCAAGGCTTGGGTCAACGTGGCGCCGACCGGCAATTGCGGCTTGCTGAAATCCCAGGACAGGGTACGCAGAAAGCTGAGCTTCTCGATCCCGATATTCTTGGCCAGCTTACGAATGCCCTTTTCATAGGGAACCAGCGCAGCAGCTATGGCGCTGGCGATCAACTCGGCGGGGTCCTTTTCCTTGTCGGCCCACAAATCCACGTACACGGTCAGCCAGCCCCGAAGCTGACACTCCGGGATCAGGTCTTCGCGTAAAAAAGTACTCTTACCGGTGCGGCGCGGCGCTGCGAGAAACAGGCCGGAAGTGAAATCCTGAATACCGGCCCCCACAAGACCATCGGCAATGCTGCGCGCCAGGACTGGGCGGCGGAACACGAAACCGCTGTTCTTGGTCATGGTTTTATACTCAATTATGGAAAGGACTATAAATTATAGCCACGAGTATAATTGACTATAATTGCCCGTCAAACCACCTCCCGTCGCCGATCCTCCCTCGGGCACTTCGCAAACCTAGCGCGATAGCTGCGCGTGAAATACGACGGCGACTCAAACCCACAGGCAATGCTGACTTCCAGCACGCTTAAATCGCTCTGGCGCAGCAGTTGCCGGGCCTTTTCCAGACGCAGGCCGAGGTAGAAGTTGCTGGGCGTGTCATTCAGATGCAGGCGAAACAGCCGCTCCAACTGGCGCCGAGTCACCTTGATCGCTTCGGCCAGGGCCAAGGTGCTCAAGGGCGGTTCGGTGTGTTGCTCCATTTCGCCGATCACTTGCACCAATTTTTTGTTGTTGATGCCGTAGCGCGTAGCGATCTGCATGCGCTGGTGGTCTTTGCGTGGGCGGATGCGGCCGAGTACGAATTGTTCGGAGACTTGAATCGCCAGTTCCGGGCCGTGGGCCTGGGCGATCAGGTCGAGCATCAGGTCGATGGACGCGGTGCCGCCGGCGCAGGTGATGCGGCGGCGGTCGATCTCGAACAGCTCCTGGGTGACGGTCAGGTGAGGATAGGACTCCTTGAACGCGTCGATGGCTTCCCAGTGCAGGGTCAGGCGATGGCCGTCAAGCAGGCCGGCTTCGGCGAGGACGCAGGCGCCGGTATCAATGGCGCCAAGGGTCACGCCGTCGTGGTCGAGGCGACGCAGCCAGTGTTCCAGGGCGGGGGTGGCGAACTGCAGCGGTTCAAAGCCGGCCACCACCAGCAAGGTCGCCCCTTTTTTCAGCGGCTCCAGCCCGGCATCCGCGTTGACCGACATGCCATTGCTCGCCAACACCGCGCCGCCATCGGCACTCAGCACATGCCAGCGGTACAGCTCGCCACGAAAGCGGTTGGCCACCCGTAGCGGTTCCAGCGCGGAGATAAAACCAATGGCCGAAAACCCCGGCATCAGCAGAAAGTAGAAATCCTGGGACATGGTGGCGCTCTCGTCGGACGGGCAGCGTGGCACTGTGATACTCCCGTTCAGGGGCGGATTCAAGGGGGCAGGTCGCTGCAGTGCAAGAGGTGGTCGCCGCCGTGCGTTTTGCTGGCCCCTGGCTTGCGTAACTTGGCTGCACGGCGCACAAAGACGCCGGACCCCACAATAACGACCTGCCGAGGGATCCACCATGAATCGACTGATCAGCCGCTGCGTGCTTGCACTCAGTGCCAGCGCTATTTTGAGCACCAATGTGATGGCAGCGGATGCCGCTTCATGCCAGAACGTGCGCATGGGCGTGGTGAACTGGACCGACGTCATCGCCACCAGCGCCATGACCCAAGTACTGCTCGACGGCCTCGGCTACAAGACCAAACAAACCAGCGCCTCCCAGCAAATCATCTTCGCCGGTATCCGCGACCAGCGCCTGGACTTGTTCCTGGGGTACTGGAACCCGCTGATGACCCAGACCATCACGCCATTTGTCGACGCCAAACAAGTCAAAGTCCTCGACAAGCCAAGCCTGGAAGACGCCCGCGCCACCCTCGCCGTGCCGACTTACCTGGCGGACAAGGGCCTGAAAACCTTCGCCGATATCGCCAAATTCGAAAAAGAACTGGGTGGCAAGATCTACGGCATCGAGCCGGGCTCAGGGGCTAACACCCAGATCAAGGCGATGATCGCCAAGAACCAGTTCGGCCTGGGCAAATTCCAACTGGTGGAATCCAGCGAAGCCGGCATGCTCGCCGCCGTCGACCGCGCCGTTCGCCGCAAGGAAGCCGTGGTGTTTTTTGGCTGGGCGCCGCACCCGATGAACGTCAACGTGGCGATGACTTACCTCACCGGCAGCGACGACGCCCTGGGCCCGAACGAAGGCATGGCAACCGTCTGGACCGTCACTTCGCCGACCTACGCCGAGCAGTGCCCCAATGTGCACAAACTGCTGACCAACCTGACCTTCACCGCGGCCGACGAGAGCCGAATGATGCAGCCGTTGCTGGATCACAAGGACGCTATCGAGTCGGCCAAGCAGTGGCTCAAGGATCACCCTCAAGACCAGGCTCGCTGGCTGGAAGGCGTGACCACCTTCGATGGCAAACCGGCCGCCGCCAACCTGCAATTGACCGGCAAGTAACACACTTTCAACCACTGCTTCGCAGCCAGACACGGCTGCGAACGGCATCACCACGCCTGTAAGGAACCGTCTCATGAATCACGACGTCATCATCACCTGCGCACTCACCGGTGCTGGCGACACGACCGCCAGAAGCCCACACGTGCCGGTCACCCCCAAACAAATCGCAGCCGCAGCGGTTGAAGCCGCCAAGGCCGGCGCCACCGTGGTGCACTGCCATGTGCGTGACCCCGAAACCGGCAAGTTCAGCCGCGACGTGGCGCTGTATCGCGAAGTGATGGAGCGCATCCGCGAGGCGGACATCGACATCATCGTCAACCTCACCGCCGGCATGGGCGGCGACCTGGAGATCGGCGGCGGCGAGAACCCCATGGAGTTCGGCCCCAATACCGACCTGGTCGGCCCGCTGACGCGCCTGGCCCATGTGGAAGAACTGCTGCCGGAAATCTGCACCCTGGACTGCGGCACCCTGAATTTTGGCGACGGCGACACGATTTACGTCTCCACCCCGGCGCAGCTGCGGGCGGGCGCCAAACGTATTCAAGAGCTGGGCGTTAAGCCTGAGCTGGAAATTTTCGACACCGGCCACCTGTGGTTCGCCAAGCAGATGATCAAGGAAGGCCTGCTCGACAACCCGCTGTTCCAACTGTGCCTGGGCATCCCATGGGGCGCGCCGGCCGACACCACCACCATGAAAGCCATGGTCGACAACCTGCCCGCCGACGCAGTGTGGGCGGGCTTCGGCATCGGCCGCATGCAAATGCCGATGGCGGCGCAAGCGGTACTGCTGGGCGGCAATGTGCGGGTAGGCCTGGAAGACAATCTGTGGCTGGACAAGGGCGTGCTGGCGACCAATGGGCAGTTGGTGGAACGGGCCAGTGAGATCCTCAGCCGCTTGGGCGCGCGAGTCATGACCCCCGCAGAGGGCCGGGCAAAGATGGGCCTCACCAAACGCCGCTGATCAACATGTGTGAGGGGGCTTGCCCCCGATGGCGGAGGATCAGCACCAGCTGTATCGACTGACACACCGCTATCGGGGGCAAGCCCCCTCCCACAGGGGATTACCAACCTCTTTAGGAATGTGCCATGAGCTTTATCACCGAAATCAAAACCTTCGCCGCGCTCGGCAGCGGTGTCATCGGCAGTGGCTGGGTATCCCGCGCCCTCGCCCACGGCCTTGATGTAATCGCCTGGGACCCGGCCCCCGGCGCCGAAGCCGCCCTGCGCAAACGCGTTGCCAACGCATGGGGAGCGCTTGAGAAAAAAGGCCTCGCACCCGGCGCATCCCAAGACCGCCTGCGCTTTGTCGCCACCATTGAAGAGTGCGTAAAAGACGCTGACTTCATCCAGGAAAGCGCCCCAGAACGCCTGGAGCTGAAGCTGGAATTGCACAGCAAGATCAGCGCAGCAGCCAAGCCCAATGCATTGATCGGCTCCAGCACCTCAGGCCTATTGCCGAGCGAGTTTTACGAGGGCTCGACCCACCCTGAGCGCTGCGTGGTCGGCCACCCGTTCAACCCGGTTTACCTGCTGCCATTGGTGGAAGTGGTCGGCGGCAAAAACACCGCGCCCGACGCTATTCAAGCCGCGATCAAGGTGTACGAATCCCTCGGCATGCGCCCGTTGCATGTGCGTAAGGAAGTACCGGGCTTCATTGCCGATCGCCTGCTCGAAGCGCTCTGGCGTGAAGCGTTGCACCTGGTGAATGACGGCGTGGCGACCACCGGCGAAATCGACGATGCCATCCGCTTTGGCGCAGGGTTGCGCTGGTCGTTCATGGGCACCTTCCTGACCTACACCCTGGCGGGCGGCGATGCGGGGATGCGGCATTTCATGGTGCAGTTTGGTCCGGCACTGCAGTTGCCGTGGACGTATCTGCCAGCGCCCGAGCTGACTGACAAACTGATTGATGATGTGGTGGATGGCACTAGCGATCAGTTGGGTACACACAGCATTTCGGCACTGGAACGCTATCGTGATGATTGCCTGTTGGCGGTGCTGGAAGCGGTAAAAACCACCAAAGCCAAGCACGGTATGACTTTCGCCGAATAACCCACGTGGGAGGGGCGGTGCGACGATTCGACTTGCCCCCGATAGCATTGGATCAGTCAAGAAATCTGGCAACTGACACACCGCTATCGGGGGCAAGCTCCTCCCACATTTTGACCGAGTACTGATCCGGGAGTTTTCCATGCCTGCACTGACGACCTACACCACAGCAATCCTCCCCGAGTGGGTCGACTACAACGGCCACCTGCGCGACGCGTTCTACCTGCTGATCTTCAGCTACGCGACCGACGCGCTGATGGACACGTTGGGCCTGGACAGCGAAAACCGCGACGCCAGCGGCCACTCGCTGTTCACCCTGGAACTGCACCTGAACTACCTGCATGAGGTGAAACTCGGCGCCGAGGTTGAGGTGCATACCCAACTGATCGCCCATGACGCCAAGCGGCTGCACCTCTATCACAGCCTGCATCTTGTGGGCGAAGAGCGGGCGCTGGCGGGTAACGAACAGATGCTCTTGCACGTCGATCTGGCCGGCCCGCATTCGGCGCCGTTTACCGAGGCGACGCTGGAAAAAATCATCGCTGTCAGCGCTGCACAGGCTGACCTGCCCAAGCCTGCCCTGCTTGGCCGTGTCATCGGTTTGCCGGTCAGACAATAAGCAAAAAAAAACCCCGATCCAATGTGGAGTGGATCGGGGCAGAGTGCCTTGTGTGAGCCGTACATCCCGAGGGTGACCAAACCGTCAAGCTGTGTGCCTGGGTTCAGTGTGCCGATAAGTGCGGTTGGCAAATGGCCCGAAAACGACACGCTCATAGCCATCTGAGGCATTCGCGCATTCTGCCCTTGCCGACCGCATGGGCGGCTACCAGAATCCCAGTCAGACCTCGCTCCCCTCACCAGGATAAACGTCATGATGCATGCGGATTTGATTGACCAGGATGACCTGCTGGGCCAACTGCGCTCACTGGGTTTCGACGTGTCCAGCGGCGCCACCGCTGAGCAGGCCTGCGAGTGCGCCGTGCGCGGTTTGAGCGAAGCACGGGCCAAAGCGCTCAAGGGCATGGTGGAACAGATGTACAGCGGCAGCGCGACGATCCTGCCGGCGGTGCGTCAGGCGATTGATAAGCAGCTGTTGCCGGCTTTGGTGCAGTTCAAGCAGAACTCTGGTGTCTGATAGAACGCTATTGAGAGCAAGTCGAATCGTCGCACCGTCCCTCCCACACTTGGAATCCATTCCCATGTGAGAGGGGGCTTGCTCCCGATGCAGTCAACTCGGTCTAAAGCCGCACGCTCGCAAAAGTCGACTCATTGCGCGCCTGACTCAACGCCGACATCGGCCCGGCCAACGGTGACAACACCAGCGCCTGCGGAATCGGCATCATCGCCACCTGCTGGGTGGTGTTGGAACCGACGCGCTCATCCCGTGGCGGAATGCCGAAGTATTCGCGGTAGCACTTGGAGAAGTGCGGCGTAGACACAAACCCGCACACCGAGGCCACTTCGATGATCGACATCGGCGTTTGCTTGAGCAACTGCCGTGCACGGATCAGACGCAGTTTGAGGTAGTAGCGCGACGGCGAGCAGTGCAGGTATTTCTGGAACAGGCGCTCCAGCTGGCGCCGCGACACGGCGACGTACACCGCCAGTTCGTCCAGATCGATCGGCTCTTCCAGGTTGGCTTCCATCAGCGCCACAATTTCCTGCAGCTTCGGCTGGTTGGTGCCCAGCATGTGCTTGAGCGGCACACGCTGGTGATCCTGTTCGTTGCGGATGCGCTCGTACACAAACATCTCGGAGATCGCTGCCGACAGTTCGCGGCCATGATCGCGGCTGATCAGGTGCAGCATCATGTCCAGCGGCGCGGTGCCGCCGGAGCTGGTGAAGCGATTGCGGTCGAGGGTGAACAGGCGTGTGCTCATGGCCACGCGCGGGAAGGCTTCCTGCATCGACGCCAGGCATTCCCAGTGCACGCTGCAATCAAACCCATCAAGCAGGCCGGCGCAAGCCAGGGCCCAACTGCCGGTGCAGACGGCGCCAAGACGGCGGGACTGGCGCGCCTGGCTTTGCAGCCACGACACGTGTTCACGGGTAACGGTGCGCTGAATACCCACGCCGCCGCACACGATGACGGTGTCCAGGGCCGGAGCTTTGTGCATGGAGGCATCGGGGGTGATTTGCAGACCGTCGCTGGCCCAGACCTGGTTGCCGTCGACACTCAGGGTTGTCCAGCGATACAACTCGCGACCGGACAATTGGTTGGCCATGCGCAGCGGTTCCACGGCTGACGCCAGGGAAATCAGCGTGAAATTGTCCAACAGCAAAAAGCCGATGGATTGAGGCGCACGGTTCTGGGGTTGGGCCCCTGAGTTGAACGACGTCATCGCGGTATCTCCTCACACTAAGCGGGTGTTGGCCTCAGGCGAGGCTCTTGTTATGGCGGTCGGCCTCAGGAAGGCGACGCTTTAAATAGATAGAGCAAATGCCATGCCTAAAATTGAATGGCTATTCAATAACTCCTGAAAACGACCTTATGACGTGTCTATATAAGCCCGCGCAGGAAGTGCGGGATACGGCCGAAAAGGGACGTAGGAGCAGCACTGCTAAGAGGTGTGAGCAGATCGGTAGCACTTGTGGGAAGGCGCTTTGCGGGCGTAGGAGAAGTCTGTCACCCCATGCACAGGTGACGGGTGGTCGGAGGGAAAATCGTTCGGGAGCTACTTATCTGTTTGCGACGCGCTAAAAGGTGGCGATTTTGGTTGGAGTGTTCACTTGCAGTGAGCGGGCTTGGTCCGCGCTGGGTGGCGAAGCCGCCCCAAAATCAGGCGACCGGGTTTTATCTGAAACTATGTGGTGCCTTTATTGATTGGGGCGGCTTCGCCACCCAGCGCGGGGCAAGCCCGCTCACCACAAAAGCACGCTCACCACAAAAGCCCTGTTCATCACTAAGGCCCTGTTCATCACAACAAGCTCATCAGCACTCCACCGCACTGACCGCCAACCCACCCCGCGATGTCTCTTTGTACTTGTCATGCATATCTGCCCCGGTATCGCGCATGGTGCGGATTACCCGGTCCAGGGAAATAAAGTGCTGACCGTCGCCACGCAAGGCCATTTGCGCCGCGTTGATCGCTTTTACCGCCGCAATCGCATTGCGCTCGATGCACGGCACTTGCACCAACCCGCCCACGGGGTCGCAGGTCAGGCCGAGGTTGTGTTCCAGGCCAATTTCGGCGGCGTTGCACAGTTGCTCCGGCGTAGCGCCAAGAATCTCGGCCAGCCCGGCCGCGGCCATGGCACACGCAGAACCCACTTCCCCCTGGCAACCGACTTCGGCACCCGAGATCGAGGCGTTCTTCTTGCACAGAATGCCTACCGCCGCAGCACTGAGCAGGTAGTCGACCACGTTGGCTTCGGTGACTTCGTCGCTGAACTTCATGAAGTAGTGCAACACCGCCGGAATAATCCCCGCCGCGCCATTGGTAGGCGCGGTGACCATGCGCCCACCCGCGGCGTTTTCTTCGTTGACCGCGAGGGCGAACAGGTTGACCCACTCCATGGCGCTCAACGTCGAGCCAATCACATTGGGCTTGTTCAACTCCTGCAGGCTGCGGTGCAACTTGGCCGCGCGGCGACGCACGTTGAGGCCGCCAGGTAGGATGCCTTCGTGCTTGAGGCCCTGCTCCACGCACGCCTGCATGGCGTGCCAAAGCTTCATCAGGCCGTTGCGGATTTCTTCTTCGGAGCGCCAGACCTTTTCGTTGGCCAGCATCAACTCAGCAACGCGCAGGTTGTGGGTCTTGCACAACTGCAACAACTCCACCGCGCTGGAAAAGTCATAGGGCAATTCGGTGCGGTCCATATCCGCCACGCCGCTTCGGGCCTGGGCTTCATCCACCACGAAACCACCGCCCACTGAGTAGTAGGTGTCGCGGTGCAGCTCGCCATCATCACCAACTACCACCAAGGTCATGGCGTTGGGGTGGAACGGCAGGTTCTCATCGAGCAGGCGCATGTCCCGTGCCCATACAAACGGCACCGGCAAACGCCCGTCCAGCAGCAGTGTGTCGGTCTCGCGCAGGGTGTGGATGCGCAGGCCGATCTGCGACGGATCAATTGCATCCGGCCACTCGCCCATCAGGCCCATGATGGTTGCGGTGTCGCTGCCGTGGCCGATGCCGGTGGCCGACAACGAGCCGTACAGCTGAACTTCGACGCGCCGTACTTGTTCCAACAATTCACGTTCACGCAGTGCTTGGACGAACAACGCCGCGGCGCGCATGGGGCCGACGGTGTGAGAACTAGAAGGCCCGATGCCGATCTTGAACAGGTCGAAAACGCTGATAGCCATTAACGTGGAACTCCTCGATAAGCACGGGCCGGACTTGAACAAGCTGCTACGCTCAGATCGCCCAGATGGCGGCATCATCAAGGTTTTATCTGCCGTCACGGCGTCTCACACCGACGCACCCATGCTCACCAGCGTCGCTCGCGTGCGATCGCCTGTTTTGGCCGTTTTCAGCGGCGAAGATGGGCAAAAACTGCGGTTTTGCCTTGGGAAAAACCTGTAAGCGACGTCACCGACACTGGATGCGACCCTCCCTGTACTGGATACGACGCCCCCTGTAGGCGTCAGATTTTCACTGGTACATGATCAGTCTCGACTCGTTTGCAAGGCACCGTGGCAGAGCTGTTGTCGCACGCTCCAACCGCAACACTTATAAAGCGCGGCGAAGGCCGCCAGAAAAAACACAGGAGTCTACCCAGATGAAAGGTTCACCCTCGTTGTTGTTGGCCGCCATGCTGAGTCTTCCCGTCATGGCGCACGCTGCAGAACCGGAACAGTGCAAGACCGTCAACTTCTCCGATGTCGGCTGGACCGACATCACCGTCACTACCGCGACCACCAGCGAAATCCTCAAGGGCCTCGGCTACAAGCCACGCACCACGATGATTTCGGTGCCGGTGACCTACAAGTCCCTGGCCGACGGCAAGAACATGGACATCTTCCTCGGCAACTGGATGCCGACCATGGAAAACGACATCAAGCAGTACCGTGATGCCGGCACCGTGGAAACCGTGCGCGCCAACCTGGAGAACGCCAAGTACACCCTGGCGGTCCCCGAGGCGCTGTACAACAAAGGTCTGAAAGACTTCGCCGATATCGCCAAATTCAAGGATGAGTTGGGCGGCAAGATCTACGGCATCGAGCCGGGCAACGACGGCAACCGCACCATCCAGACGCTGATCGATAAAGACGCCTTCGGCCTGAAAACCGCCGGCTTCAAAGTGGTCGAATCCAGCGAAGCCGGAATGCTCTCGCAGGTGGAACGCGCCTCCAAGCGCGACCAGGCCATCGTGTTCCTCGGCTGGGAACCGCACCCGATGAACACCCGTTTCAAGATGAAGTACCTGACCGGGGGTGACGATTCGTTCGGCCCCAACTACGGCCAGGCCACCATCTACACCAACGTCCGCAAGGGCTATACCCAGGAATGCAGCAACGTTGGCCAACTGCTGAAAAACCTGTCGTTCACCTTGAACATGGAAAGCACCCTGATGGGTAACGTCCTTGACGACAAGATGAAGCCCGACGCCGCCGCCAAGGCCTGGCTGAAAAAGAACCCAGAAGTACTCGACACCTGGCTTGCAGGGGTCACCACCGTCGATGGCAAACCAGGTCTGGAGGCCGTCAAAGCGTATCTCGCCAAGTAATACTGCTGACCCCGGGGCGGTACGCTGCCCCGGGATGTATTCCCTCTTCGCATGTGGACATTCACTACCATGCTGACTGAACAGAAAATCCCACTAGGCCAGTACATCGCTGCCTTCGTCGAATGGTTGACCAAACATGGCGCCAACTACTTCGACGCAATCGCATCGACACTGGAAACGATGATCCACGGCGTGACGTTTGCGCTGACCTGGTTCAATCCGCTGGCATTGATCGGTCTGATTGCGCTACTCGCTCACTTCATTCAACGCAAATGGGGCCTGACGGTGTTTGTCATCGCCTCCTTCCTGCTGATCCTGAACCTGGGGTACTGGCAGGAAACCATGGAAACCCTCGCGCAGGTGCTGTTCGCCACCCTGGTCTGCGTGGTCATCGGTGTGCCGCTGGGCATTGTTGCCGCGCATAAGCCGATGTTCTACACCATGATGCGGCCGGTACTCGATCTGATGCAGACCGTGCCGACCTTCGTCTACCTCATCCCAACCCTGACCCTCTTCGGGCTGGGTGTGGTGCCCGGTCTGATTTCCACGGTGGTGTTCGCGATTGCCGCGCCTATTCGCCTGACTTACCTGGGTATCCGCGATGTGCCACAAGAGTTGATGGACGCCGGTAAAGCCTTTGGCTGCTCACGCCGTCAGTTGCTCTCACGCATTGAACTGCCCCACGCCATGCCGAGCATTGCCGCCGGCATTACCCAATGCATCATGCTGTCGCTGTCGATGGTGGTGATCGCCGCGCTGGTAGGCGCCGATGGCCTCGGCAAGCCAGTGGTCAACGCGCTGAACACCGCCGACATCGCCCTGGGCTTTGAAGCGGGCCTGGCAATCGTGTTGCTGGCCATCATGCTCGACCGCATCTGCAAACAACCCGACGCCAAAGTAGGGGGTGATGCATGAGCATTATCCGATTCGACAATGTCGACGTGATCTTCTCCAAAGACCCACGCGAAGCACTCAAGCTGCTCGACCAGGGCATGCATCGCAACGAGATTCTGAAAAAGACCGGGCAGATTGTCGGCGTTGAAAAAGCCAGCCTGGATATCGAGAAAGGTGAAATCTGTGTGCTGATGGGCCTGTCGGGCTCCGGCAAATCGAGCTTGCTGCGTTGCATCAACGGCCTTAACACCGTGAGCCGTGGCCAGCTGTTTGTGGAGCATGAAGGTCGCCAGATCGACATCGCTTCCTGCACCCCTGCCGAGCTGAAAATGATGCGCACCAAGCGCATCGCCATGGTGTTCCAGAAGTTTGCCCTGATGCCTTGGCTGACAGTGCGTGAAAACATCAGTTTCGGCCTGGAAATGCAGGGCCGTCCGGAGAAAGAACGGCGCAAGCTGGTGGACGAGAAACTTGAGCTGGTGGGCCTGACCCAGTGGCGCAACAAGAAGCCGGACGAACTCTCCGGCGGTATGCAGCAGCGTGTTGGCCTGGCCCGTGCGTTGGCGATGGACGCCGATATTCTGCTGATGGACGAACCCTTCTCCGCCCTCGACCCGCTGATCCGCCAGGGCTTGCAGGACGAGTTGCTGGAACTGCAACGCAAGCTGAGCAAGACCATCGTGTTCGTGAGTCACGACCTCGACGAGGCGCTCAAGTTGGGCAGCCGCATCGCGATCATGAAAGACGGCAAGATCATTCAGTACAGCGTGCCGGAAGAGATCGTACTCAACCCCGCGGACGACTATGTGCGTACCTTCGTCGCCCACACCAACCCGCTGAACGTGCTGTGCGGCCGCAGCCTGATGCGCACGCTGGACAACTGCACGCGAGTGAACGGCTCGGTGTGCCTCGATCCGGGCGGCGACTCGTGGCTGGACCTGGCCGAGGGCAATACTATCCAGGGCGCCCGTCAGAATGGCGTGGTGATGAACCTGCAGAACTGGGCACCGGGGCAAGCAGTAGAAGGCCTGGGCCGAGTACCGACGCTGGTGGATTCGAATATCGGCATGCGTGATGCGCTGCAGATTCGTTACCAGACAGGGAACAAGCTGGTGTTGCATGACAACAACCAGGTGGTGGGGATCCTGGGTGACAGTGAGCTCTACCACGCCCTGCTGGGCAAAAACCTGGGCTAGCAAACACCGCAAACGCCATTGGAGAAACTGGGTCAAACATGTGGGAGGGGGCTTGCCCCCGATAGCGGTGGATCAGTAACAGATGAACTGACTGACACACTGCAATCGGGGGCAAGCCCCCTCCCACATTTTTTTGCCCCGTGGTGTCAGTGACAACACCACCGGGCTTTCAAAGCATCAGCTATAGACACGGCCAAGGAGCTGCCGATGGCTTTCAAACTGATCGAGCACGTCCCGGGTGATCTGTTCCTGGGCGAAGCCCATCAGGTCGTATTCCTGAGGCCCGTTGTGCAGGTACACCTCGGCACGGTAATAGCGGGTGCGTTCTTCTTCAGGCAGGTCGCTCGGCGCCGACGAGTAAGCATCCAGGCTCACTTCATAAACGAACGGGTTGCCCTCTTCCATCTCGATCCGCACACCGATGCAACGCTTGGACTTGCCCAACAGCGTCTGCACTTCCAACCCTTGCTCACGCAACGCGACCGCCGCCTCTTCCAGCGCTGGCGTGACGTGCTTGTCCATGAAGCGCTGCACAGTGCCCTGGCTCGGTTGCAGGTCGAGTGCCGTCAAACGCTCGCTGAAACCACGACGCCCGCGTTCAGCCAGTTGCGCCTGCTCCTGTTCGATCGCCGCGTCCTGGCGCATGGCCTTGTGCAGACCAAACATGAAGAAAATCAGCACCACCGAGAACGGCAGCCCCGCCAACACCACCATGGTTTGCATGGCTTCGAAGTTGCCGGCAAACAGCAAACCGATGGTCACCAGAGTGATCACCACCGACCAGAAGATCCGCAGCCAGTGCGGCGCATCTTCATCCACGTTGCCGCCTTTGCAGGAAAGGTTGGCCATCATCACCGCGCCGGAATCCGCCGGGGTCAGGAACAGCACAAAGCCGACAAAGATCGACACACCGATAACGATTTTCGACGCCGGGTAATGCTCCAGCAATTGGTAGATGGCCATCGACGGTTGTTCCAGCGCCGTCTTGCCCAACTCCACCGCACCGTGGTTCAGCACCAGGTCCAGGGCCGAGTTACCGAAGATCGACAACCACGCCAAGGTGAAGCCCAGCGGGATCAGCAGCACGCCGGCCACCAGTTCACGCACCGTGCGACCACGGGAAATACGCGCGATGAACATGCCTACAAATGGCGCCCAGGAAATCCACCAGGCCCAGTAGAACAGCGTCCACAGGCCCATCCAGCGCTCGGTTTTTTCACCGTCGCCTTCATACACATACAGGTCAAACGTCTTCAGCACGATGCCGTTGAGGTAATCACCGGTGTTCTGCACCAGGCCATTGAGCAGGTGCAGGGTCGGGCCGAACAGCAGCACGAAGATCAGCAAACCGCTGAACAGCACGATGTTGAGGTTGGACAGGCGACGAATGCCATTCTCCACACCCGACACGGCAGCGATGGTGGCGACGGTGCTCATCACGATGATCACGATGAGCAGGTTGGTGTTGCTGTGTTCCATGCCGAACAAGTTTTCCAACCCGGACGACACCTGCAACGAACCGATCCCCAGGTTGGTTACCAGGCCCAGCAGGGTCACGAACATGCCGAAACCGTCCACCGCGTGGCCCGCCGCGCCTTTGACCCAACGCTCGCCCATCAGCGGGTACAACGCCGAACGCAACGCCAGCGGCTGGTTATGGCGGTACGCAAAGTACGCCACGGCCAGGCCGACCAAGGCGTAGATCGCCCAGCCATGCAAGCCCCAATGCAGGAAGGTCAGTTGCAACGCCTGGCGAGCGGCGCCATTGCTGGCGGCCGCGCCTTCAGGCGGGTTGAAGTAGTGATCCAACGGCTCCGAGGCGCCGAAGTACAGCAGCGAGATGCCGATGCCCGACGAGAACAACATGCCGGCCCAGGCGCCGTAGCTGAAATCCGGGGTGTCGTCCTTGCTGCCCAGTTTCAACTTGCCGTAGGACGAAAACGCCAGGCCGACTACGAATACGAGATAGGCGGCGATGACCACCATGTAGTACCAGCCGAAGCTTTTGGAAAGCCACGCCTGGGCTACGCCGAGCATGCGCCCGGCCTCCTGCGGGGCGATGATCAGAATGGCAGTCAACAACAGAATCAGCGCGGTGGAGGTGTAGAACACCCAACCGTTGACCCGCACCTTTTCCGGCGGGGTCTTTATAAGAGAGGCAGAACTCATGGCGCAGATGCTCCGGGCAGTGCGAGAGAGAAACACAAGGCAACGGTTATCCCGGGACATCGATTTTTCGGCAGTCGACGGACGGGTGTTATAAAGACACCCCGAAAATTCTTGAGCCCCGCCGAAGCGGTGGCAGGCCCTGATATGGCCGGTTTCAAGGATTTTTGCAGGTGTCAGAGGCTGCTGCTCACAGGTAGGAAATATCTGTAGGGAGCGACCATTTGTCGCAGATCTTATTCTTTGTTGATTGAACGTTCAATCAAAACAAAATAGACTGGCCTTCAACCCGACGGACGTTTATCGCCCATCGGCAGGCCTAAGGAGAGGTGCTACATGCCCAAGGTCGGTATGCAACCCATACGCCGCCAACAGTTGATCGAAGCCACGTTGACGGCCATCGATCAGGTCGGAATGGGAGATGCCAGCATTGCGCTGATCGCCCGTTTGGCCGGCGTTTCGAACGGCATCATCAGTCACTACTTCAAGGACAAGAACGGCCTTATTGCAGCGACGATGCGCTACCTGATGAACGCGCTGATTGAGAACGTCCACGAACGCAGGCTTGCGCTCACGGACGACAGCCCACGGGCACACCTTCAGGTGATCATCGAGGGCAACTTCGATGCCAGCCAGGTCAACGGCCCGGCAATGAAAACCTGGTTGGCCTTCTGGGCAACCAGCATGCACCACCCGTCATTGCACAGGTTGCAGCGGATCAACGATCAACGTCTGTATTCCAACCTGTGCTGCCAGTTCCGCCGAACGCTGCCGCTGCCGCATGCACGCAAAGCAGCCCGGGGCCTGGCGGCGTTGATCGACGGTTTGTGGTTGCGCGGCGCCCTGTCGGGAGACGCTTTCGACACGGCGCAGGCGCAACGGATCGCTTACGAATACATGGATTTCCAATTGGCCAAGCAGGTGAGTTAGAGCACACATAACCGCTCAACCCCTGAACGTCCGCCGCTCAGTGTTGCCAGAACCTCATGGCCCACTTTCGGCGGGTAACGCCAACCACTTATGCACTTGCGAGGACTTTATGGCCCGTTTCGAACTGCAAAAACTCTACATTGACGGCGGCTACAGCGACGCTGGCAGCGATGCCACCTTCGAAGCCATCAACCCGGCTAACGGTGAAGTTCTCGCCAACGTGCAACGTGCTACCAAAGAAGACGTTGAGCGTGCCGTGGTCAGCGCTGAAAAAGGCCAGAAAATCTGGGCCGCCATGACCGCCATGGAGCGTTCGCGCATCCTGCGTCGCGCCGTCGACATCCTGCGCGAGCGCAACGACGAACTGGCCGCGCTGGAAACCCTGGACACTGGTAAAGCCTTCTCCGAAACCAAGTACGTCGACATCGTTACCGGCGCTGACGTGCTGGAATACTACGCAGGCCTGGTGCCGGCCATCGAAGGCGAGCAGATCCCGCTGCGCGACACTTCGTTCGTCTACACCCGTCGCGAGCCGCTGGGCGTGGTCGCCGGTATCGGCGCGTGGAACTACCCGATCCAGATCGCCCTGTGGAAATCCGCACCGGCCCTGGCTGCCGGTAACGCAATGATCTTCAAGCCAAGCGAAGTCACTTCGCTGACCACCTTGAAACTGGCCGAGATCTACACCGAGGCTGGCGTTCCAGCTGGCGTGTTCAACGTACTGACCGGCAGCGGCCGTGAAGTCGGCACCTGGCTGACCGAGCACCCACGCATCGAGAAAGTCTCGTTCACCGGCGGCACCGACACCGGCAAGAAAGTCATGGCCAGCGCGTCGAGCTCTTCGCTCAAAGAAGTGACCATGGAACTGGGTGGCAAGTCGCCGCTGATCGTGTTCGAAGACGCCGACCTGGATCGTGCGGCCGACATCGCGATGATGGCCAACTTCTACAGCTCCGGTCAGGTCTGCACCAACGGCACTCGCGTGTTCGTGCCTAAGCACCTGCAAGCGGCGTTCGAAGCCAAGATCGTTGAGCGTGTTGCGCGCATCCGCGTTGGCGACCCGCAAGACGACAACACCAACTTCGGTCCGCTGGTCAGCTTCGCCCACATGGAAAGCGTGCTGGGCTACATCGCCAAAGGCAAAGAACAAGGCGCCCGCCTGCTGTGCGGCGGCGACCGCCTGACCGACGGCGACTTCGCCAAAGGCGCATTCGTGGCACCGACTGTCTTCACCGACTGCACCGACGACATGGTGATCGTGCGTGAAGAAATCTTCGGCCCGGTGATGAGCATCCTCACCTACGAAACCGAAGAAGAAGTGATCCGCCGCGCCAACGACACCGACTTCGGTCTGGCTGCCGGCCTGGTCACCAAAGACCTGAACCGCGCTCACCGCGTGATTCATCAACTGGAAGCGGGTATCTGCTGGATCAACGCTTGGGGCGAGTCCGACGCGAAAATGCCGGTCGGTGGCTACAAGCAGTCGGGTGTGGGCCGTGAGAACGGCATCAGCTCGCTGAACAACTTCACCCGCATCAAATCGGTACAGGTTGAGCTGGGCGACTACGCCTCGGTGTTCTAAGACCCGAGCCTTGCGTTGCCTTTGAGGCCGCCATCGGGGGCAAGCCCCCTCCCACCTTTGACGGTGTGAACCCGATCACATGTGGGAGGGGGCTTGCCCCCGATGAGGCCCGACCTGACCACACATCAAAGAGGGTGCATTTATGTCCCAAGAATACGACTACATCATTGTGGGTGCCGGCTCCGCCGGTAATACCCTGGCGACCCGTCTGACCGAAGACGAAGGCGTCACCGTCCTGCTGCTGGAAGCCGGCGGCCCCGACTACCGCCTCGACTTCCGTACCCAAATGCCCGCCGCCCTGGCGTTCCCACTGCAAGGCCGCCGCTACAACTGGGCCTACGAGACCGATCCAGAGCCACACATGGACGGCCGTCGGATGGAATGCGGTCGCGGCAAGGGCCTGGGTGGCTCTTCGCTGATCAACGGCATGTGCTACATCCGCGGCAACGCCATGGACTACGACAACTGGTCGAAGCTGCCAGGTCTGGAAGACTGGAGCTACCTCGATTGCCTGCCGTATTTCCGCAAGGCTGAAACCCGCGACATCGGCCCGAACGACTGGCATGGCGGCGATGGCCCGGTCAGCGTGACCACGCCTAAAGCCGGCAATAACCCGCTGTTCCACGCCATGGTTGAAGCGGGCGTGCAGGCCGGTTACCCGCGTACCGAAGACTTGAACGGCTACCAGCAGGAAGGCTTCGGCCCGATGGACCGTACCGTCACGCCTAACGGCCGTCGCGCCAGCACCGCGCGCGGTTACCTGGACACGGCCAAGAAGCGTTCGACCCTGACCATCGTCACCCACGCCCTCACCGACAAAGTCTTGTTCGAAGGCAAGCGTGCCGTTGGCGTGCGTTACCTGATCGGTGCCGCCGAAGAGCGCGTTGAAGCCCGTGCGCGTAAAGAAGTGCTGGTGTGCAGCGGCGCAATCGCTTCGCCGCAACTGCTGCAACGCTCCGGCGTGGGCCCGGCCAAATTGCTGGAAAGCCTCGACATCCCGGTGGTCCATGACCTGCCTGGCGTCGGCGAAAACCTGCAGGACCACCTTGAGCTGTACCTGCAATATGCGTGCACTCAGCCGGTGTCGCTGTACCCGTCGCTGCTCTGGTACAACCAGCCGGCCATCGGTGCCGAATGGCTGTTCAACGGCACCGGTATCGGCGCCAGCAACCAGTTCGAAGCGGGCGGTTTTATCCGTACCCGTGAAGAATTCGAATGGCCGAACATCCAGTACCACTTCCTGCCGGTAGCGATTAACTACAACGGCAGCAACGGTGTGAAAGAGCACGGTTTCCAGGCGCACATGGGCTCCATGCGTTCGCCAAGCCGTGGCCGCGTGCAATTGAAGTCGAAGAACCCACGGGACTACCCGAGCATCCTCTTCAACTACATGGCCACCGAGCAGGACTGGCAGGAATTCCGCGATGGCATTCGCCTGACCCGTGAAATCATGCAGCAGCCGGCCCTCGATCAATACCGTGGCCGCGAAATCAGCCCGGGCATCGACGTGCAAACCGATGAGCAATTGGACAAGTTCATCCGTGAGCACGCCGAAACCGCGTTCCACCCGTCCTGCTCGTGCAAGATGGGCACCGACGAGATGGCCGTCGTGGATGGCGAAGGTCGCGTGCATGGCATGCAAGGTCTGCGTGTGGTCGATGCCTCGATCATGCCGATCATCACCACCGGTAACCTGAACGCGCCGACGATCATGATCGCCGAAAAAATCGCCGACAAGATCCGTGGTCGCCAGCCACTGCCGCGCAGCACGGCGGATTATTACGTGGCAGGCGATGCGCCGGTGCGTGGCAAGCCGTTGCGTGAAGTGGGGCCGACTGCGCAGTAACTGATTCACTGCGGTGCCTTCATCGGGGCAAGCCCCCTCCCACATTTGAATGTATTCACAAATCAAATGTGGGAGAGGGCTTGCCCCCGATAGGGCCCTATCAGGCACTGCAAACCTTACCTCTACACTTTCCTTGATCAGCCCCCAGCCCAGGCCTACTCTGTTTGCCTGCCCGCGCTGAGCTGCCCACAAGGAAGGCCCCATGTTCGAACACCACGCCACACTCAAACGGCATTTCAGTGCCCTGCGCACTACCGCCGATTTCTTCTCCCTACGCTACGTTCGCGAATCCGGCCAGTACCTGTCGGTGCGCAAGAACGTCGCCGAACCGCCACACTTGAGCAACGACGAAGGCGCCATGCTCACCGTGCGTCTCAACGGTGTCGAAGCCTACGCCGCGACCAACGACATTTCCCTTGCCGGCCTGCAAGCCGCCCTTGAGCGCGCCGAACAGCAAGCCCGGCAGATCAAGCCTCACGCCCTGCTGGATGTGCGCGACCAACACGTCTCCAGCGACATCGCCGACTATCTGTCGCCTGACCTCGACCAAGCCTTCCCGTCCCTAAGTGACTGCTATCACCTGCTTGGCGACGAATCGGCCGCCGTGCCCAAGGACGAGCGCCTGGTCAGTTGGGACGTCAGCCTGGGTCTGACCCACGTCGAGCAGATCTACCTCAATACTGCCGGCGCCGAGCTGCGCCAGGCCCAGCGTTTTGTGTTCCCTGGCGTCAACGTTACAGCCTTTGACGGCAACGACAGCCAGACCCGCACCCTCGGCGGCAGCAACTTTGGCCAACAAGGCGGCTTTGAGGTGATCAACCGTTTCGGCCTGGTCGGCGCGGCCCCGCGCATTGCCGACGAAGCCCTGCAACTGCTGCTGGCGCCGAACACGCCCCAAGGCCCGCGCGACCTGCTGCTGATGCCTGACCAGATGATCCTGCAGATCCACGAGTCCATCGGCCACCCGCTGGAACTGGACCGTATTCTCGGCGACGAGCGCAACTACGCCGGCACCAGTTTTGTGAAGGCCAGCGACTTTGGCCACCTGCAATACGGCTCCAAGCTGCTCAATGTGACGTTCGACCCGAACATTCCCGAACAGCTCGCCAGCTACAGCCATGACGACGACGGCACCGCCGCCAGCAAGCAATTCCTGATACGCGAAGGGCTGTTGATCAAGCCGCTGGGTGGGGCGCTGTCGCAATTTCGATCCGGCATGAGCGGTGTGGCCAACAGCCGCGCCAGCAGTTGGAACCGCGCGCCGATCGACCGCATGGCCAACCTGAATATCGAAGCCGGCGACAAGAGCCTGGCGCAACTGATTGGCGGCATCGAAAACGGCATCCTGATGTCGACTAACCGTTCTTGGTCCATCGACGATGCGCGCAACAAATTCCAGTTCGGCTGCGAATGGGGCCAGTTGATTGAAAACGGTGAGCTCAAGGGCGTGGTGAAGAATCCCAACTACCGAGCTATTTCCGCGCAGTTCTGGCGCAAGCTCAGCGCCGTGGGTGACGCCAGCACCACCAAGGTGCTGGGCACGCCGAACTGCGGCAAGGGCGAACCCAACCAGGTGATCCGTGTCGGCCACGCCTCACCCGCGTGTGTGTTCAGCAACATTGACGTATTTGGGGGAGATGCCTGATGAATACCTTCAAGGCATTGGTGGAGTGGCTCAAGCAGGCCATCACCGAAAAGGAACAATTTCACCTGAGCTATGCGGCCGAGGCGTCCGAGTTCGTGCGGTTCAACCACGCCAAGGTGCGCCAGGCCGGACAAGTGCAACAGGCCAGCCTCAACCTGAAACTGATCAACGATGGCCGCCACGCCGACCTCGCTATCACCCTGGCCGGCACGCCTGAGCTGGACCGCCAGCGCCTCGCCGATGGCCTGCAACAACTGCGCGAAACCTTGCCGTTGCTGCCCCATGACCCGTATCTGTTGCTCAACCACGATGCCTGGCACAGCCACAACGAACAGGCCCAGCCGTTGCCCGACCTGGCCCTCGTGCTGGAGGACATCAGCCAGGCCACTGACGGCGTGGACTTGGTCGGCATCTACGCCGCCGGGCCGATCAGCCGTGGCTTTGCCAGTTCCGATGGGGCATTCGGCTGGCACCAGGCCAATAGCTTCAACTTCGACTTCAGCCTGTTCCATGCCAACGGCGAAGCGGTAAAGGCCAACTATGCCGGGCACACCTGGGACAGCGCCGAGTTTGCCCGCCGCTTGGAACAGGCCCGCAACCAGCTTGAGTTCCTCGGTCGACCGTTGCACACCCTGGCGCCCGGGCAGTATCGCGCCTACCTCGCCCCGGCGGCGCTGGAAGAAATCATCAGCATCATCACTTGGGGTGGTTTCTCCGCACAGGCCATCGCCAGCAAAGGCAGCTCACTGCAAAAGCTGTACGCGGGCGAGCAACACCTCAGCCCGCTGGTAACAGTGAACGAACACGTCAGCGGCTCCCTGAGCCAGGCGTTTTCCAGCGAGGGCTACCCGCGCGGCGATGTCACGTTGATCAACGCGGGCAAGGCCGAAGGCCAACTGGTGAACTCGCGCAGTGCCGCCGAATATGGTCTCAGCACCAACGGCGCCAGCAGCGACGAATCCCCCAGTGCCTTGCAGATGGCAGCGGGCAGCCTGGCCGAAGCCGACATCCTCAAACAACTCGGCACCGGGCTGTACATCAGCAACCTGTGGTACCTGAACTATTCAGACCTGCCCGCCGCCCGCCTCACCGGCATGACGCGCTTCGCCACGTTCTGGGTGGAAGACGGCGAGATCAAGGCGCCGGTCAGCACCATGCGGTTTGATGACAGCGTCTACAGCCTGCTCGGCTCGCAGTTGGAAGCCCTCACCGCTGAGCGCGAGTTGCTGCTGTCGGCCAGCACCTACGGACAGCGCAACACTGCATCCAACCTGTTGCCGGGGGCCTTGGTAAAACGCCTGACCCTGACTCTCTAAACATCAAATGCCTGTGGGAGGAGTCCCTCCCACAGTGTTTTGTGCTGATTTCAGACATCCCGGTTTCGGCCCTTCCTACCGTAAATTCTCTTCCTGTCCGTTTGCACGGGCGGCCTGTTGTCGCCTGCAAAAAACCTCGCTATAACAGCTAGTGGCATACCGCCACATACTGGAAGTACTGCGATGAACCATGGAAGTTTCGTCATACAAAAGCTGTTCAAACACTACAACGTTCACATGGAGCAACTGGGTCACGACCCGCAAAAGAAAACGGTACTGATGGTCAATGGCGCGCTCTCCACCACCCGCTCCTTCGCCCGCACCAGCAAATGCCTGGCCGAGCATTTCAATGTGCTGCTCTTCGATTTGCCATTCTCCGGCTATTCCCGCGAGCACAACACCGACCTGGACCTAGTGACCAAAGACGACGAAGTGCAGATGCTGCGCGCCCTGGTGGAACGCTTCGAGGTCAACCACCTAGTATCGGCCTCCTGGGGTGGCATCTCCACGCTGCTGACCCTCGCGCACAACCCGCCGTCCATCGAAAGCTCTGTGGTGATGGCCCTGGCGCCCAACCTCAACCAACCCATGCTCGACTACGTGGAGCGCGTGCGTGTGCTGATCGAGGCCGATGACAAATCCGCTGTCGGCCACTTGCTCAACGAGACGGTCGGCAAATACCTCTCGCCCCGGCTCAAGCGAAATAACCACCGTCACCTGTCGACCATGGCCACCACCGAGTACCGCCAGGCGCGCTTCCATATCCATCAGGTACTCGGTCTGGGCGACGGCAACTACCTGCCAGCACTGCGGCAGATTGAAACGCCGGTGCATTTCCTCAACGGCGCCCTGGACGAATACACCCCGGCCGCCGAAGCCCAGCTATTCAAGCATTACGTGGCCCGCAGCAGCTTTGCAGTGGCCGAGCACACCGGTCATTTGCTTGATCTGGAGTCCCGCGAGGCCGCGTTATCGGTGCACCGCGCGCTGCTGAATTTTTTGGTAGGCGAGCACGCGGTGTTGTCGGACTTAGACGAACCGCCAGTGGGAAAAAGCGCGACGAATGGCGCATAATCGCCAACACATAGCCTGCTAACAAAAGGGTTCCCATGCCGAATCGCGTCCCGCTCGATGACAAGACCGCCCGCTGGCTCCCCTGGGTGGTGGCGATTGCCTTCTTCATGCAGTCGCTGGACGGGACGATTCTGAATACGGCGCTGCCGGCAATGGCGCGGGACCTCGCCGAGAACCCGCTGCGTATGCAAGGTGTGGTGATCGCCTACATGCTCACCGTCGCCCTGCTGATCCCGGCGTCCGGATGGATTGCCGACCGCTTCGGCACTAAGAAAATCTTCTTTGGCGCGATCATGCTGTTCAGCATCGGCTCCTTGCTGTGCGCCTTGTCCAGCAGCCTGACCATGCTGGTGGGTGCGCGGGTGATCCAAGGCTTGGGCGGCGCGCTGATGCTGCCGGTCGGAAGGCTGGTCGTTCTCCGTGCTTACCCGCGCTCCGAGCTGGTGCGGATCATGGGCTTCATCACCATTCCTGGCCTGCTCGGCCCATTGCTCGGCCCGACCATGGGCGGCTGGATGGTGCAATACCTAACCTGGCACTGGATCTTCCTGATCAACCTGCCGGTGGGCATGATCGGCTGCTACGCCGTGTGGAAATTCATCCCCGACCTGCGCGGCAGCGAGCGCACACGCTTCGATGGCCTCGGCTTTTTGCTGTTCGGCGCGGCGATGGTGTTGATCACCATCGCTATGGAAGGCCTGGGCGAACTGCACCTTCCGCACCTGCGGGTGATGTTGCTGCTGTTCGGCGGGCTGGCGTGCCTGGCGGCGTATTGGCTGCGGGCCGGGCATATCGACAATGCGCTGTTCTCGCCGGTGCTGTTCAAGACGCGCACGTTTGCGGTGGGCATTCTGGGCAACCTGTTCGCCCGCTTGGGCAGCGGCGCGCTGCCGTTCCTGGTGCCGCTGTTGTTGCAGGTAGCGCTGGGTTATTCGCCATCGCAAGCCGGTATGAGCATGCTGCCCCTGGCGGCGGCGGCGATGTTTGCCAAGTCCGTGGCGCGTCCGTTGATCGAGCGCCTGGGTTATCGCATCGTGCTCACCGGCAATACCCTGGCGCTGGGGATGATGCTCGCCAGCATGGGTCTGGTTACGGAACAGACGCCCTACCCTTTGCTGCTGGGCATGCTCGCGGTGCTGGGGGCGATCAACTCCCTGCAATTCACCGCGATGAACACCGTGACCCTGATCGACCTCGACGACGCTCAGGCCAGCAGCGGCAACAGTTTGCTTTCGGTGGTGGCGCAACTGTCTCTGAGCCTGGGCGTGGCCTGCGCCGGTGCGCTGCTCGGCGGCTTCACTGCCGAATCGGGCAATGATGGCGTGGAAAGTGTGTTGGGCGCCTTCCAGTTGACCTTCCTCACCGTGGGCATCATGGCGATGCTGGCGGCGGCGATCTTCCTGCAACTGTCGCCAACAGACGGCAAACGGGTGGTCAACCCAGACCAACATATCGAGCATTAAGCGGCGTCTCGTCTAGAACTTGCGGGGAAATTCCCACAGGGCTGGTACACTGCGCGACATTTTGTTTTGCAGAGCCAGTCCCGTGACTACCATCGCCACCGCTTTTAATACTTTGCCCCTGTCCGCCGCCATGCTGGCTAACCTCGACTCGCTGGGTTATGTCGAGATGACGCAGATCCAGGCGCAAAGCTTGCCGGTGATCCTCAAAGGGCTGGACCTGATTGCCCAGGCCAAGACCGGCAGCGGCAAGACCGCTGCATTCGGTATCGGCCTGTTGAACCCGATCAACCCGCGCTACTTCGGCTGCCAGGCGCTGGTCATGTGCCCGACGCGTGAACTGGCCGACCAAGTCGCCAAGGAAATCCGTCGCCTGGCCCGCGCCGAAGACAACATCAAGGTCCTGACCCTGTGCGGCGGCGTGTCCCTCGGTCCGCAGATCGCCTCCCTTGAGCACGGCGCCCACGTGATCGTCGGCACCCCGGGCCGCATCCAGCAACACCTTCGCAAAGGTTCGCTGGTGCTGGACGGCTTGAACACCCTGATCCTCGATGAAGCCGACCGCATGCTCGACATGGGCTTCTACGACGCGATCGAAGACATCATCAGCAAGACCCCACCACGCCGCCAAACCCTGCTGTTCTCGGCCACCTACCCGGTGAGCATCAAGCAGCTGGCCTCGAAGTTCATGCGCGCGCCGCAGCAAGTGAAAGCCGAAGCGTTCCACTCCGACGACCAGATCGAGCAGCGTTTCTACGAGATCTCCCCGGAAGAACGCATGGACGCCGTGACCAAGGTGCTGGCGCATTTCCGCCCGGCTTCCTGCGTGGCGTTCTGCTTCACCAAGCAGCAAGTACAGGAAACCGTCGACCACCTGACGTCCAAGGGCATTTCCGCCGTTGGCCTGCATGGCGACCTGGAACAGCGCGACCGTGACCAGGTGCTGGCGATGTTCGCCAACCGCAGCACCTCGGTGCTGGTCGCCACCGACGTCGCCGCCCGTGGCCTGGACATTGACGCGCTGGACATGGTGATCAACGTCGAACTGGCCCGCGACTCGGAAATCCATATCCACCGCGTCGGCCGTACCGGTCGTGCGGGCGAGACCGGCATCGCAATCAGCCTGGTGGCGCCGTCCGAAGCGCACCGCGCCCAGGCCATCGAGCAACTGCAGAAGTCGCCGCTGAACTGGGACCAACTGGACAACCTCAAGCCGCAAAGCGGCGGTCCGTTGCTGCCGGTGATGAGCACCCTGTGCATCGCCGCAGGCCGTAAAGACAAAGTACGTCCGGGCGACATCCTCGGCGCACTGACCGGCGAAGCCGGCATCCCGGGTGCCCAGGTCGGCAAGATCGCGATCTTTGACTTCCAGGCCTTTGTGGCTGTTGAGCGCGGAATCGCCAAGCAAGCGTTGCAGCGTTTGAATGACGGCAAGATCAAAGGCCGTTCGTTGCGCGTTCGGATCCTGTAACACCATCTCCGACCTATATGGAGATCCAATGTGGGAGGGGGCTTGCCCCCGATAGCGGAGTGTCAGTCAATATAGCTGTGACTGAACCGCCGCTATCGGGGGCAAGCCCCCTCCTACATTAATTGCATTCCAAATCAGAATTTGTATGAGGACACCGTTTTGCGCTCGACCGAAGTTGTGATCATTGGCGCCGGCGCCGCAGGCTTGATGTGCGCACTGACCGCCGCCGGGCGCGGGCGCAAGGTGATGCTGATCGACCATGCGAACAAGGCCGGCAAGAAGATCCTGATGTCCGGCGGTGGCCGCTGCAATTTCACCAATATGTACACCGAGCCGGCCAACTTCCTCTCGCACAACGCGCACTTCTGCAAATCCGCCCTGGCCCGCTACACCCAGTGGGACTTTATCGGGCTGGTGGCCAAGCACGGCGTGCCGTATCACGAGAAGAAGCTGGGCCAGTTGTTCTGCGATAACAAGTCCAGCGACATCCTCGGCATGCTGCTCGATGAATGCATCCAGACCGGCGTGAGCATGCACTTGGACACGTCGATCCAGGAGATTGCCAAGGTCGACGGCGGCTACCAGTTGCAAACCACGCTGGGTGAGGTGCGCTGCGAATCCCTGGTGATCGCCACCGGCGGCTTGTCGATTCCGACCCTGGGCGCCACCGGTTTTGGTTATCAAGTGGCCAAGCAATTCGGTCACGAACTGCTGCCAACCCGCGCCGGGCTGGTGCCGTTCACCATCACTGATCAGCTCAAGGACTTGTGCGGCGAGTTGTCCGGCACCTCCGTGGACTGTCTGGTCAGCTGCAACGACCAGAGCTTTCGCGAGAACATTCTATTTACCCACCGTGGCCTGAGCGGTCCGGCGATCTTGCAGATTTCCTCCTATTGGGAATCCGGCGACACCGTGGAAATCAACCTGCTGCCCGACCAAGACGCCCACACCTGGCTGCAACAGCAACAGGTCGAGCGCCCCAACAGCGAGCTGAAAACCCTGCTGGGTGAGATCTTCACCAAGAAGATGGCCAACCTGCTGGCGGACACCTGGTTTGCGTCCAAGCCGATGAAGCAGTACACCCACGCCGAAATTGCCGACATCGCGCAGAAGCTGGGGAGCTGGCAGCTGGTGCCGGCGGGCACCGAGGGCTATCGCACCGCCGAGGTGACGTTGGGTGGGGTGGACACGCGGGAAGTGTCGTCCAAAACCATGGAATCGCTGAAAAGCCCTGGCTTGTACTTTATTGGGGAAGTGCTGGACGTGACCGGCCATCTGGGCGGGTTTAACTTCCAGTGGGCGTGGGCTTCCGGTTACGCGGCCGCGCAGTTTGTTTGACACGACGCAGTAAAAAATGTGGGAGGGAGCTTGCCCCCGATAGCGGTGCATCAGTCACCGATATTCTGGCTGACACACTGCAATCGGGGGCAAGCCCCCTCCCACATTTTGATTTGAGGTGTGCCTGCGAATAATTTGTTGTCAGATGTGATCACCACCCTTGCCGTGGCGTCACTGATGGCTCAATTTAACGGCATCGTCCCGGAAGACTCACGACTTCATGTCATCGACCTCGTTCAAGCAGTCTATGCGGCGCCTGTGGGCGCTGGATAAATTCAGTTACAGCATTCGGGTATTCATCGCCCTCACCGGCAGCATGGCGCTGTGCTGGTATCAGGATGAAATGACGCTGCTGATCCCGCTGTTCCTGGGGATTATCGCCAGCGCCCTGGCTGAGACCGACGACAGTTGGCAGGGCCGCCTCAATGCCCTGGCAGTAACGCTGGTGTGCTTCAGCATCGCCGCGCTGTCGGTGGAATTGCTGTTCCCTTACCCCTGGATTTTCGCCATCTCCCTGGCTCTGGCGACGTTCGGCCTGACGATGCTCGGGGCGCTGGGCGAACGCTATGGCGCGATTGCGTCGGCCACGTTAATCCTGTCGGTCTACACCATGATCGGCGTGGACCAGCGCGGCGGCGCCGTCAGTGATTTCTGGCATGAGCCGTTGCTGCTGGTGGCCGGTGCGGCCTGGTACGGCGCGTTGTCGGTGCTGTGGCAGGCGCTGTTTTCCAACCAGCCGGTGCAGCAGAGCCTGGCGCGGCTGTTCCGCGAGTTGGGGCGCTACCTCAAGCTCAAGTCGTCGCTGTTTGAACCAATCCGCCAGTTGGATGTGGAGGCGCGCCGCCTGGAACTTGCCCAGCAAAATGGCCGGGTGGTGGCCGCGCTGAATGCCGCGAAAGAAATCATCCTGCACCGCGTGGGCAATGGCCGACCGGGGTCGAAGGTCAGTCGCTACCTCAAGCTGTATTTCCTGGCCCAGGACATCCACGAACGCGCCAGCTCATCCCACTACCCTTACAACGCCCTGGCCGATGCGTTCTTCCACAGCGATGTGCTGTTCCGCTGTCAGCGCTTGCTGCGCCAACAAGGCAAGGCCTGCCAGGCCCTGGCCGAGTCGATCCAACTGCGCCAACCGTTCATCTATGACGACAGCTTCGCCGAAGCCCTGAGCGACCTGAACGCCTCCCTGGAACACTTGCGCATCCAGAGCAACCCGGCCTGGCGCGGCCTGCTGCGTTCGCTGCGCGCCCTGGCGGCCAACCTGTCCACCCTTGACCGCCTGCTCGGCGACGCGAGCAACCCCGACGCCCTGGCCGACGCCACCGACAGCAACCTGTTGGACCGCGCGCCGCGCAACCTCAAAGAAATGTGGACGCGCCTGCGCACCCAACTCACGCCGACGTCGCTGCTGTTCCGACACGCGTTGCGCCTGTCACTGGCGCTGACCATCGGCTACGGCACCTTGCATGCCATCCACGCCTCCCAAGGTTATTGGATCATCCTCACCACCCTGTTTGTGTGCCAGCCCAACTACGGTGCGACGCGGCGCAAGCTCGGCCAGCGGATCATCGGCACCGCTATCGGCCTCACCGTGGCCTGGGCGCTGTTCGACCTGTTCCCAAGCCCCTTGGTGCAATCGATGTTCGCCATCGCTGCCGGCCTGGTGTTCTTTATCAACCGCACCACCCGCTACACCCTGGCCACGGCAGCAATCACCCTGATGGTGCTGTTCTGCTTTAACCAGGTGGGGGATGGCTACGGGCTGTTTTTGCCACGGCTGTTCGATACCTTGCTCGGCAGTTTAATCGCCGGCCTGGCCGTGTTCCTGTTCCTGCCGGACTGGCAAGGCCGTCGCCTGAACAAAGTGCTGGCCAACACCCTGACCTGCAACAGCATCTACCTGCGCCAGATCATGCAGCAATACGCCGCCGGCAAAAGCGACGACCTGGCCTATCGCCTGGCCCGCCGCAACGCGCACAACGCCGATGCGGCGCTGTCCACCACGCTGGCGAACATGTTGATGGAGCCGGGGCATTTCCGTAAGGAGGCGGATGTGGGCTTCCGTTTCCTGGTGTTGTCCCACACCTTGCTCAGCTACTTGTCAGGCCTAGGAGCCCACCGCGATACGCCATTGCCGGCTGAGGTGCGCGAGCATCTGATCGACGGCGCGGGTAAAACCCTCGCTGCGAGCATCGATGAAATCGCGACTGGTTTGGCCAACAAGCAACCCATTGCGATCCAAAGCGACGCCGAGGAAGCCCTGGCGGCGGACTTGGAGCAGATGCCGGATGAGATTGATGAAGGGCAGCGATTGGTGCAGACACAGTTGGCCTTGATTTGCCGGCAGTTGGGGCCTTTGCGCACCTTGGCGGCGCACCTGATCAAAGATACCAGCGCGGCTTAGGCCGCTATCGGGGGCAAGCCCCTCCCACACTTGATCGGATTCACACGGTCCAAATGTGGGAGGGGCGGTGCGACGATTCGACGTGCTCCCGATGATGCCCGCACAGGCACTACATGCCATGGGCCTTCATCAACCGCGCATAACTGCCATCGACCTTCATCTTGGCAATCTCCCGGTCAAAGCTCGCCACGATCTGCGCGTGCTCAGGGTTCTTCAGGCTCACCAGAATATGCAGGCTGTTTTCACTCAGCGGCTGGGGCAGGAACTCCACCGTATTACGCACCCGGGCCGACTCCCGTGCCAAGTAAAAGCGCGCCACATATTCATCCTCCACCGTCAGCCGCACCCGCTGCGCCGCCAGCATGCGCACGGCCATGGCGAAGTTATGCACAGGCACTTTCTGCAACTGCGCATCCCCATCGAACGCCGCTGAATACGCATAACCACGTACCACCGCGATGGGATAGTCGTGCAGTTGCTGCAGGTTCTGAAACTCGATGGGGTCGTCACGGCGCTTGATAAAACGCACGCGGTTGAGCAGGTATTCGCCGGAGAATTGCCCCAAGTGCGTACGCGCGTCGTCGTACCAGGCGTTGACCAGCACGTCATAGCGCCCGTCACCCACGCCCATCAGCGCGCGAGCCCAGGGCACCTGCTCGAAATCGCTGGCATAGCCCGCGCGCGCCAAGGCCGTGCTGACAATATCAGTGGCCAAGCCCCCGTTGATCAGCGTGGCATCGGTAAAGGGCGGCCAGGCATCCGCGACCAGGCGCAGGCGCTGTGCACATGCAGGCGTTGCCAGCAGCAACACTCCAATCAAAGCAACGGCACGAGAGAATCGCGGCATGCTCAAAATCCTTGGCGGACAGGCGGTGGCCTTAGCTCAGGCTGCGCCTGAGGTTCTAACATTAGCTCAGATTACACAAAGAAACGGCCGCCGCCTGCACTCAATAGTGGCAAATTGATTTCATTCACAAAAATAGTTGATTTAGACACCCAAGCCCGTCGCGCCTACTATCCAGAACAGACATTTACGAGAGAACACACCATGACAGTCGATTGGGTCTGCAAACATCACACCGACCTGGGCAAGGAGCAGCTATACGCCATCCTGCGCTTGCGCTGCGAGGTTTTCGTTGTCGAGCAGAAGTGCGTTTATCAGGACATCGACGGGCAGGATCTGACGGGTGATACCCACCACCTGATGGCCTGGAAAGACGATGAACTGATGGCCTACCTGCGCCTGCTGGATCCGGAATCCCAAGGTGGCGATGTGGTTATCGGTCGGGTGATCGTCGCACCGGCGGCACGGGGTACCGGGCTGGGGCACAAGATGATGGAGGAAACCCTCAGGCAGATTGAGGAGATCTGGCCTGAGACGCCGATATTCCTGTCAGCCCAGGCGCATTTGCAGGGCTATTACGGGCGGTATGGGTTTGTGGTGGCGGGTGAGGAATACCTGGAGGATGACATTCCACATATTGGTATGCGGCGCGCTTAAGGCCGCCATCGGGGGCAAGCCCCCTCCCACATTTGAATGTATTCACACATTCAAATGTGGGAGGGGGCTTGCTCCCGATAGCGCCAGACCAGCCACCGCCAAACTCAGGGATAACCCAGAACCCGCTTGATCTGGTCGAGATTCACCTCGATCCACCCCCGATCAATCGCGCCCCAGTCGCGAATCCGATAGTGCCCGGCATGGTTGCGGGCGCCGTCTTCCTGTTCGAATTCACACACGATATCCAGGTCAGCCAACGCCGCAATCGTGTCCTGCGCCGTTCGCCGGGGCATACCGGTGACGTCGGTCAGCGCCGGCACACTGCTGGCGAGCCCGCTGTCGATCAGGTACGCCACGTACAGGCGGCGGTAGAAGCTGCTTTTGGTCTTGCTCACATCCATGGTCAGTCGCCTTGTGCGGTCAGGGCTTACCCTGCAGGTCGCGATACGTGAGGTACACCCGCAGGTCGAATTCCACCTGGTGGTAGCCCGGCATCATGTAATCGCAAAGTTTATAGAACGCCTTGTTGTGGTCCGATTCCTTAAAGTGCGCCAGCTCGTGCACCACGATCATGCGCAGAAATTCCGGAGCGGCGTCCTTGAACAGCGAAGCAATGCGGATCTCTTTCTTGGATTTGAGGTTGCCGCCCTGCACCCGCGAAATCGTGGTGTGCAGCCCGAGGGCGCGGTGGGTCAGATCCAGGCGGTTATCGAACAGCACTTTGTCGATCGCTGGCGCATTGCGCAGGTGTTCCTGCTTCAACGCCAGTGCGTAGGCGTACAGGGCTTTGTCGCTCTGCACCGCATGACGCTCGGGATAACGCTGCTCCAGGTAAGCGCCCAACTGGTCCTTGGCGATCAGTTGACGTACTTGCTCCTGGAGGGCTGCGGGGTAAGCCTGGAGGTATTTCAGCGCGGTCATTGAGGTCTGCAACAGGGTTCGAATAGGCGCCAGTGTAGCGAATTCAGCGCAGGCGGGCGCGTGACCAGTCGACCACTTCGTCGGCCATCAGGGGGTGCGCCGCCCACGGTCCCTGGATAAATGGGCAGCCATGGGCTTTGAGCCACTGAGCTTGCTCCTGGGTTTCCACACCCTCGGCCACCACCAGCACGTCAAAATGCCCGCACAGTTCGATAATGCTGCGTGCCATCGCTGCGTCCCTCACCGACCCCGGCAGGCGCGCGACTAATTGCGGATCGAGTTTGAGGGTGTCGAACTCCAAGTCACGCAGATGCGCCAGGGAGCATTGTCCCGAACCAAAGTCATCCAAAGCGATGCGCACCCCGATTCGGCGCAGTAACTTGAGCTGCTTGGTGGCCTCTTCCAAGCTACTCATCAGGCAATCCTCGCCGATTTCCACCTCCAGCTGCCCAACCTGAAGCCCATGTCGCTCCATCACCTGCTGCAACTGGTTAGCCAGGTTGGGCATATTGAACTGGCTGCTACTCAGGCTGACGCTCAGCACCAATTCATCGTCGAAGGTGCTTTGCCACACCTGACGCTGGGCAGCGACCTGTTGATAAATCCACGCGCTCAGCTGGCTGATCAGTCGCGCTTCCTCCAGCAGCGGTAAAAACAGCCCAGGCGGTACATCGCCGACGCTGGGGTGTTGCCAACGCAATAACGCCTCGACACCGCGCAGGCGCCCATCCGCCAGAGAGACCTGAGGCTGGTAGACCAGGGTGAAATCCTTGTTTTGAATGGCCGTACGCACGCTGTCTTCGAGCATCAGCCGCGAGCGCGCGCGGCCGTTCATTTCCTGGTCGTAATAGCGATACTGCTGACGGCCCGCGCGCTTGGCTTCGTACATGGCGATGTCGGCCGCACGCAGCAAACCATTCAAGTCCGAACCGCAGTCCGGGAAGGTAGCAATGCCAATGCTCACGCCGAGCATCACATCCAAACCGTCAACCTGCTGACAAACAGAGACTCGTTCGATCAGTTTTTCCGAAATTTTTGCTGCCTGCTCTGGGAATTCCAACTCCAGCAGCGCAGTAAATTCATCACCGCCCATGCGGCCGATAATGTCGTAGGAGCGCAAGCCGCCCTGCAATTGCTCCGAAACCCAGCGTAAAACCCGGTCGCCCGCATCATGGCCCAAAGAATCGTTGACGCGCTTGAAACCGTCGAGGTCCAGGTACAGCAACACCAAGGACTGCTCTGTGCGCTCACTGCGCAACAGCGTGTTTTCCACAGCCTGGTGGAAGCCGCGTCGATTCAGCAGCCCGGTCAGCGGGTCGGTAACGGCTTGGAATTCCAACTGCTGATGCAGGTGGCGCACTTCGGACATATCCAGCACCGTCACCACCATGGCCTTCTGTTCGGCGGGCAGTGGCGCGCAGGACAACGCCGCCGGCACCTGCTGGCCACGGCCGGTGCGCAGAAGCGCATCGTGCAGGCGCCAGGTTTCGCCCTTGCGGTAACCGGCGTACATCTGCGAATCCAGCCACGTGGGCACATGGGGCTTTTGCATGAAACTCAGGAATTCCTGGCCCTGCAACTCTTGGATCGGGGCATTGAGCAGGCGCGAGATCGCCGGGTTGGCGTATTCGATCACGCCCTCCTCACTCACCACCAGGATGCCCTCGGCGGCGTTATCCAACACCGAGGCATTAAAGGCCCGGGCTGACTCCAGATCATGGCTCAGGCGCTGCAAGGCCCGGCGAATGCGCTGGTGCTCCAGCAACGCCTGGACCTTGGGCTTGAGAATATGCGGGTCGAAGGGTTTGAACAGGTAGTCGATGGCGCCACTGGCATAGCCTTCCAGCACGGCGGCGGGCGACTGGGCGTTGGCACTCAGGAAGATAATAGGGGTCATGCGTGTGCGCTGGTTGCCACGCATCAGGCGGGCGACTTCAAAGCCGTCCATGCCGGGCATCATTACATCCAGCAATACCAGGTCCACTTCATGCTGCAGCAGCACCTCCAGAGCTTCCAACCCGGATTCCGCGGTGACCACCTGCCAGTCATCACGTTGTAGCAGCGCACGCATGCTGATCAGGTTTTCCGGGTAGTCATCGACGACCAGAAGAACCGAACTGCCATAGCCATGAGGTGGAGCGCATTCCATGCTGGGTCTCTTCCTTAGGTCTACTCCGGTCACTTCTGAGAGAAAACGCGGATAAACATTGAGGGCTCACTCTAGCCCTGGATACTGAAAATCAGAAGTGACGTGGATGCCATCATTGCGCCAAAGTTCACTCAGCCGACTAACGGTCAACCTCTACAGCCCACGGTTCATGGGAAACATGGCTTTTTGGCATTCATTTGGCGCCAATAAATTGCCAGCAAATGTTTAACAACAGGCCGGCCACCGCCTATAAAGAACCTGTAAGGCCCACGGGCCAAAGCCTTCACCCCCTGTAAAAGGCCAACGCCATGATCGACCTCTCCACTTGGAACCTGAGCATTCCGGTCGGCTCGCCCCCCGCGACTATCGACACCCCAAAGCTGCTCAGCGGCTTCAACGACCAGTACTTCCAGGCCGAAGGCAGCAACGTGCAGTTCTGGACACCCGTCACCGGCACCCGCACCGAAAACGCCATCTACCCACGCAGTGAGCTGCGCGAAACTTACGCCGACGGGCGCTTGCGAAACTGGACCTACCCCGAAGCCGACAACTTCCTACGCGCCACCTTGGCCGTGAACCAAGTACCGTCCAGCGGCAAGATCGTCATCGGCCAGATCCACGCCTATGACAGCCAAAAACCGCTGATCAAGCTCGAATACCAGTTCAAGGAAAAGACCCAGACCGGCAACATCGTAGCCAAAGTGCGCATGCGCCCGGATGAAGATGAAAGCCGCGTGGTCATCGTCGCGTCCAATGTGCCGCTGGAGAAAAGCTTTACCTACGTGATCAACCTCAACAAAGCCGGGCTGCTCAGCGTGTACGCCGCCGACAGTGAATGGAACGAGCGCATTGGCGCAGCGTGGGGCAGCAAGCCGCTGTACTTCAAGGCCGGCGCGTATGTGCAGGACAACAGCGGGGACAGCAAGGAAGGCGCGAAGGTGACGTTTGCGAAGTTGGATATTGATCACGAGTGAACAAATCAGCCTCATTTAGCGTAGGCAGTGCCTGATCAGCACGAGGAAGACGCCGTTACCTCGCTCCCACACTCAAGCTGATCAAATCCCAGCCACAAAAAAGCCCGCATCGCAGCGGGCTTCTTTTTAAACGCTTGAGGCTTAGTTCACCTTAGCGTTCAACTCACCTTTCAGGTAACGCTGGTACATCGCTTCCAGCGAGATCGGCTTGATCTTAGAGCCGTTGCCGGCAGTGCCGAAGGCTTCGTAGCGAGCGATACACACATCACGCATCGCGGTTACGGTGGCGCCGAAGAATTTACGCGGGTCAAATTCGCTCGGGTTGGTGGCCATCAGGCGACGCATCGCGCCGGTGGACGCCAGGCGCAGGTCGGTGTCGATGTTGACTTTGCGCACGCCGTACTTGATGCCTTCGACGATTTCTTCAACCGGCACGCCGTAGGTTTCTTTGATGTCGCCGCCGTACTGGTTGATGATCGCCAGCCACTCTTGCGGGACCGAGGAAGAACCGTGCATCACCAGGTGGGTGTTAGGGATGCGCTTATGGATTTCCTTGATGCGGTCGATGGCCAGCACGTCGCCGGTAGGCGGCTTGGTGAACTTGTAGGCGCCGTGGCTGGTGCCGATGGCGATGGCCAGGGCATCGACCTGGGTCTTCTTGACGAAGTCAGCGGCTTCTTCCGGATCGGTCAGCATTTGGCTGTGATCAAGCACGCCTTCGGCGCCGATGCCGTCTTCTTCGCCGGCCATACCGGTTTCCAGAGAACCCAGGCAGCCCAGTTCGCCTTCAACCGAGACGCCGCAGGCGTGAGCCAGGGCTACGGTTTGCTGGGTTACGCGCACGTTGTATTCGTAGTCGGTTGGGGTCTTGCCGTCTTCGCCGAGGGAGCCGTCCATCATCACCGAGCTGAAGCCCAGTTGGATGGAACGCTGGCACACGTCAGGGCTGGTGCCGTGGTCCTGGTGCATGCACACCGGGATGTGCGGAAATTCTTCGATTGCGGCGAGGATCAGGTGACGCAGGAATGGAGCACCGGCGTATTTGCGGGCACCGGCCGAAGCCTGGACGATCACTGGGGAGTCGGTCTTGTCAGCGGCTTCCATGATGGCGCGCATCTGCTCAAGGTTGTTGACGTTAAAGGCTGGGACGCCGTAGCCGAACTCGGCTGCGTGGTCCAGCATTTGACGCATGCTGATAAGTGCCATTGTGTTGTCTCTCCCGGTCGAGGGTCGTTAATCGTGCAAGCCTGCCGTAGCGGCGGCTGCTATTCAAGTTATTGCCGGTCAGGTTTTGCATGCCTGGCCTGCTGAATCGTTATTGCAGTGTCCGGCTCGCCATTTGGAACCGAATCAATGTGGGAGGGGGCTTGCTCCCGATAGCGATCTATCAGTCGCTGACTTCGGTGACTGACCCACCGCAATCGGGAGCAAGCCCCCTCCCACATTTGGATCTCAATACATTCGAGACCGTGTTCTGTTTACTGGGCCTTGCAGCCCCGCCCGATCAAATCGTCGGTGGCAACCCAGTAAACCAGGCCTTCCTCACCTTTGGTGTGAAACGCCAACTGGTCGTTGCTGTACAGCACGCCCGAAGCGGCAACGTCCTGTTTAAGGCGGTAAACCTGGTCCGAACCGCCGAGGCGTACATCCACCTCGCTACGGGCCTGGTTGACAAATCGCCAGTTGACCTCGGCCTTGCTGTCGCAGGTCCAAGTGGTCCACTTATCGGCAGGCTCTGCCTTGTTGAACATGTTCATGCTGCTGCAACCGGCCAGTAGGGCCAGGGCTGCCAGGGCGAAAACGCCTTTCATTGCCAATCCTCGCAGCGGCGCCAGAGGCCGCCGATGCTGTCGGTTAGTTGATCAGACCCGTCAAGGGCAACCCTGTTCCTGACCGTTGGGCGCGGAGTCGTATTTCTCCAGCCGTTCGTTGCCGATGCGCTTGTTGATCACCGGCATGGTCTCGGCTTGCCAGTCAGCCTGGTAGCAGCTCTTTTTCTGCACAGGCAACGGCTTTCCAGCCTCCTGCGCCGCGCTTGGCGTGCTGCCGCAGCCGGCCAGAAGGCCCGCTGCGATCAACAGTGCCAACGACTTGATCATGGGAATGCTCCTTTTCCTGATCACGGGCCTTAGCCTTTGGCTCGGGCTTCCAACACTTCAACGGCGGGCAGCACTTTGCCTTCGACGAATTCAAGGAACGCGCCGCCACCAGTAGAAATGTAGGAGATACGGTCAGCCACACCATATTTATCGATGGCCGCCAGGGTGTCGCCACCGCCGGCGATGGAGAACGCCGAGCTTTCAGCGATGGCATTGGCCAGCACTTTGGTGCCGTTGCCGAACTGGTCAAACTCGAACACGCCGACCGGGCCGTTCCACAGAATGGTCTGGGAGGCTTTCAGCAGTTCGGCGAAGTTGGCTGCGGTTTGCGGCCCGATGTCCAGGATCATGTCGTCGGCAGCCACGTCAGCGATGAGCTTGACGGTGGCAGCGGCGCTTTCAGCGAACTCCTTGGCAACCACCACGTCTACCGGCAACGGCACACTGACCTTGGCAGCGATGGCGCGAGCGGTATCCAGCAGGTCCGGTTCATACAGGGACTTGCCCACCGGGTGGCCGGCTGCGGCCAGGAAGGTGTTGGCAATGCCACCGCCGACGATCAATTGGTTGCAGATCTGGCTGAGGCTGTTGAGCACGTCCAGCTTGGTGGACACCTTGGAGCCAGCCACGATGGCAGCCATCGGCTGGGCCGGTGCGCCGAGGGCCTTGCCCAGTGCATCCAGTTCAGCAGCCAGCAGCGGGCCAGCAGCCGCAACCTTGGCGAACTTGGCCACGCCGTGGGTGGAACCCTCAGCACGGTGAGCCGTACCGAACGCATCCATCACAAACACGTCGCACAGGGCTGCGTATTGCTGGGCCAGTTCGTCGCTGTTCTTTTTCTCGCCTTTGTTGAAGCGCACGTTTTCGAACAGCACGATGTCGCCGGCCTTGACGTCAACGCCACCCAAGTAGTCAGACACCAACGGCACTGTGCGGCCCAGGGCCTCACTCAGGTAATCGGCCACAGGCTTGAGGCTGTTTTCTTCCGAGAACTCACCTTCGGTCGGACGACCCAGGTGGGAGCAGACCATTACGGCCGCGCCTTTTTCCAGGGCCAGCTTGATGGTCGGCAGCGAAGCCCGGATTCGCGCATCGCTGGTGACAACACCGTCCTTGACTGGGACGTTGAGGTCTTCGCGAATCAGTACGCGCTTACCTTGCAGATCGAGGTCGGTCATCTTCAACACGGTCATGGGTCGCAGTTCCTGAATTGACTTATTTAAGGGGCAGGTTTTGATGAGGCAACGTGCAGATAGTGTTCTGCAACATCCAGCATGCGGTTGGCAAAACCCCATTCGTTATCGAACCAGGCCAGGATATTCACCAGCCTCGGGCCGGAAACGCGGGTCTGGCTGGCATCGACAATTGCCGAATGCGGGTCATGGTTGAAGTCGCAACTGGCGTGGGGCAACTCGGTGTAGGCCAGTAAGCCTTTGAGCGGGCCGCTGGTGGCGGCATCGCGCAGAATCCGGTTGACCTCCACCGCATCGGTGTCGCTGACGGTTTGCATGGTGATGTCCAGGCAAGACACGTTTACCGTCGGCACCCGTACGGCTTTGGCCTGAATTCGCCCGGCAAGTTCCGGCAGCAGGCGTTCGATGCCACGGGCCAGGCCGGTGGACACCGGAATCACCGACTGGAACGCCGAGCGCGTACGGCGCAGGTCTTCGTGGTGATAGGCGTCGATCACCGGCTGGTCGTTCATCGCCGAATGGATGGTGGTGATCGATACGTAATCGATGCCAATCGCCTGATCCAACAGGCGTAACAGTGGCACGCTGCAGTTGGTGGTGCAGGAGGCGTTGGACACCAGCAGCTCATGGCCGGTCAGGCAATCCTGGTTGATGCCGTAGACGATGGTGGCGTCGACATCCGCCTCGCTGGCCATCGGCTGGGAAAACAGCACACGCGGTGCACCGGCGTCGAGAAAACGCTGGCCATCGGCACGGGTGTTGTAAGCACCGGAACATTCCAACACCAGGTCGACGCCCAGCGCCGCCCAGTCGATGCCCTCGGGGGTGGCACTGCGTAGTACTTTTACGCAGTCGCCATTGATATGCAGACAATCGCCGTCGACCCGCACTTCGCCGGGGAACCGGCCGTGGGTGGAGTCAAAGCGTGTCAGGTATTCGATACTGGCCATGTCGGCCAAATCGTTGATCGCGACAATTTCAAACCCGGCAGCCGCCCCTCGTTCGAACAGAGCACGCAAGACGCAACGACCAATGCGGCCGTAGCCGTTGAGTGCAACTTTGTAGGGACGCGGTTGGGGCATGGGGTTCTCGATCAAGGTTAGTTCGGTGCTGAATGCACTATCGCCATCGCGGGCAAGCCCGCTCCCACATTAGACCGCGATCCAAATGTGGGAGCGGGCTTGCCCGCGATAGCGCCAGTTCAGACACCGCAGACTGACTTAGTCTTCCAGCAGCTCTTCAGCCTGACCCAGGATGTTTTCCAGGGTGAAACCGAACTCTTCGAACAAGGCTGGAGCCGGCGCCGACTCACCGTAGGTGGTCATGCCGATCACGCGACCTTCCAGGCCCACGTACTTGTACCAGTAGTCGGCGTGAGCCGCTTCGATGGCGATACGCGCGCTGACCTGCAGCGGCAATACCGATTGCTTGTAGCCGGCGTCCTGGGCTTCGAACACGCTGGTGCACGGCATCGATACAACACGCACCTTGCGGCCTTGTTCGGTGAGCTTGTCGTACGCCTGAACGGTCAGGCCCACTTCGGAACCGGTGGAGATCAGGATCAGCTCCGGCTCACCCACGCAGTCTTTGAGCACGTAGCCGCCACGGCTGATGTCGGCGATCTGTGCGTCGGTACGCACTTGGTGCTGCAGGTTCTGACGGGAGAAGATCAGCGCCGAAGGGCCGTCTTTACGCTCGATGGCGTGCTTCCATGCCACGGCGGATTCCACCGCGTCGGCTGGGCGCCAGCAATCCAGGTTCGGCGTGGTGCGCAGGCTGGTCAGTTGCTCGACCGGCTGGTGCGTCGGGCCGTCTTCGCCCAGACCGATGGAGTCGTGGGTGTAGACATGGATCACACGCTTCTTCATCAGCGCAGCCATACGTACCGCGTTGCGCGCGTATTCCATGAACATCAGGAAGGTCGCGCCGTAAGGCACCAGGCCGCCGTGCAGGGACACGCCGTTCATGATGGCGCTCATGCCGAACTCGCGCACGCCGTAGTACATGTAGTTGCCGCTGGCGTCTTCGGCCGAGACACCTTTGCAACCTTTCCACAGGGTCAGGTTGGAACCGGCCAGGTCAGCCGAACCGCCGAGGAACTCAGGCAGCAGTGGGCCAAAGGCGTTCAGGGTGTTCTGGCTGGCTTTACGGCTGGCGATGGTCTCGCCCTTGGCCGCGACTTCGGCGATGTAGGCCGAGGCTTTTTCCGAGAAGTCGGCAGGCAGGTCACCGGCCAGGCGACGCACCAGTTCGTTGGCCAATGCCGGGAATTCGGCGGAGTAGGCAGCGAAACGCTGGTCCCACTCGGCTTCGGTCGCCAGGCCTTTTTCCTTGGCGCTCCACTCGGCGTAGATGTCGGCCGGGATTTCGAACGGGCCGTGGTTCCACTTCAGCGCTTCGCGGGTCAGGGCGATTTCCGCGTCACCCAGTGGGGCGCCGTGGCAGTCTTCTTTACCTTGCTTGTTCGGCGAACCGAAGCCGATGGTGGTCTTGCAGCAGATCAGGGTCGGCTGCGCGCTCTTGCGAGCGGTGTCGATGGCAGTCTTGATCTCTTCCGGATCGTGGCCGTCGACATTGCGGATCACCTGCCAGTTGTAGGCTTCGAAACGCTTAGGGGTGTCGTCGGTGAACCAGCCTTCGACTTCGCCATCGATGGAGATGCCGTTGTCATCGTAGAAGGCGATCAGCTTGCCCAGGCCCAGCGTGCCGGCCAGCGAAGCGACTTCGTGGGAAATGCCTTCCATCATGCAGCCATCACCCAGGAACACGTAGGTGTGGTGATCGACGATGTCGTGGCCAGGGCGGTTGAATTGCGCGCCCAGGACTTTTTCAGCCAGTGCGAAACCTACGGCGTTGGCCAGGCCTTGGCCCAGGGGACCGGTGGTGGTCTCGACGCCTGGGGTGTAGCCGAATTCCGGGTGGCCCGGGGTGCGGCTGTGCAGCTGGCGGAAGCTCTTGAGGTCATCAATAGTGACGTCGTAGCCGGTCAGGTGCAGCAGCGAATAAATCAGCATCGAGCCGTGGCCGTTGGACAGCACGAAGCGGTCACGGTCGGCGAACGACGGGTTGCTCGGGTTGTGTTTCAGGTAGTCACGCCAAAGTACCTCGGCGATATCCGCCATGCCCATCGGGGCACCGGGATGGCCGCTGTTGGCTTTTTGCACGGCATCCATGCTGAGGGCACGAATGGCGTTGGCACGCTCACGACGGCTGGGCATCGCTGTTCTCCTGAGGATTTTGAAGAGTGAATGATTAAAAGAAACGGAAAAAAGGACCGGCATTTTCCCTCAGCCACCGCCTGCGGGCAATGACAGATAGTCACTTGTGGCTGTTTTTCCTGTGCTTTGCGCGGCAATCGCCTGCATTGACCGCCTACTTGTTCGTCTAAAAGTTATAGCGGCTGCTTATAACCGCCACTTATCGATCAATATCAAAACTTTTTGATATTGATCTTGCGAGGATATCCACCCGTCACTAGACTGCTGCCCTTATGAATCTACCCGTGCCCTCACTGCGTCCCGACGACGGCGATGAACTGGCAGCCTTGTGCAAGGCCGCTGGCGACCCGTTGCGTCTGAACGTCTTGCGCGCACTGGCAAACGATTCCTTCGGCGTACTGGAACTGGCGCAGATCTTCGCCATCGGCCAGTCCGGCATGAGCCACCATTTGAAGGTGCTGTCCCAGGCCGACCTAGTGGCCACACGCCGCGAAGGCAATGCAATTTTTTACCGCCGCGCCCTGCCCCACACCGACCTGCTCGGCGGCAAGCTGCACGCCGCCCTGCTCGAAGAAGTCGACAATCTGAGCCTGCCAACCGACGTACAGTCGCGTATCGGTCAGGTTCACGGGCAACGCGCAGCGGCGAGTCAGGATTTTTTCGCACGGGTGGCCGAGAAGTTTCGCGCGCAGCAAGACTTGATCGCCGGCCTGCCGCAGTACCGCGACAGCGTGCTGGCGCTATTGGACAAGCTGAGCTTCAGTGATGAGGCGACCGCGTTGGAAGTCGGGCCTGGGGACGGCGGTTTTCTGCCGGAGTTGGCGCGCCGCTTTCATCAGGTAACCGCGCTGGACAACAGCCCGGCGATGCTCGAACTGGCGCGCCAGTTGTGCGAGCGTGAATCGCTGCGCAATGTGACCCTGCAACTGGCTGACGCTTTGAGCGGCACACAGATCAAAGCCGACTGCGTGGTGCTGAACATGGTCTTGCACCATTTCGCCGCCCCCGCCGACGCGTTAAAGCAAATGGCCGGGTTGCTGCACCCCGGCGGTAGCCTGTTGGTTACGGATTTATGCAGCCACAACCAGAATTGGGCCAGGGAGGCCTGCGGTGATCTCTGGTTGGGTTTTGAACAGGACGATCTGGCCCGTTGGGCCACCGCTGCGGGACTCGTTCCCGGGGAAAGCCTCTATGTAGGTTTACGTAATGGTTTCCAGATCCAGGTCCGCCATTTTCAGCGGCCGGCTGGCGACACTCACCATCGGTAAATATCAGGAAATCATCGAGATGAGCGAATACTCCCTTTTCACCTCCGAGTCCGTGTCTGAAGGGCATCCGGACAAAATCGCCGACCAGATTTCTGACGCGGTGCTGGACGCCATCATTGCTGAAGACAAGTTCGCCCGTGTGGCGTGCGAGACTCTGGTGAAAACCGGTGTAGCGATCATCGCTGGCGAAGTGACCACCACCGCCTGGGTTGACCTGGAGCAGATCGTCCGTGACGTGATCACCGACATCGGCTACACCAGCTCCGACGTCGGCTTCGACGGCGCGACCTGCGGCGTGATGAACATCATCGGCAAGCAGTCCCCAGACATCAACCAGGGTGTCGACCGTGCCAAGCCGGAAGACCAGGGTGCCGGCGACCAAGGCCTGATGTTCGGCTATGCCAGCAACGAAACCGACGTGCTGATGCCTGCACCGATCACTTTCTCGCACCAGTTGGTACAGCGCCAGGCAGAAGCCCGCAAATCCGGCCTGCTGCCATGGCTGCGCCCGGACGCCAAGTCCCAGGTGACCTGCCGCTATGAAGGCGGCAAAGTCGTCGGTATCGACGCTGTCGTATTGTCGACCCAGCACAACCCGGACGTGTCCTACGCCGACCTGCGTGAAGGCGTGATGGAGCTGATCGTCAAGCACGTACTGCCGGCCGAGCTGCTGAGCAAAGACACCCAGTTCCACATCAACCCGACTGGCCAGTTCATCATCGGTGGCCCGGTGGGCGACTGTGGCCTGACCGGTCGCAAGATCATCGTCGACAGCTACGGCGGCATGGCTCGCCACGGCGGCGGCGCGTTCTCCGGTAAAGATCCGTCCAAGGTTGACCGTTCGGCCGCTTACGCAGGTCGTTATGTGGCCAAGAACATCGTCGCTGCCGGCTTGGCCGAGCGTTGCGAGATCCAGGTGTCCTACGCCATTGGTGTGGCCCAGCCTACGTCGATCTCGCTGAATACCTTCGGTACCGGCAAGATCAGCGACGACAAGATCGTTAAGCTGGTGCGTGAGATCTTCGACCTGCGCCCTTACGCGATCACCACCATGCTCGACCTGCTGCACCCGATGTACCAGGAAACCGCAGCCTACGGCCACTTCGGCCGCACCCCGGAGCAGAAGACCGTCGGCGACGACACCTTCACCACCTTCACGTGGGAAAAAACCGACCGCGCCAACGACCTGCGCACCGCCGCCGGCCTGTAAGCACGCGTTGCACCCAAAAGCCCTGCCGGGTTCGCCCGGCAGGGTTTTTTATTGCCTGCGCGATCACCTTCACATTTTTTGGATCCAAACCTTGCAGGCCCAATGATGGCCCTCTAGAATCCGCGCCCTCTCGGGCCCTCTACCTTATTTGGATATTGCCCTGCGTCAGCCCGGGATAGACACGCGCGCAGGCAATCGAACATTGAGGTTTTTCATGCGCATCTCCACGCTCGCCCCTGCTGCCCTTCTGCTCAGCCTGTTCGCCCTGCCGGCCCACGCCGCCGACCTGAGCGCACTGAGTGGCGCCCTGAGCTCCCAGTTGGGTGGCGGTAACTCCGGCGACTGCCAGAAGCAAGCCGCAGACCTGCAAACCAAGATCGATGCGGCCGAAGCCAGCAAAGACACCTTCAAAGTGAAGGCCTTCAAAGCGGCGCAAGACCAGATCAACAAAGGTTGTGACAAACTGTCTGAAGCCCAGGCCAAAGCCGATGCCAAGCAGCAAACCCAGGAAGCCAAGGCTGACAAGCCGGATGCCGTGAAAGCCTTGGGCGGTCTGTTCAAGTAAGCAGAAACACCCGGTAAAAAGCCCCGCACTGTAGGGGCTTTTTTGTGGCCGGGAGGTTCATTTAGGCTGGGCACCCTTTCCGAGCAAGGATGCTCATGATGCGTTTACTGATTGCTCTGTCACTCAGCGCGTTGCCCTTTTTGGCATGGGCCGAAGCCTGTACCGATGAGGCCAGAACCCAGGTCGACACCCTGGCCGAACAGGTCCGTCTGTGGGACGACAGCTACCACCGCCTCGGCCAATCACCAGTCCACGATGAACTCTACGACCAAGCCCGCCAGCGCCTGGCCCATTGGCGCCAGTGCTTCCCTCAAACCCTCGCAAAACCTGACAACCCGCTGGCCGGCGCTCGGGGCACCTTCCGGCATCCCGTTGCTCATACTGGCCTGGAAAAACTGCTGGATGAACAGGCCGTCGGTGCCTGGCTCGATAGCCGACAAGACGTGTGGATTCAACCCAAGGTCGACGGGGTTGCAGTGACGCTGGTGTATCGTCAGGGCCGGTTGGAGCAAGTGATCAGCCGCGGCGATGGCGCACTTGGTCAGGACTGGTCAGCTTCCGCCCGCAGGATCCCCGGCATTGTCCAGCAACTGCCGGAGCCCATCGACGTGGTACTGCAAGGCGAGCTCTATTGGCGCTTGGACGACCACGTGCAATCGACCACTGGTGGGCTCAATGCCCGCAGCAAGGTGGCCGGCCTGATGAACCGTCGACAGCTGAGTGACGCCGACGCCGCTGGTATAGGCCTGTTTGTCTGGGCCTGGCCGGACGGCCCAAGCGTATTTACCGAGCGCCTGGCCACCCTGGCACGATGGGGTTTCACCGACAGCCTGCGTTACAGCCAGCCCATCCGAACTCTCACCGAAGCCGCGCACTGGCGCATGTATTGGTACAACCACTCACTGCCCTTCGCCAGTGATGGAGTGGTGCTGCACCAAGCATCACGAGCGCCCGGCAAGCGCTGGCAAGTCAGCGCCCCCTATTGGGCGGTCGCCTGGAAGTACCCGACTTCCAAGGCGCTGGCTCTGGTACGCAAGGTGCAGTTCAAGATCGGCCGCACGGGGCGCATCACCCCCATTCTGGAGTTGGAGCCGGTGCGGCTGGACGACCGACAGATCCGCCGTGTCAGCGTCGGCTCCTTGAAACACTGGCAAGCGCTGGATATTCGCCCTGGCGACCAAGTATCCATCAGCCTGGCGGGCCAGGTGATCCCTCGGTTGGACCACGTGATCCTGCGCAATCCCAAGCGGATCGACCTGCCAGTGCCCGACCCGCGAGACTTTCACGCCCTGAGTTGCTGGCAACTGGACCCAGGCTGCGAAGAACAGTTGCTCGCACGCCTGACCTGGCTGAGCAGCAACCAGGGCTTGGCGCTGCCGCACATGGGTCGCGAGACGTGGAACGTATTGATCCAGGCCGGTCTAATCGCAGGCTTTCTCGATTGGTTAACCCTGGATGCGGCAGAGCTTGCTAACATTGATGGCTTGGGTGAGCGCAGCCGCACCCGACTGCTCGACAGCCTTCACAGCGCTCGGCAACGACCCTTTGCACAATGGCTAAAAGCCTTGGGTGTGCCGCCTGCGGCCCGCAGCAACCTGGAAGGAAACTGGCAGACACTGGTTGCCAGAGACACCCAGGCATGGTTGGAGATCGATGGCATAGGTCCGGCTCGTGCAGCGCAACTGAGCGCTTTTTTTCGCGACCCGCAGGTACAGTCCTTGGCTGAAACATTACGTGTGGCCGGAATAGACGGGTTTTGAACGCGCCCCCAGCCACCTTTAAACCACCGCAGAATTCACCCTGCCCTTTGCGAATCTGGAGCTCCACATGAAATTCCTCGCCCCTTTTGCCCTGCTGACCGTCGCAAGCTTTATGGCCACGCCGCTGCTGGCTGCCGAAGAAGCCCCCCAACTCACTGGCTGCGCCGCTAAGCGCCAAGCCATCAGCACCCAGATCGAACAAGCCAAGGCCCATGGCAACAGCGACCAACAAGCCGGCCTGGAAAAAGCGCTGAGCGAAGTCACCGCCAATTGCACCGACGCCTCGCTGCGCAAGGAGCGGGAAAACAAGGTGCTTGACGCCAAGCACGACGTCAGCCGCCGTCAGGCGGACCTCGACAAGGCAATGAAAAAGGGCGACGCGGAGAAGATCAACAAGCGTAAGGACAAACTTGCCGAGTCCCGCAAGGAACTGCAGGACGCCGTGGAAGAACTTGACCAGTAAAACCGGTCAGTGGTCCCGAAACTGTTTATGGCAGGCACTGCAGGCATCTTCGACTTTCTGTACGGCAGGGGAAAGGTTACTGGCCTTGTAGGGCTGCACTTGGCTGGCGATCACCAATTCACCGGTGGCCGCCTCCAGGTCGCGGGCCAACTGCTGGAATTGCGCTTGTTTTTGCCACACGTCATCCTTGGCGCTGGTGTGATCTTCCTCGCGCACGCTCGGAAAGTGTTTCCAAGGTTCATGGGACAACGCATCGAGCTTGACCGCGCCCTCAGCGAATTTCGCGCCGTCGAACGCAATGCGTCCGCGCAACATGCCGCCCAGGTCTTCGCCGGTCTTGAGCATCTGCTTGAAGATCGCCTTGCGCTGGCCCAAGGGCGAATTCGGATCAACACCGCCGCAGGCAGACACTGCCAGGCAGGCCAACAATACAACCGTCAATTTTTTAAAAGTCATGGTGGCTCAGGGTCACGGGAAACGGCGGCCAGTATCCTCGCCCCACCCGCAAAGACCAATAGCCCTATTAATAATAAGGGTTGCCCAACGGCGCTACGGCGCGGGCAACCGTTTCAGGAATTACATGTATGAGTCTCACATTGAAACCCTGGAGCCGCCGCCTGGCATGGGCTCTGCCGATGATTGCGCTGCTGGCCGGCTGCGACGCGGGCAAGGACACCGGCAAAGACACGGCCAAAGATGAAGTTGCCAAACCCCACGCCGTCGCCACCTATGTAAACGCACCTTGGGAAGCACTGCCGGCGGTGTCCGACAGCGACCTGCTGGCCGGCTTTGAGTCCTGGCGCAGTGCTTGCCAGCGCCTGAAGACCGACCCTGTATGGGGCGCGACCTGCGCGGCAGCGGCCAGCGTGCCGGGCAATGCTGTGGCGGTGCGAGGTTTTCTCAAGGAGCGTCTGGATGTGTTCGGCTTGCGCTCGTCCGAGAACACCCCTAACGGTTTAATCACCGGCTACTACGAACCGGTCTACCCCGGCAGCCTGACCAAGACTGCCACCGCCCACGTGCCGGTGTATGGCGTGCCGGATGACCTGATCATCGTCAACCTGGAAAGCATTTATCCTGAACTGAAAGGCAAGCGCCTGCGCGGTCGTCTTGAAGGTCGCGTGCTCAAGCCTTATGACGATGCCAGCGCCATCAACGGCCAAGGCTCCACAGCTAAGCCGATCGCCTGGCTGACCAACCCGATGGACCTGCAATTTCTGCAAATCCAGGGTTCAGGCCGCATTCAATTGAAAGACGGGCGCCAACTGCGCGTCGGTTACGGCGACCAGAACGGCTATCCCTACCGCCCTATCGGCCGCTGGCTGGTGGAGCAAGGCGAGTTGAAAAAAGAAGACGTGACCATGGGCGCCATCAGCGCCTGGGCGAAGGCGCACCCGGAACGAATCCCGGAACTGCTGGCGAGCAACCCCAGCTACGTGTTCTTCAGTGCTCGCCCCGACAGCAACGAAGGCCCACGTGGCTCGCTGAACGTGCCGTTGACCGCCGGCTACAGCGTGGCGGTGGATCGCAAAGTCATCCCGCTGGGCAGCCTGCTGTGGCTGTCGACGACAAAACCCGATGGTTCGCCGATCGTTCGACCGGTCGCGGCCCAGGACACCGGCGGTGCAATTACCGGTGAGGTGCGTGCGGATTTGTTCTGGGGCACCGGCGATGCGGCAGGTGAGCTGGCGGGGAACATGAAGCAGCAAGGGCAAATCTGGATGCTATGGCCCAAGGGCGCAGCGTTGCCGCAGGTGCCGGAGATACTCTAGATCAACTGTGGGGGCGGTTGGACTTGCCGCCCCTCACAAGTGGATCTGCGTCACGGCTCAGATCGAGACAAAGAAGAAACTCGCAATCAACGCCATGCCCACGAACCACACCAGTGAACGCAGGATCGCCCAGTCGGCCACGTAGCAAATGATGTACAAGAGGCGGCTGGTGATAAACAGCACGGCCAGTACATTGATGGTCACCAGTTCGGCCGTACCCGCCAGGTGCGCGATAATCACCGCCGCCGCAAATGCCGGGGTGACTTCAAAGCTGTTGAGCTGGGCGTTGTGGGCGCGCCGAGCGAACCCATCGAGAGTCTCCAGAAAAGCGCGAGGGTCATGGTTCTGCCGAGGCCCGAACTTGCCCTGACTGAACTTGGCCAACCCTGTGCACAGGTAAGGCAAGAAAATTGCGATCAACACACACCAGAAAGCTACCGTCATCACTGATTCCCTTTTAGTTTTCTATTTTTAATTTGAAACAGAAATTAGAGTTTTAGCACCAATTCTGGCAAGCCGCACCCACCGCTATGAGCCGCCACACGCCAAAAGGTTCTACCGGTGTTTTGCGCCCTGCCTGCAACCTCAGGCCGCTGCGGCGGTCCATCCACCCACTCATGACTGATCTTTCCCACTCCAAGGACCCCGGATGCTTGAACTTGTCGCCGCCTTCATTTGCCTCACCACCCTGCTCACCTATGTGAACTTCCGTTTTATCGGACTGCCGCCCACCATCGGGGTGATGGTCACAGCCCTGCTATTTTCCCTGATCCTGCAAGGCTTGAGCGTGCTCGGCTACCCAGGCCTTGAGGAGCGTATCCAGCAACTGATCGGCCAGATCGACTTCGGCGACTTGCTGATGAACTGGATGCTGTCATTCCTGCTGTTCGCAGGCGCTTTGCACGTCAACCTCAACGATCTGCGCAGCTACCGCTGGCCCATCGGCCTGCTGGCAACCTTCGGCGTGTTGATCGCCACCGTAGTGATCGGCAGTCTGGCGTACTACATTTTTGCCCTGTTCGGCTGGCACGTGAGCTTCCTCTACTGCTTGCTGTTCGGCGCACTCATCTCGCCCACGGACCCGATTGCGGTACTCGGTGTATTGCGAACCGCCAATGCGTCGAAACCGCTGAAAACCACCATCGTCGGCGAGTCGCTGTTCAACGACGGTACAGCGGTGGTGGTATTTACCGTGCTGCTGGGCATCGCACAATTGGGCGAGACGCCTACCGTGGGCGCCACAGCCATGTTGTTTGTCCATGAAGCCGTTGGCGGCGTGGCGTTCGGGGGGCTGATCGGCTATCTGGTCTACCTGATGATCAAGAGCATCGAACAGCACCAGATCGAAGTCATGCTGACCCTCGCCCTTGTGATCGGCGGCTCAGCGATGGCCACCGAGCTGCACGTCTCCGCCCCGATTGCGATGGTGGTGGCCGGGCTGATCATCGGTAACCTCGGGCGCAAGCTGGCGATGAACGACATGACCCGTCGCTACCTGGACGGTTTCTGGGAATTGCTCGACGACATGCTCAACGCTCTGCTGTTTGCGCTGATCGGCATGGAATTGCTGCTGTTGCCGTTCAATTGGCTGCACGTATTCGCGGCCAGTTTGCTGGCAGTGGCGATCCTGCTCTCACGCCTGCTAACTGTGGCCCCGGCGATCCTGCTGCTGCGCCGCTGGCGTACCGTGCCGCGCGGCACCATCCGTATCCTCACCTGGGGCGGCTTGCGCGGCGGGGTTTCGGTGGCACTGGCGCTGGCCCTGCCACTGGGGCCGGAGCGCGATCTGCTGCTGAGCATCACCTACATCGTGGTGCTGTCGTCGATCCTGCTGCAGGGTTTGAGCATCGGCAAACTGGTCAAACGCGTGACCCGGGACGACCCCCAGGCCACGCCTGACGCTCACTGATACTTGTCGATAGGTTGCGGATGCCTTGGGTCCGCAGCCTTCTTACCCGGCAAGCTGCCTTCACTGCGAATCTGCGCATGGCTGATCAAGGCAAAGATAAAGCTGCCACCGATGATGTTGCCGGCCAGAGTCGGGCCGGCAAACACCAGCCAGAAATCCTTCCACGGCAACTCGCCAGCGAATACCAGATAAGACACTTCGGCAGACCCCACCACGATATGGGTGAAATCCCCCAGCGCCATCAGGTAGGTGATCAGGATGATGATCCACATCTTGGCGCTTTCCATCGACGGGATCATCCACACCATGGTGGCGATCATCCAGCCGGAGACGATGCCTTTGGCAAACATCTGGCCGGTGTCGTTCTCCATGATCTTGCGCCCGATTTCCAGGAAGGCCTGGTCGGTCTTTGTGTCGAAGATCGGCAAGTGCAGCATCACATACGCCACCAACAGGGTGCCGCAAAGATTACCCACCAGCACCACCGACCACAGCCGTAACAGGCGCCCGGCATTGCCAAAGGTCGGCTTGCTCATCACCGGCAGCACCGCGGTAAGGGTGTTTTCGGTGAACAGCTGCTGCCGCGCAAGGATTACCGCGAGGAATCCCGCGCAGTAGCCGAAGCTGGCAATCACCTTGAAGGCTTCACCCTCGGGAAGACGTGAATTGAGCAATCCCATGGCCATCAGGGACAGGCCCATGGTCAGTCCGGCCGCCAGTGCCGACCACCACAAAGCGGCAACACTGCGCTCCAGCTCCTGATCTCCCTGGGTGCGGATAATTTCATGCAGGACCGCAGCGCGGGGCGGCTGGTTGTCGTCGACGTCCTGTTGCTCTTCCTGGGATAAGTTGGGGGTCTTGCCGTCTTGTTGCGTGGCCATGGCGATACCTGAACGGGGGGGCGGTGTTCAGGTACGACCTATGGCCGATCAATAGCGTTCACTGGTCCGACGCAGGATTATTCGCTGACGCCGTCGTCCTGGAACTGGTCTTTGACGTACTTGATCTCGGTACGCCCGTGAGGCGCCGGCAATCCGTCTTCGCCGAGGTTGACGAAGACCATTTTCTCAACCGTGAGGATGCTCTTGCGGGTGATCTTGTTGCGCACTTCACAGGTCAAGGTGATGGAGGTGCGGCCGAACTCGGTGGCGGTGATGCCCAGTTCGATGATGTCACCCTGGCGCGAGGCACTGACGAAGTTGATTTCGGAGATGTACTTGGTCACCACCCGTTGGTTGCCCAGTTGGACAATGGCGTAGATGGCTGCTTCTTCGTCGATCCAGCGCAGCAGGCTGCCACCGAACAGGGTGCCGTTGGGGTTGAGGTCTTCAGGTTTTACCCATTTGCGGGTGTGGAAGTTCATGGTCACTCCAAAGCGTCTTGCCGAATGATGGGCGACATCATGGCAGAGCCCAGGCCCAAGCTCTATGAGCCATTGCCTATCAAGCCCATGAACGATCTTCATGCCGCCGACAGAAAGGCTTGGGAAGTCTGGCGCACACGGCTATAATCGCCCCCGTTTCAAAACGGTCATCTTCGATTGATACCGTTCTCCCGCCACCTGTCCGAGGGGCGCTGCAGCAGGCTAGGCCTGTCAGGCTCGGATGGGGCGTTGTCCGGCCTGATTCCCCTGGCCTGATACTAAACGCACAACGGCGCCCATTCGCACACTACGAATGGAGGCTCTTCATGAGCGCTGTAATCTCGCCTGCAGGTTTTACCGACTACAAAGTCGCCGATATGTCCCTCGCTGCCTGGGGCCGTCGCGAAACCTTTATCGCCGAATCCGAAATGCCTGCCCTGATGGGTCTGCGCCGCAAGTACGCCGCTGAGCAGCCGCTCAAAGGCGCGAAGATCCTCGGCTGCATCCACATGACCATCCAGACTGCCGTGCTGATCGAAACCCTGGTTGCCCTGGGTGCCGAAGTACGTTGGTCGTCCTGCAACATTTTCTCGACTCAAGACCAGGCCGCTGCTGCTATCGCTGCTGCCGGCATCGCGGTGTATGCCTGGAAAGGCGAGACCGAAGAAGAGTACGAGTGGTGCCTGGAGCAAACCATCCTCAAGGATGGCAAGCCATGGGACGCCAACATGATCCTCGACGACGGCGGCGACCTGACCGAGCTGCTGCACAAGAAATACCCGCAGATCCTCGACCGCGTCCACGGCGTGACCGAAGAAACCACCACCGGCGTGCACCGTCTGCTGGACATGCTGGCCAAGGGCGAGCTGAAAATCCCGGCCATCAACGTCAACGACTCGGTGACCAAGAGCAAGAACGACAACAAGTACGGCTGCCGTCACAGCCTGAACGATGCCATCAAGCGTGGTACCGACCACCTGCTGTCGGGCAAGCAAGCCCTGGTGATCGGCTACGGTGACGTGGGCAAGGGTTCGTCCCAGTCCCTGCGCCAGGAAGGCATGATCGTCAAGGTCTCCGAAGTTGACCCGATCTGCGCCATGCAAGCCTGCATGGACGGTTTCGAAGTGGTTTCGCCGTTCATCGACGGCGTCAATGACGGCACCGAAGCGAGCATCGACAAAGCCCTGCTGGGCAAGATCGACCTGATCGTGACCACCACCGGTAACGTGAATGTTTGCGACGCGAACATGCTCAAAGCCCTGAAGAAGCGCGCCGTTGTCTGCAACATCGGTCACTTCGACAACGAGATCGACACCGCTTTCATGCGCAAGAACTGGGCATGGGAAGAAGTGAAGCCGCAGGTACACAAGGTTCACCGTACCGGCGCTGGCGATTTCGACCCGCAGAACGATGACTACCTGATCCTGCTGGCCGAAGGCCGTCTGGTTAACCTGGGCAACGCAACCGGCCACCCGAGCCGCATCATGGATGGTTCATTCGCCAACCAGGTACTGGCCCAGATCTTCCTGTTCGGCCAGAAGTACGCCGACCTGTCGCCAGCCCAGAAAGCCGAGCGCCTGACCGTGGAAGTACTGCCGAAGAAACTTGACGAAGAAGTGGCCCTGGAAATGGTCCGCGGCTTCGGCGGCGTAGTGACTCAACTGACCAAGACCCAGGCCGACTACATCGGCGTGACCGTCGAAGGCCCGTTCAAGCCGCACGCTTACCGCTACTGATTTGCCTGTGCCCGCTCTCTATCTTAAGGGGAGCGGGCTTTATGTGGGAGCGGGCTTGCTCGCGAATGCGGTGTTTCAGTCAACTTATTCTTCACTGACATACCGCATTCGCGAGCAAGCCCGCTCCCACATTGGCGGTGTACACACTCCGGCTTCTGAGTTTCAAAGGGTATGACCATGTCCCAAGACCGTCGCTACAGCTTCGAGTTCTTTCCCACCAAGACCGATGCTGGGCATGAAAAACTGATGGCGACTGCCAAACAGTTGGCAAGCTACAACCCCGACTTCTTCTCCTGCACCTACGGCGCTGGCGGCTCGACCCGTGATCGCACGATCAACACCGTGTTGCAGCTGGAAAGCGAAGTCAAAGTTCCCGCCGCGCCGCACTTGTCGTGCGTGGGCGACAGCAAGGACGACCTGCGCGGCCTGCTGACCCAATACAAACAAGCGGGCATTCAGCGCATCGTCGCCCTACGCGGCGACTTGCCCTCCGGCATGGGCATGGCCAGCGGTGAGCTGCGCTACGCCAATGACCTGGTGAGCTTCATCCGTGAAGAAAGCGGCGATCACTTCCATATCGAAGTGGCGGCTTATCCGGAGATGCATCCTCAGGCGCGCAATTTCGAAGACGATCTGCAGAATTTCGTACGCAAGGCAAACGCGGGCGCCGACAGCGCGATCACTCAGTACTTCTTCAACGCCGACAGCTACTTCTATTTCGTCGAGCGCGTACGGGCCATGGGTGTGAACATCCCGATCGTGCCGGGCATCATGCCGATCACCAACTACAGCAAGCTGGCACGTTTCTCCGACGCCTGCGGTGCCGAAATCCCACGCTGGGTGCGCAAGCAACTGGAAGCCTATGGCGACGACGTCAAGAGCATCCAGGCGTTCGGCGAACAGGTCATCAGCGAAATGTGTGAACGTTTGTTACAAGGTGGCGCGCCGGGGTTGCACTTCTATACCCTGAACCAGGCTGAGCCGAGCCTCGCTATCTGGAACAACCTTAAACTGCCACGCTAAGCCGGTTTAATAGCAGTTCCCGGCCCTCGTTATCACGGGGGCTTTTTTTGTCTACATGTCCCCGGAAAGGAAGCCAGCAGTAAATGAATACAGCGTCCCCGACTCCTCGCCCCCAGCTGATTTACCTGGTATTCGGCGCCGAGACCTACCATCAGGAAGCCGTATTCAGCATCGCCAGTGCCGTTGCCCAACTGGGCGGGCCTCAGGATATGCCGTTAGACATCCAAGTGTTCAGCGACAACCCGGCCCCGTACCGTGGCTTGCCAGTACAGGTCCACACATTGGACAGCGCCACGCGACAACGCTGGAGCGAACCCCACGGCTACCATTTCCGTACCAAACATGTGCTGTTGCGTCAGGTGCTGGAAACGGCGGAACTGGCGCTGCTGATCGACACCGATACATTTTTCCACGACTCGCCCATGGCATTGTTCGAGCGCGTAACACCGGGCACCGTGCTGTGCAACGCCTTCCAGGCCAAGTATGGCGACAACCGCGAAAGCGTACTGTATGAAGCCCTGGCCAAGTACCTGGCCGACAAAGGCCTCGCCGACGATGATATGTGGCTGCTCAACTCAGGCGTGATGGGCTTGACCCGGCAAGACGCGCACATTCTGGACCGTTCGATCGAGTTGATGGATGAGCTGTTCCCCATGGCCCACGGCGCCTACACCCTCGAAGAGTTCTGCCTGTCAGTAGCCGCGTACCGCACGCTCAACGTGCGCCAGTGCCCGGACCTGATCCATCACTATTGGAGCCGCAAGCAGTTGTTCCGGGCCAAGGTCAAGGCGTGGGTAACCAAGCATGCCGCCGACCCTCTCTGCACCCAGGCCCTGGCCGATACACGCAAGGTCTCCGCCCACCTGCCCCGCCCACCACGCTTGCAGCGCCTGATGTACAAACTGATCACCCTGGCGCTGCCCAAGCGCAAGCAGCAGTTTATCCGTGAGATTCTCTACGGCTGCTACGAGCACGAAAATGAATTCGACAAGGCCTGCGGCCCAGTTTGGTGGGAAAAAGCCCTTCAAAACCAGGAAGAACGCCAGAAATGCCCGGTGGACGCACACCAACTCGAACACTGGTTCGCCAACCCCGTGGTGCGCCTGATTCTGGGGGAGCGACGCGCAGCCATCTATGAACACCTGATGACCTCGCCCACAAAATAGAGCGGCCCGCAGAAGCTTAAGCCAGAGCTTCTCTTTAACGCACGGGCGTCGTAACCTCAGGGCATGCCTGTCATTCTGAAGCTGTTGATCGCCGCGTTTTTCACTTGCCTGAGCCTGGCCGCTTACGGCGAGAAACTGCGCATTGTCACCGAGCCCTGGGCGCCTTATGTGTATGAAGAAGACGGCGCCATGCACGGGCTGGATTACGAAACGACGGTGATCGTATTCCAGCGCCTGGGGGTCGAAGTGCAATGGCAGTTCCTGCCCTGGAAGCGCTGTCTGGCCATGCTTGATCAAGGCCATGCCGATGGCGCGCTGGATATTTTCCACAGCCACGACCGCGACGCCCTGCTGCTGTACCCCAGCGAACCGCTGTCGGAAGTGGAGTTCGTAATGTTCTACGCCAACGACCGTCCGCATCCGGTCCAAAGCCTCGACGACTTGCGTGGCCTCACAGTCGGCACGTCGCCAGGCTACCTGTACGGATTACCCTTCAGCGACTCCACCTTATTCAACCGCGAGCCGGCCCCCAGCCATGAAGCCAACTTCGGCAAATTATTGCTGGGGCGCATCGACCTTGTGATCACCGACCGCCGGGTTGGCCAGCACGTGATCAAGACACTGGGCCTGGAAGGCAAGGTCAGCCAGGCCCCCGTTGTCGTCAGCCGCCAGCAGCAGTACCTCGCCGTACGTCGTGGCGCAGGCATGGACCTGCTGGTGCAACGCTTTGCCGCCGAGCTCAAACGCTTCAAACAGGAGCCGGCCTACACGGCATTGAGCGCCAAATATGGTGGATTCGAAGCGATTACGGCGTCCGGACACACCGTTGAGCAGCAGGAAAGCGGCGCACCGTGATTGCTCTGCTATACTCCGGCCTTCCCGCCAGGCTTACGCCCGGCCGCTGAGGTCTTGAAAAAGGCACCCAACCCCGCTACTGCGCAGCTTTCAGCCCGCGCGAGCCGGTGGAGTGCCCGCCAGA
>PJQF01000087.1_pt1 | contig 59991 bp, 68 predicted proteins | sample 1503741 | NCBI WGS metagenome assembly PJQF01 (sample SAMN07775949, study PRJNA414020) | Biofilm metagenome, whole genome shotgun sequencing project. | isolation source: biomolecule (vanillin) treated reverse osmosis membrane biofilm | place: India: Nagpur | collected 2017-03-21
GCTCTTCCGATCTCTACAACAAAAACAAACAGACCATCTCCACCTACGGGCGCAACTTTGAAAATGCGAAGATCACACCGCTTGATCCAGCGTGGGCGATCGAACCGCAATTGGTATGCCCTACAAACGACAACAAAATCTGGATTTATGATGGCAGCGATGCTTCACTAAAAAAAGTAAATCCAATGACTCAAGAGGTGATGGTTGAATTTTCTATTGATACCACGCAATTCAAAAATACGCCACACTTTATACATTTGCGCGAATACCAAAGCATGCTGTTTTTACTCGATCCGGAATCAGGTATTTATATTTTTAATAACATCGGCAAACGAGTCCATCACATTCAGGCTTCGGGCTTGCTGCATTTTAATTTCTTTGGCGAAGAACTTTACTATCTGCACGAAAACAAAATCAACTTCTTTGATTTGTATACGGAAGAAACCACAACTATTCCGGTTGATCCGGGCTTTCAGTTTGCGTTGGTAACTGATGAGCGCATTTTGGTCATCCAGCAAAATAAAGGAAGCCTTTACGAGTTTAACCCGCAGCCTAAATGAAACAGAAAGTACTTTTCTTTTGCTGGCTGTTATTGGTAGTTCATTCGGCTGCATTAGCCCAAATATTTACCTCTTCCAACCTGCCCATCATCGTCATTAACACGAATGGTCAATCCATCATGGATGAACCAAAAATTATGGCGGACATGGGGATCATCAATAACGCAGCTGGAGTACGTAATCAATTGACTGATCCGTTTAATGATTTTGCCGGAAAAATAGGAATTGAAATGCGTGGCTCCAGTTCACAATCATTTCCCAAAAAACAATTTGGCATTGAAACTCGGGATGCCAATGGCAATGGAATTGATGCCTCACTATTAGGTTTACCCCCGAAAGATGATTGGATACTGTTTGCACCCTATAATGATAAAAGCCTGATTCGCGATGCCCTTGCCTATCGGCTAGGACGCACCATGGGGCGATATGCTTCACGGCTACGGTATTGCGAAGTGGTGATCAATGGTCAATACGAAGGGATCTACATTCTCCTTGAAAAAATTAAACGCGACAAAAGCAGAGTCGACATCGCAAAACTGGATCCAATTGAAATTTCGGGTGATGATGTGACCGGTGGATACATTATTAAAATAGATAAATCGACCGGAAGCGGTGGAGACGGATGGAGTTCCGCGATACCTCCTGCTAACCGCAACGGAAACCAAACTATTTTCTTTCTGTATGAGTATCCGAAAAGTACGGACATCGTGCCTCAACAAAAGGCCTACATCAAAAACTACATCGACAATTTTGAATCGACTTTAAAGGGAACAAATTTTAAAGATCCTGTGAATGGGTATGCCAAATACATCGATGTGAATTCGTTTGTTGACTTTTTGATTATGAACGAAGTATCCAAAAATGCGGATGGGTATCGTTTAAGTACTTATCTCTATAAGAAAAAAGATTCTGATGGAGGGAAAATTCACATGGGCCCCATTTGGGATTTTAACCTTGGGTTTGGAAATGTAGATTATTGCACGCAAGGAAATCCCGAAGGCTTCGTGTATAAATTCAACGAGCTTTGTGGTAATGATTATTGGCTGATTCCTTTTTGGTGGGATCGCCTACTCCAAGATCCGGCATTTCAAAATAAGTTAGGCCAACGATGGCAATCGCTTCGCGCTACTACTCTAAAGACAAGTTATGTGCATAGCTACATTGACTCCGTTGCCACCGTTCTCAACACTGAATCACAGCAACGCAACTTTCAGCGTTGGCCTGTACTCGGGCAATACGTGTGGCCAAATTATTATGTTGGCCAAACTTTTCAAGACGAGGTTAATTGGTTAAAGACGTGGGTGAGTCAGCGAATGGACTGGTTGGACTTGAATATGCCTTACTACGACCCCACAACGGGCGTAGAGCCGTTTGAATCTGCCGTGGTTTACCCTAATCCAAATAAAGGAAACTTCATGATCGATTTAAACCTGAACGATGCAGAATTTGTTCAAATAGAAATTATCAATTCGCTAGGCGTTGTTTGTTTGCAACGAAATATCTCGGTGACGCGCGGAAAAAACAACCTCTCTCTGGATTTAGTTGATGCGGTTCAGGGTGTTTATTTCTGCCGCATTAACTATCAAAACCAAACACAAACGCATCGTTTTGTGATTGGTCGATAAGAACAATCAATGTCATTGAAGGAAAATACAAGTACGGTACCCAATCATTGATTTAAGAAAGCCTTCACTTCATCGGCATCAATGTTGATATCATCTTCACCCACTTCATCAAAAGGATTTTCAAGGTGATCTTGAATGTTATCTAAGCTTACCAAAATAAAGCTATACAAGATCGGCATTACATATTCTAAGCTGGCAGAATAATCATGAAAAGTGCTTGCAAAATAAGGGCCGTAGATTATGGGAAAGATATAAATGAATACTTTGCTATAGGTTCGCAATGTAACCGGAGTGCGATAATTATGAATGATCTTCATATTATCAAAAGCAATGATTATCTTACTTACATACTGACTTACCCTTGAAATTTCTCCGCTTTGCACACCTAATGCACGCATCTCCATCGTCAAGTTGGAAAGTTTTGAAAACAACCCATACATTTCTTTTTCGCTTTGCTTCCACTCGACTTCACTTTGCTTCAGCATCACTTTCACTTTTAAAATCAAGTCATGTACCAACTGCTGCATGCGATTTGGTAAGTCTCCCTCTTTGCTGGAAGTCCAATCGCGACTTGCGAAGTACAATGCCACAGCGTGTCCTTTGAAATCTGAATAGCGTTGCAATGCATTTTCTCTTCGGGTGTAAGCAGAGCCAATGGAGAACACCACCGGAAATACGATGGCAACACCCACGAGCATGTCGGGGAATTTGGCTGTAAGATTATAGTGAAAACAAACGTAGCTGGACAAAACCGACAACGCTGTTATAATGAATGTTTTATAATTAATAATAAGAGCAAAGCTCTGGAGCATTTTTTTCATAGTGCTGAGGTAAGCCGTGGCAATATTACTAATTTCCGAGAACTAAGCTGATGGGTCAATAAGCCTTAGTCCTGAAGCACCTCCACCTCTACACGCACGTTTCTACGGGCATGTTGACTGTTCTTATCATGTAGCATACGACCGCCACCCCACGCCTTTACTTCGATGCGTGATGCATCAATGCCTTGAGAAATAAGCCATTCTTTAATTGTATTAGCACGCGCACCGGAAAGCTCTTTTGCAGTACCTGACTCTTTCACCACATCATCTTTGGTGATATTAAAAAAGTCTTTGGCAGGGCCAACATAAATAATCTTGCCCCGTCCATTTCCATTGGTATGTCCATGCAACATAATGCGGTACTTTGGATTCTCTTGCATCATTTGCAACAGCTTATTCAGCTCATATTTAGATTCCGGCAACATGACAGCCGCATCATTATAGAAATAAACATTATACAATGTTGCAATATCGCCCTTCGTCATACGGGTAAGATCGAACTTCACCATGTAGTAATTACCAATCAAATCAATTTCTTCTTTGGTGGTATCGCTCTCCGTATTTTTATAATTCATTTGATGCTGCACCTTGCGATAGCCAAAAGCACTTCCGATCAACGTAATGTTACCCGACTTACTATTGGGATCGGGCAAACTGATATAGGAATTGGCTTTCATTTTAGACAGCAACCGGCTTCGATCCGTATCAATCACCTCTACTTCACCATCTAAAATGGTGCCGTTGGTGGCGTTGTACATACTAAAAAAAGCTTGTGTATTTTTTAATGTTTGAGGAACATAAACAGGTGCTGCGGGAGGATTTGGAATTACAACTTTGGATGTATCGATGGCTTGATCTGCGGCAGCTGGTGTTGCTGGAGCAATTGGCTTGACCGCTTCCGCTTGAGGTGCAGGTTGAGTAGCTACAACAGGTGTTGCGACAGGAGTCGGTTGAGATGGTGCTGGTGTTACGGGTATTGGCTTAGAAGGTGCCGGTTCTTTTTTTGGTTCGGGTTGAGTAACCGCTACAACCTCTGCAGGAGCCGAATCGTCTTTAATTATACGAACCCACGCCTCGCCAAATCCGGTTTCCTTCCGCACTTGCACCATTTGGGCAATGGACTCATCGAAACCAGCATAATAGTCGAGATACACATAATAGAATTTTCGGGCTGCATCCAGGCCGTAACTGGCATGTTTTCCTTGTGCATTCAATTCATCCGCATATTTCTTAGCAAAGCTTTCTTGATTATCAAGATAAGCAGCAACCACCACGTAATATCCTTTCTTTAAGGCTTCACTGGAAGATTGAGCAGATGTAGAAAATGCGAATAGGAGAAGCGCTGCTATAAGCGCAGATGAAGTGGGGACTCGTAGCATGTAAGGTTTATGTCTTTGGTTAGTGCAATATTGCTGAAATATTGCAAATCTTCAAGAATTATAGGGACAATTTGAAATGGGACGCTTATCGGATATGTAAGGTTTTGAGTTTTTGCGCTAAAAAACCAAGCCCGTAGCCTGTTAATTGAATAATGGCTGAGGGCACGCTCAAGCATGCAACCCGGAAAGACCGGGTAACTCTGAGTGCATCTAAAAATAGAACCATCATATAAGCGAAGGCACATGCATACAAGTAATATCCAATCGGTGTAAGCAGTGGACTCAGAAGTATCAACGCAAAGCCGATAGTAAAGAAAGCAGGAAACCAATGCACCCACTTAACTTCACCAGGGTGTTTGGCACCTACTAAAATTCTCCCTCTTCCAAAGTTGGACACTTGAAAAAAGAATTGCTTGAAAGATGTTCTGCGTTTATGATATACAAATGCATCGGGAATCAGCTCTACCCGCAAGCCGAGTTGGCGCATGCGCACACTCAACTCAATATCTTCGGCTAATCTATCAAATTGAAATCCGCCTGTTTTAGTCCATGCATGTCTGCTCAGGCCCATATTAAAACTTCGTGCCTGATAGAATCCGATCTTTCGCTTGCCGCCACGAATACCTCCGGTGGTGAGAAACGATGACATGGTATAGGCCATCGCCTGTTGTAAAGGTGTAAAACTTGTGTGCCCTTGATCGGGACCACCCCATCCATCAATCGCGTGATCTCTTAAAAAAAATTCAACTGCCTGAAAGTAAGTTTCAGGTATGACACAGTCACTGTCAAAAACGACAAAGTAATCGCCCCGTGCTTTTTCAAAACCGGCATTACGGCTGGGGCCTGGTCCTGAATTGGATTTGAAAAAATACGTGATCGACAATTGATGTGTGTATTTGTCTACTATTTCACGGCAGGGAATGGTGGAACCATCTTCTACAATGATCACTTCAAAATGAGTGTATTGCTGGTGGCACAAACTACTCAACAATTCGTCTACTTCCTGTGGCCGATTGTATACGGGCACGATCACTGAATACTTTGGAGTAGCTGGAGACATGATGCAAAATAACTATTTCTTCAAGTGCAAGAGCCAATGATCGTCATAAAATAGTTGATTGCTGTCAACCATCTCGCGCACCGCTTCTAAAAACAACTCTTCATCTTGCGGTGCTACGGCTTCGGTCAGGCTCTCCGGAGACATGGGTTGTTGCGATAGGAAGAATCGAATCTGATCTTCCAACGCTTTGATAGACGACAGGTTGGTGCGTTTCTTTTTCGCGTAACAAACATCGCACACTCCGCACGGTTCTTCCGAGGGTTCATTAAAATAATTCTGAATGAACAACATCCGACACATCGTGTTCTGCCCGGCATATTGAATCATCTGCTCGGTTTTTTCCAAATTCAATTTTCGCCTCGACTCCAACTTGAATTTATCAACTACTAATAAATGCTCGTCTTGTCGAGGAATAACGAAGATGACCTGCGGTGAATCGCGCATAGGGCTGTAGATCAACAACTGCAATTGATTCAATTGCTGCAAAACCAATTTTACCTCTGCTACACTTATCTTCAAGGCCATGGCCAATTGACTTTCGGATATCTGAACAAAATCAGTGTACAATTCACCTCCGTATAAGCGAAACAACATTTTAATGATCGGGTCGAAACGGGCATGGGCCACCTGAAACTCGTAGAGCTTGGTTCTGTCAGCTGTGAAATGTAAGCGGGAAGGATGATAAAAACTTTCGTTGAATTGCAGTAACCCTGCTTCCTCCAGTCGCTTGAGTGCGGGATAAACAGCAGATGGCTTGAATGAAAACTTTTTCGAAAATTGTTCCATATCAAAATCATAGCTCTCGCCCTGGCCTGCATGTATCGCCACTTGAAAGTGATTAGCAAGCGCTTGATAAATTTTCTTCAAATAATCAAAGGTAGGGTAAGCTTGTTCTGCTTTTGTTTTCAGCGATTCAGCATCCGTAGGGTGAAAGAGAATCGTAGCATAAGCTTGCTTTCCATCACGCCCAGCCCTTCCTGCCTCCTGATAATAGGATTCAAGATTCTCCGGCAAATCGAGATGAATTACGGTACGCACATCGGCTTTGTTAATGCCCATACCAAAGGCGTTGGTTGCTACCATCACCCGAAATGTATTATTCAGCCATTCACGTTGCCGTGTCGTTCGCTCATCGAAATGCAAACCGGCATGATAAAAGGTGGAAGAAATCCGATTGCGTTGCAAGAACTGCGCAATAGCTTGCGTGGATTTGCGGGATCGAACATATACAATTGCAGAACCCGGCACTTTCGTGAGAATCTCCACCAACTTCTTTTCTTTCACTTCGGTGTTGCGTACCACCAGCGAAAAATTCTTTCGAGCAAAGCTGACTTGAAAAACGGCTGCCTTTCGAAACTGCAGTTTCTCCATAATATCATTGCGTACTTGCAGGGTGGCCGAGGCTGTCAATGCGATAAAAGGAACATCCGGCTTTACTTCACGGAGCTCTGCAATTTCCAAATAAGGCGGCCGAAAGTCATAGCCCCATTGCGAGATACAGTGCGCCTCATCAACCGCTATCAGGCACACTTTCATTTTTTCAAAACGCACGCGAAACAACTCTGTTTTCAATCGCTCCGGAGAAACATATAAAAACTTTTGCTGACCGTAAACACAGTTATCTAAAAGAATATCTATTTCACTATGACTTAATCCAGAGTGAATAGCAATGGCAGGAATCTCATGCTTTCGGAGTTGTGCGACCTGATCTTGCATAAGAGCGATCAAGGGTGTCACTACAATGCATAAGCCATCCATCATCATCGTTGGCACCTGGAAGCAGATCGACTTGCCTCCACCGGTAGGTAGCACGGCTAACACGTCTTTGCCATCCACCACAGCCTGAATAATTTCATCTTGTGGTGAACGGAAGGAAGTGTATCCCCAATATTTTTTTAAGACTTCAGTGGCGGTCACACATCAAAAGTACATACTTCCCGCTATTCGTTGGGCGCTAGTTGATTTTTACTTTTAATGACATCCGGATTAATGTAGCTCCATGAACTACTACCATTTCCATTCCCGCTTCTCTAAAAATGCAGCAATACCGTTTTTACAATCATCGGTGGCACGGGCATGAGCGTTCATAGTGGCTGCATAGTTAAGTGCATCAGGCAAACTCATGGACTGAACTTCACCTATCATTTGCTTGGTAATCTGCATGGATCGGCCGGAATTGGAAGTAATCAATTTCTGCGCAAAATCGTAAACCGTTTTTTCGAGTTCTTCCTTGGAAACCACGGTAGAAATCAATCCCATCTCTTTCGCAGTGGTGCCATTTAAAAGTTCACCAGTAAGAAGGAGTTGGCGTGCTTTCTGCTCTCCGATTTTGCGAATCAAAAAAACTAAAACCATGGCTGGTATAAACCCAATGCGCACTTCGGTATACCCAAATTTTGCTTCAGGTACGGAAAACGCAAAATCACAGACAGTAGCGAGTCCACATCCGCCAGCCAATGCATGGCCTTGCACTTGAGCGATAACCACCTTATTTAGCTGATAAATCTGCAGGAACAACTCTTTCAGGTGGTGTGAGTCGGCCTTGTTTTCTTCGAAAGAAAAATGTTGCAGTTGTTGCACATACGCCAGATCGGCACCGGCACAAAACGCCTCACCATTCGCCTTCAAGACTACAATTTTAACTTCGTCATCTGCTTCTGCTTGAGCAAAAGTGGATTTTAATTCTGCCACCAACTCATGGCTCAATGCATTTCGTTTTTCAGGACGATTGAGTGTGATGTAGCCGATTCGATCTTTTTTGGAATAAAGGACTAAGCTCATTTTGATTCAGTTAATGTGAAGGCACCTTGATGCAGCACCGAATGAATCGGTATCTGATTTTGCCTTGCAAACTTAATCAACTTGTTGCAATAGTTTCGCGTGTTGCTTCCATCCAACACAATCATTCCTATCTGTTCTTTTCGGATGTTTTTGTAATTCAACGCATTGTGACTCACCACTACATAATCGGCATTGGCTATTCGTGGCAGCGTGTCATTGGCTCGGCAAATGTGTACAATCAAGCGTTGATTCCATAGAGTTACATACAGGCCTTTGGTTCGATACGATAAAACTGTATCGGACTGAATTTGACGAACGCCATGAATCAACCGATTGGGTCGAATATGAAAACGAGTTTTTTCGGTATCAGCCATCAATGCGGAGTCTGCCACAAAAAATGTCTGCCGATCTGAAATAAAATCCATGGCCCTATGGCCATTCACGGCATAAACAATCCATTGCTCTTCACGGACTTTAAAATCGTAATGGATCCATTGCCCTGTGCTAAAAAGAACCCCGCACACTATTGCGCCATAAAGACTATACAAACTCTTCCATTCAAAAATCCATAGTACACCTAGGCATACTCCCATCAATAGCCAGCACTGAAGGGTAGTAATGTACACATCGCTGATCAGACTATACGGTAATTGCTCCGTAAGAAAAACAGTCTTATTGAGCAGATAGATAATCAATGACAAAAGTTTACCGATTAATACGGCCATTGCCGGAATAAAGGAGAGTCCAAGCAAAACGATACCCATCACCAATACGGCAGTAGAAAGCGGAATTACAAAAAGATTGGATACTAAAAAATAAACCGGAAACTGATGGAAATATAAAAGCCCCAATGAAAAAGTTGCGATCTGGGCTGCCAGCGAAACGCACGTGATCTGCCACACCCAATCGCCTACCCGTGTTTTAACATCCCATACACTGTAAATTGGGCGCTGCAGATAAACTATCCCCAGTACAGCCAGATAAGACAGTTGAAAGCCCACAGACATGATTAGGTAAGGATTGTAAAGCAACAAAGCAAAGGCTGAGGCTGCCAACGTATTGTAAATATTAGTGCGCTGCGCAAAAGGGCGCGCCAATGCCACAAATGAAAACATGGTGACTGCTCGCAGCACAGAAGGTGTCAAGCCCGTAACAAATGCAAAGCCCCAAAGACAAATTAAACTCACACCAGCGATGAGCCACGCGCTTCCGCGGAATTTTGAAAAGGGTTTCAAAAGAAAAAGCAACAACGTATAAATGATACCTACATGCAATCCGGAAACGGCCAACACGTGCATGGCACCACTGGCTGCGTAGGCATTTAGCAACTCATCATCTACGTCATCCGTCACCCCTAACACGAGTGCAGACGCGATGGCTCTTGCCTGTGGATCTTGCACATATCGATTGAGCTGCAAGGAAGCCCACGCTCGCAACTGATGGGAATAAAAAATAAACCCTTTGCGCTCGGCTGTTGAAATCCACTGTATCTGATTTTGTCGAACAAATTGTTGGTGGTAGATATTCTGAAAACTTAGAAAGCGCTGGTAATCAAACTCCCCCGGATTAGTTGGTCCCCTTAACCGTGCGGGTGCGCCTCGCACCAAAATCTGATCGCCATACTTCCATGAAAGCGGTATGGAATCTTTTGCAATGTAAAGCAACACTTTTCCTTCGGTTCCTTTCCATTTACTTGATTTGATAGCTTTGATGTCTGCTACTAATTTCCAGCTTTTGATTTTTTTTATCGGCACACTTCGAACCACAGCTAAATAATAATGAATCGAATCCGAAGAGTGCATAAAGTGTGCCGAGTGGTTCGCGGCTGTTCGTAAAGACACAAGTTGATAACCCAATAAACCAACTGCGAATAATCCAATAAATCCGAGGGGAATAGCAAATTGTTGCTTCTGCTGAATAGCTGCTATTCCAAAATAAACTAACAGCAACCCTGCAATGATCGCGGGAAGCAAGAAAGTTGGAAGCTGCCTTGGGAAGTAAATTGCGGCTAGGATACCGGCTATTAAAAAAGCGGTGATACGAACCATCGCGATGGGTGCCCAACGAAACATGACAAATAGATGTTAAAGTATTGTGGGGAGAATTGCGCGCGGGGAAAGGCGCAGAATAAATCTGCTATGAAGATAGCGATTTTAATTTATCAGCCGAAAATCATCTGGAGTGTGTGTGGATTTAGAGTGTGTTCGGTTTTAATGTTAGATCTTTCCACCGAACTTTGCCAGTGAATGAATTCTCCCTGATTATAAAACCGTTCATAGCTCTACTCGGGAGCAATTGACGAAGGTGCTCAACTGATTCACCACATGCAATGGTTATCCTGAATCACTTATTCCACGAGTTTATATCGCTAAATAGGCAAGATTATTGTGCCTTGCTTTAGTCGTGAGATCAATTACATCAAATCGTCTGACTTCTGTAAAGGAGCCCATATCGCTATCACTATTGATTAGAATTGCACCCACAAGAATTACATACTTACAATTGTATTTGGTCTTATCAACTAATTCATTAATCCGTTTATCAGTGGCTTCATAAATAACTTCTGTCGCTTCAAACAAAGGGGTGCGGGCACTAAGAATTCGATCTTTCTCGTTGAGAAGAATTTGTTCAATCGTGTTCATCTGATAATCTAACTCTGTAATGTTGCCGGCTGTAATCTGATTGTTAATTAACTTCCCTAATGCACCTTTTGCCGCCCCACAACAACCACTGTTTTTACTTTGTCCAAAGCGATGAATTTCACCAATGGTGCCGTCTTTCGTTATTCCAATATGAGGGCCATAATAAATGAACACCGCACCATCATCCGGAACATGGCTGGCAAATGCGCCCATACCTGTGAGCCCGGTAAATGGAAAGCCGTCTAAACCTCCCATCTTGAATGGTCCGAGGAATTCTTGTGTACGAGCCGGATATTGAATGCTGTTTACATCGTCACTGCAAATGCTGTCGGCTAGCATTACTTGTTTGGGTTCTAAATCCAATTTCCCTTCTACAAAGTCGATGATTTTATTGACGCTGTCAATGGTGGTTATCGCCTTTGGGTACCAGGCGTGAATGATTTCTAATCTTTGTCGCTTCTTCATATGCACCAAATTTAAAGAATGATATTATTCTTGGGTTGTAAAGCAGGTGGCAAATCAGTTTCACCAAGAATTTCTCTTAAATCTATTTCGATGGTCCTACTGATCTGAGAAATAGGAACATCGTTGGCGCTTCCTTCAAATGGATTTTCCGTGCTCTCTCCCACTTGCTCTAACGAAGTATAAACCCAAGAAATGAGTACACTAAACGGAATAACGAGCCATACCATATTGCCATTCATAAAACCTTCCATTCCGTCATTTAGTTCGTCAAATTCTTTGAGCATACCAAAAGGCAAAAGCAAACAAAATAACTTAATAAAAAATGAGTTGATAGTTGCAAATTGCCGAGGGTAAGGAAAATTTTTTATTCTTTCGCTTTTACCTTGTTGGTCGTAAAAATCTTTTATCATGCGCTGCATCTCTACAAATTGATAACTATCAATTTGTTTATTGTCAAAAAGTTCTTTGATGGTTTTCGATTGTAAACTCATCAATTGTGCAGCTTTATTTTTTGTACCAAGAATAAATTTTACTTCTTCGGAAGAAATATATTTTTCCAACTCTGTTTCTATGGTTGTTTCTTTCTCTGGAACGCTGTAAAATTCTTTGTATTCGCTGTTATAGGCTTTGTTCATTGTTTCCCACACTCGGCCATCCCTCATGGCGTACCGAAGAGCAGTAAGCCAAGCAAAATGCCGGTACACCAATAATTTTGTAATTTCTGAATTGTCTATAAAATCTCTGCACATCGTTCCCCAACCTCTACTGCTATTGAGAATGGCTCCCCAAATTTGACGGGCTTCCCAGGTTCGGTTATAAGTCTGTGTGTTTTTGAAACCTACAATAAATGCGGTTGCTGTTCCCAACAATGCAACTACGGTCCAAGGTATTGCCAACCACTTCAAGCCAGCAATTTGATAGAGAACCACCGGAATGATTCCTATAATGAGTGTCTTGTAAATGTTTCTTCTCGTCCATAGAAGAAATTCTGAAAATTTATATGCTTTCCCTAAATGCATTGGTTAGTGATTTTTGAAATGAAGTTATTGATGAGAAGTCAGTATTAGTTTAAGTTTCATTTTATCAGTCTTGGGACACATGCGACTCCTGCTACACAGTCGCATGTGGCGCACAATAAACAGGCTATTTTTTTCTATTGCGTCACCCCCTCCGCAATCTTCTTTACATCCTGTTGCTCCATGCATTTGAAGTGTCCCTTCGGGCATGTTTTCGTACCAAAATTAGAACAGGGCTGACAGGTTAGGTTGGGTACTACAAAATTTTTATAAAGAACTTCTTTCTGTTGCGTGCCGTAGTAAGGCTCTACATCCAACATAGGTGATGTGCCGCCCCAAATCGCCAGCACTCTTTTTTGCAATGCACAGGCAATGTACTGCATACCCGTGTCGTGCGAAATTACAAGCCGCGATTGTCGCAATAAATCCGCACTGGCATGTAAATTGAACTTTCCACATGCGTTAAAAATCCGCACGGTATCTACTGAAGCAATCTGCTCTCCTTCCTCCGCATCTTCTTTGCCACCCACTAAAATAATCGGTTGTTGTATTTCAAGACAAAGGGCTTTTAACTGATGCACTGGTAGCTTCTTGGTAAAATACGAGGCGCCAATCACAATGGCCACGAAGCCCATCTGATGTGACTTAGGTAGTTGCTGCGGATCTACTTGATCTTTTTCAGGAATAAAATAATCCAACCCCAGCCCATCATCCTTCACGCCCAGAGGCAACACGGCATCCAAACATCGCTGGGTAATGTGTCGCCCTGGCATACGGTCGATTCCAAACTTCGTCAATAAAAATTTCTCAACACTCAGCTTACGATAGCTCAGCGTTTTTACTCCCAACGTCCACCGAATGCGATACGAACGGAAATTCTTATGTAAATCGATGATGTAGTCAAATTGTTCCAACTTCAGTTCCCCCATCAAGTGGGACAAATCACCAGCGAACGTATGAACTTTATCTATATACGGATTGCTTTCCACAATGGAGGCAAACTGTTTCTTTATCAAAAAGTGAACCTCCGCACCAATCAGTTGTTTTTTCAATACCCGCATCACCGGTGTGGTCAGCACAATATCACCAATGGAAGAAAAACGAATCACTAAAATCTTCATAGAAGTTATCGGATATTGTGTATTGTGCGCCTTGTTAAATTGCTATGTACACCATAACAAATGTAAACGGTATTTTGATGGATGGAAAATACCAAATCAATTTGCTACTTTAGAAATCTAATTGATAAACCAATGAACTACTGGCTTGTAAAATCAGAACCCGATGTGTATTCGTGGGAGGATTTAGTGAAAGATAAGAAAACCACCTGGGATGGTGTGCGTAATTTTCAGGCACGCAATAACCTGAAAGCCATGAAGAAAGGCGATTTGGCATTCTTTTACTACTCTAATGAAGGGAAAGCTATTGTGGCGATGGTAGAAGTAAGCAAAGAAGCATTCCCCGACCCAAAAGACGCGAATTGGGTAGCAGTGGAAATCAAGCCCAAAACTTTACTAAAAAACCCGGTTTCGTTGGCTACCATCAAAGCCGATAAAAAATTGGCTACCATGGCTCTGGTAACAAATTCACGCTTGTCGGTTCAGCCTGTAAAACCCGAAGAGTTTGACTATATTCTGGCATTATCTGAAAAATAAATGAACGGGATCGTGCGTAATGGAAAAAAAAGATGGCTGCTAAGCGTGGTCGTAATGGCCGCTTCACTCAGTGGCTTCACGCAGGTATCTCAACCAAATCGCTTCGAGAAAGAACAAAAAAGACGGTTTGGTGACTTCCATGTCGTGTCCTTGGAAGAACAGGGCCTTGCATTACTTCGCGATAAAGAAAAATATGAACAGGGTGATCGTCTTTGGGAGTTTACACAAGTAGATACGCTGCTGGCCGAAGTGTGGACTAAAGAACTGTCGGTAGAGCCGAAGTTTCGATTGGTAGGATACGACTATCGTGATAAAAACTTGTATTATTTATTCCGTGCCGGTGAAACCGATATGGGTGATTTAAAAATTGTAAAACTGGATCCACGAGACCGGCAAGTACTTGAATTTAACTACAAGCCTGAGTTAGCCATTCAACTTTCTCATTTCAATATTGTAGGCAACCAAATCCTTCTTGCAGGCTATGTATCGAGGCAACCCACGGTGCTGTTGTTTAATATGGAAACCAATCAGGCAAAGATTGTTGCAGGCTTGCTGGCCGACAACACCGAAATATTGGATGTGCGTGCGAACATCAACAACACGTTTAATGTGATGATGACCGAGCGGCAATCCAAAGCAAAAAAACGATTGATTTTAAAAACCTATGATGAAACCGGTGCGCTGCTGCTGGACGATATGATTGAAGTGGATCCGGAAAAAACATTGCTCTCGGGTATCACCAGCACGCTGGTGCGCGATGAATTGATGCTCGTAGGCACCTGGAGCGAAGGCATCGCCAAGCAGGCATCAGGAATTTTTACCGTTTTGGTAGATCCCTACAACGAACAAAAAATCAACTATTACGACTTTGGCCAACTGACGCACTTCTTCGATTACATGACGCCCAAACGTGCAGCCAAAACAAAAGAGAAATCCGATTCGCGGAGGAAGCTGGGTAAGATACCAGATTTTAGAACCAACGTAATGCCCGTGCGGCTGGTAGAAACAAAAGACGGTTTTGTGTTTTATACCGAAGCCTACTACTCTTCTTCCATCTCTAATAATCCAAACTGGAATGCGGCCAATCCCTATTATAATTATCCATACAGCATGTATGGATTTGGTAGCCCATATCGCTACGGATACCCATACGGAACCGGATACCCCTACGGAGGTTATCCGTATGGGAGTGGAAACACTTCATCAGAAATCAAAATGCAAATGGCCAGCATCTTCGTGCTGAGCAGTAACGGTGAACTAAAGACCGATCATGGCTTCAAGTTGGAAGACACTAAGATTCCTTCTGCTGAACAGATCGCTGATTTTATTTTCACACCCTCTCGAGTTACAATTTTATTTTCCAAAGAAAATCAAATTCACTTTCAGGTATCGCAAGCTGATGGCGTGCAACTGATCAATGAAAAAAAAGAAATTCAGTTAACCCAGGCATCAGAAAGCACTCGGCCTGATAGCGAAGATGTGGCCACGGTCCGATACTGGTACAAAAACATACTTTTTGTGTATGGCTACCAAACCATCAAAAATTCGGAGAAGGGAAATCGCGATGTATTTTACATTAACAAACTGAAGATTGATTAGATTTTTACTCATCCTGTTTCTGTTGACACCCTGTCTTGCCTACTCACAAATAGAACAAATGGGGCGATGGGAAGTAGGCATCAATGCTGATGATCCGGGCAACTATAAAGTATCATCGGTGGACAGTTTAGGATTACTGATTTATCATAAACTCAACAACCAGAGAGACGACCAATTGGAGTTAATCATGCTTGATACAACTTTGCACGAAAAGTGGAAAGGTTATATTACTATTGAAAAAGGATTAATTGTAACTAAAACAACAGCCTACAAAAACTTCTATTACATCTTGCTTCAGCGGCCGGGCTTTGCTGGTTTTGTGATGATCTCCCTTAACTTAAATACCGGGCTCTATACCACACACCTCATTAAAAATGCCATTCCGTTTACACCAAGCGAATTTCAGGGAACCACAGGCGCTGTTTTAATTGGCGGATATTTTAACTATCGTCCGCTGGTTTTGCACTACTCCTTTCAAACGAACAAAGCCAAAGTACTCCCCGGTTTTTTCAATGAGCCTGGAGAACTCACACAAATGAAGATAACACCGGACGGATCTATTGATGTGATTGTATCATCTAAAAACTTCGAAAAAAGAAAGAGCCTGTGGATTCGTAATTACAATGCCGAAGGCGAATTGATCAAAAGTACGGTGCTGGAATCGCGGGATAAGAAAAACCTGATTTTTGGGCGATCCATTAAAATGCCAAATAACGAGCAAGTAGTGGCCGGTGTTTATGGCAAAAATAGCGAATACTCACGTGGCATTTTTGTGGCTGCCATCAACCCGGTTGGTGAATACACCATTCGCTACTACAACTTCGCTGATCTGCAAAATTTCTTTCGATATCTGAAAGCAAAACAAGAAAAGCGAATCAAAAAAAGAATCGAGCGCAGGCGAGTGAAAGGTAAAAGTACACGGTTCAGCTACCGCTTGCTAGTGCAGGAGTTGATTCCTTATCAAGATCAATTTGTAATGCTGGGTGAAGCTTTTTATCCAAACTATGTCTATCGCCAGTCGGGGTTTAACAATAATGGGTTCGGAAGAGGAGGCTTTGCCAACTACTCGAATTACAGAAATGAAGCCATCTTCGATGGATACCAATATACTCATGCCATCGTCATTGGTTTCGATATGAATGGCAAAGTAAAATGGGACAATAGTTTTGAGATCAACGATGTGAAGTCATTTCAACTGGAACAGTTTGTAAAAATCGCTCCCGGCAAAGACAACATTGGGTTGCTTTACTTATTCGAAAATCTGATCCGCACCAAAGTGATCCGCAACAATGAAGTGCTGGAAGGAAAAACTGCCGATGAACTAAAAATATTCAGCGATGAAGGTATTGTGACGCGCGAGGATGCCAAAACGAGTCACTTGGACTATTGGTACGGCAACACGCTTTTTGCCTCGGGCGTACAAACCGTTCGCAAATCAAAAGACGGCAGTTTGCCTTTCAAAAAAGTCTTCTTCATTAATAAAATACGCTACAAGTAATATCCCCATTACGGGCGCGGGCGAAGAAAGCTTCCAAATTGGAGTTTTTAAAGGTTAAATTTTAACGATCCAAAATTTGGGTTCAAGGTTTTTGATTACCTTCGCACCTGCGTATGCAGAAAAAAATCGTCCTAGATTCGCAGCTCCTCGACATCACGCTCAATCGGCTTTGCCAACAACTTATTGAAGCCCATCACGATTTTTCAGAAACCGTCATTCTTGGATTACAACCCCGTGGCATCTTTTTGGCTGAATTGATTCACGCCAAACTAAAAACACTGGTAAAAAAACAGATTCCACTTGGCTATTTGGATGCTACCTTTCACCGCGATGACTTCCGCAGACGCGATGTGCCAGCCAAAGCCAGTGAAACGCGCATTCCATTCGCCATCGAAAATAAGAACGTAGTGCTGATAGACGATGTGCTCTTTACCGGCCGCACCGTACGGGCAGCTCTCGATGCCATGATTGCTTTCGGGCGTCCGGCCAAAGTCGAGCTGTTGGTGTTGGTAGATCGTACTTCTACCCGCGACCTGCCCATCTCTGCCGACTACGTGGGAAAATATGTTGACACCCTCGAGTCACAAAAAATATTAGTAGAATTGGTTGCCCAAGGGCACAAACAAAATAAAATCTGGTTGATCAATAAGGATTAAAAACTATGTCAAAGCTAAGTCAACGGCACCTGCTCGGAATTAAAAACCTTACCCGCCAAGACATAGAACTTATTTTTGAAACAGCCGACAATTTCAAAGAAGTCATCAATCGACCGATTAAAAAAGTTCCTTCCTTACGGGATGTAACGATCGCCAACATCTTTTTTGAAAACTCGACACGTACCCGTCTTTCGTTTGAGTTAGCTGAAAAACGCCTTTCGGCCGATGTGATTAATTTCTCAACCTCCAACAGTTCGGTGAAGAAAGGTGAAACTTTGCTCGATACAGTCAACAATATTTTGGCCATGAAGGTAGATATGGTGGTGATGCGCCATGCCAGCGTAGGCGCTCCTCACTTTTTGTCCAAGCATATCAAAGCGAATATTGTCAATGCAGGCGATGGCACACACGAACATCCCACACAAGCATTATTGGATGCGTTTTCTATTCGTGAAAAGCTAGGCGGAGTCGAAGGAAAGAAAATTGCCATCATCGGAGATATCCTCCACTCACGGGTGGCCTTATCCAACATCTTTGCACTAAAAAAACTCGGTGCCGAAGTAATGGTGTGTGGTCCGCCAACGCTCATTCCAAAATTCATTTCTTCTTTGGGGGTGAAAGTCGAGTGGGAAGTGCAAAAAGCCCTGGAGTGGTGCGATGTAGCCAACGTGCTGCGCATTCAACTCGAGCGCCAGCAAATCAAGTATTTCCCTTCACTCCGAGAATACTCACTTTACTACGGCATCACGAAAAAAACACTGGACGATCTGAAAAAAGAAATCGTGTTGATGCACCCCGGCCCTATCAATCGTGGAATAGAATTGACAAGCGATGCAGCTGACTCACATCATTCTATCATCTTAGATCAGGTAGAAAACGGAGTAGCCGTGCGCATGGCAGTCTTGTATTTGTTGGCCGGAGCAAACTAAGTTCTCACCACATTAACTTCCAGCTTGCGCCTTTGCGTGCAAGAACAACCTGAAACAATCTTACTTCTGCCAGCCTTCTATCTCTTGCAGAGTGGGATTTTGCACCGATTCTAATTTCAGTTTCTTACGCATGCCTGGAATGTCATTGAAAAGCTTGGTCGGCTTAATCTCCTTCAGCTGAGCTTGCGAATGAACACCCAACTTGATCAGAATCGGAATCAAATCGGCACGCACACCGGCTGTCTCCAATTCTTTCTGCGGATCGAGCTCTGTATTTTTCTCCGGCTTCATCTGCGGGAAGAAAATCACATCCTGAATGGAAGGTGAATTCGTCATGATCATCGACAAGCGATCAATACCAATCCCTAATCCGGCTGTCGGTGGCATTCCGTATTCCAATGCACGCAAAAAGTCTTCGTCCAGTGTCATGGCTTCTTCGTCACCACGTTTGCCCAATTCCAATTGCTCCTCAAATCGCTTCCGCTGATCAATCGGATCGTTCAACTCAGAGAATGAATTACAAATTTCTTTGCGGTTACAGATCGCTTCAAAACGTTCTACCAATCCCGGCTTGCTACGGTGCTTCTTCGCCAATGGCGACATCTCCAACGGATAGTCAGTGATGAATGTGGGCTGAATCAATTGATGCTCACACTTCTCGCCAAAAATCTGGTCAATCAATTTTCCTTTGCCCATCGTGGCATCGGCTGGCACATGCAATTGCTTACACGTTTCGCGCAGCGCAGCCTCATCCATTTCTGAAATATCAATGCCTGTAAAATGTTGAATGGCTTCATACATCGTAAAGCGTTTCCACGGACGTTTGAAGTTGATCAGGTTCTCTCCTACTTTCACTTCGGTTGTTCCGTGCAGGTCGAGCGCCACTTTCTCGATCATCTCCTCTACGAGGTCCATCATCCAGTAATAATCCTTGTAGGCCACATATAATTCCACTTGCGTGAATTCTGGGTTATGAAACCTCGACATCCCTTCATTACGGAAGTCCTTTGAAAACTCATAAACACCATTAAATCCGCCTACAATCAAACGTTTCAAATACAATTCATTGGCAATGCGCAAATACAGCGTCATGTCCAATGTGTTGTGATGTGTTTTGAAAGGCTTGGCAGCGGCACCACCATACAATGGTTGAAGGATGGGAGTCTCCACTTCCAAATATCCTTTGCCTGTCAGGTAACTTCGCATGGAGTTCACCAGTTGCGTGCGTTTCACAAAGGCATCGCGTACGTGTGGGTTCACTGTCAAGTCTACATAGCGCATTCGGTAACGTTGCTCCGGATCGGTAAAGGCATCGTGTAAAACAGAATTGCCCTGCTCATCTTTAGTTTCTTTCACAATCGGCAGCGGGCGAAGCGATTTTGAAAGAACTTTGAAACTGGTAACGTGAATAGACACCTCTCCGGTTTGGGTGGTAAACACAAATCCGGTTACACCGATGATATCGCCAATGTCTAGTAACTTTTTAAACACAATATTATAGAGTGTTTTGTCCTCGGTAGGGCAAATGTCATCTCTGCGGAAATAAACCTGAATGCGACCGGTTTCATCTTGCAGTTCGGCAAATGAGGCATTACCCATCACTCTGCGGGTCATGATACGGCCTGCGATGGATACATCCTTGAATTCCTGCTTCGGATAATTGTCGTGAATTTGCTGTGTAGTCACATTCACTTCAAATAATTCAGCCGGATAGGGGTTGATGCCGAGTTTATTCAACTCGTCCATACTTTGTCTGCGGATGATCTCTTGTTCGCTTAGTTGCATAGTTTCTTTAACTCTAAATAATTATCCTTTTCTTCTTTTCAATTCTTTCCGAATCAGCGTCAACTCTCGGCTGCTCTGCCCGGCAACCGATGTGTTTTCTGAAGCTCTTCGCAGCAAGTAAGGCATTACCGATTCCACAGGACCGTATGGCACATACTTGGCCACATTGTATCCGGCTTTCGCCAGATTGAAAGAAATGTTATCACTCATACCTAACAACTGAGCAAACCACACACGGTTGTCATTGTTCTGCATACCATGTTTATTCATTAGCACAGTGAGGTATTGATTGCTGTATTCATTGTGCGATCCACACACTAGCGAGATTCGTTGTTTGTTATCGATACAAAAAGCAAGTCCCTTGTTGAATGCATCATCCGTTGCTTGCTTGTTAGGATGGATTGGATTCGGATACCCCAATTTAGATGCACGCTCCGCTTCTTTTTCCATGTACGCGCCTCGCACCATTTTCACACCCAGAAAATAATTGTGCATAGCCGCATCATGAAAGGCATTGCGTAAGTTACCTAACATATCTGCCCGGTACATTTGATAGGTATTAAATACAATCGCCTTTTGCAAATTGTATTTACGCATCATTTCGTAAGCCAAAGCATCAATCGGGTTTTGAATCCAACTGTCTTCCGCATCGATCAGCACCGGAATACCCGCTTCAAATGCCTTTCGGCAGATTTGATCCACCCGGTTTCTCACTCGCTCGAATGCCGCTTGATCTTCCGCGGAAAGCGTTTGTGCTGCGTGTACTTTCTCTAACAAATCAAAAGCGGCTAGACCCGTCACCTTGAAAACACTAAAAGGCACAGCCGAATTTTTTTTTGCTTCATCGATGGTAGCGAGAATTTCTCGCGTAGTTTTATCAAACCCAGCCTCATCCCTTTCTCCCTCCACAGAATAATCGAGGATGGTGCCCACCTTAAACTTAGCCAGCTTTTCAATGGTGATTTCACTTTCCTCAATTGTTTCGCCTCCACAAAAATGTTCAAAAACCGTAGCCCGGATCATCCATTTTACCGGAAGATGCAGGGCCAAACTCATTTTTGCCATAGAGGTAGCAATAGCTGAGGATGTGGGGTTATTGACTAGGGAGAAGATGAGGTTTGCTTTCTTCAACTCGCGGTCACTTTTGTAGGAAAAAGCAACCGAAGTATCGTCAAATTGAATTGAAGGAACTGTTTCCATAGGCAAATTGGGCACAAATATAACAGGGTGGCAGATTTTATTGTTTGAAATAACCTGAAATCACCTGCCCTTATTAAAAAGTAAAGATTACCATGCGAAAGGGCATATTTCAGCTAATTTTAAGCTTGAATATTTCGAAATGCACGGTCGGGTTATCATAGAATCTAACGCCAGTCAAATGCTGAGTGGCTTTCTGAAAGAGGTAGCGTTTACACAATTAGCAGTTTTGGCGGACGAAAACACCCGCAAGCATTGCTATCCACTCATTCAATCGGCTTTGCCACCCCATCAAGTTATTGAAGTGGCCGCAGGCGAAGAATTTAAAAATCTGAACACCTGCACCCACATCTGGCAACAGCTGACGGATTTGCAATTCGACCGCCATGCGATGCTGATTATCATTGGCGGTGGTGTTTTAGGTGACATGGGCGGCTTTTGTGCAGCCACGTATAAGCGAGGTATCAACTTTACATTGATGCCCACTACTTTATTGGCGCAGGTAGATGCCAGTGTTGGAGGGAAACTGGGAGTTGATTTCAATCATTACAAAAATCATATCGGGGTATTTCAAGAGCCTGTGGCTACTTTGATTAGTCCTCAATTTTTAGGAACCCTTCCTGATCGTGAGCTACGCTCGGGCTTTGCTGAAATAATAAAGCATTGCTTGATAGCCGATAAAAGTATGTGGGAAGAGGTTATTCTACATGATCTGAACCACCAAAACTTGGAAGAATTAATCGCTCATTCAGTCAAAGTGAAGAAAGCGGTCACGGAGGCAGATCCCCGAGAAAAAGGGCTACGCAAAACCCTCAACTTCGGGCATACATTAGGACATGCGCTGGAAACATTCTTTTTAAACTCACCGAATCGGCTTTTCCATGGTGAAGCAATCGCGATTGGCATGATGACGGAATCTTTCATTGCCCATCAAAAAGAGCTATTGAGCAAAAAAGAGTTGGATAGCATCTGCCGCTATATTCTCTCGATTTTCGGAAAAGTAAATGACTTGATCGATCAAAGTCAGATCATCGCTCTTACGTTACAAGACAAGAAAAATAAGGGAGCTAAAGTTTTGATGGCACTTCCGCAGGGAATTGGGAAAGCCATTTGGGATGTGGAAGTAACGGACAAAGAGATGGCAGAGGCATTAAACTATTATCAAAGCTTATAGCTATGATCTGAGCCTCAACCAAATCTTAGACATAGTGTACGTCCGAGTCATCTTGCTTTTTGTTGTCTTTGCCGCCAAAGGTATTTTTTAAATCTTCGGCTGCTTTCGAGACAAACTCTTTCGTTTTTTTCTTACGGTCTCCCGTTAATAACCAGGCTGCTAACAGGGCCCCGCCTGCTACGCCTAATCCAATTGCGATTTTCTTTGAGGTGTTCATATAAAAGCTTAACTGATTTTTAAAATAAATTGTTTCATCTCGCCTAACTATTTTCTCCGAAGTGCAGAATGATCTTACCTTTAAGCACTGTTTGATGTAAAATTAAAATTCACTCAAACAGAAAATTAAAAAACGATTAAAAAAAGTTTATCACCAACTAGCTAACCATCGTGAGTTCGTACCTGCTACTGCACAAAAAAAATTCCGTTATCGGCACCATTCAACAATTATCCTCTTCCAAAAGTATAAGTAACCGGGCTTTACTTTTAAAAGCACTGAGCGGGCCAAAATCAAGTGTGCAAAATTTATCCATTGCACGCGATACGCAACTGATGCATAGCCTAGTGAACAACGAAGAAAAAACCATCAACGTATTGGATGCCGGCACCACCATGCGTTTCCTCACGGCTTATTTTGCCCTGACGGGGAAAAACAAAATCATGACGGGCACCGATCGGATGAAAGAGCGCCCCATCGGCTTGCTGGTAGATGCGCTACGAAAGTTGGGAGCTACAATAGACTATTTGGGTGTGGAGGCATTTCCACCCCTGGAACTAAAAGGGTTCGGCCAACAATTAGCATCAGAGATTGAAATTCCGGGAAACGTAAGCAGCCAATACATTTCTGCCCTTATGATGGTTGCTCCTATCCTGCCGAAAGGTTTGATCATTAAGTTGAAAGGAGAAGTCGGCAGTGTGCCATACATTCGCATGACGGCCTCTCTCATGGAAGAATTTGATGTACACCCCGAATTGAATTTTGAGAAAGGATTTATCAAAATTGAAAACCAAGCCTATCGCCCCGCCAAAGTAACAGTGGAAGCCGATTGGTCTTCAGCCAGCTATTGGTTTGGGTTTACGGCATTAGCCGAGCAGGCCGATATTATTCTTCCGAACGTTTCAGAAAAATCTTTGCAAGGCGATCGGGTGATTGTTGACGTAATGGATCAGGTGGGCGTTCATGCTCAATTTGAAAATGGAAATGTGCGTCTTACCAAAAAAGAAGCCACCAAGCATTTAATTTGGGATTTTAAAGATTGCCCTGATTTAGCACAGACGGTTTTACCTGCCTGTGCGGCTAAGGGGATTAGCGGTGAGTTTACTGGTTTAGAAAGTCTGCGGATCAAAGAGACCGATCGCATTGCAGCGCTACAGACTGAATTAAAAAAGATTGGTGCTGAACTAGCCGAGCCCACTACCGGAAAATGGAAATTAACTCCCGGAAAAATTCCGAATCAAGCCATTCCAATTTCTACTTATCATGATCATCGCATGGCAATGGGTTTTGCGCCCTGGGCTACCTTGACAGATTTAAAAATTGAGGCACCGGAAGTAGTCAATAAATCATATCCTACTTTTTGGGACGACCTTCAGTCGGTGGGAATTGAAATCAAACTAGAAGGGAATTGAAATAGGCGGGAGCCAATAACATCCGGTTTCCATACCAGGAAAACATTTCACCATCCACCAAAACAATTTTTGCCTCAGGGAGAAGTAATTTCAGATCAGCTATGTGCTTTTCAGCGAATGGAAATGGCTCACTGGAAAGAAAAACGACTTCGGGATCGATCGCCAGAATTTGTGATTCAGTTAGTGTGGGATACCGATCCAGCACAACGGCATTCTGCCACCCTGCGTGATTGAGCATCGAATCTATAAAGGTGTTCTTTCCGGCCGCCATCCAGGGCGATTTCCAAATTAGATAAAGTACCCTTTGAGGTTGCCGCTTTTGTAAGTGGGAGAAAGAAATTCTTAAATCATTCACCAGCTGGCTAGCTGATAGCTGACGGTTGGTGATTTCCCCTATCGACTGAATCATGTTTAAGGCATCATCTACCGTGTCAATATCACTCATCCATACAGGGTATTTCTTTTCCAGAAGGGTAATGGCTTCCCGATCATTTTCCTCTTTATTTCCGATAATCAAATCGGGGTTTAATTGTTCAATGAGGTCAAACCGAATGGTTTTGGTGCCTCCTACTTTTGTGATTCGCTTTACTTCATCTGCAGGATGCGTGCAAAACTTGGTTATCCCCACAAGGGAATCACGTAACCCCATATAAAACAAAAGTTCCGTCTGAGACGGAACTAATGATATGATTCGTTTGGGAGGAAAGTTAAATTCTACGGTTCTGCTAAGTTGATCAACAAAAGATTGACTGCCCACCGATTAAATAACGATAGCCATGCTACTGAGTTGGCTGGCAACTTTCAAAGTAGACGAGGAGACCGAAGCTTGGTTTAGTTCAAATTTCAACTTACCGTCAATGACTTTAAAATTGATACAGCTACCCTTTTTCCCCAGATTGAAGCTATCCGTGATCGTTAGAATGGGCTTTCCGGTTACTGCGTTTTTCACATTTTCAAACTGACCACTCTTGTTTTTGCCGATATAAACCACAGCGCATGAGGAAGCTTCCTCAGCGCCTGAAAGCTTGCGGATGGAGTATTTTTTGGCTCCTTTCGGCTTACCATCATAGTAGCTTTTTAATGTATTAAATACATCGTCTTCGCCAATGATTCCTACTACAAATTCGCCAGGTTCGCTGTCATTCGGCCATTGAATGTACTTGATAAAGTTATAAATCATTTGTGCATGAATTTCATGCATCGGCTTTTCCGTTTGTGCGAAGCCAGTAAGGCTGCTAATCAGCAGAAGAACAAGAACGGGGAGTATTCTTTTCATAGTATCCTAGATTACAAAACACAAAGGTAATTTAAACTAAATCTTAACAAAGACCTACTTAAATTAAGATGGCCATAGAAGTCAGGGCACTAGAAACCTTCAAATTTGCGGTTTCAATTGCCTTCTGATTGAGTTCAATACGAAGCTTTTCGTCTACCGTTTTAAAGTTGATACAGCTGCCTTTAGCACCTAATCCATGGCGGTCTGTTACAATCAAAGTTCCTTTGCCTTTTACTTTAGAATTGATTGCTTCAAACTCTCCACTTTTGCTTTTATCAATATAAACTACTGAGCAATCTGTTACCTCTGCTGCATTGGCAAATTTCTTAATTACATAGGTTTTGTGCCCTTTCGTTTTTCCGGTATACCAACTAGATAGTGTCTTGTAAACATCTTCATTGCCCACAACGCCAATTATAAATTCACCGGGCTGGTCTTGATCAGGCCATTGAACATATTTAGTAAAATTGAAAACCATCATGGTGTGGATTTCATGCAACGGGCGATCTTGAGCAAAAGCGAAGTGGCTTACTAAAACGAAAGATACAAGGGCAAAAAATCGGGTTTTCATAATCATTGTTTTGGGTATTGCTGTTATTTTTTCTGATACAAAAGTAAACCCTTCCAGCTTCCTGAAAGGGTCTCTCTTTTTTGAATCCTATCGGATGTAATATTTTCTGAATGATTCTATCCGGATAGGCCTAATTGGCCAAAACAATCGATAGACGGTAAAATTTGAATCTCCTATTTGATGTAACGATAGTCGTGCCCTGGCTTTAATTGTAATAAAACTTCATAAATCAGGTTAATAACATTCTCCACATCTTCTTTGTGGACGGTCTCTACGGTGGTATGCATATACTTCAGAGGTAAGGAAATCAAAGCTGAGGCTACTCCTTCTGCTGAATAGGCAAAAGAATCGGTATCGGTGCCTGTAGAGCGGGAGACGGCCTGGCGCTGGAATGGTATTTTCTTCTTTTCAGCCGTCTGGGTAATGACTTTGAGCACGTTGTTTTGAACGGCCGGACCGATACATACCACTGGGCCTAGGCCGCACTTCAGATTGCCACTTTCCTTTTTATTATACATTGGTGATTGGGTATCGTGCGTAACGTCTGTACAAATAGCCAAATCGGGCTTAATTCTACGGCTGATCATTTCAGCTCCGCGTAAGCCGATCTCTTCCTGCACAGAATTAACCACATAAAGACCAAAAGGCAGTTTCTTTTTGTTCTCGCTCAGTCTGCGGGTAACTTCGGCAATCATAAAACCACCCATGCGGTTATCGAGCGCGCGGCCCACCAGATAATTTTTATTCATCTCCATTAGGTCGGCCTCGAAAGTGATCACGGTGCCAACATGAATCCCCATTGATTCCACTTCTTTTTTAGAGCTCGCTCCGCAGTCGATAAAGATGTTCTTTAAACTAGGTGCTTCTTCTTTACCTGCATCACGCACGTGGATGGCCGGCCAACCGAATATGCCTTTTACAATTCCTTTTTCGGTATGAATATTTACCCGCATGCTCGGGGCAATCTGATGATCTGAACCGCCATTTCTACGAACGTAGATATAACCGTCATCGGTAATGTAGTTGACAAACCAACTGATCTCATCGGCATGCGCCTCAATCACAACTTTATAAGCAGCTTTCGGGTTGACAATGCCCACTGCCGTGCCGTAGACGTCAATCATATAGTCGTTGATGTATGGCTTAATATAGTCGAGCCAGATTTGCTGACCGGAAGATTCAAAGCCGGTAGGCGATGCATTATTCAAATACTCGTAGAGGAATTTTTTACTTTGTTTGTCCATGTGCTTTAACGTTTTACTCTCAAATCTATCTTAATTTTCTTACATCTTGATTTCAATAACCGGATCATTGCAAAGTTAGTCAATCTAGTGAGCATAAAATAAATTTATGCGTATATTTGAAATATGAAAGTCAGAATTAACCTTACCATTGAAAATGAATTGCTGGTAAAAGCGAAGCGATACGCTGCCAGTAAGAAGACAAGTGTTTCTGAACTGTTTGAAGATTACTTGAATAAAGTTGTTCAACCGAGCAAGCGCAAAACAGTGCTTGAGGTTCTCGAAAAATTAGAAGCGCCCCATTTCGATTCTAAAAAAGACTTGAACAAAGAGTTTTATCAAGAACGAGCTAAAAAATATGGCTTCTAAGGCTTTTCTGGATGCCAACGTACTTTTGGATCTTACGCTGAAAAGAGACGGCTTTGAATCTGCTAAAAAAATTATCGAATTGGCGATCCAAGGGCATGTAAACGTTTATACTTCTTCTTCTATCATTCACATTGTCGGTTATTGGCTTTCCAAAGCGTATACGACAGATCAAGCAAAAACTATTCTACTTGCTCTATTGGATGATGTTCAAGTTTTAGAAACAGACCATGAAACAATCGTTCATGCATTGCAATCTTCAATTGTTGATATTGAAGATGCTATTCAGTATCAGACCAGTATCCATCATGGAATGGACAGATTCCTATCACGGGATAAAATTCTAAAAAAATCATCTCAGCCTGTTCTTCCAATTCAAACACCTGAAGAATTTCTTCAATGGATAAAGTAGGCTTACCAGCCAATCGCATAACTCGTACTTCTTCCGCCACCCTCTTCTTTCACCAACATCCCTTTATCGATCAGGTTTTGGATATCCCGTAAGGCAGTATCCGGAGAAGTTTTAGTCATCTTCGCCCATTTGGAAGAAGTCAGTTTGCCCTCAAATCCATCCATCAGTTTATTCAACATGGTGCGCTGTCGTTCATTGAGTGCTACCGCGCGGTGCTTCTCCCAAAATGCGGCTTTGTTCAACACGCCTCCTACGTTTTCCGCATAGGCATCGAGCGCACGATCATAGCAATTCAAAAACCACAGCAACCACTGTGTGATATCCAGTGTGCCTTGTTGTGTTTTTTCCAGGTGATCGTAGTAGGCATTTCGTTCTTTCAATATCTGAGCCGACATACTGTAAAATCGCTGGTTGGTTTGGTCCGACCGCGAAAGTTGCAGGTCGGCTATGGCGCGCGCTATGCGGCCGTTGCCATCGTCAAATGGATGGATGGTTAAAAACCACAAATGCGCGATAGCCGCTTTTAATATGGAGTCAAGTGAAGTGGGGCGATTGAACCACTCCAGAAAAAGAGTCATTTCCTTTTCCAAGCGTTCCGCCACCGGGGCTTCAAAATGCACACGCTCTTTTCCCAACGCTCCGGATACTACTTGCATGGGATCGCCTTCTGCATCGCGCCAAGCTGCTACTTGTATCACGTGCATACCGCTTCGTCCGGTTGGAAAAAGTGCCCCATGCCAGGCAAACAGACGGTCTTTGGTAAGAGGCTGATCGTATTTCTGCGTGGCATCCAACATCATCTCCACCACACCATCGACATTTCGTGCCACATGCACCAAGCCTGCTACTTCCAGTCCGAGTTTGCGTGCGATAGACGAACGAACCTGATCCATGGGCAACCGCTCGCCTTCAATTTCGCTGGACTTCATCACATCCAATATCAGGTTGCCAAATGAAGCCTCAGATCGCAATTGAAAACCCAGTCCTTCCAACTTCCCCAATAGTCTCCCCTGCTTATGGCGCACAGACGCTAATGGGTGTACCATAGCCTCGTGATCCCAGGTAAAATCTGGCCAATTTTTATCTAAGTGGATGTATTTGGGCATTCTCCGCAAAATATGCGGTAAATATAAACAGCCATGCGGAGTTTATCAAATTATTCTACGCACATTTTGCGGAGAATAAGCGCCCTATTCTCCGCAGTCGTTTATAGAGGAATGTTTCCGTGCTTCTTTTTGGGCAAAACAGCCACCTTATTTTCCAGCATTTGAAAGGCCCGTATCAGTTTTTCACGGGTTTGCTCCGGATAGATTACTTCATCTACATACCCACGATGGGCAGCGCGATACGGGTTAGCAAATTTGCGGGTATACTCATCAACCTTCTCCGCCAGTTTCGCCTCAGGATCTGCCGCCTCCGAAATCTCTTTCTTGAAGATAATCTCCGCAGCACCTTTGGCCCCCATCACGGCAATTTCGGCAGTCGGCCAGGCATAGTTTAAGTCGGCACCAATGTGTTTGCTATTCATCACATCATACGCTCCACCATATGCTTTGCGGGTGATAACCGTAACGCGCGGAACGGTGGCTTCGCTAAATGCATAGAGCAACTTGGCTCCGTTGGTGATGATTGCATTCCACTCCTGATCGGTGCCGGGTAAAAATCCGGGTACGTCTTCTAAAACCAATAAGGGTATGTTGAATGAATCGCAGAAGCGAACAAAGCGGGCTCCTTTCACACTCGAATCAATATCTAAAACTCCGGCCAGTGATGCAGGTTGATTGCCCACAATGCCAATACTTCGGCCGGCCAATCGCGCAAAGCCAACGACTATATTTTCCGCAAAGTTTTTGTGTACTTCAAAGAACGAATCCGCATCCACAATTCCCTGAATCACTTCACGCATATCATATGGCTGATTGGGATTAGCCGGAATAATATCGTTCAATGCGGGGCGCTTCTCATCCTTTAGTTCATACGGCAAACGAGGTGCATCATCCTCGCAATTTTGTGGAATGTAGCTAAACAGTTGCTTGATCTGTTGGATACACTCGACCTCGTTCGCGCAAGCAAAATGCGTCACACCACTCTTGGTGCTATGTGCCGAGGCACCGCCTAACTCTTCAGCTGTTACGTTTTCGTGCGTTACCGTTTTCACCACATTAGGGCCGGTGACAAACATGAAAGAGGTTTTCTCGACCATAAAGATAAAATCCGTCATGGCGGGAGAGTACACGGCACCACCAGCGCAAGGGCCCATAATCGCAGAGATTTGCGGCACCACACCAGAGGCCATTACATTGCGATAAAAAATGTCGGCATATCCGCCCAGCGACACCACTCCCTCCTGAATGCGGGCGCCTCCGGAATCATTGAGTCCGATCACGGGCGCGCCATTTTTCATGGCAAGCTCCATCACCTTCACAATTTTTTCAGCATGTGTCTCAGAAAGCGATCCACCAAAGACAGTAAAGTCTTGTGAAAACACATAGACTAATCTTCCATCAATCGTTCCGTAGCCAGTTACGACTCCATCGCCTAAGTAATGTTCTTTATCTAAACCAAAGTCTTTGCTTCGGTGCAAAACAAACTTTCCCAATTCTTCAAACGATCCTTCGTCCAGCAAAAGCAGTACACGTTCGCGTGCCGAAAGTTTTCCTTTTGCATGCTGTTGTTCGATTCGCTTCTCACCGCCACCCAACAAAGCCTCGGCATTTTTTCGGGTTAACTCATTAAACTTATCGGAAAGAGATTGGTCAGCCATACTGTAAATGATTTGCGTTAAGCGCCCGAAATATAGCTAATGGGTTGCTAAATTTGCCTATCGATTTTACGATCGCTCTCAACCTAACCAAGCCAACGATGAAAGAACGAATTGCGATTGTGGACATGGGCACCAATACATTTTTACTATTGATTGCAGAAAAGAACGGGCGCGAACTAACAAGCATTTACCAAGATCGGATTGCCACTAAAATCGGGAAAGGAGGCATTAATGGCGGATTCATCACGGAGGAGGCGATTGATCGGGCTATGAGTGCCTTACAGCAATTTGATCAAAAAGCAAAAGAATTGAATGTTACTAAAGCAGTGGCCATCGGTACCAGTGCTGTTCGCAATGCGAGCAATCAGGTAGATCTGATAAAACGTATTGAATCAGAGACATCTTTCCAGCCGCAAGTAATTTCCGGAGAAAGAGAAGCCGATTTCATTTATCAAGGTGTCTGTCAGGCAATCGACATTCCTCCTTCCAAAGCATTGATTGTAGACATTGGCGGAGGAAGCGTAGAGTTTATCATTGCCGATGCGCGAGAAGCATTTTGGAAACAAAGTTTCGAAATTGGCGGCCAGCGATTGATGGAACTATTTCACCACCACGACCCGATTTTACCGGCAGAAATCGGAAATATTCAAAATTACTTAAACGAAAAACTGGCTCCCCTTTTTGAAGCTCTCGTAAAATGGAAACCTGAAGTGTTGATCGGGGTTTCGGGTTCGTTTGATACACTCAGCGAAATTTACTGTAAAGAAAATTCGATCCCTTACACCAATACTCCCGAAACTCCACTCACCATTCAAGCTTTTCAATCGATCAGCCAAAGGTTGTATTCTAAAACGCGCGAGGAGCGCATGCAAATCTCGGGCATGATTGAATTGCGTGTAGATATGATTGTGGTGGGTTGTTGCCTCATTGAGTGTCTTTTAACTCACTATCCGTTCAATCGTATCACAGTCTCTTCCTATTCGTTGAAGGAAGGTGTATTGGCTACGCTATAAAGTTTAACAAGTCTTTAACAGTCTCTTAAGAAGTTTTTAAAATCTGGAATGCAAAAGAGTCTGATCTTTGAAACATAAATTATATAAAAATGATAAGCAAAAAGTGGATGCTTGGTTTAGGATTGGCAGTTGCCATTGGAATTGCCTTTGTAGGATGTGGAAAGAAAAATCAGGAGGTAGCAACTGAAAGTGGCGCTGCCGCGAATACACTGGATGGTTCGGGAGCTGTTTATTTCGTGGATACGGTAGCCAGCTTGATCGAGTGGACAGGTGGTACGCCAACCAATTATAAACACACTGGAAATCTTCGCCTGAAAGACGGGAAGTTTACCGCGAATGAAAACCGACTGACCAGTGGAATTTTCACAATCGATATTAACTCGATCAATAACTTAGATCAAAGCGGAAAAGACAAATCCAATCTGGAAGAACACTTAAAAAATTCTGACTTCTTCGAAGTAGAAAAGTTTCCTTTTGGGCAATTTGAGATCACGCAAACCAAAACTGATAGCACCGGACAAAAGGTAATCGGCAATCTGACTTTGAAAGGAAAAACCAACACCATTGAAATCCCAGTAACGCTTCTGATCGATGAAAATAAAATTTCTGCAGAAACACCAGAGTTTGTCATTGACCGCACCAAGTGGGGAATTGTGTATCAATCAGGCATCATCGGCACTTTGAAGGATGATCTTATCAATGATGAAGTCATCATCAAACTAAAGATTGTTGCCAATAAGCAAGTTCAATAACTAAAACCAAGCGGTAACACTTGCTACTAATTGAAAACTAGTACTGGTCGGCAAGTTGTTAGCATCAAAGTATAATTTATCTGGTGAAATAAACTGACGGCCTTCCACACGCAACAGTGCGTTGTGGTTGGCTTTGTAGTTTAAACAAAGGCCACTGCTAAACGAACGAAAAGTATCGATGCCAGTTATTGGGAACTGGTGCACGCCTTCGTCTTCGTAGTATTCCACACGGCCCGATAGCGAGAGAAGTTCCGTAAAGTGATATCGACCGATGAAATTGAACTGCCACCACTTCAAAGTAGAAGAATTGGCTCGCTCTTGCAAACCAATGTAGGCACAAGCGGTAGCATCAAATTTTTCGTTGGCTTTGTAAATCCAATAGAGATCAGTGTAATATCGATTCCGGAAATCCGGTGCCAAAGTCGTATTGTTTGAGCCAATGTAAGTATCCCAATTAAACAACATTTTTTGATTGGGGCGAAATTCTACTTGTGTTCCCATTGCTTTGTTCTTATCACTACTTTGAATAACCTGCCAGCCATTCAATAAAAAAAGGTAAGTAGACCACTTCGCATTTAATGGAACACTCAGTTTCACTCCAGACAGGTAATAAGGAACATTTTCGGGTGCGAAAGAGCGTGTGTACATTAAATGATCTTTGGAGATAGCACTCTCATTGGTATACGGAGAGCCAAACACGCCAAAATCCAACCATATATTTCGTTTTGCTGAAAGGCGAAGCCCCGCATTGGCTTCCACAATATTTTTAAGTGTGCCGACCTCATTTGCATAATTTGAATTCATATACGTGCCATAGCCGGGCACAAACCGAAAACGAAAATTGGTAGACTTGTAACGCAGATCCAGATAAGCCAAATTAATATTCATTTCATCATGGCGGTTGGATGAAACAAAGTAAGGATTCGTGCCTCCTTTCGGTTGATTAAAATTGTAACCATAGTAGGTATCCAGATATCCACCTACAGCCAAATGCCCAATCACTGTGCTTTCCAGTGTGTCCATGGTTGCCGTATTGACAATTTGCGAATGGCTTTTTAGATAAAAACCCATGCAAACAAGCCATACGAAAACTTTTATGCGCATCATTGTGCAAAGAACCAAAAAGTTAATGACACAAAAAAAGACCTTGATTATGCGGCTCCCAATCTGAATCTTAAAATTCAATACGTCTCCGCAATTATCTTGTCAAAACATTGCAAATTGCATCTCTTAATTAAAGTGTATTTATGGCTGATGTAACTTTTCCACATGCCAACCTATGGCAATTTGCTTTTGATGTCTTCCAAAAAATAAATTGTCCGGAGGAAGAAGCCAAATTAGCTGCCAATGTTTTGCTCAGTGCCGATTTGCGAGGTATCGATTCACACGGGCTTGCTCGGTTATCCGGGTATGTGCGGCTATGGGAAGCCAAGCGCATCAATAGCCAACCCAAAACAAAAATCGTTCATGCCCGTGCCAGTACTGCCGTGTTGGATGGAGATAGCGGACTGGGGTTGGTAGTGGCTCCCAAGGCAATGGAAATTGCGATCGAAAAAGCTAACAATGTGGGTACTGGTTGGGTGGCAGTCAAAAATTCAAATCACTTTGGTATTGCAGCTTATCATGCTATGATGGCACTACCACATGATATGATTGGTATTGCTATGACCAATGCCAGTCCACTGGTTGCTCCTACATTTTCCGTTGAGAGGTTATTAGGAACCAATCCTATTTGCGTGGCCATTCCGGCCAATCAGCAACCTCCTTTTGTTGCAGACTTTGCCACAACGACAGCCGCCAATGGTAAGCTCGAAATTCTTCAGCGAAAAAATAAAGATGCTCCTCTGGGATGGATTCAGAAAAAAGACGGAAGTCCTTCCACGAACCCGAACGAGTTAAAAGATGGTGGGGCACTTATTCCTTTGGGAAGTGATCGCGAGCATGGAAGTCATAAAGGATTTAGCCTTGGCGCCTGGGTAGATATTTTTTCAGCTGTATTGAGTGGCGCCAACTACGGGCCTTGGGTTCCTCCATTTGTTAGCTTTTTATCACCACCTGCAGATCCGGTTGGTGAAGGCATTGGTCATTTCTTTGGAGCGATGCGTGTAGATGCTTTCCGGCCTGCAGATGAATTTAAAATGCACATGGATAAATGGATCACACGCTTTCGCGAAGCAAAAACCATTGAAGGACAACCTCGCGTAATCATTCCTGGAGACCCCGAAAGAGAGAGCGAATCAATTCGCCTAAAAGAAGGAATTCCTTTAAATGATAAAGTGGTGGAAGACCTCCGCGAACTGGCTAAGAAACTGGAAGTAAAATTCTTCGATTAGAAGGTAAAATAAGCACGTACTACCCAAGGAGAAGCGAAAGGTCCGTTTGCTTTGTAGAGTACGTCATACATACCTACTACATTTAAACCACCTCTGCCGCCCAAAGATTGCGAATAACCAAGGCCTAACAACATTCGATCAACAAAATAGCGCTTGCTGTCATTCACATAATTGGTTGAAATGAGATTGTATTCCGCCATCGCAAACAGCTGATCGAAATTGTAACGGACAAACGGACTGATACCGTATTGATTAATGTTGATGCTCGGCTTAATATCGGTGTAACTCAATAGTTGATAGCTTAAGCCCATTCCTCCTGAAAATTGAGGTGTGATCATATATCCAATGATTGGATTGACAGACACCGAAAAATACCCTGTGCCCCCTCCGATACCAAAACCGCCACCAAAATACATTCTGTCCTTCAATTTGTGGGGTGTATCCTCATCGACTTCGCGTTGTGCAATTGCTAAAAAGGGCATACAACCCAAGATGAATAAAGTTACTAATCGTGTCATAACCTGATTTTTGTTAATCTTCCTCTTGAATAATGAAAATATCTTCGGTCTCCTTCTTCATCAAGTACTTCTCACGGGCAAATTTCTCAAGCAACTCCCGATTAGTCATTAACTCCTCTCGATCCTTTTGAACCTCGGCTATTTTCTCTTGATAATACTCTTTTTCACTGTTTAGGTTGCGCAGTTTGGCTCCTAACTTAATCCGCGATATCAAATCGTTTGAATCCAAAAAAATCATCCAAACTAAAAAGGAAAAACCTGTAACTGCGTAGAAGTTTCTAAAGGCAGGTGGTAATTTCTTGAACATAGCTTAAAAAATGGTTGTACGAAGATAGGCAAAATTTGGAAATACTTTATAAAACGAAAAAGCCTCGCATTGGATGCAAGGCTTTTCAAATCTCATTTAAAGTTGGATTAAAACTTCTTTCCAGGGAAATAGGCTACTTCGCCCAACTCTTCTTCAATACGAATCAATTGATTGTATTTCGCCATCCGATCGGAACGTGAAGCTGAACCGGTCTTGATTTGACCAGTATTCAAAGCCACTGCTAAGTCTGCAATGGTATTATCTTCCGTTTCACCCGAGCGGTGCGACATGATGCTCTTGTATGAATTGCGTTTCGCTAAATTCACTGCGTCAATGGTTTCAGTCAACGAACCGATTTGATTTACCTTAATCAAAATGGCATTGCCTACACCTTTGTCAATACCTTGTTGCAAACGCTTCACGTTGGTTACGAACAAATCATCTCCTACTAATTGCACGTTCTTGCCAACATTATCCGTCAATGCTTTCCAGCCAGCCCAATCGTCTTCTGCCAAACCATCTTCAATAGAAATGATCGGATACTTCTTTGTCCAATTGGTCCAATATTCGGCCATCTCCAATGGCTTCAATTTTTTGCCTGAAGATTTTTTGAATGTATATAATTTGGTTTTGCTGTCATAGAATTCGGAAGCTGCAGGGTCCAATGCGATCATCACATCTGAACCTGGCTTGAATCCAGCTTTCTCAATGGCTTTCAATACAATCTCAATCGCATCTTCATTGGATTTGATGTTCGGAGCAAAACCACCTTCATCGCCTACGTTAGTTGATAAACCTTGGTCATGTAATACTTTTTTCAAGGTGTGGAAAATTTCAGCTCCCATTCTCAATGCTTCTGAAAATGTCTTGGCACCTACCGGCATGACCATAAATTCCTGAAAGTCGATGGAGTTATCCGCATGGCTACCACCATTCAAAATGTTCATCATCGGCACAGGAAGTGTATTCGCATTTACACCACCGATGTAGCGATACAGTGATTGTCCCGCTTCCATAGCGGCAGCTTTCGCAACGGCCAATGAAACTCCTAAGATTGCGTTCGCTCCCAACTTTCCTTTGTTGGGTGTGCCATCTAATTCGATCATGATTTTATCGATCAACGACTGATCGAAAACAGGGAATCCAACTACTTCAGCAGCAATCTTGGTGTTGACATTTTCAACTGCCTTCAATACACCTTTGCCCATGTACTTTTTCTTGTCGCCATCGCGAAGCTCAACGGCTTCGTGTGAACCGGTGGATGCACCGGATGGAACTGCGGCACGACCAAACGCACCTGACTCTGTAAACACATCTACTTCTACTGTTGGATTACCACGGCTATCAAGAATCTGACGGGCGTGGATGCTTTCGATTAAACTCATTTTGATTTTAGATTTAAGATTTGTGATTTATGATTTTAGATTTAATATCAAATAATTGAAGCTACGGCTGAAAAAAGAATTTTGAACGAAGCGGCAACTGTATATAACCTTCGAAGTGAAAACCTAAATTTGAATTTGGGTCTGGATTTTCTGAACGAGAAGCATTTAGTTCGTAGAATAAATAAAACTGAAGCACTGAGCATCATTTTGCCACGAAGGCCCAAAATTACCAAGGCTTTGTCAATTGACTCAATGTTAGTTTTAACAGTATCCATTTTCAAATTGCCGAATCAACGAATCTTCAAATTAACGAATCATAGATAAAAACTGATCAAACAAATACCTTGAGTCGTGCGGACCTGGCGATGCCTCCGGATGATATTGAACCGAAAACGCTTTTTTATTTTTCAGTCGAATACCCATGATGGTTCCGTCATTTAAGTGAATATGTGTCACTTCTACTTCCGGATGTTGATCAAGCCCTTCGTTCTTCACTGCAAATCCATGATTTTGCGAAGTCATTTCTCCTAATCCCGAAATCAAATTCTTAACCGGGTGATTCAATCCTCGATGACCGTGGTGCATTTTAAAAGTTGAAAGTCCGGCAGCCAGTGCCAATAGCTGATGCCCAAGACAAATTCCAAAAATTGGCTTGTCCGCATTTAAAATTTCCTTCACCGTTTTAACTGCATAATTCATCACCGAAGGATCGCCAGGGCCATTAGAAATAAAATAACCGTCCGGATTCCAAGCTGCCATTTGCTGAAAGGAAGTTTTAGCTGGAAAAACCTGAATGTAACAACCTCGCTCGGCCAGGTTTAGCAGAATGTTTTTTTTTATACCTACATCCAATGCTGCAATTTTAATCGAAGCAGTTGGTTCACCTACGAAATAAGGTTGTCTAGTACTAACCACAGATGAAAGCTCGAGGCCATCCATGGACGGTACTTTTGCTAACTCTTGCTTTAATTGATCTGGAGTGAGCTCCGATGAAATGATGGCATTCATTGCTCCTTTGCTGCGAATATGGCGTACCAATTTTCGTGTATCCACATCGGCTATGCCAACCACATTGTTTTTTTCAAGATACTCCTGAAGGCTATGCTTCGCTGTCTTACGGCTGAAATCATCCGAGAATTCATTAATTACAATTCCCTGAATATGCGTTGCAGATGATTCATTCTCACCTTCCACAGTGCCATAGTTACCGATATGGGCCGTAGTATTTACAATGATTTGGCCATGATAAGACGGATCGGTATAGATCTCCTGATAGCCCGTCATTCCGGTATTGAAACAAATTTCGCCACCGCTGGTACCACGCTTACCAATGGCTCTACCTTCTACCAGAAGGCCATCGGCTAATAGTAAGTATGCTTTTCCGTTCAAGTTGGTTTTAGTTTGAGGTTGACAAAAATAGTTTGAGTGTGAATTGATTGCTATTGAATTGGATTAATTCTTTCTGCACTCGTTGGAAATAAGGCAATAAAAAAGGGATTGAACAATGTCCAATCCCTCTTTGATGAATCGAAGAAGTCACTTATTCTTCTTTTTTGGTCCTTTTAGCTGCCTTTTTAGGCTTTTCTTCGGTTGCTGCCTCAGCTACTACTTTCGCATCTTCCACGCCTTCTTCTTTCTTACCTTTTCTTCCTCTGCGTGTTTTGGCTTTCTTGGCTGCTCCGTCTTTGGTATACAAATCGTTAAAATCTACCAATTCCATCAAGCACATATCAGCCGCGTCACCTTGGCGAACTTCGCTCAATTTGATGATGCGAGTATATCCACCAGCACGATTGGCAATTCTTCCTGCTACTTCGCCAAACAAAGTCTGTATTGATTCTTTGTTTTGAAGGTATGAGAACACTGTTCTACGCGAGTGTGTAGTGTCGTTCTTAGCTTTGGTCAACAAGGGCTCAACATACTTTTTCAATGCTTTTGCCTTCGCTACCGTAGTTGTAATTCGCTTGTTCAATATAAGCGAAGATGCCATGTTGGATAACAACGCATGTCTGTGCGCTGACTTACGGCCAAGATGGTTTACTTTTTTACCGTGTCTCATTAGTCTTCTTCCAATTTATATTTTGCCAAATCCATTCCGAAAGTCAGATTCTTATCGGCTACCAATTGCTCTAATTCAGCAAGTGATTTTTTACCAAAGTTTCTGAATTTCATCATGTCAGAAATGTCTAATCTTACTAAGTCGCCAAGTGTTTTCACTTCAGCTGCCTTCAAGCAGTTGTATGCACGAACTGAAAGGTCTAGGTCATGCAATTGTGTTTTCAACAACTTGCGCATGTGAAGCATCTCTTCGTCAACTTGCTCTACTTCACTGTCTTTGGTTGTCTCTAATTCAATTGACTTATCAGAGAACAAGCGGAAGTGTTGAATCAAAATGAAAGCAGCTCCTTCCAAAGCCTTTTCAGGATGAATAGAACCATCTGTTTCAATGTCAATCAACAGTTTCTCGTAGTCAGTCTTTTGCTCCACACGTGTATTTTCTACACTGTATTTTACGTTTTTCACCGGTGTGAAAATCGCATCGATCGGAATAAATCCGAATACTTGCTCATTCGGCTTATTTTCTTCCGCAGGTAAATAGCCACGGCCTTTCTCAATAATCAATTCAATCTCGAACTGAGAAGTCTCGTCCAAGTTACAGATTACATGCTCCGTATTTAAGATTTCGAAACCTGAAGTAAATTTCGCGATATCGCCAGCTTTAAATTGTTTTTGCTTCTTAATCGAAACAACCACTTTAGATTCGTTGGATTCACCTACTTTACGGAAACGAACCTGCTTTAAATTCAAGATAATCTCGGCAACATCTTCAACCACTCCTTCGATGGTAGAAAACTCATGCAATACACCCGGAATTTTGATACCGGTGATAGCATATCCTTCCAACGAAGACAATAAAATTCTTCTCAATGCATTGCCGATAGTTACTCCATACCCTTTCTCCAAAGGTTTGAAAGTAAAGAAGCCATGGAAGTCATCTGACTTTTCCATTACTACTTTCTCCGGCATTTGAAATGCTAATATTGACATACTCGATTTTAATTAATGTTGAAACTATTACTTAGAGTACAACTCGACAATCAACTGTTCGTTGATGTTTTCCGGTATATCTTCACGCGGAGGCAGGTTAATTAACTTGCCTTCCATTTCTTTTAAATCCCACTCTAACCAATTGTACTTCTTAGCACCTTGAATAGAAAGTGAATTATTAATCGCTTCCAAAGATTTTGATTTCTCACGAACAGCAATTACATCTCCTGGCTTTAAAAATGCTGAAGGCACGTTCAAAACTTCACCATTAACAGTGATGTGCTTGTGCACAACCAACTGACGAGCCGCTCTGCGTGTTGGAGCTACTCCTAAACGGTATACAGTGTTATCCAAGCGAGACTCCAGCATCTGTAAAAGCACTTCGCCAGTTACGCCTTTCTTACGAGAAGCTTTGTGGAAAGTGTTTTCGAACTGACGCTCTAAAATTCCATAAATAAACTTTGCCTTTTGCTTTTCAGCGAGCTGCACAGCGTATTCTGATTGCTTGCGTTTTTTGCCTTTACCATGCTGGCCAGCAGGATAATTTTTCTTGGCCAACGTTTTGCTGTCGCCAAAGATAGGTTCATTATACCTTCTGGAAATCCTTGTTTTTGGACCGGTGTACCTTGCCATGATTTATTCTTTCTTATTACTGAAATTAAACTCTTCTTTTCTTAGGAGGACGGCATCCGTTGTGCGGAATAGGAGTAAAATCCTTGATGATTGTTACCTCAATTCCGGAAGCTTGAATGCTACGGATAGCAGACTCGCGACCTGCGCCAGGGCCTTTTACGAAAACCTCTACTTTGCGTACGCCTAATTCAAACGCTTTAGTAGCACACTCTTGAGCAGCTACCTGAGCAGCATACGGAGTGTTTTTCTTGGAGCCTTTGAAGCCCATCTTTCCTGCCGATGCCCAGGATACAACTTGTCCAGTGCTATTGGTCATAGAAATAATAATGTTGTTGAAGGTAGCACGGATGTGCGCTTGGCCTACGGCCTCCACATTTACTACGCGCTTTTTGCTTTTGTCCTTCTTCTTTTCAACTGCAGGTGCTGCCATACGAAAAGTTTATAGTTTTTTTAAATTAATTAGCCTTTAACTGCCTTCTTCTTGTTCGCAACGGTCTTACGCTTTCCTTTGCGCGTACGAGAGTTGTTTTTGGTTTTTTGTCCGCGTACAGGCAAGCCTTTGCGGTGACGTAATCCGCGATAGCAACCGATGTCCATCAAACGTTTAATGCTTAGCTGAACTTCAGAGCGGAGTGCACCTTCAATGCGGAATTGCTCTGCAATAATTGCACGCACGGCATTTGAGTCTTCATCATTCCAATCTTTTACCTTCTTATCCCAAGACACATTCGCCTGAGTAAGTATTTTTTGGGCAGACCTGCGTCCAATCCCATAAATGTAGGTAAGGCTGATTTCGCCTCTTTTGTTATCCGGAATATCTACACCAGCAATACGTGCCATAATTATCCTTGTCTTTGTTTATAACGTGGGTTCTTCTTGTTAATCACATACAACTTGCCTTTGCGTCTGATGATCTTGCAATCAGCGCTCCGTTTTTTTATTGATGCTCTTACTTTCATGTCTTCTCTATTTATATCTGAACGTAATCCTGCCTTTTGTTAAGTCGTAAGGAGACATTTCCAGTCTCACCTTATCACCTGGCAAAATGCGGATGTAATGCATTCTCATTTTACCTGAAATATGAGCTAATACTTCGTGGCCATTCTCCAATTGTACCTTAAACATGGCATTGGAAAGTGCCTCTTGTATTGTTCCGTCTTGCTCTATCGACTTTTGTTTCGCCATTTAAAACTATAACTCTCTTCTAAGTACTCGTGTGTTGTCAAAATCTCGGTGCGATCTTTATAAATCGCCACCATATGCTCAAAGTGTGCCGAAGGTTTTTTGTCTTGCGTTCGGATCGTCCATCCATCCCGCTCTTGAATTACCTTCTTCGTTCCCATGTTGATCATCGGCTCGATGGCAAAAACCATTCCCGGTTGAATCTTCGGTCCTTTTCCCCTCTTTCCGTAGTTAGGTACTTCCGGATCTTCATGCAAGCTCCTGCCTACTCCGTGTCCTACCAACTCTCTTACCACACCATAACCAAACTGTTCAACAAAGTTCTGAACAGCAAATCCAATGTCTCCGATTCGGTTTCCCGCCTTTGCTTGAGCAATGCCCAAGTAAAGTGATTCAAGCGTTCGATCGAGCAATCTTAGAACATCATCTTTTACACCCTCCAATGGATAGGTATATGCAGAGTCGCTGTGAAAGCCTTTATACAAAACACCGCAATCAATCGAAACAACGTCTCCTTCTTTCAACTCATAATCACTTGGAAACCCATGTACCACTACATCATTGACTGAGATGCAGAGGGATGCAGGGAACGCATGATAATTCAAAAAAGAAGGCACTCCATTGTGGTCTCTAATATACTCCTCGGCAATTTTATCCAGTTTTTTCGTTTTCACTCCGGGCTTAATGGCCTTGGCTACTTCCGCGTGTGTTCGGGCTAATACCTGAGCACTTTCCTTGATCAACTGAATATCACTGTCCGTCTTGTATTGAACCATTCAATTTCAAGCCGCAGCAAACTGAGAACGTCCTTTTACTCTACCTGATTTCATCATTCCTTCATAGTGGCGCATTAACAAATAGCTTTCTATCTGTTGAAGCGTATCCAAAACCACCCCTACTAAAATAAGTAGTGATGTTCCGCCATAGAAGTATGCAAAGTTTTGCGTTATGCCAGCCATCACAGCAAAAGCCGGAAGGATAGCAACCGCAGCCAGCAACAATGCACCCGGTAAAGTTATTTTCGATAAAATACTGTCTATAAATTCTGCGGTTTGCTTACCCGGTTTAATTCCAGGAACAAAACCCCCGTTGCGCTTCAAATTCTCTGCAATATCGTTCGAAGGAACGGTGATAGCAGTGTAAAAGAATGTGAAGATTATGATCAACGAAGCAAACAATAAATTGTACTGCCAAGATGTAAAGTCAGCGAAAGTTGTTCCAACATATGCTCCCACATCACTGTCTCTCCAAATTTGAGCTACCAGCGGAGGAATGAACATCAATGCCTGCGCGAAAATGATAGGCATTACACCGGCTGAGTTCAACTTCAAAGGAATGAAATCACGCTTGCCACCATATAATTTGTTTCCAACTACTTGTTTCGCGTATTGTACTGGAATTCTTCGAACAGCTTGAGTCAATGCAATAACACCAACTACTACAAAGAATAAGGCAAGAAATTCAAGTATCAATAACAGACCACCACCTAAACCTTTTGCGTCAGCTTCTTGGTAGATAGCTGCGGGGAAACGAGACACGATACCAATCATGATCAGCATACTAATACCATTTCCAATGCCCTTATCAGTAATACGCTCTCCTAACCACATACAGAACATGGTTCCTGCCACGATAATCATCATAGATGATACTGTAAAGAACAAGCCTGGGCTGATGATCGCTTCTTGATTAACGGTCGCTCTCAAGTAACCATAAGACTGAGCTGCTGTAATCAGAATAGTCAGAATACGGGTCCACTGGTTTAATTTTTTTCTTCCACTTTCGCCTTCCTTCTGCATTTTAGTGAAAGTAGGTACTGCTACTGTAAGCAATTGCACTACGATGGATGCAGAGATGTAAGGCATAATGCCCAATGCAAAAATGGAAGCACGACTAAAAGATCCTCCCAAGAAAGTATTGAGGAAATCAAAAATTCCTCCTTGGCTTCCCGTTAATAAATTAGGGTCTACACCGGGTAATACGATATACGATCCTAATCTAAAAATAATCAGGAATCCGATCGTATTCAGAATTCTAACGCGTAGATCCTCGATCGAAAAGATGTTCTTTATGGTTGTAAAGAAGCGCTTCATTATCTAACTGTTGTAGCTGTTCCGCCTACTGTTTCAATTGCCTTGGTAGCTGTTGTAGAGAATGCATGTGCTTCCACATTCACTTTCGCTTTCAACTCACCTCTTCCCAAAATTTTAACTTTATCATTTTTCCCAACGATACCGTTATCCACCATCAACTGAATGTTTAGTGCGGAAGCATTGGTTTTTTGTGCTAATTCTTGTAAAGCATCAAGGTTGATAGCTTTAAAATATACTTTGTCATTATTCTTGAAGCCGAACTTAGGAACACGTCTTTGCAAAGGCATCTGACCGCCTTCAAATCCGAACTTCTTGTGGTTACCCGAACGCGACTGAGCACCTTTGTGTCCACGACCTGCAGTGCTACCGCCAGAACCTTGGCCACGGCCCAATCTCTTATTTGTTTTTACCGAACCTTCTGCCGGTTTAAGTGTGTGCAGCTTCATTTTATAATTCTGTTACGCTCACCAAATGACTAACTTTCTTTACCATCCCCTGAATTTGAGGAGTATATTCTACCTCTACTGAATGATTTACTTTTCCTAAACCCAATGACTGTATAGTCAATTGTTGAGTTTCAGGTCTTTTAATCATGCTGCGAGTTTGAGTAATCTTAACTTTTGCCATGACGCTTATCCGTTAAATACTTTTGACAATGAAACTCCTCTGTTACGAGCGATTGTTTGAGGATCGCGCATTGTGGTCAATGCCTTGAAAGTAGCCTTTACCACGTTGTGAGGATTTGATGAACCTTTTGATTTTGCCAATACATTGTGAACTCCGGCACTCTCCAATACAGCACGCATAGCACCACCGGCAATTACACCTGTACCAGGTGATGCAGGTTTCAATAACACGAAACCACCTCCAAATTTACCAAGTGATTCGTGAGGTACTGTTCCTTTGATAATTGGAACCTTTACCAAATGCTTCTTTGCATCATCGATTCCTTTGGTAATCGCATCGGTTACTTCATTGGCTTTACCAAGTCCGTATCCTACCACACCATTGCCGTCTCCAACTACTACGATAGCCGCGAAACTGAATCTTCTACCACCTTTAACCACCTTTGCTACACGCTGAATGGCAACCACCTTTTCTTTAAGGTCGATTTCGCTGGCTTTTACTGTGCTGACGTTACTTTGTGTCATGCTATTAGAATTTTAAACCACCCTCTCTGGCACCTTCTGCCAAAGCTTTGATATTACCATGATATAAATATCCATTGCGATCGAAAACGATCTCCTGAATACCGCTCGCTAAAGCTTTTTCCGCTACCTTCTGTCCTACTGATTTAGATACAGGTAAGGAAATTCCACCATCCTTCGATAAATCTTTAGATGATGCCGCCAACAGTGTGTGTCCTTTCGTGTCATCAATAACCTGTGCATAGATAGCACGGTTGCTCTTGAAAACAGTAAGTCTAGGACGTGCAGTTGTACCCTCCACTTTCTTGCGGATACCTTTCTTAATGCGTAATCTTCTATTCTTAATATTTGGCATACTCTACTATTATTTAGCAGCTGCTTTACCAGCCTTTCTGCGAACAAATTCTCCAACGTAACGGATACCTTTTCCTTTGTAAGGTTCTACGCTGCGCAATGATTTAATTTTTGCAGCTACCTGACCAATCAATTGTTTGTCAGTGCCTTCCAAAGTAATAATTGGGTTTTGACCTTTTTCCTGAGTTGCCTGAACTTTCAATTCAGAAGGAATAGCCATGATGATACTGTGTGAATATCCCAAGCTAAGATCGAGTACGTTTCCTTGAGCAGAAGCCTTGAAACCTACACCAATTACTTCAAGTTGTCTTTTGTATCCGGTGCTAACACCTTCGATCATATTAGCAATCAATGAACGATATAAACCGTGCATTGCTTTGTGACGCTTTTGTTCAGTTGGTCTGTGAACCAACACATTGCCTTCCTCCAAAGTAACTTTGAAATCAGGATCAATTACTTGCTTCAACTCGCCTTTCGGACCTTTTACAGTCACTTGACGATCGCTAAAAGTGCATGTAACACCTTTGGGAAGTTCTATCGGAAGTCTACCTATACGTGACATATTCTATTATCGGATTAGTAGATGTAACATAAAACCTCACCACCTACATTTAGCGCCTTTGCTTCTTTATCGGTAATTACACCTTTTGAAGTGGAAAGGATCGCAATACCCAATCCGTTCAATACTTTGGGCAGGTTATCTGCGCCTTTGTACTGACGAAGACCAGGAGAGCTGACACGATCTAATTTCGTGATCGCAGATTCTTTGGTTTCTGGATTGTACTTCAAGGCAATTTTAATGCTGCCCTGTTTGTTAGCTGTTTCCTCAAACTTATAGTTAAGGATATAGCCTTTGTCGAAAAGCACCTTAGTTACCTCTTTCTTCAAGTTAGAGGCAGGAACTTCTACCACGCGGTGACGGGCCTTGATGGCGTTGCGCAACCGGGTTAAATAATCTGCGATAGGATCTGTCGTCTTCATTTCACTTTTCTTTAAAAAGCAAGCCCCATTTTTTTGAACGGGGCTGCAAAGATAAATAACAATTTTAGTTATCCAAACTGTTACCCGGTTTCGTTTCAAAAACGACCTCGGTACTCAGCAACCAATAAAATACTGCTCGAATTACCAGCTAGCCTTTGTCAAGCCTGGTATTTTACCATCGCTTGCCAATTGGCGGAACTGGTTACGGCATATGCCAAACTTTGACATATAACCTCTCGGTCTTCCGGTTAGCTTGCAGCGGCTGTGCAAACGAACCTTAGATGAGCTTCTTGGAAGTTTATCCAAAGCATCCCAATCACCTGCTTCTTTCAAAGCGGCACGTTTTTTTGCATAGCGCTCTACTAAGCGCAATTTCTTCTTATCTCTTGCAATGACTGCTAACTTTGCCATGCTATTAGTTTTTAGTTACGAAAGGCATACCGAATGCTTTCAAAAGCTCGTAGCTTTCTTCATCGGTAGATGCGGTTGTTACAAATGTGATATCCATACCATTGATTTTGGTCACCTTGTCAATGGAGATTTCAGGGAAGATAATCTGTTCTTTCACACCTAGTGTGTAGTTTCCACGACCATCAAAGCCTTTGTCATTTACACCTTTGAAATCGCGAACGCGTGGCAGAGCGACATTCATCAATCTGTCCATGAATTCATACATGCGATCTCCACGAAGAGTAACTTTTGCTCCGATGGCCTGATTGCCACGCAACTTGAAGTTTGAAATGTCTTTCTTCGATTTGGTAGAAACCGCCTTTTGGCCAGAGATTGTGGTAAGCTCTTCTACGCCTACTTCAATCAATTTCTTGTCAGCTACCGCTGCACCAATACCTTTGTTGATGCAAATTTTTTCGACTTTAGGTACCTGCATGACCGACTTATACTGAAACTTATCTCTCAGTCCGGGCACGATTTCCTTGAGGTACTTCTCTTTTAATCTGGGCGTTGCCATTATTTTATAAATTCACCTGTTTTCTTAGAATATCTTTGAAGCTTGCCTTTGGCATTCAACTTACGACCGGTGCGAACTGCTTTACCAGTTGCTCCATCAACCAACATCAAGTTACTGATGTGAATCGTTCCTTCTGTCTTTTTGATACCGCCTTCGGGCTTGCCGGCAGTTGGCTTTTGGTGCTTTGTGATGATATTGATACCCTCCACAATCGCACGGTTTTTATTAGCAATGATTTCAAGAACAGTACCTGTTTTTGATTTATCATCACCTGCCAACACCTTTACGGTATCGCCTTTTTTAATGTGCAGCTTTTGCTGCTTGTTTGATTTCCTTTCCATGATTATAATACTTCAGGAGCTAATGAAATAATTTTCATGAACTGCTTTTCACGCAATTCGCGGGCAACAGGTCCGAAGATACGGGTTCCGCGAGGCTCGTCTTGTTGATTCAACAACACAGCCGCATTGTCTTCAAAACGAATGTATGAACCATCCTTTCTTCTGATTTCCTTCTTGGTGCGAACGATAACCGCTTTTGACACAGTTCCTTTCTTAATTTGGCTGGTAGGGATGGCAGACTTTACAGTTACCACAATTTTATCGCCTACACTTGCTGTGCGTCTGCGGGTTCCACCCAATACGTGCATACACAAAACTTCTTTGGCACCACTGTTATCGGCTACGGTTAGCCTTGATTCGGTTTGTATCATGGTTACTTTGCTTTTTCTACGATCTCAACTAATCTCCAACGCTTGCTCTTGCTCAATGGGCGAGTTTCCATAATGCGTACGATATCACCGATACCGGCTTCATTTTTCTCGTCATGGGCCATGAACTTCGTGGTTTTGTTCATGAATTTTCCATAGATCGGGTGTTTCACCTTTCTGTCGATTGCAACCGTAATTGACTTGGTCATCTTATTGCTGGTGACCCGGCCAACTCTTTCCTTTCTTAGATTACGTTCCGTCTCCATGAAAATTTATTTTTTTGATTCTTTTGCTGTTAATTCAGTTTTCAACCGAGCAACCAATTTGCGTGCTTCTCTGATCTTCATTGGGTTTTCAATAGAAGATATTTGGTGTGCAAATCTGATTTTGCGAAGGTTTTCTTGTTCGCTTCCGATTTTCTCTTTCAACTCTTCCGGAGTCAATACTTTAATCTCGGTGTTTTTCATCTCTTTACTATTTTTTGTTTCGATCTTCGTTGCCGATGGATCTTATTTTTTCTCTGCTTGTTCTACGTAATCTCTACGTACGGTAAACTTCGTTTTGAATGGTATTTTACCATCTGCCAACGCTAATGCTTCCTTCGCGGTAGCCATAGTAACACCACCCGCTTCAAACAGGATTGTTCCTGGCTTAATCACAGCTACCCAATATTCCGGAGCTCCTTTACCTTTACCCATACGAACCTCTGCAGGTTTGCGGGTAATTGGTTTATCTGGGAATATGCGGATCCAAACCTGACCTTCACGCTTCATGGCGCGGGTAACAGCCACACGAGCGGCCTCTAACTGACGTGCAGTGATCCATCCTGGCTCTAGTGCTTTCAATGCGAATGATCCGAAAGTGATTTGGTGACCACGTGTGGCCATACCCTTCACTTTTCCTTTCTGCATCTTTCTAAATTTCGTACGCTTCGGTTGTAACATAACTTAGCTACCTTAAAATTTTATCTTTTACCGCCTCTTTTTCTATCACCGCCTCTGTCTCCGCCACGCTCATTTCTGTCTCCACCTCTCTCCTGTCTTCCTCCACGATCATTACCTCCTCTTCTTCTGTCGCCACCACCTTGCTGAGCACCGCCTTTGTTTTCACCGGCTGTGTTGCTCACCATTCCTACGTTCGGAGATAAGTCACGCTTTCCATAAACCTCGCCTTTGAAGATCCATACTTTGATACCGATCTTACCATATACCGTTTGTGCTTCAGAAATTGCATAATCGATATCAGCACGAAGGGTGTGCAAAGGAATTCTTCCTTCTTTGTACTGCTCTGTACGGGCCATATCTGCACCTGCCAAACGACCTGACAGTTTCACTTTGATACCTTCTGCACCTACACGCATAGTTGATGCAATTGCTTGCTTCATTGCTCTGCGATAAGAAATTCTGGCCTCTAATTGCTGAGCGATTGACTCACCTACTAAGCGAGCGTCTAACTCAGGGCGTTTTATTTCGAAGATATTGATCTGAACATCCTTCTTAGTTAAGTTTTTCAACTCTTCCTTGATTTTGTCCACCTCAGTACCACCTTTACCTATCACAACGCCCGGACGAGCGGTGTGGATAGTAATTGTAATACGCTTGGAAGTGCTACGCTCGATAACCACTTTCGCGATTCCTCCTTTTTGGATACGGGCGTCAACATATTTTCTGATCATGTGGTCTTCCACCAACTTATCAGAGAAATCTTTGCCACCATACCAAGCTGAATCCCAGCCGCGTACGACACCTAATCTAAAACCTACGGGGTTAATCTTCTGTCCCATTATTTTTCAGTTTCTTTTGCTACAGTCTTTTTACCTTCTGCTTTTGCAGGCATACGATCTACCACCAATGTTACATGGTTTGATCTTTTTCTCACACGGTGCGCACGGCCTTGTGGTGCTGGGCGAAGGCGCTTCAAAATGCGACCACCTCCAACAAAAATTTCTTTTACGAAAAGATCAGCCTCTTCCAACTTCACATCAGTGTTCTTTGCTTCCCAGCTGCTGATCGCTGAAAGCAACAACTTTTCCATTTTAGATGAAGGATGCTTTGAGTCGAATTTTAAGATGTTCAAAGCGGTATTTACCCGCACACCTCTGATCATATCCGCAATCAATCTCATCTTACGAGGAGATGTAGGAACGTTGTGCAAATAAACTGTTGATGGACCCGTCTTCGCTGCTTCTTTTACAGCTTTGATTTTAGCCCTTTTCGCTACTGATCCTTTAATTTTCTTTTCTGTTTCCATGATCAGGAATTATTTTTTAGCTGCGTCAGCTTTGTTGTTACCACTGTGACCTTTGAAAGTACGAGTAGGCGCAAATTCACCTAGCTTATGGCCTACCATGTTTTCAGTTACATATACCGGAATGAACTTGTTTCCGTTATGTACTGCAAACGTATGGCCGATAAGATCAGGCGTGATTGTTGATCTGCGAGACCACGTTTTGATGACCGATTTTTTTCCAGATTGCTCCATTACCTGCACTTTCTTTGCGAGGCGGGCATCCAAATACGGACCTTTCTTTATTGACCTTCCCATATTATTTCTTTCTTCTAGCTATGATTAAACCATCGGAGTACTTCTTCGGATGACGAGTCTTCTTGCCCTTCGACAACAAGCCCTTTCTTGAGCGTGGGTGACCACCAGAAGCGCGACCTTCGCCACCACCCATCGGGTGATCTACCGGGTTCATCGCAACGGCACGTGTGCGAGGACGAACTCCTCTCCAACGGCTGCGGCCTGCTTTACCAACACTTTCGTTCATGTGTTCTGCATTTGAAACAGCACCTACTGTTGCCATGCATCTCACTAATACATTTCTCATTTCGCCTGAAGGCATCTTCAAAGTTGCATACACATCTTCGCGAGCCACTAACTGAACAAATGAACCAGCACTGCGGGCAATAGATGCACCCTGACCTGGTTTTACCTCTACATTATGTACGATTGTACCTACCGGGATTTTTGCTAATGGCAGCGCATTTCCAACTTCAGGGGCTACATTATCGCCAGACACTAAAGTTTGACCTACTTTCAATCCTTGAGGAGCAACGATATATGCTTTTGAACCATCTGCATAGTATAATTTCGCAATACGAGCTGTTCTGGAAGGATCATACTCGATAGACTTCACTACGGCAGGAATGCCGAATTTATCTCTCTTGAAATCGATCAAGCGCAACTTTTGCTTATGACCACCACCGATGTAGCGCATCGTCATGCGGCCGTTGCTGTTTCTTCCTCCGGTTTTCTTTAGGGTAACCACCAACGATTTCTCGGGAGTTGATTCCGTTACATCGTCAAAAACAGGTGACAAGCGGTGACGCGTGCCGGCTGTGATTGGTTTAAGTTTGCGTAGTGCCATCTCGACTATCTAATTAAACGTTGCTATAAAAATCAATTACTTCACCGCTGGCCAAAGTAACGATCGCCTTTTTATAATTCGGGCGTCTTCCGGCTACGGTTCCTCCTTTGGTGAAGCGAACTTTGCTCTTTCCTAATACATTCGTGGTGTTAACTTTTTCTACGTTAACCGAATACATTTTTTCTACTGCCTTTTTGATCTCTACTTTATTAGCAGCTGAATCCACGATGAATCCATACTTGCCTTTCTCATTGAGGGCAGATACTTTCTCAGTAACCAGGGGGCTAATTAATATACTCATTGGTTGCTGTTATTTTAAGATGTTGTTGATTGAATTAAGAGAGCTTTCTACTAAAACCAACTGGTCAGCATTCATCAAATCAAATGTATTGATTTGAGAAGCAGTGATGATTTTAGAGTTGGGAACATTTCTTCCAGATAGAACAATGTTCTTTTTTACTTCTGGAAGAACGAACAAAGTCTTCTTGTCATTTAAAGACAAAGACTTCAACATGGCTAAGTATTGCTTTGTTTTAGGAGCTGAGAAATCGAAATCTTCTAAAACAGAGATTGAATTTTCTTTTGCTTTGTAGGTAAGAGCTGACTTACGAGCTAAGTCTTTCACCTTTTTGTTCAACTTGAACGAGTAGTCGCGGGGAGTAGGACCGAAGATACGACCACCACCTTTGAATTGAGGGTTTTTGATGTTACCCGCACGAGCACCACCGGTTCCCTTTTGCTTCTTGATCTTTTTTGACGAACCGGAGATCTCATTACGTTGCTTAGACTTGTGAGTTCCCTGACGTTGGTTGGCCAAAATGCTTTTTACATCCAAGTAAATTGCATGATCGTTTGGCTCAATTCCAAAAACCTCTTGATCAAGGTTTACTTTGCGGCCTGTTGTTTCGCCACTTGATTTTACAACTGCTATGTCCATTATTTCTGCAGGATTATCGTTGAATTCTTAGCGCCTGGAACCGATCCGCTGATCAGGATCAAATTCTGCTCTGGCATAATTTTAACTACTTTCAGATTTACTGTTTTTACACGCTCACCACCCATGCGACCAGGAAGACGCTTTCCTTTGATAACACGAGCAGCGAAAGAGGCGTTACCCATTGAACCAGGTGCTCTTAAGCGGTTATGCTGACCGTGCGTCTGGCCACCTACTCCGGCAAATCCGTGACGCTTTACAACGCCTTGGAAACCTTTACCTTTGGAAGTACCAACTGCATCGATGAAATCGCCTTCAGCAAAAACATCGCCAACCTTTATTTCTTTGCCTAATTCTGCGATACCATCAAAATCTGATGTAAAATCGCGGAACTCAACTAAGTTTCTTTTTGGAGTGGTGTTAGCCTTTTTAAAGTGACCTAACATGGCAGAAGAGGTGTTTTTCTCTTTTTTCTCGCCAAATGCCAATTGAATGGCCTTATAGCCATCCACTTCGGGAGTTCTGACTTGTGTTACTACACAAGGACCTGCCTCGATTACAGTAACCGAGATACTGGTGCCATCAGCGCCAAAAACGCTGGTCATTCCTACTTTACGTCCTAATATTCCAGGCATGATTCAAACCGTTTTACTTGTTTCTAAAGCAATTTGCGGCTTTCCTACCGCAAAAAGGACTGCAAAGATAGGAACATAAGATTAGTTACCAAGTGGGCAATTCAAAAAAAGATAAGGATTTTGGTTTTTGTCAGAAAAATCAAATTAAAAAGCTCAGAATGAATGATTTAGAGATTTACGAATTGTGCATAAATTTTAAAAGAGGATCAAAACCAATAGGAAGGCGGGCCTTAAAATTCCACGGGAATAGAAAATCGCAAAGATTGGCCAAGCCGCCAATTCACAGTACTTTTCGAGGATTTTTAAAAGATGAGTGAATCTGGTTTTTGGACTCGTGGGCTTTTTCTAGGCTTTCTGTTTTGCCTTTTGCTGGTGACAGATGTCGCTTGGGGTAGCATTTCGATTCCATTGGGCACGGTTCTCTCCTCATTATTCAGCCCCGAATCTTCTACCTTCAGCGATATTATTTGGCAATTCCGGCTGCCCAAAGCAATCACCTGCATTTTGGCCGGTTCGGCACTGGCCACCGGTGGGCTGATGATGCAAAGCTTATTTAGAAACCCTTTAGCCGGACCCGATGTGCTAGGGCTTAGTTCGGGTGCGAGTTTGGCCGTGGCAATTGTGATTCTGGTTGGTCAAACGGCTGGAGTTGGTTCTGTTTTGATGGGAAATTGGAGTGTTGCCACTGCGGCAAGCTTGGGCGGAAGCATTGTTTTGTTGCTTGTTATCTTTATTTCAAGGTTCATAAAAGACAATACCTCTTTATTGATTATTGGCCTCATGATCAGTGCGGCCACCTCCTCGCTGGTGGGTATCCTTCAATTCTTAAGCAAAGCCGAAGATTTACAAATTTTCCTGATCTGGTCGCTGGGAAGCGTGGGTAGCACCCACTGGGGCGAGGTGCAGGTGTTGGCAATCATTACTTTTGCAGGCTTGTGTATCGCTTTTTTTCTTCAAAAACCGCTTAATGCCTGGCTTTTGGGTGAAAATTATGCAACCAATTTAGGGATCAACACCAGTCGATCGCGCTTTTGGATCGTCATCGCAACAGCTCTACTCACCGGTGGCGTAACTGCATTTTGTGGCCCGATTGCATTTGTTGGCCTGGCCGTGCCACACTTGGTTCGGCTATTCATTCCTACCACAAACCATAAAATTTTGCTGCCTTTCGTAATGATAACGGGAGCTTCCCTCCTGCTCTTTTGCGATATGGTGAGTAATCTGGCCGGGGGTGCTCAGGTGCTACCTCTAAATGCGATTACCTCGCTGATTGGCGCTCCACTTGTAATCAGTATGGTTATTTCCAATAAACAAGTTCGCGTATGATCACCTCACATCAGTTAGCGGTTGGTTATACTTCGAACCGGGAAGAATCTGTTTTGCTGGAGGATTTGAACCTTCACCTGCGCGAAGGGGAATTGGTGTGTTTTATGGGACCAAACGGCATTGGGAAATCAACTCTTTTGCGAACGCTGGCCGGATTACAAAAGCCGCTCCGAGGTGAGCTTACTGGAATTGAAAAGGGAAAGCTTTCGCTCGTTCTCACCGATCGAATCACAGCCACCAACATGCTGGTTTATGATTTAGTGGCATACGGAAGGTATCCTCATTTGGGTTGGACTATTTCGCTGCGAGACGAAGACCATCGGATTATTGAAGAAGCCATTGCGCTCACGCAGATTGGTCATTTGAAAAACAAACGGCTGTATCAATTGAGCGATGGGCAGATGCAATTGGTGATGATTTCCCGCGCGCTAGCGCAACAAACTCCGGTGATGTTGCTGGATGAGCCTACCGCCCATCTGGATTTGAATAATCGGGTGGAGATCATGAATCTGCTTCGAAAGTTGGCCCGACAGGAACGCAAAGCCATTTTGGTGTGTACCCACGAATTGGATTTGGCCTTACAAACTGCGGATTGGATTTGGCTGGCTACGTTAAACAAGAAAGTCGTTTCCGGGATTCCGGAGGATCTTGTGCTTAACGGAGCATTTGATGAGGTCTTTCAATTCAAAGGATTTGACTTAAAAACTGGCAAAGTAGAGCACGAGGCACATCGCAATAAACCCATCCAATTGATTGGCGAAGGCTATCCGTATCTGTGGACTAAAAATGCTCTGGAGCGGTGTGGGTATGAGGTAACTGCCGATGCCGAAACTACTATCAAAATTCAAACCGAACCGACTACCACCTGGCAACTTCAGGATCTCACTTTAAATAGTGTAGCCGATTTGCTGGTAGCCTTGGCTAAAAGATAAAATCACTTTTTGAAAAGGGTCGGATGCTTGGTTTCAAAATCCGTGATCTGTTGGTAAATAAAAGAAGCCTCTAGTAAGGGTGCTTCATCATATAGGTTTCCAATGAACATAATAGCAGTGGGTCTTCCTTTGGCATCAAAACCATTCGGCAAGCTGATGGCGGGGTGCCCAGTGAGATTAGTGGTTAAGGAGATATTCTGATGATTAGTCGGAGCGATGACAAAATCATAAGGTTGGATAATCGCATTAAACTTTTCAATCAGTACCGATCGATGTCGATTGGCTTGCAGATATTCTACAGCTGAAATGAAGCGAGATTGACGAAGCGAATTAGCTCTTGATTCTTCGGTTTGTTCGGAAAGCAATCGATCCTGATGTGAACGAACCAACTCATCAAAAAACGCTCCGGCCTCGGATCGCAAAATGATATCAAATACGTCAAATGGAATGGAATCTGGCATGTTAATCTCCTCCAATGTTGCTCCCAACTCCCGAAGTTTTTGAAGAGTGAGCGAATCGTTTTTAGCTGCTCGAGATGTGTCCTTTTTAGAAAACAGTTTTTTGAAATAGCCAATTTTGTAACCCTGAAAATTCGCGGGCGGATGAAAAGAAAACGGATAGTCTACAACTGAGCGATCTTTATCAGAAGGATTTTTTCCTTTGATGAAGGGAAATATCAGGGCGCAATCTTGGGCGGTACGCGCAATCGGGCCTACTTTATCCATTGACCAGGAAAGTGTCATGGCACCCTGGCGACTAACCGCACCAAATGAAGGGCGCAAGCCAGTTGCCCCGCATCGGGAAGAAGGCGACAAAATAGAGCCCAAGGTTTCTGTGCCGATGGCGAAAGCAACTAACCCGGCAGCCACCGCAGAAGCAGATCCGGCAGAAGAACCACTGGCACCTTGCTTCAAGTCCCATGGATTTTTAGTTCTGCCACCAAACCAAACATCACCTCTGGCCAAGGCACCGGTTGTTAATTTTGCCACTAAAACAGCTCCCGCTTCTTCGAGTCGCTTCACCACTTCAGCCTTCTCGTTGATGATTTGATTTCGATACGGCTCCGCTCCCCACGTGGTGGGATAACTGGGTACGGCAAACAAATCTTTGATCCCGTAAGGAATGCCATGCAAAAAACCCCGGTCGATTCCTTTGGCTATTTCTTCATCGGCTTGCCTAGCCTGCTTGAAGGCTAATTCTTCGGTGATGGTTACAACTGCCTGAAGCGTGTCTTTGTATTTCTTCAGACGGTTAATGTAAATTTGAGTGAGGCGCGTAGAAGAAATTTTTCGAGACTTAATAAGCGTGCTCAGTTCAGCAACAGATAAAAAGGCTATCTCAGAATCATTCTCCGGCAAAGTTACTTCTTGCGGCACTTTCCAATCGGAAGTGCTTTGGCGATTTTTGCTTTGAAATTGCGAAGGTCGAGGGTCAAAATACAGCGCAGGTGTAGCGGAAGTTGGCAGCGAAAATTTACGCATGCTGTCGTAGCCTTGCCGATTGGAGGAAAGGTAATTCAGCATGGTATCAATCTCTGATTTGGAAAAAGTAACTCCCATCAAGCGCTGAGCAGAAAGTACATCGCGCCTCTTTATCTGATTCTTACCAATGTCTTTGGCGCACGCAAAAACCAAAAAGGCTACAACCAACCAGCTTAGCTTTCGCATGATTGAACTATTAATGCCAATTAGATTTTTTCCACTCCCAGTCCGGGCTTATCGGAGCAATACATTACGCCATCTTTCAGAATAAATCCTCCTTTTACTACATCGCGCGCCAGATCTAAGCTTCCATCTAAGTCGATATACTTTGTATTTGCGCATGAAAAAGCCAAATGCAATGCGGCAGTGATGCTAATGATACTCTCATCGTTGCAACCCCAGAAAAGATCTACACCGGCATTCAAGCCAATGTCGGCTATTTTCAAACCCTGACTAATGCCCCCACATTTCATCAACTTAATATTGAAGATACCGGTCGCCCGTGGTTGTTTCACTAATTCGAATGCATTTTTAGGTGTCAACAACGATTCATCGGCTGCTAAAATCGCACGAATTTCATCAGGCAGCGTGCGCATTTCATCAATGGCTTTGGCTGGAAGTGGTTGCTCGATTAATTCAACTGCGAGGTGTTTGGTTTTATTGTAAAACTCAATGGTCTTAGCCACATCATAACCTTGGTTGGCGTCAATACGGATGACAAACTTGTTACCGAATTTTTCACGGAGTTTTACGATACGTTCGATGTCTTCGGCTACGTCCTTGCCCAATTTCACTTTTAGAACCGTAAAGCCACGCTCGCCATATTCTTTGGCTTCTTTCAAAGTCTCCTCCACATTTTTAATGCCGATGGTATTGGAAGTGGGTAATGAATGAATTTTCTGTCCAAGGAATTTTACGAGTGGAACGCCTAAAAACTTGGTGAATGCATCATACAAAGCAATATCAATGGCCGCACGTGCGGCAGGATTAGCCGGAAACTTATTCGTAACTTCAAATGTGAGTTGGTTTAACTCCCGAATATCTCTGCCCACTAAGAAGTGGAGGTTCTTTTCTTGTAAGGCATTCTGGCACTGTTCGAAGCTTTCACCTGTTACGTACTCGCTTGGATTGCCGGCACCTATTCCGGTGATTCCATTGTCCAATTCTATTTCGACAAATGCATTGAGAACTTCGTCAATCGTCTTGAAAGCGATGGTATAGGGTTTGGTATTGCCTAAATCAGCAGACCAGGTTTTGATGGATTTTATTTTCATTTGAGTCTTTTTCTAATGAGTTTGGGGTTTCTTGAATGATGGATGACACCAATTATTTTGATTATGCTATCATAAATTTTAAAAATCACCTTGTACGGAAAACGCTGTAACAAGGCAACTCTTGATTGCTTGATTCTAAGTTGAAATGCAAGCGGATTACTTTCTATTAGTTTTAATGTGATTTCGAGGGAAGAAATAAACTCATTCTCTAAACCTTCTTTCTGGTCGCGATACCAATCAATGATCTCTGAAATATCTTGAACGGCAAATTCCGAAAGCTCAAGCGAGTAAGTCACTATTACAAAGAAAGTTTTCTTTTTGCCTCCTCCCAGCTGTAGGTTTTAGCTTCTCCAGATTCGATCAAATCGATTCTTCTAATAACTTCTTCCTCCTGCTCTTTCGTAAAGCTTCCCGTCTTATGTGTATCTTCCGCAATACTGTCCCAGATAGCTTCTACCATTTCGAGTCTTTCATCGACACTTAGTTTTTTTATTTCTGTGATGTCAATCATAAAACAAATCTACTTAATTTGAAGTCAGCAACCTTTATACTTGTGCAATCGACTTTTCGATCATGTCTTTAAAGATAGGTACTAATCGGCTTACACTATCTTCCAGCGGCAGAATTACCGGTATTCCCAACTCTTTTTCTTTTTGAGCAGCAAAGCTTCGGGCATCCGCTTCTGCCATTTTATGCGTGTTGATCGTTACCGCTACCGTGGGCGATCCATAAATTCGGATTAACTCAATTTCATCTTTCAGGTCCGCAATATTAGCCGGGTAATCTTCCAATCCTTTGTATTTTTTTCTCGCAGGATGATGTTGCAAAACGGTGGCAGTAGCATCGGCTGACACAATCCACTCAGCCCCGGCAGGACCACTTGGGTTGCGCAGTGAAGATTGTCCCTCAATAAAAATAATATCGGGTTTGGCTTCTTCCCAACATTGCACAATGGCGTGTTCCATTTCACCGGAAATAAAGTCATTCAATGTGCTGTCAAAAACAAAACCATATTTTGCGCCTTGCATCCAGCCGGTTTGCCCAGTGTAAATCATCTCTGCACGATAACCTGCCTCGCGCATGGCCTGTACTAAAAAACGAGCGGTGGTTCTTTTTCCCAAAGCACAATCAGTACCCAGTACGGCAATCTTAGGGCAATGCACCGATTTGATTTTGCCGGACCAAAAATGCAGGTCCTTAAATTTTTTAGGCTTTCGAACATCAATGATCTCCAGCCCTCTTGATTTGGCAAAGTCTGCCAATTCGGTAATATCAGAAATGTATTCATGCAACCCGTTCACTAAGCTGTATCCGTGAACCAAAGCATCTTTCAAAATCATTCGAAGTGAATCGGGGATAACACCTCCTTTAGTGGCGACACCTATGATTCCGTAAACGGCTTTTTCCTTACTATTCTTAGCAAAGTCCTCAATAGACGCGTAGATAGGGATATTTCGCTTTTTACCATCCAGCACTTCACCGGCATCTTTGCCTGCTTGCTTATCATCGATGACACCT